>Ga0265325_10001031_pt1 | contig 20085 bp, 19 predicted proteins | sample 41420metaG_FD_202090 | JGI IMG/M metagenome (GOLD analysis project Ga0265325, IMG submission 202090) | Rhizosphere microbial communities from Carex aquatilis grown in University of Washington, Seatle, WA, United States - 4-14-20 metaG | ecosystem: Host-associated > Plants > Roots > Rhizosphere... | reverse complement strand
CGGCCGCGGGTCTCGGCTGGGGCTGGTTCGAGGCCGGCTGGGTGCGGCTGCGCGCGCTGGAGCTGGAGCTGCCCGGGCTGCCTGCCGAGCTCGACGGGCTGCGGATCGCGCATCTGTCGGACTTCCACCTCGGCGTGCGCTCGCGTGGCGTGCACGCGGTCGAGCGGGCGGTGGACTGGGTGGCCGAGCGGCGGCCCGATCTCACCGTGATCACCGGCGACCTGCTCACGCATCCGCGCGGCGAGCCGCAGCTGCGCGCGCTCGTCGAACGGCTGCCGGGGCCGGTGTTCGCGGTGCTGGGCAACCACGATATGGCGATCTCCCGCGACCCGAAGGCGCGTGCGTCCAACCTGCGCGACCTCGCCCCGGCGACCCTGCTCCGGGACGACGGCGCGTTCGTCGAGCTCCGGGGCCGCAGCGTGTGGGTCGCGGGCGCGCATCCGCGGATGATCATCCGGCGGCTGCAGAAGGTCGATCCGAACGCGCTGTCGCGCGACGCCGACCTGCGGATCCTGCTCTGCCACTTTCCGCGGGTGTTCGACCGGCTCGAGCCGGGCCGGTTCGAGCTCGTGCTCGCCGGGCACATGCACGACGGCCAGATCGCCGTCCCGTACCCCGGCGGGAAGCTGCGGCTCGCGCACCTGACCGCGCGCTATCCGTGCGGCGTCTACAGGAGCGAGGCGGCGACGATGCACGTCTCGCCGGGCCTCGGGACGACGTTCGTCCCGTTCCGCTTCGCCGCCAGGCCCGAGGCAACCGAACTGGTGCTACGTTCGGCTTGATGGAGGGACAGGCCTCGATCTCCGCGGACATCCTCGCGCGGTATGCGGGCGACGCGGCGCGCGAGGTCGCGGGCGTGCGCGGGCTGGTCGAGAGCTCGGTGCCGGGACGGCGCGGCGTGCGCGTCGCCGGTGACGACGGCGCCGTGCGCGTCGAGCTGCACCTGGCCGTCGACTGGGGAGCGTCGATCGTCGACGTCGGCCGGGCCGTGCAGGAGCGCGTCCGCGACTATCTCGTGCGCATGGCGGACGTCGCGCCGGTCTCCGTCGACGTCGTCGTCGACGAGGTCGGCCCGCGCCCGTGACGCGCATCGCGGGCCTGACGGGCGCGACGATCGAGACGGCGCCGGCCGTCTGTCACGACTGCACGTGGTGGCAGACACGCAGCGGCCGGCGCGTCGACAAGCGGCGGTGGATCCTCGGGACCGAGGACGAATGGGGTGCCTGGGGCACCGTGTACCACGACGACGACGGGCGGCTGCTCGGGTCGATGCAGTACGGGCCGTCCGGGTTGTTCCCGCGCGCGGCGGAGCTGCCGGCCGGGCCGCCGAGCGACGACGCGGTGCTCGTGACGTGCGCGTATCTCGCGGACCCGTCGAAGCCGTGGGTGATGCAGTCGCTGTTCCTCACCGCGATCGGCGAGGCGCGCCAGCGCGGAGCGCGCGCACTCGAGGCGTTCGCGTACCGCTACTCCGACGACGTCCCTGCGTACGAGCGCTTCCAGGTGCACAAGACGATCTTCCCGCGCGACTTCCTCTCCGACTTCGGCTTCCAGACGGTGCGCCAGAGCGGCCGCGTCGAGCTTGCGCGACTGGAGCTCGGCGGGTTGCAGCCCGTACTGGAGGGAACGCGCGAAAAGGTGCTGCGCGTCGTGCGCGAAGCGTTCATCCCGGCGCCGGCTCCGCAGCGGCCCTAGCGTCTCTGAAGACCGCAACCAGGTTTAGACCTGGTTGCGGTCGTTCCTAGGCGACGACCGAAGAGAGCAGAAGCTCGGCGATCTGGATTGCATTCAACGCGGCGCCCTTGTTCAGGTTGTCGCACGCGAGGAAGAGCGCGAGGCCGTTGTCGCCGGCGCGGTCGGGGCGGATGCGGCCGACGAGCACCTGGTCGGTCTGCGCTGCCAGCTTCGGGCTCGGGACCTCGACGACCTGCACGGAGGGGGCCGCGCGCAGGAGCTCGGTCGCCTGCTCAGCGGAGAGCGGCTCCTCGAACTCCGCCCAGACCGCTTCGGCGTGGCCGACGAGCACCGGCACGCGCACGGTCGTCGCGCTGATCGGCAGGTCAGGGAGCTCCATGATCTTGCGGGTCTCTGCGCGCAGCTTCGATTCCTCGTCCGTCTCGTCGCCTTCCCAGGTCCAGTCCATCGTCAGGTCGTGCTCGGCCTGCGGCTCGGCGAGCAGCGCCTCCATCCGCCGCGCGCCCGCTCCGGACGCCGACTGGTACGTGGAGACGCGCAGGCTGCGCAGGCCGGCCGCGTCGTGCAGCGGCTTCAGGACGCAGGTCAGCGGGATCGTGCAGCAGTTCGGGTTGGCGACGATGCCGTCGTGCTCGAGGGCTCGCTCGCCGTTCACCTCGGGGACGACGAGCGGGACGCCGGGCTCGAGCCGGTAGGCCGCCGACTTGTCCACCGCGACCGCACCGCCGCGCACGGCGTGCGGCACGAGCTCGCGCGACGCCGACGTGCCGACGGAGAAGAGCGCGAGCTCGAGGTCGCCCGCCGCGAGCACGTCGGGCGTGGCCTCCTCGACGAGCAGCTCACCGGCGCCGAACGGCACGTGGCCGCCGGCCGACCGCTCCGACGCAAACGCGCGCACGTTCGTATAGCCGCGCTCGGCGAGCAGCGCGAGCGTGACCGTGCCGACGGCGCCGGTCGCGCCGACGACGCCGAGGCGGACGTCAGGCACCGACGCGCTCCTCGATCACGACGCGGAAGCGCTCGTGCACCGCGCGCACGGCGCGCTCGACTTCCTCAGCGCGCACGACGCAGGAGATCCGGATCGACGACGTCGAGATGATCTCGATGTTGATTCCCGCGTCGGCGAGGGCAGCGAACATGTCCGCTGCGACGCCGGGATGGGTCTTCATGCCGGCGCCGATGAGCGAGACCTTGGCGATCCCCGTGTCCTGCACGATCTCCACCGCGCCGATCTCCTTCGCTAACCGCGCGAGGATCGGCTCGGCGATCGCGATGTCCGTCTTCGGCAGCGTGAACGTGATGTCCGTCACGCCGTGCTGCGAGAGGTTCTGCACGATCTCGTCGACGTTGACGCCGGCCTCCGCCAGCGCACGGAAGACGAGCGCCGCGATGCCGGGCCGGTCGGGCACACCGAGGATCGAGACCTTCGCCTCGGACGTGTCGTGCGTGACTGCTGAGATGATCGCCTTCTCGAGCATCGCCGGGTCCTCCTCGCCGATCCACGTGCCGTCGCCTTCGCCGAAGGTGGAGCGGACACGGAGCCTCACACCGTAGCTGCGCGCAAACTCCACAGAGCGCAGTGCCATCACCTTCGCGCCCGACGCCGCCATCTCGAGCATCTCCTCGTAGGTCACGACGGCGAGCTTCAGCGCGTCCGGGACGACCCGGGGATCCGCGGTGAAGACGCCTTCGACGTCGGTGAAGATCTCGCACGTCTCGGCGCCGAGCGCCGCCGCCAGCGCGACCGCGGTGGTGTCGGAGCCGCCGCGCCCGAGGGTCGTGACGTCGTGCGTCGTGGTCGAGACGCCCTGGAAGCCGGCGACGAGGACGATCTTCTCCTCCGCGAGCGCGTCGTGGATGCGCTGCGCGCGGATGTCCACGATCTTCGCCTTGCCGTGAACGGTGTCGGTGACGATCCCCGCCTGCGAGCCCGTGAGCGAGATGGCCTCGTGGCCGAGGTCGTGGACGGCCATGGCGCAGAGCGCGTTCGAGATGCGCTCCCCGACCGAGATCAGCATGTCGTACTCGCGCGGGTGCGGCCGGTCGGAGATCTGGTGGGCGAGCTCGATCAGCTCGTCGGTCGAGTCGCCCATGGCCGAGAGCACGCCGACGACGCGGCTGCCCGCCTCGCGCGCCGCTACGAGACGCCGGGCCACGCCTTTGATCTTGTCGGTGTCCGCGACCGAGGAGCCGCCGAACTTCATCACGACGAGGTCGCGCTCGTGCGCGTGTGCCTCGGAGTTGAGCTCGGGAACGGTCTCGTACTGGGTCGTAGCCACCGCTGGAAGTGTAGGCGCGGGCCCGGGCCAGGTCGCGACCTCGTCGCGACCTGGTCGCTACATCTCTCTGCGGCCCGTGAGCGCGCGGCCGAGCGTGACCTCGTCCGCGTACTCGAGATCGCCGCCGACGGGGAGCCCGCTCGCGAGCCGGGTCACCTTCACCCGCCCGCGCAGCCGGTCGGCGAGGTACGCCGCCGTCGCCTCGCCGGTCATGTTCGGGTTCGTCGCGAGCACGACCTCCTGCACGCCGTTGCGGTCGACCCGGTGGAGCAGCTCGTCGATGCGCAGGTTCTCCGGCTCGACACCGTCGAGCGGGGAGAGCGATCCGCCGAGCACGTGGTAGAGGCCCCGGTACTCCGCCGTCCGCTCGAGCGAGAGCAGGTCGGCCGGCTGCTCGACGACGCAGATCGTCGAGTGGTCGCGGCGCGCGTCGAGGCAGATCGCGCATACCTCCTCCTCCGTGAGGTTGCCGCACTCGCGGCAGAAGTGGACGCGCTCCTTCACGTCCTGGATCGCCTCGGCCAGGGCGAGCGCCTCCTGCTTCGAGACCTGGAGCAGGTGGAAGGCGAGCCGCTGCCCGGTGCGGCTGCCGATTCCGGGCAGCCGCGTGAGCTGCGCGACGAGGTTGTCGACGGCGGGACTCAGCATGCCCGGGAGCGTAGCCGTCCACAGCGGACATCCTCGCGCCCCGGCGGCGCTACATTGACACGGTGCGGGGTCGGTACCTGCTGTCGAACTGGCTGTGGCTCTTCATCGTGCTCGCCCTGACGGGGATCGTCGTCTGGGGCTGGGTCTTCGACTTCGGAGGCTAGAGGCCGGGCAGGCCGAGCCCGCCGAGGCCGAGCCGGCTCGCCAGCTGCTGCGCCTTCGCCTCGACGGCCGCCTGGGCGGCGCGGAGCGCTTCGTTCACACCGGCGAGGACGAGGTCTGCGAGCGCCTCCGGATCGTCGGGGTCGATCGCCTCCGGCGAGATGGTGATCGAGAGGACGCGGCCGGCGCCGTTCGCAGTCACCTTCACCATGCCGCCGCCGGCGGAGGCCTCGGCCGTCTCGTTCTCGGCCTCCTCCTGCATCCGCACCATCTGCTCCTGCATCTCCTGCGCCTGCTGCATCAGCTTGTTCATGTCGAAGCTCATTGGTCCTCCCGCTCGTGGGCGCCGAGGTCTTCCCTCATCAGCTCGAGGATCCGCTCCTCGCCGGCCGGTCCTTCGAGCTCCTCGAGCTCGTCCTCCTCGCCCTCGCCGACCGCGAAGGAGAGCGCCAGCCTGCGGCCGGTCACGTCGTAGAGCGCGTCCGCGAGCAGCGTCACGTTCTTCGGCTCCTCGGCGAGCGAGCGGTGGAACTGGGCTGTCGGTGGGAACTCCACCGTCAGCGTGTTCCCGGAGAGCTGGGAGGGCCGGGCCTCGCCGAGGACGCTCGAGATCGGGATCCCGCCCTTCTTCTCGGCCACCGCCGGCAGGATCGTTCGCGCCCAGGCCTCCTGGAGCTGCTCGAGCTCCACGTCCGGCGGCGCGGAGGCAGCGGCAGCAGGGGCGGGCGGGGCCGACCCCGGCTGCTCGGGCGCCGGCAGCACTGCGGGCGGCGCGCCGGTCGCAGGACGCTGCTCGAGCTGTTCGAGGCGGTACGCGATCGACTCCCTCGAGAGATCCGCGGCCGGCCGCGTGACCTTGACGAGCGCGAGCTCGAGCGGCAGCCGCGGGTCGCCGCCCTGGCGCATGTCGTCCACGGCGAGCGCCAGCAGGTCGAGCAGCCGGATCACGGTCGGCTCGCCGAGCTGGTTCGCCTGCGCGCGGAGCCGCTCGCGCGTCTCCTCGGTCACGGGCAGCGACTCGGGCGCCTCGCCCATGTGCTGCACGAGCAGCACGTGACGCAGGTGCTCGATCAGGTCGGAGACCAGCCGGCCGAGGTCGTGCCCCTGTTCGGACAGCTCCTCGACGAACGTGAGCGCGCCCGCCGTGTCGCGGTCGACGACGAGGTCGCACAACCGGAACAGCGCCTCCTCCTCGACTGCGCCGAGCAGCTGCAGCACCGACTGCACCGTCACCTTGTTCTCGGTCGCCGCCGCGAGCTGGTCGAGCGTCGAGGTGGCGTCGCGGAACGATCCGCGTGCGGCGCGCGCGACGAGCGACAGCGCCTGCGGCGGCGCGTCGATGCCCTCCCCCTCGGCGACCCTGCCGAGCACGGTCACGAGCTCCTGGAGGCGCGGCCGCTGGAAGACGAACGTCTGGCAGCGCGAGCGCACCGTCGGCAGCACCTTCGACAGGTCGGTCGTGCAGAAGACGAAGACGAGATGGGGCGGCGGCTCCTCGATCAGCTTCAGCAACGCGTTCCACGCGGCGTCCGTGAGCTGGTGCGCCTCGTCGAGGATGTACACCTTGTAGCGCCCCTCGACGGGCTGGAGGACGACGCGGTCGCGGATCTCGCGGATGTCGTCGATGCCGCGCTGCGACGCCGCGTCCATCTCGACGACGTCGAGCGAGGTGCCCGCCGCAATGGCGACGCAGGCGTGGCACGTGCCGTCCGGGTGCGGAGTCGGGCCCTGCGCGCAGTTCAACCCCTTGGCGAGGATGCGCGCCATCGACGTCTTGCCGGTGCCGCGCGGCCCTGCGAACAGGTAGGCCTGGCGCACCTGGCCGGACCCGATCGCGTTCTGCAGCGTCCGCACCACCGCCTCCTGTCCCACGACCTCCTCGAAGCTCTGGGGGCGGTACTTGCGGTAGAGCGCGGCCATCTCCCGATTCTCGCAGAGAATCGGGAGATCACCGTTTGTGCTCCGCAGAGCGGCCGGCGGCCGAGCCGCCGGCCGCTTATCGCGCGGGGCCCTGGGCGGCGCGGCGCGGGCGGTGGTGCTCCGCATCCCCTCCCGCGTGGATCCGGCCTCCGCCCAACGCGCCTGCGGCCGCGTTGGCCTACGGCCCGTAGCGCCCCGTGAGCGGAGGTTTCCGGGCGCGGCGAACCGGCAATCGGCCGAGAGCAGACGTGCCGTTTCGCGATTGGTTGCGAAGCGGTCGTAGCCCTGCGAGGGGTGGGCCGCGCGCCCACCACAACCACGGCAGCCGGAGACCAGCGCGGCCGCAGGCGCGCTGGGCGTAGGCGGGTTCACGCGGACGGGGACGCAGAGCGCCACCGGCCGCGCCGCGCTACCCGACGCCCTGCATGCCAAGAGGCCGGCGGCGACGCCGCCGGCCGCTCTGCGGAGCACAACCTCGACTCGCGGAAACCCGCAGGGTTTCCGCGAGAGCAACGGGCCGGGCGATCCGCACACGAAGGAGGGAATGCTTAGCGCTGCTTCCTTCCGGATCTGACGCGGTTCACAAGCTCCCGCTGCGCGGAGCCCGGCCCGGGCGGAGTGTAGCCTCCCGCCGTGAGCGGCTTCGGCGTCTTCTCGGCCGGCGGCGGCGCGGCCCGGGTCGGCTGGCGGGACGGCGGCGAGGTGGTCGACCTGTCCGGGCTCGGCGAGGTGTTCCGGCAGAGGTCGCTCAACGCGCTGCTTGCGCGGGGGCCGGCGGCCTGGCGGGACGCCGTCGCGGCCGCGCAGGCGCACGACGGCCCGCGTGTGCCGCTCGCGGACGCCACGCTGCACCTCCCGTTCGCGGTCGCCGACTACGTCGATTTCTCCTCGTCGCTGGAGCACGCGACGAACATGGGCCGGCTGTTCCGGCCGGACGGGGAGGGGCTGCTGCCGAACTGGCTACGTCTGCCCGTCGCCTACCACGGCCGTGCCGGCTCCGTCGCCGTGAGCGGCACCGGTGTCATCCGGCCGCACGGCCAGCTGAAGGCCCGGGACGCGGCCGAGCCGGTGTTCGCGCCCACCCGGCGCCTCGACGCGGAGCTCGAGCTCGGCTTCGTCGTCGGCGTTCCCAGCGTTCCGGGAGTGCCCGTGCCGGTGTCCGCATTCGCCGACCACGTGTTCGGCGTCGTGCTCGTCAACGACTGGAGCGCGCGCGACATCCAGGGCTGGGAGTCCGCGCCCCTCGGCCCGTTCCTCGGGAAGTCCTTCCTCACCTCGATCTCCGCCTGGGTGACTCCGCTGTCGCTGCTCGAGCCGTTCCGGGTCGAGGCGCGCCCGCAGGAGCCGCCTGCGCTGCCGCACCTCGCCGGTGGGCGCGACTGGGCGCTCGACCTCGACGTCGAGCTCGAGCTGAACGGCGAAGTCGTCTCGCGCGGCAACGCGCGCACGCTCTACTGGACGATGCCGCAGCAGCTCGCGCACGCGACCTCGAACGGCGCGGCTCTGCGGAGCGGCGACCTGATGGCGTCCGGGACGATCTCCGGAGCGGAGCACGGCTCGGAGGGCTCGCTGATCGAGCTGAGCCGGAACGGCAGGGAGCCGCTCCGGCTCGCTGACGGGTCGGAGCGGACGTTCCTCGAAGACGGCGACGAGGTCGTGCTGCGCGGAGGAGCGGGCGCCGTCACGCTCGGCGAGGTGCGAGGCCGCGTCCTTCCGGCCGTTCAGCACCCCTACAGAGACTGAACGCGGCGACGACCCATGGTCGCCGCCGCGCTCGCCACATTCCCCGAAAGGCCCTGATCCCTAGATCCCCGTCGAGAAGCCACCGAGGCCCGTACCCAACTTCAGATGGCCGAGGAGTGCGGCCAGCGCGAGAGCCGGCAGCACCAGGCGGCTCAGGAACATGGTCCGATGCATGCGATTCACCTCCTCCGTTGCGTCAGAAGTGGAAGTCCTGAAGGGCATCTGCAGCGCGGCGGTAGAGCTCGGCGGCTGCCACGGGATCGCCGGTGTCGCGGGCAAGGTCGCCGCGGGCGATCCACGCGGCTGCGATGTGGCTCGTCGAGCCGAAGGCGGCAAAGGACGTGTCGGCCTGGTCGAGCCACGAGGTGGCTCCTTCGCCGTCCCCCTCGGCCGCGAGGGCCTTGGCGACGACAAGCTGTGCATTGCCGAGCTCGTCGAGAAAGTCGAGGCGTCCCGTGAGTAGCGACGCCGCCCGTTCCGCGCGCACGCGGGCCTCGGCGGGGTGCCCGGTGCGCAGGTAGACCTGCGCAAGCGAAGAGACGGCCTGGGCCAGATCGGCGACGCTGCCGGCCTCGTCCGCAGTCGCAGCGGCCGACTCGAGCTTCCGCTTCGCCTCCTCGGCGTCGCCGAGCAGGAAGCAGATGCCGCCGATGTTGTTGAGGATGCGCGCGGTGGCGAGCTTGTCACCCCGCTGCACGCAGATGGCGAGGGCCTGCTCCGCGTAGTAGCGGGCAAGCAGCCACTGGCGCTGGCGCTCGGCGACGATCGACGCCTGGAAGAGCGCGCGGGCCTGTGTGCGGTCGTCGTGGGCTGCGGCGGCGAGCTCGAGCGACCGCTCGGCGTCGCGGCGTGCGGGTTCCCAGTCGCGACGAAGCTGGTGGCAGCGAGAGCGCCACTCGTGCGCGCTTGCGGCCAGAACGAGGGAGGGCTGCCGCGAGCGGTCATTCGTCTCGAGCGCCCGTGTGAAGAGCGAGGCCGCCTCGGCGATCTCCGTGCTCTTCAGCGCCAGGCAGCCTCGGCGATAGAGCACCTCCGCGCGGTCGGTCGCGTCGAAACGCGGCGCCTGCACGATCTGGCCCGCCTGCACGAGAAGCTCGCCCGCCCGGTCGAGGTTGCCGCGGTACATCTCCGCCCACGAGAGAGCCAGTCGATGACGCAGCTTGAGCACCTGATCCGTCCGCGTCTCGTCCCAGACCTCTTCGAGCTCCCGAACGACCGCGTCGTGGTGGTTGTCTGCTGCGAGCCGCTCCGCCTCCGCGAGAGCACGATCGAGCTCGAGGTGTGCCGGGGCCGCGACAATGGTGATACGGCCGTATGGCTCCGGCGTGAGAGGCGGGAGGGTCTCGAATACTTGTGCAGCCGCAGTCACTACTCGCAGCATCGGTATCCCGCCGCCCCTGTCGATTCCCGGTTTGGCATGTTCGCTCTCGCCTGTTTCGGGGATGATCCGCCGTTTTCCGGGCGAGTCCTCGATCGGGCCTACGGCGATCGCCCGCGGCGGCGACAGAGGGCGTCCCTCGCGGGGTCTGACGACGGTGTGCAGGAGCGACCACGCTCAGATACGGAATGCTTCTGCGGCAATCCATGCGGCTCGTCGTTGTCGCGCTGGCCCTCGCGCTGGCGCCGGCGGCGCTTGCCTCCGGAGGGCACTACGCCTTCGCGGGCGGGACCTCGGCCGAGCAGCAGCAGGTCACGCAGGCACTCGAGGCGTCGAGCTTCGACTGGAGCCTCGTTCCGGTGCAGGTGACGATCCACATCGCCCGCGGCATCCCGGTCTCGTACTCCACCTCGGGCCAGATCTGGCTCGACGCCGACCTGCTCGACTCGGGCAGCTTCTCCTGGGGCGTCGTGCAGATGGAATTCGCCCAGCAGGTCCAGTACACGCTGCTCAGCGCAAGTGCGCGCAGCCAGCTGACCGGCCTCCTCGGCGCGCAGCAGTGGTGCTACGACGACCCCGCCCTGCCCCGCGGCGCCAACGCCTGCGAGCGCTTCGCCGCGATGCTCGCCTGGAGCTACTGGCCCGCGGCCGGCAACTCGATGCGGCCGAGCAGCTCGTCTGACTGGTCGGCCTCGATGAGCCCGAAGGCCTTCCGCAGCATCCTCACGCAGCTGATCGGATCGCCCGACCGCCTCGACAGCCTGCGCGTGGTGGCGGGCCGGTGAAACGCGTGGCCTGCCTACGCGGATGCGGGGATGGGCGATAGGTACGCGCGCGGATACGGCTTCTGCAACCAGGTGCCGAAAACTGACATAGAACCCGATGTCGATTCTCTCCCGGCCCGACCGCTCCACCACCACCTGCGTGATCGCGGACGATCACCCGCCGATCATCGACGCGGTCTCGCGCTACCTGGCCGCCGCCGGCTTCTCGGTTCTCGCGACCGCGCTCGACGGAGAGCAGGCACTCGAAGCGGTCCAGACACATCGTCCGCGCGTGTGCGTCGCGGACATTCGCATGCCCAAGCTGGACGGGCTCGCACTCGCACGCCGCCTGGCGGAGGTCGCTCCCGACGTTGCCGTGCTGCTCTACTCCGGTGTCGCCGACCGGGGGCTCGTCTCCGACTCGCTCGACGCCGGCGCCCGCGGCTTCGCTCTCAAGGATGCCCCGCTCGACGACCTCGCGCGGGCGATCGACACCGTCGCCTCCGGCGGCCTCTACATCGATCCGGTGCTTGCCGCCTCCCTTGCGACCGCCCGGCACTGCGACGAGCGGAAGCCGCTCTCGCCGCGCGAGCGCGAGGTTCTGCGCCTACTCGCCGACGGCGCCGCCTACGCGGAGATCGGCTCGACGCTGTACCTCTCGCCCGACACGGTGCGCGCCCACGCACAGCGGGCGATGACGAAGCTGGGGGCGCGCACGCGCACCCAGGCGGTCGCCCTCGCCCTGCGCGACGCGCTGATCGCCTAGCTTTGCGCGAAGAGCTGCGCTCTTCGCGCAAGCTGGTTCGGCTGCGCGGAGCGGACGCCGGCGGAGCCGGCGTCCTCTTGGCCTGACGGGAGACGGGGGCGTCGCGTGGCGCGGCCGGCGGTGGCTGCGCCATCTCCGGCCGCGTGAGGCCGGCCTCCGTCCAACGCCTCCGGCGTTGGCCTCCGGCCCCTGCGCCGATCGTGGGCGAATGGTCACGACCGCGACCCCCCTCGGCCTTGCAGCAGTCGAAGGCCGACCTCCTCGCACGCCGACCCGCGGCACACGCAGATCATGCCTCGCGATGGTCACGCAGGTCTTACGACCTTTTTACAACCCGCGCCCGGCCCGGAGTCGTACTCTTGGAATGTGACGGGAGACTCCGAGGAGGCAGCTCCATGCGTCGCTCACTTGCCCTTTCCATCCTGGTCGCCGCCGTCCTGGCCGGTGTCGCCGTGGCCGCCGCCGCCGGAGGCTCAGCCCGGAATCCGGTGGTCGGCATGCGCGCGACACCGCTCGGCTCGGTGCTCGTGGCCGCGAACGGCCGCACGCTCTATCTCTTCACCGGCGACACGTCGAAGGCCAGCTCCTGCTACGGCGCCTGCGCCGGCGCCTGGCCGCCGCTGCTCGCCAAAGGCACGGTCGTCGCCGGCACGGGGCTCAAAGGCTCGCTCGTCGGCACAACCGCACGAAAGGACGGGACTCTCCAGGTGACCTACGCCGGACATCCGCTCTATCTCTTCGCTCGGGACGGCAAGGCCGGTCAGACGAAGGGCCAGGGAAGCCGGACCTTCGGCGGCCGCTGGTTCGTGCTCTCGCCGGCCGGGATCAAGGTGGTTGCCGCGAACAAGCTGCCGGGCGGCACCGCGGTCAACCCGCCGCAGACGACGACGAACTCGTCCGGCGGCGGCTACGGCAAGTAACCGCTACGCCGCGCTGTAGCCCTCGCGGCGCAGCAGCGTGCGCGCGCGCTCCGCGTTGTCCCCGCCCGAGATGAGGATGACGAGCACGCCGCCGTACTCCGGCGAGACGTGGCGCAGCTCGAAGTCCTCGATGTTGATCCCGGCCGCACCGAGTGTCTGCGTGATGCGCGCGAGCACGCCCGGCTTGTCGGGGATGCGCACGCGGATCCGGTTCAGCCGGCGCGCCTCGGTGCGGTAGGCGTACTCGAGCATGCGGCTGCGGGCGCTCGCGGCCTCGGCGATCCACGACTCGAAGAAGGCCCGGTCGCGCCCGCGCAGCGCACGCTCGACCGCCTCCAGCTCGTCGCGATGCGCGGCGACCGCGTCGGCGATCAGGTCGCCGTTCTCGTCGAAGATGTCCGCCCAGACGGCCGCGTTCGCACCCGCGACGCGGGTCATCTCGCGCAGGGCCGCGCCCGCGTGGGCGAGCGGCTCGTCGCGTCCCACCGACGCGCGCGCGATCTGGCGCATCAGCACGTTCGCCAGCGCATGGGGGAGATGGCTCGTGAGCGCGAGCAGGTGGTCGTGCTCCTCGGCGTCGAGCCGGACCGCGTGCGCCCCGAGCATCTTCACGAAGCGCTCGACCAGGTCGAGCCGGCCGGGGTCGGTGAGGGGCAGCGGCGTCAGGAACCACGTGGCGCCGTCGAACAGGTCGGCGGCGGCACGGGCGGGCCCGCCGGTCGCCCCGCCTGCGAGCGGATGGCCCGGCACGAAGCGCGGGTCGTCCACGGCGGCGGCGAGCGCGCGCTTCGTCGAGCCGACGTCGGTGACCGTCGTCTCCGGGGTCGCCGCGGCGAGCACGTCGGACGTCGCGGCGACGAGCGCGCCGACGGGCACCGCGACGACGACGAGCTCGGCGCCGGCCACGGCCTCGCGCAGCGACGGTGCGGCGACGTCCACGGCCTTCGCCCCCTGCGCCTCGCGGAGCGTCGCTTCGTCGGCGTCCCAGCCGGTCACGCGCGCGACGCCGGCGCGCTTCGCCGCCAGCCCGACCGACGAGCCGACGAGCCCGGTGCCGACGACGGCGAGGCTCGTGACGACGGGCGGTGCCGCGGGCGCCGGCGGCGGAGTGTCCGGCCGCGACTCGCCGCGCACCTCCTGCTTCATCACGTCGAGCACGGCCGCGAAGACCGACTGGACAGCCCGCTCCGAGAGCGGGCCGCGGTTCGCCGTCGTGAGCTCCTCGAGCAGCTCGGCCTCGCGCTGGGCGTCGATCATCGGCGCCCCCGTCTCCTGCTTGCGCTCCTGCACGCGCGCGACGAGCTCGAGCCGCCGGTTCAGCGCCTCGAGCACCTCGTGGTCGACCGCGGCGATGCGCTCGCGCAGCTCCTGCAGGGTCAGCTTGGGGTCGTCGCTCACGTTTCCATTGTCTACTAAGGGGCGACGGCTGACGGCGGCGACCAGGTCGCGACGACGTCGCGACCTGGTCGCAGTTGTTCGATCCGTTACGAGACGAGGAGAGCGAGCAGGGCCTTCTGCACGTGTAATCGGTTCTCCGCCTGCTGCCACACCGCCGACTGCGGCCCGTACAGGACGTCGCTCGTGATCTCCTCGCCCGTGTGCGCGGGCAGGCAGTGCAGGACGACGGCGCCGGGGTCGGCGGCCGCGAGCAGCGCGGCGTCGACGCCGAAGCCGGCGAACTCCTGCCGCCGCCGCTCGGCCTCCTCCTCGTCGCCCATGCTCGTCCACACGTCGGTGTAGACCGCCTGCGCGCCGGCGACCGCCTCGTACGGGTCGTGCGTCAGCGACACCTTGCCGCCGAACGTGCACGCCGCGCTGAGCGCGCCTGGGCCCGGCTCGTAGCCGGCCGGCGTCGCGCACACGACCTCCGCGCCGAGGGCCGAGCAGGCGATGAGCAGCGAGGCGCAGACGTTGTTCCCGTCGCCGACGTACGCGACGCGCACGTTGCGCAGGTCGCCGCAGCGCTCCCGGATCGTGAGCGCGTCCGCGAGCGCCTGGCACGGGTGCTCCTCGTCGGTCAGCGCGTTGATCACCGGGATCGACGCGTGGCGGGCGAGCGTCTCCAGATCCTCCTGCGACGGCCAGCGCACGGCCAGCGCGTCGAGGTAGCCGGAGAGCACGCGCGCGGTGTCCTCGAGCGGCTCGCCGCGCGAGAGCTGGAGGTCGGATGCGTTGAGCGAGAGCGCGGAGCCGCCGAGCTGCTCCATCGCGGCGGCGAAGGAGACGCGCGTGCGCGTGGACGGTCGGGTGAACAGCAGCCCGAGCGTGCGGCCGGACAGCAGGCGGTGCTCGATGCCGTTCTTCTGCGCGGCCTTCAACTGCTCCGCAAGGTCGAGCACCGACCCGAGCTCGAAGGCGCTCCAGGTCGTGAACGTGGTCAGGTCGCGCCCGGCGAGGGTGCGCGGCCTGCTCTCGAGCGAGCGGGCCTCGAGCCGTAGGCGCGCGTCGCGCAGCGCAGCGGTGACGCCGCTCGGGCCGGGCGCAGCGCGCGGCGCCGTCCTCGCGGGCGGCGTGAACGTGCCCGACCGGACGGCGGAGGCGACCTGCTCGTGCGCGTCGCGGAACGGCACGCCTTCGCGGACGAGCGCCTCGGCGGCGTCCGTCGCGCGCAGCAGCGGGTCGGAGACGGCAGCCGCGAGCCGCTCGGCGTCGAGCTCGAGCCCTTCGACGAGCGTCCCGAGCGCGCCGAGCGCGAGGCGGACGTCGCGCCGCGTCGCGAAGAGCGGCGTCTTGTCCTCCTGGAGGTCCTTGTCGTACGCGAGCGGCAGGCCCTTCACGACCGCGAGCAGCCCGGTCAGGCGTCCGATCTGGGTGCCCGCCTTGCCGCGCGCCAGCTCGGCGACGTCGGGGTTGAGCTTCTGCGGCATCATCGACGACCCCGTCGACGCGTTTGCCGGCAGGTGCGCGAAGCCGAACTCGGCGCTGCACCACAGCACGAGCTCCTCGCCGATCCGCGACAGGTGCGTGAAGAGCACGGACGCTGCGTAGAGGTAGTCGAGTGCGAAGTCCCTGTCGGCGACCGCGTCGAGCGAGTTGCGCATCGCGCCGGCCGGCAGGGGCAGCTGCAGCGTCGAGCCGGCGAGGGCACCGGCGCCGAGTGGGCTCGGCATGCTCGCCGCGGCGGCGGCTTCGAAGCGGCCGCGGTCGCGCTCGAGCATCTCCACCCACGCATGCAGGTGGTGGCCGACCGTGACGGGCTGCGCGCGCTGAAGGTGCGTGTACCCGGGCAGCGGCGTCGTCGCCTCGCGCTCGGCCACGTCGAGAATCGTCTCGATGAACCGTGCGATCGAAGCGTCCGCCTCGCGGCTCGCGTCCTCGACGTAGAGGCGCGCCGCCGCGGCGACCTGGTCGTTGCGCGACCGGCCGGCGTGGATCTTGCGGCCGACCGTGCCGAGCAGCCCCTCGATCGCCGAGTGGACGTCCTCGTATTCGCCGAGGAACGCGGTGCCTTCATCCGCGATCGTCGTCAGCCGCGTCTCGACCTCCGACAGCTCCTCGTCGGTGAGGATGCCGGCGACGTGGAGCCGCTGCGCGTGCAGCGCGGTCGCCGCGCAGTCGTACGGCAGGAGCTCGGCGTCTTCGGCGCGCAGGAATGCGTCGACCTCCGGGTCGAGCGCGACGCCTGTGCGGGCGGCCCAGAGCGTCATTCCGCCGGCCCCAGCTGGAGCGGGTTCGCCAGCGACGCCGGCGGCTCGTGCCGCAGCCGGCGGTGCGCGGCGAGCGAGCGCCGCGAATCGGCGATGTCGTTGGCCTGCATCGCGAGCTGTCCGATCCGGTCGGCCGCCGTGAACGCCGTCGCGCTGCGCTCCATGCTCAGCCGCTCCGGGTCGTAGGTGACGGCGTCGCCGCGCGTGTCGAGGATGGTGTAGTCGTCGCCGCGCCGCAGCTCGAGCGTGACCTCGCCGGTGACGAGCGCGGCGACCCAGCGCTGGAGCGAGTCCCGCAGCATGAGCGCCTGCGTGTCGAACCAGCGGCCTTCGTAGAGCAGCCGGCCGAGCTTGCGGCCCTGCTCGCTGTAGCGCTCGAGCGTCGCCTCGTTGTGGATCGCGGTCAGCAGCCGCTCGTAGGCGACGTGCAGGAGCGCCATGCCCGGCGCCTCGTAGATGCCCCGGCTCTTCGCCTCGATGATCCGGTTCTCGATCTGGTCGGACATGCCGAGGCCGTGGCGGCCGCCGATCGTGTTCGCGGCGCGGATCAGCTCGACCGGATCGTCGAGCTCGACCCCGTCGATCGCGACTGGCATCCCGTTCTCGAACGCGATCGTCACCGTCTCCGGCGCGATCTCGGTCTCGCCGTCCCAGTGAGCGACGCCCATGATCGGCTGGACGATCTTCATGCTCGTGTCGAGCAGCTCCAGGTCCTTTGCCTCGTGCGTCGAGCCGAGGAGGTTCGCGTCGGTCGAGTACGCCTTCTCGACCGACGTGCCGTGCGAAAGCCCCCGCGCCGCGAGCCACTCGCTCATCTCCGTGCGGCCGCCGAGCTCGGAGACGAACGCGTCGTCGAGCCACGGCTTGTAGATGCGCAAGTTCTCGTTCGCGAGCAGCCCGTAGCGGTAGAAGCGCTCGATGTCGTTGCCCTTGTACGTCGACCCGTCGCCCCAGATGTCGACGCCGTACGCGCCCATCGCCTGGACGAGCAGCGTCCCCGTCACCGCGCGGCCGAGCGGCGTCGTGTTGAAGTAGCGCCGGCCTGCGGTCTGGATGTGGAAGGCGCCGCACTGCAGCGCGGCGAGCCCTTCGCACGCGAGCGCCTCCTTGCAGTCGACGAGCACGGCCTCTTCGGCGCCATACTGCCGCGCCCGCTCGGGGACCGCGGCGACGTCGGGCTCGTCGTACTGGCCGAGATCGGCCGTGAACGCGTACGGGACGGCGCCGTTCTCGCGCATCCAGGCGAGCGCGCAGCAGGTGTCGAGGCCGCCCGAGAAGGCGATGCCGACGCGCTCGCCGACCGGGAGCGTGCCGAGGATGACGCCGCCCTCGTTCAGGATGTCGACGCTCACGCAACTCCCTTGAGCAGGAGCGACCGGATCTCCGACGCGAGGTCGGCGCCCGTGGCCGGCTCGCGCGCGATGAGCAGCACGGTGTTCTCGCCGGCGATCGTGCCGGCGATGCGCGGATGGCGGCCGAGGTCGATCGCCTGTGCGAGCGGGCTGGCATAGCCGTGCGGCGTGATCACGACGACGAGGTTGCCGCTCGGCTCCACGTCGAGCGCCCAGCGCGCGAACGCGACGGAGATGGCGTCGACGCGCTCCGCCTCGGCGGCCTCCGGCGGGGCGTACACGAGGCGCCCGTCCTTGCCGCGCACCTTGACGAGGCCGAGCTCGTGGATGTCGCGCGAGACGGTGGTCTGGACGACGTCGTGCCCGGCATCGTGCAAGGCCTGCGCGAGCTCGGTCTGCGTGGCGATCGGGTGCTCCTGCAGAAGCCGCAGGATCGCTGCGTGGCGCTGGCGGCGATTCATCCGTTCATCACCTCCGTGAGGATCTCGAGGGCGAGGTCGATCTCGTGGGTGCCGACGACGAGCGGCGGCGCGAGCCGCAGGACGTTCGCTCCGGCGGTGAGACAGACGAGGCCGGCGTCGAGCGCTGCGTCGACGACGGGCTGCGCCGGCCGGTCGAGCACGGCGCCGAGCAGCAGACCGGCGCCGCGCACCTCCGTCACGCCCGGGAGGGCCGCGAGGCCGTCGCGCAGCAGCGCGCCGTGCGTGTGCACGCTCGCCAGCAGCTCGTCCGTGATCGCGTTGCACACCGCGACGGCGGCGGCGCACGAGACGGGGTTGCCGCCGAAGGTCGAGCCGTGGTGGCCGGGCTCGAACGCGTCGGGCGCGTCGTCGGCGACGAGCAGGCAGCCGATCGGAAGGCCGTTGGCGAGCGCCTTGGCGAGCGTCAGCAGCTGCGGCCGGACGCCGAGCTGCTCCCAGGCGAAGAACGTTCCGGTGCGGCCGATCCCGGTCTGCACCTCGTCGAAGGCGAGCAGCGCGCCGAGCTCGGCGGCGAGCTTTGCGGCCGCGGCGACGAACGACGGCTCGAGCGGGATGACGCCGCCCTCGCCGAGCACCGGCTCGAGCAGCACGAGCCCGATGTCGTCGGCGGCGGCGGCGGCGTGCAGCGACGCGACGTCGTTCGGTTGCGCGAAGCGTGCCGGGCCGAGCGGCTCGAACCCCGCGCGCTTCGCCGGCTGGCCGGTGACTGCGAGCGAGCCGAGCGTGCGGCCGTGGAAGGAGCCTTCGAGCGCGAGCACGCCCGGCTTTCCGGTCGCCTTGCGCGCATACTTGAGCGCCGCCTCGTTCGCCTCCGCTCCCGAGTTGCAGAAGAAGGCGCGGGCGCCGCCGAACCGCTCCGACAGCGCGCTTGCGAGCGCCAGGGCGGGGTCGGTGGCGTAGAGGTTCGAGGTGTGCCAGAGCCGGTCGAGCTGCGCGTGCGCGGCCGCGAGCGGCTCCGGGTGCCGGTGCCCGAGCGAGACGACGGCGATGCCGGCGGCGAAGTCGAGGTAGCGCCGGCCGTCGCTGCCGGTGAGCCAGACGCCGTCGCCTTCGACGAAGCCGAGGCGGGGCGGGGGATAGGTCGGCAGCAGCGCGCTCGCGAGCATCGTGTTCACGCGACCACCGCCGTGGCGCCGATCTCCGCGACGAGCCCGCTGCGCGCCGCGTGCGCGGCCGCGAGCAGCTTGGGAACGATGCCGCCGTCGAAGCTGCCCTGGCCGACGAGCTGCACGGCCCGTGCGGCCGGGATCGACTGGAGCAGCCGGCCCTCGTGGAAGACGCCGGGGACGTCGGTGAGGAAGAGGATGCGCTGCGCCCCGAGCCCGACGGCGAGCGCCGTCGCGGCCTCGTCGGCGTTGACGTTGAGCGGGCCGCGGGCGAGCGGCGAGATGACGGGGACGCGGCCGGCCGCGAGCGCCTGCTCGACTGCGGCGGGCCGGGTCGGCACCGGGTGGCCGACGAGCCCGAGCCCGGGGATGAGCTCGGCCTCGAGCCCGATCTCGTCACCGGCGAGCCCGAGCGCGTCCGGCCCGATCTCCGCGCACAGGCCGGCGTTGACCGCCTCGAAGCTCTCGCGCACGACCTCGAGCCCGTCCGCCGTCGTCACGCGCAGGCCGCCGACGAAGCGCACCTCGAGCCCGCGCCGCTTCATCTCCTCGGAGATCTGCGGGCCGGCGCCGTGCACGACGCAGACCGAGTGGCCGAGCGCGCGCAGCTCGGCGACCGCGGCCTTCGCGCCGTTCGTCGAGGCGCCGCCGACCTTGAGCACGACGGTCACGAGCGGTACTCCGCGTTGATGCGGACGTAGTCGTACGAGAGGTCGGTCGTGAGGTAGTTCGCAGCGCCGTCGCCGAGCGCCAGCCCGATCTCGATCGTGCAGTGCCCGTTCGTGAGCACGGGCTCGTCGCCGGACGGGCGGCCGTCGACGAGTACCGGCACGCCGTCGATCACGATCGTCAGCTTGTCGGGGTCGAGGTCGGCGTAGCCGCCGTTGAACTTCGCCGAGCCGGCGGCCGCGGCGATCCGGCCCCAGTTCGCGTCGTGGCCGTAGAGCGCGGTCTTGACGAGCGGCGACGTCGCAACGCGCTCCGCGATCGCGCGTGCCTCTGCGTCGCTCGCGGCGCCGTTCACCGCGATCTCCGCGAGCACGGTTGCGCCTTCGCCGTCGGCGACGATCTGTTTCGCAAGCTCGCCGCAGACCGTGCCGAGGCAGACCGCGAACTCCGCGTCGGAGGCGGGCGTGCGCTCGATCCCGCTCGCGCCGTTGGCGAGCAGCAGCACCGTGTCGTTCGTCGAGCACTCGCCGTCGACGGAGATGGCGTTGAAGCTC
>Ga0265325_10001029_pt1 | contig 20097 bp, 19 predicted proteins | sample 41420metaG_FD_202090 | JGI IMG/M metagenome (GOLD analysis project Ga0265325, IMG submission 202090) | Rhizosphere microbial communities from Carex aquatilis grown in University of Washington, Seatle, WA, United States - 4-14-20 metaG | ecosystem: Host-associated > Plants > Roots > Rhizosphere... | reverse complement strand
GTCTCGCCACGGTTCCAGCCCACCCGCTGCTGGTCATAGCCATAGGTCGGCCAGTCCGGGGTCGCGGGCGCCACGGCCAGCGGCTTGATAATCTGCGGCGGGGGAACATAGGGCGTTGGCATCACCGCCAGCGGCTGGGCCGCCGCCATCATGGGGCAAAGAAACGTCGCCGCAGCCGCGATCCCGATGGGTGCCTTCGACATTCCGCCTCCCGAATGCGGCGCGGCATCGCACTGTGGCGGCAATGCACGCGCTGCGAAATTTTTCGTTTTCCGTCCCTGCCGATGGTCTGGAGCGCCGCCCGCCACCTTGGCGCCAAGGGTCACCCGCTGGCGTTCGCCTGTCAACCAATCCGCAAGGTGGCAAATTGGCCCTGTTATGGCAGCGATTCGGCCGCTTTCCGGCATTCCGTCCGAGGCCGCACCGGCGGCACGCTGGCCTGCCTTCCCGAACGATCAGCAGTATCGCCGTCATGCTGCCAGAAAATTTCGCCTGTTCGATTGGCGCTACGCCCAGAAATTCAGCGAGTAAATGCCTGCGCCGCGCCGCTCACGGTTAACGCTTCATAAGCGCGCATCCCGCGATTTTTACCGACACGAAACCCGGTTGTGGTTAGCATCGTTGCCAGAGTGTCGCTTCCGCATTTGGAGGACATATGGTCAGCAAGGATTTTCAGCTCAGCTTGAAGGGCTACGGACTGACCACCGCCGAAATCCATTACCGCATTCCCGATCATCCCAAGCTGCTGCAACAATTCGTCTGGCAGGAATACGATATCGCGCCGCTTTTCCCAATGCTCAAGAAATTCCTTGATTTCTGGCAGCGTGAACTGGATGGAGCGCTGCATACGGTGCGCGTGGCGCACAACCACCTGATCCGGCCCGCCGAATGGAAGGCAGTCAACGGCGTGTTTCAACTGCATTGAACTTGCCGCTCTAGGGCTTGTACCCGGCCCACAGCCATTCCAGCGCCTCGGGCAGGGTCTGCCCGATCACCCGCGCATCAGTGTGCTTGGCCTGCTTGGCGAACACATAGCGATAGGTGTAGCCCTTGGCCCTCAGCACCGCGACGAAGCGGTTGTTGGCAAGCACCCAATTGTGCCAGGTGGTTTCCGGCTGGTCATAGCCGTTGTCGTTCTCGCCCGCCTCCATCCACACCCGGATCGGCTTCTTCGGCGCCTCGGCGATGATATGGTCGTGATATTCCCAGCCGCCCCGCCGCGTCCTGGGATCGACCGGGGAAGCCTGGTTCACATAGGTGCCCGAATAGGTCAGCACGCGGTGATAACTCTCCGGATGGAGCCAGGCCATCGTAAAGGCGGCGATGCCGCCCGATGAATAGCCAATGGTGGCGCGGCCTTCCGGGTTGGTGGTGAACTTCACATTGTAATCCTTTTGCACCCGAGGCAGCAGTTCGCTCTCCACCCAGTTGTAATAGCGGTCCGACATCGTGTCGTATTCCAGCCCGCGCTCCGAACCCTGGGCGTCGCTGCCGCCATGGCTGGGTGCCACCATGATCATCACCGGCACCCGGTGCGCCGCGATCAGATTGTCCAGCGCCATCGCCACACGCTGCCAACGGGTTGCCCCATCCTGCACCACGATCAAAGGCGCCGCCGTGCCGGGAACATATTGCTTGGGAATATAGACCCAGACATGCCGCTCATAGGGCGCGGGCTTGGAGATCATGTCGGCGGGCGCGGCTATGCGGTTGCCATAGGCGTCGCGCCGGTCGGCCAGCGGGCCTTCGATGCGAACGATGCCGGGATAGATTTTGCTGTCTTCCGATTTCATCACGAACTCATGGACATCGCCATGCGGCACATCGGGATTGACCGTCATCTCCGGCGCGTCGGCATAGACCGGGCCAATGACGGTTTCGCGTTCATTGTCCTGCGCCGGCGCGAAGGCCGGCCAGGCGAAGGCCGCAAGCGCGGCAAGCCGCGTCAGGTTTTTGAGCTTCGTCATGATACAACCTCCCGTCACGGCCCTTTTTGCGTTCCGGCCGTCTGCGCATGAGCTTAGCAAGTCGCGCAGCGGCGGCCAATGCGGCGCGGTTTCGTTCTATTTCGCGCCCCCGCTGATGACATCGAGGCCGCCCCTGTGCCATCGTCGCGACAGAGCAAGAATGCGGTTTCAGGGGAATGAAAATCATGAAAACATCCATCGCGCTAGCTTGTCTGCTGGCGGCGGCCGCGGCTCCGGCCCTGGCGCAAACCGACCTGTCAGGCGGCAATCCGCACATCGTTTCACCCACCGCGACGCCGGGCCTGCATCCCCCGGATGCGCCGATGCTGCCCTATCATTTCGTGGCCCGGCCGGCGGCGCCCAATGGCGAGAAATTCGGCAACACCTCGGACGTGGCGCTGACGGCCCAGGGCCATCTCATCGTCTTCAACCGCAACCCCAACATCATGATGGTGGAATATGACGGACAGGGAAAATTCCTCCGCACCTTCAACCCCAACATCGCCACCAACACCCACGGCATGCGCATCGACCGTCACGGCAATATCTGGGCGATCGACTCCTTCCTCAACGTGATCTGGAAGCTGAATCCCAAGGGCGAACCGCTGATGGTGGTCGGCAGGCGCGGCGAGGTCGGCGCCTGGGATGACGCCAAGTGGAACGGCGTGTTCAACCAGCCGCTCGACATCAATTTCGACAAGGACGACAATTTCTATGTCGTGCAGGGCCATGGCGGCACTTCGCCGCCGCCCGACTGCACCTATTGCGCGACCTACCGCACCAGCCATCCCTCTGTTCCCCAGGGCAGCGATCCGCGCGTGTTCAAGTTCGACAAGAATGGCAATTATGTCGCCAGCCGGGCCCTGCCCCATGCCGACGGCACTTATCCCACCATTCACAGTGTGATCGTTACGCCCAAGGGCGAGTTGTGGGTTACCGACAGGCAGCTTAACAAGATTTTGGTGTTCACCACCGACTTGTCGCCGGTGAAGGAAATCCAGGAGCCGAATCTCACCAGCGGGCTGTTCGTCGATGCCAAGGGCCAGATCTGGATGTCCTCGGGCATGGACGGCATGATCATGTCGCTCGATCCGGACGGCAAGATCACCGGCTGGATCGGCAAGGCCGGCCGCACCACCGATGAAGGTTCCGACCTGATCGGCGAGGCGCATTACCTTGTCGTCACGCCGGACGAGAAGACGATCTATATCGCCGACTCCGTCAATGCCAAGGTCGTGAAGCTCGAACACAATTAGGAACCTGACCGATGCCGCAACTGACACGCCGCGCCGCTGTCGCGGGCGCAATTGCCCTGACGCCGGGCATCGCCGTCGCCCAGGCCGGCAAGGCGATGCTGGGCACACCGCCCAGCGTCATCACCAATCCGCCGCGCGACTGGAGCCCGAACGCACCGCCCGATGTCTATCCCGATCCCGACATCATCGTGGCCGATCCGGCGTTCCGCCGCCTGCTGGTCAATCTGTCGGGCATCCACCGCATCGCCACCGGCTACAAATGGGCGGAAGGCCCGGCCTGGTCGGGCGAAGGCCAGTATGTCGTGTTCAGCGACGTGCAGGGCGATGTGCAGTACCGCTATCTGTGGGATGCCAAGATCGTCGTGCCTTTCCGCAGCCCATCCTTCAACTCCAACGGCAACACCTTCGACTTCCAGGGCCGCCAGGTGTCCTGCCAGCATTATTTCCGCCGCTTGGTGCGCTGGGAACTGGACGGCTCGCTCACCGTGCTGGCCGACAGCTTCCAGGGCAAGCCGCTCAATTCCCCAAACGACGTGTGTCCCCATCCCGATGGCAGCATCTGGTTCACCGATCCCGCTTCCGGCGCCTCGCTTTCGGAAGGCCATCCCGACGCGCCGGGCGGCATGCGCAACAGGGACAGCCTGCTCGATCCCAAACTGGGTGTCTCCGGCGCCGGCATAATCGGCAGCATGGACGGTGCGTACCCGGCCCAGACCTATCGCTGGGACCCCAGCGGGCGGGTCGACTTGGTCATTCCCAACAGCGTCATCCCCGGGCCGAACGGCATCTGCTTTTCGCCCGACTACAAGACGCTCTATGTCATCAGCACCCAGATCTATGCCTTCGACGTGCAGGGCCAGACGGTAACCAACAAGCGGCTGTATACCGATTGCATGGTTGACGGCGTCTATTGCCATCCCGACGGCATGCGGGCCGACCGCGCCGGCAATATCTGGGCGAGTTCCAACGCCCCGCTGGGCTATTCCGGCTCGACCTGCTGGAGCCCGGCGGGCAAGTTGCTGGGCCGGATACGTTTGCCGGAAACCGCCGCCAATGTGTGTTTCGCGGGGCCCAAGCGCGATCATCTGTTCATGACAGCAGCCCAGTCGGTCTATATGCTGCCGCTAGCGATCCAGGGCGCCGCCCCGGGTTGAAAGAAATATAACGAAAGGGACAGGAACGATGCGTTTGAAGACACTGCTGCTGATCGGAGCCGTTGCGGCGCTGGCGATGCCCGCCATGGCCCAGGACCAGGCGCCGGCCGCCGCACCCGCCGACCAGGCCACGGTGCTGCGCGCTACCCGCACGGCGCCCAAGCCGATCACCGCCTGGGCCTCCAAGCCGATTTCGGCGCCCTATGTCGCGCCCAACAAGCTGGTCTACCGCCTCGCCGACGTGCTGGCCGCCCACAAGGGCAAGGCAAGCTGGAAGCAGCATGTTTTCGAAAGCCGCGATTTCGAGGGCAACTACATCTCGATGGCGCCGGGCGAGAAGACCAAGACCATGTTCTTCGCCGACGACCGAGTGTTCTTTGTGGTGGAGTCCGGCCAGATCAAGGTAACCATCGAGGGCCAGGAGCCCTTCGTCGCCACCAAGCACTTCCTGGTGCAGGTGCCCAAGCGGTTCCAGTTCAGCCTGGAAAATGTCGGCAGCGATCCGGCGCTGCGCTTCCAGATGCAGCCCTCCGGCGAGCCGCCGGAATTTCCCCTGAGCGAGACGCCCGATCCGGTCAAGGGCTTTAAGTACATCCAGGCGACCTATACCGGCCATGGCGAGTACGACAAGATCAACGTGCCCTATATCGATTTCGAGAAGCAGATCGTGCAGGGCGGCGAGAAGCGCGGGGTGTGGATTCGCGACGAGCACACCTATGTGACTATCCTGCGCTCGCAGAAGGGCATTCCCACCCCGCCGGACGACCAGTGGGGCCATTTCCACGCCAACTTCCCGGAGATCTGGTTCATCATCGAAGGCACCCAGCAATTCCTGGTTGAAGGCGAGAAGCTGGTGACGGTGCAGGACGGCGATCTGGTCAACGCGCCGCGCGGGCGCTGGCACCGCGCCGAGCCCTTTGGCGACGGGCCTTCGACCCGGCTCGCCTATATTCCGCGGCCCGACAATCTGCACTGGTTCCAGCCGGGCGGTGGCGGCGACTGAGTGTTTTTAATCCAGTCAGGTGTTTGACATGATTTTCGCGTGCAGCCCAAGGATCGTTATTGCCCTGTTGCTGGGCATGACGCTCCTGGGCGCGGCGCCGGCCGCGGCGCGCGAGCTGGTGAGCGAGATTACCGAGCTTGACCATATGCCGCCTCTGCCCGGCCATTTCCCGGTGCCGAGTGACCCGAACATGCTGTTCTATGTTCAGCGCTCCAGCAACGCCAACACCATTGTCTATGCCGCGAACCTAACCGCGCCCGGCCAGATCGATCCAAAAAAACCGATCGATGTTTTTTGGCGCCGCTATAACGAAAAGGGCGAACGCCGGGCGCTGTATTTCTTCGAGCGCATTCTCGCCTTCGGGGTATCGACCAGTCCCGCGCCCGGACATGCCAACGAAATCGAGGCCAATGTCGTCGCTTATCCCGAGCGCAAGTTTTCCGTCGAGATCGGCAAATCCGGCGCTCCGGAGGCGATCCTGCAGATCGGGGGGCACAGCGCCAAGCTGGTGTCGGCCTATCTGCAGCTGGACGAAAGTGGGCTCATTCCGAGCCTGGTCTATTGCGATATCTACGGAATCGATCGAGCCAGTGGCCAGGTGCTGCATGAGCGCCTGTCCCCCAAAAGCGGCTGAGCGAACCACCCCAGGCGGGGGCGAGATCGCGCCACTCGAGCCTGCCGCCCTTGCGCCTTCGTCCTTCCATCGCCGCAAGAAGCCCGCCCGACAGCACCAGCAGGCCCAGCGGCGTCACCCAGGGCGCCACCACAGGGCTCAGATAGTCATGCTCGCCCATCAGGTATAGCGTCTTCATCGCCAGGTGCGCCGCATAGCCGGCCGGCAGCGTCGCCAGTTGCAGATGCAGCGGCACGCCATAGGCGAACAGCATCACGCACAATAACTCGGCCAGCAGAGCCATGGCGCCGGGCATCAGGGCGTTGGCGCGGTTGAACTGCAGATGGGCGATGAAGGCGACCCGCCGGTTCGCCGGCATCGGACTCCTCGCCAGCGCCCTCAGCGTGGGCTGGGAAAGATATTGAGGCGAAATGCCCCATACGCTGAACCACAAGGGATCGGCAGCCCGGAGCGGCACGGCGCGGTGGTCGAAATAGATCGCCGTCGCCCCCGTGCCGCGGGTGAACAGGGCCACCGAGGCGGCGCCTGAGGCGTTCTCCGCGGGGATGCTCCAATAGCTGCCATGCTGCAGCAGCCAGCCGCCGCCGCCCGCGCTGACGGCGCTGCGCGCATTGTCGACTTCGCGCAACCGTCCTTTCTCGTTCAGCCGGTACAGCGTCACGTCATGCAGCACCGCCGGCGGCCCGAAAGCGATGCGGGCATGCAGCAGATTGTCGCCCAGCGCGATCCATTGGGGTTCCTTTGACGGGCCGCGGTCGATCGCTTCGCCATAGGTTCCCAGTTTCTCGCGGATCTGGGCGCCGATTGCGGCGGGACGCAGCCAGGCATCGAAGCCGAACTGGACCGCGCCCAACGCAGCCGCCAGCAGCAGCACCGGGATGAGGGACTGCAGCATCGAGCGTCCCGTGTTCCACACCAGGATGCGCTCGCGCGACACGGCGAGGGCGATCTGTGTCCACACCACGCCCAGAAAGGCCGCCAGGGGAATGAAACGCGGCAGCAGGTCGGCGCCCCGCAGCGCCAGGAACCAGACCAGCCGGAGCGCAGGGTTCGGGGCGCCGGCAAGCACATCCTCGATCTGCGGCGGCACATCGACGATCAGCGCCACGCACAGCAGCGCCGCCATGATCACCGCGGTATGGCGCAGATGGCTGCGCAGCACATAGCGGGTATACTGGCCGAACGGCGCCAACAGGACCGGCCGGGTGTGAGTCCCCGGCTCGGTCATGGACGCGCCAGGGCGGGGCGCAGCAGCGCGTTCTGGGCCCGCACCATCAAGAAGGCCAACAGAAGCAGGACGCCAAGCGCGCCCCCGCCAAGCGCAACCAGGATCGCCACCTTGCCGAACGGCGCCAAGGCGCCGACCAACAGGGTGGCGGCGAGATCCAGCGCCAGCAGTGCGACGCAGGCCGCCGGCATCGCGAAGAGCTGCGTCGCCCGCGCCGTGAAGGCCAGCGCGGCGCAGGCGAGAAAAGGCGCGAGCAGGCAAAGCAGGCTCCGGCCAATCCGCTCACCCAGCGAGGTCGCCGGGACGACATGCAGCGGCGCAGGTGGCGGCGACAGGCCAAGCAGTTCCGGCAGGGTCCACTCCCCCACATCGGTTCCGCGCGGGTCGAAGGCGAGCAATTGCTCGATGCTGAACTGCTGGGTGAAATTGCGGATGCGCATGGTCACGGCGGGGGCGCTGCCGGGCAGCGCCGGGCAGCCGGGACAGAGGGTCTGGCCGCCGGCGCCGGCGCCTGCATCGTCACGGTCGAAATCATAGGCGAGGAAATCGCGCAAATGCAGGGCAAGTCGGCCCTTCGCGTCGGGTCCTTCCAGAGCCGCGCGGTTGGCGGTGATCACCCGGTCGGTGCCCGCCAGGCTTTCGCGGATGAACAGGCGCCGTTCCGGCGCGCTCTTGGTTTCCGCGCCGACATAGACCACATGCTGGGGAAAGAAATAGAACTGGCCGGCCGAGGCGCCGTTGCGCAGGGCGCGGAACTCGGCGTTGAACAGCACGACGCGCTGGGCATATTGCGCCGCCGGTCCGACCACGCCGGAAATCAGCAGCGATCCGGCCTGGGCGAATATGGCGAGCCCCAACAGAATTCCGACGAGCTGCTTAGTCTCCATCCCCGCACCCGCCATCACCAGCAATTCGCGATCCTCCCGTGCCCGCAGCAGGACACGGTAAACCGCCACCAGTACCGCCAGCGCCAGTGCCAGATCGAGGATTTCCGGGCTAGCGCACAGCAGCAGCAGCAGGATTTCTCCGGCTCTGGCATGCTTGTTGGCGCCCATGTTGAAGATCTCGGAGAATTTCTCGGCCAGGAACACGCCCTCGATCAGGGCGAGGACAAACACGGTCTGAAGAAAGATCTTCCCCAGCAGACCGCGCAGGAACTGGCGGCGGACGGGATTGCGGAACGAAAAACCCAGACTGGTCATGTGCTTTCGCCCGGCCCTAAAGCCGGAATTCCTCGCCGAGATAGATTTCCCGCACTGCCTCGTCGGCGACCAGTACCTCCGCCTCGCCATGGGCAAGCACCCGGCCTTCGGAGATGACATAGGCGCGATCCACGAAGGAGAGCAGCTCGCGAGCCTTGTGGTCGGTGATGAGCACGCCCACGCCGCGCTCCGCCAGGTAGCGGATGATGTCCTGCAGATGGCTCACCGCGATGGGATCGATTCCCGCCAGCGGCTCGTCCAGCAGGATGAAGCTTGGGGCGCAGGCCAGCATCAGCGCGATTTCGACCCGGCGCCGTTCGCCGCCCGAAAGGCGGGCGGCGATGGTATGGCGCAGATGCGCGACGCCGAATTCCTTGAGCAGCGATTCCTCGATCTGGCTGGACGCCCCGGCCTTGGCCTCGCGGGTTTCCAGCACCAGGCGGATGTTCTGCTCCACCGTCAGGCCGCGCACCATGAAAGGGTCCTGGGGCAGATAGGTCACCCCCAGCCGGGCGCGGTCGCTGAAGGCCATGCCGGTGATGTCGATGTCGTCGAGCGTGACCTGGCCCCGGTCGGCGGCGATCAGCCCGGTCAGCAGATGGAAGCTGGTGGTCTTTCCCGCGCCATTGGGCCCCAGCAGCCCGACAATCTCGCCCCGCCGCACCGCCAGGCTCACATCCTGGATGATCGCGCGGCCGCCGAAGGATTTGGCAACGGATTGCATCGCTAGCATGCGCGTGGCTCGATCGGCTTGGCGGAATAGCGATCCCGCATGAGCCCCATATCAGGTCGAGAGCCCCGCGCATGATAGGAGAAGGCCCCGGCGCTGTATATCGCGAATCGTCGCGGGCATGGGCGTGGGCCGCAGCCTGCAGCGCGTACGGGTTTTTCGCGCTTCCCAGGCGGCATGGGCGAAGCTATTCTTGGCGGTATAGTGCACGCTTGCGAACGGATTACCCGTCGTCTTTTCGGCGGACAAGGCAAGTCGCGAGGCGGCCAAGGAGCTTGAATGGCGGACATAGAAGGCACAATTCTGAACATCATCGCCGAAAAGGCGAAGGTCGAGCGAACCGGCCTCAGCCGCACCACCGAATTGCGGGGGCTCGATCTCGATTCCCTGGATGTGGTGGAGATTTTCTTCGAGGTCGATGAGGCGTTCGACATTTCCCTGCCGTTTAATGCCAATGAGGCCGCCTCCGTTGAAAGCGCCCGCTTCAAGACGGCGGGCGATGTGATCGATCTGGTGACGGAACAGGTCGCCCTGCAGAGCGGGCGCAAGACCGCGTGAGGGCTGCGGTATTTCCATGAATCGCGTCGCGGTCACCGGCCTCGGCTGCATTTCGGCGCTCGGTCCGGACCGCCATGCCATGGCGGCGGCGCTGGCGGAAGGGCGCAGCGGCATCGGCCCGCTTGATCCCACCCTCGCCGACCGGCTGCTTATCAAGATCGGCGCTCCGGTAAGGGACTTCGATCCGGCGGCGCATTTCGAGGAAAAGCGGCTGGCGCTGCTGGACCGCTGCGCGCAGTTCGGACTGGTCGCGGCGCGCGAGGCGGTGACGGCGAGCGGTTTCGATTTCCGGGGCGAGCCGGGCTTGCGCAGCGCGGCCATCATCGGTTGCGCGGTTGGCGGCATGAACACGCTGGACGAGAGCTTCCTGCGCCTCTATGGCGAGGGCGCCAAGCGCCTGGCGCCCCTCACCATCCCCAAGCTGATGTTCAGCGCCGCCTGCAGCCATATTGCCATGGAGCATGGCATCAGGGGGCCGGTGTTCACAGTGGCCAGCGCCTGCGCCTCCGCCAACCACGCCATTGCCACCGCTTTCCAGATGGTGCGCGCCGGCGCGGTGGATGCGGCGCTGACTGGCGGCAGCGAGGCGGTGCTCACCTTCGGCACCCTCAAGGGCTGGGAGGCGATGCGCATCCTGGCGCCCGATACCTGCCGGCCATTCTCCCGCGACCGCAAGGGGCTGGTGATCGGCGAAGGCGCCGCCATCTTCGTGCTGGAAAATCTAGATCGGGCGAAGGCGCGCGGGGCGGACATCCTGGGCGAAATCCTGGGCTTCGGCATGAGCGCCGATGCCGCCGACATCGTGCAGCCCTCAGTCGAGGGCGCGGCCGGCGCGATTCGCGCTTGCCTTTCCGATGCCGGCCTCGTGCCGCAGGATTTCGATTACATCAATGCTCACGGCACCGGCACCATGGCCAATGACGCGACCGAGACAAAGGCGATCCGCACCGTGTTCGGTGCCCATGCCGACAGGCTGGCGGTGTCCTCGACCAAGTCGATGCACGGCCACAGCCTGGGATCGGCGGGAGCCCTGGAACTGGCGGCCACGCTGCTGGCGATGCGGGGCGGATTCATCCCGCCCACAGCGAACTACAGCGAAGCCGATCCGCAATGCGACCTGGACTATGTGCCAAACCGGGCGCGGCAGGGCCGGATCGGCACGGCACTGTCGAACAATTTCGCCTTTGGCGGCCTTAACGCGGTGCTGGCGGTGCGCGGCTAGGCGCCGATTGGACAGGCGCGCGGGCGCCTGATAATTGGGGGGACGCAAATCCCGGACCGGACATGCTGGCGCGCCAGGTAAGCCCCATCGAGAAAATCGCCTATACGCCCGAATTCATGGCGGCGGCGCGGCGGCTCAGCGAATTCGAAAATGCCCGCGCCGCTTTCGCCGTTGCGCGCCAATGGATCATCATCGCCGCCTGCTTCGCGGCGGCGATCTATACCGCCAATCCCTTCGTCTATGCCATGGCCTTCGTAGTCATCGCTTCCCGCCAGCAGGCCCTGGCCGCGCTGATGCATGAAGGCAGCCACCGCCGGCTGCTCAGCAACGCCAAGGTAAATGATTTCGTCGCCAGCCTGTTCTGTGCCCTGCCCATCGGCCTGTCGGTGAGCCGCTATGCCGACGAACATGTCCGCCATCACCGCGCGCCCAACACCGACGAGGATCCCTATTGGCTGATCTTCAAGGCCAATCCCCGCGCCTGGAAATGGCCCAAGACCGGGCGCAGCGCCTTCACCCTGTTGCTGCGCGACCTGTTGGGGCTCAACACGCTGAGCAATGCGCGCGAGGTGGCGAACTGGACACCCTGGCCCAATCATTTTTCGACCAAGAAATATCCCATTCCGCTGCCCATGATGGAGCGCATCCAGCTTTATCTGCTCTATCCGGCGGCGGCGGCGGTCATCGTGCTGACCCATTCCTGGTTCGTCTTCCTGGTGCTTTGGATCGGGCCAACATTGTCGCTGACCCAGTTCTTCGTGCGCGTCCGCGCGGTATCGGAGCATACCGCGCTGGCGGTGCCCAGCGGCACCGACGCGACGCGTCATGTCGATGCTCATTGGCTGGAACGCCTCACCATCTGCTCCTTCAACATCAATTATCATCTGGTGCACCACATCTTTCCCTATGTGACCTATTACAATCTGCCGGAGATGCACGCACTGCTCAGCCAGGACGCGGAATATCGCCGCCTGGGGCATGTGAGCCACACCTATCTGGGCCGTAACGGCGTGCTGCGCAGCGAGTTGACACAAGCCGCCTGATCCGTGCCGCGCTCGCGCTCACCCGCTGATTGTGCTACCGGCTTGCGTTGATGGGGACAGCGGCTTGACAACCGATCACGCGCGAGACGGCTCTTGGCTATCGCTTTCGCCGGCCGCGCTGGTCTGCACATTCTCGCTGGCCGGGCTGGTGCTGGTGGCGCCGCTCTGGCTCATTGCGCTGCCGCCGATGTCGGATTTGCCGGGCCACGCCGCGGCCTTGTTCATCCAGACCCATATCCATTCCAGCCCCGTCCTTTCGCAGATCTACAGCGTCGAATGGGCGCCGATCCCGGACCTTGCCTCCGAACTGATCGTGCCGCTGCTGATGCCGCTGTTGCCCGCCATTGCCGCGACCAAGGCCTTTCTCGGCATGGGCGTTCTGCTCTGGATGTGCGGCCCGGCGGCGGTCCAGTACGCGCTGTTCCGGCGTGTCGGCGTCACCGCGCTGGTGGGGGCGCTGTTCGCCTATAACCGCAATTTCACACTCGGCTTCGTCAATTACTACTTCGCCGCCGGGGTGGGATTTTTTGTCATCGCCGCCTGGATCGCCAGTGAAAAGTGGCACGCATTTCAACGCCTGGCGATGATGGCGGCGCTGTTCAGCGTCCAGTATTTCCTTCACATTATGGCGCTGGCGTTTGCCGGGTTTTTCCTGCTCATTTTCGAATTGGCGAGGCTTTTAGATGGCCGCAGGAACGAGGCCCTGCGCAACATGGCGATCATCTGCGCTGCTGCCCTGCCGGCATTGCTGTGCCTTCTCATCTTTCCACCGGGGCATGCGACGGATGGCGAGACCCATCTCGAGCTCCTTCTCAGCCTTCCCGAACGGCTGCTGAGTCTCAACTGGGAGGGCTTCCTGCCGGAGATCGCGGTGCTTGCCGCGGTCACGGCTTGGGAGATCCGGTCCGGCCATGCCAGGGTGGACGAACGCATGCGCCTGCCGCTGCTTGCCGTGGTGATCCTGTGCTTGGCGGTTCCCGCCGCGCTGTTTGGCCAATGGGGAATTCATCTGCGTTATACCGCGATGGACGCGGCGTTGCTGTTTGCCGCTCTCGAGCTTGAGGTCTCGCCGCGCGTTGCGTCGGCGGTTTTTGGCGCCACGCTTTGCGCCATCGTGGTGGATGCCGCCACCCTGACCTGGTTCTGGCGAACGCCGGACATGCAGATTCGCGAGATGCGCGGGGCATTGCGGCAGCTGGCACCGGGCACGAAGCTGGCCGTCGCCATGGACGATGTATCGCGCTTCCGCAACGCTGGATTTCGCCATTCTCCGGAATATACCGTGATCGACCGCGCCATCTTCGATCCGCTGGTCTTCACCCAGAAGGCGCAGCACATTCTCAACGTCCGGCCCGGCTGGCAAAAGCTGGCCGCCGCGACTTCCGATCAGTCGGGCCTGGCGACGCTGGCGGATTTGCCGGCCCTGGCGGCAGGCGCCAACGGCCGGCCCGATCTGCTGAAGTTCTGGCCCTATCTGGTGCGCTGGCCCTGCAACTTCGACAGGCTGCTGCTGTTTCGCCTTACCGGGGCGCATGAGCCGGTCCCGCCGGGCCTGGACGAGATAGCAAATGGCGAAGTGTTCACGCTCTACCGTATCGAGCGTCCGGCCGATTGTGCGCGGCAGACAGAGGCGCTTCCCACCGCCGTGACCGGCCATGCCGGCTGAATCTTCAGGCCGCGAAAATCCGTTGGCCGGGCGGCATGTGATGGTCGTGGCCGCTCATCCCGACGACGAAACCCTCGGCGCCGGCGCCAGCCTGGCCGAGGCCGCGCGCATCACCCTGGTGCATGTGACCGACGGCGCCGAATTGCTTCTGATCGCGCGACTCAAGGGCTTTTCGAACCGCGCTCGCTATGCCGAGGCGCGGCGCGGCGAACTGGAGCGCGCCTTTTCCCTGTTACCGGCTGAGACGGAATTCATCCCCCTGGGCTTCCGCGACCAGCAGGCCGCCTCCCACATTGCAGAGGCGGCGAAGGCGCTGTGCACGGCCATTGGCGAGGCCAACCCGGATATCATTCTCACCCACGCGTTCGAAGGCGGCCATCCCGACCATGACGCGACGGCGATGGCGGTTCATCTCGCCTGGCGATCGCTGGGGACGCCGGCGCCGCTTTACGAAATGGCGCTTTACCACCGCTCCGGCGGAAAGAATCGCTTCGGAACCTTCATCCCGCAGCCGGACATCGATCCGGTCTGCATCCGCCTGTCGTCAGAGGCAAAGGCGCACAAGGCCGCGATGCTTGCCGCCTTTGCCTCGCAGCGCGGCACACTGGCGAAATTTCCTTTGGACGGCGAGTGCTTCCGCCCGGCGCCCCACTACGATTTCACCGCGCCGCCGCATCCTGGGCCGCTCTATTACGAAGCCCACTTGCTGCCGATGACCTGGCGCCTGTGGCAGGGACTGGCTCGCCGCGCCGTGCGCGAATTCGAAGACGGGACGCGCCATTCCCACGCCTCGGACGGGCTGTTGCGGCTGGCGAGCCGGCTGAAGAACCTCGCCACCCCTCACTGACGCTCTTCAAGCGCCGCCTTGATCAGCCGATCATAGCCATCGATCATCTTTTCCACGGCGTAGCGCCGGGTGAGGCACCGTCCCGGCTCGGTCAGCTGCCGGCGCAGGGATTCATCGCCCAGCAGGCGCGAGACCGCTTGCGCGAAGCCAGCCGTGTCCTCGGGATCGGCGAACAGCGCGCAGGCCTGTCCGTTCACCGCCAGCACCTCGCGCAGCACCGGCAGGTCGGCGGCGACAACCGGAACCCCCGCCTCGGCAGCCTCGACCACCGCCAGCCCGAAGGTTTCCGCCGCGGTGGGAAAGACAAAGACATCGAGGGCGGCAAGAAAGTCGCCCACCCGGTCGGGATGAATTTCGCCAGGCATGTGCAGCCGGTCAGCGCACCCCAGCGAAGCGGCAAGGGTCCGCAGCCGCTCCTCCTCCTCGCCATGCCCGGCCAGGGCGAGATGCCAGCCGGCGTTGCGGGTCAGGAGCCTGACCGCCGCCTCGAAATTCTTCTGGCGCGTCAGGCGGCCCACCGAGCCGAGCAGCGTCACGCCCAGCGGCAGGCCGAAGGCGTCGCGGGCCTGGGCGGCGGAAAGCGCGCTGGTTTTCTGGGCGAAGCCGTGATCGATCCGCACCAGACGGTTGCGATAGCGGCCCGGATAGGCGGCATAGCCGTCTTCCACGGCCCGCGAATTGACCACGATGCGCGAAAACGCCCCGCAGGCGCCCTGCAGCCGGTCGATCCAGCGCGCCCCCGCGGGTACGAATTCCATCGGGGTGAACTGGTTGGCGATCATCAGGGGCGAGCCGGCGAAGAGCGCGGCGATGGCGCCCAGCATGTTGCCGCCCCATTGCAGGCCCAGGATCACGTCGGGCCTGCGCCGGCGGATTTCGCTGAAGGCGAACCGCGCCATGCGGCCATAGGCCATCAGCCCCAGCTTCTGCGGCAGCACCGCGGCACTGTTGTCGGTCGCCGGATCGCGGAAGCTGGTGGCGCGGACGAAGGACAACTCCTCCACCGCATAGCCCCGCGCCGCAAGCCCCACCTGAAGCAGGCGCGAGATCTCCTCCGTGCCGCCATTGCCCGCATGGGTGTGAAAGATCAGGACACGGATGGTCGTCACGGGAAATGCCGGAAGGATCGGCGGGCAATCTAGTCTGCTGTGCCGCACACGGTCCAGCGGCGGCATTTGCCGGGCTTCGACGGCGCATGTTAGGCAGGCTCGAAACGGCCCGGTCCGGTCCATCGATGCATGAAAGCCGCCAAGACGGGCCGCAGGGGCCCGCCGGCCCCCGCTGGCGCCACGTGCCGGCGTGGCTCGTCTGGCTGGCGCTGGGCGCGGCGATTGCCGCCGCTGCCTGGCTGATGCCCTGGCGCACGGCCTGGGCGGCGCTGCTTGAAGCCCGCAAGGTCTGGATCGCCGCCGCGCTGGCGGTCTGCCTGGCCGGCACGCCGATCACCGCCACCGAATGGGGGTTTTTCCTGCCCCGGCGATACCGCCTGGCCTGGCGGCGAGTGTTCGGGATCGTGGCAATGACGGTGACGGCACGGGCGAGCCTGCCATTTCTTGCCGGGGACGCTTCCGGCGCCGGACTGCTGGTGATGCGGGGCGGGCTCGATCCCGGCGCCGCCGTGCTGGTGCTGACCCTGGACCAGCTTTTCACCGGCCTGGGGAAAGTCGCGATGGTCTGCGCGACGCTTGTGTTCGCCAGGCTGCCGCCGTTCCTGGTCGCGGGCGGCGCCGCCCTGGTTGTGTTGGTGCTGGTGTTTCTCGTCCTGATGCTTGCGGCTTCCGTATCCGGCGGCGTGCTGCACGGCCTGGCAGTGCGCTTGCCCGCCCGCGCCGCGCGCTGGCTGCGCGGAGCCGCCGACCTCACCGCGCATCTGGAGATACTGCGCAGTCCCTCTCGCACTGCCGTGGTGCTGGCGCTGGTGGGATCGCGCAAACTGATCGAGGTGGGCGTCACCCTGGCGGTTCAACGGGCTCTGGGCATCGCGCTGCCGCCCTGGAGCGCGGTTCTGGTCGTGACCGCGGTGAACCTCGCCGCCGTCATTCCCGGGCCACCGTCAGGTCTGGGCGTGTTTGAAGCGACGGCGCTGCTTACCTACCGCTTTCTCGGCGTGCCACCGGGCATGGCCCTTGCCGCCGCGATACTGCAGCACGCGGTCTATTTCGCCACCGATCTCGGTTATGGCTATGCACTGCTGGCGGCCGAAGCGGTGCGGCGCAGGCGGCCCGGCTGAAATCAGGTGCCCCGCGCCCGCCAGACCCCCGGCGCACGCTGGCCCAGCCGCGCCTGCATCTGCGCCTCGGCGGCAGCGAGTTCCTCCGGATCGTTGACTCCCATCACGTCAGTCTCGCCGGCCAGCGCCACGGCGCAGCGCACGCCGTCGCGGCGGGCCAGCGCGGGTATGTCGGTCAGGTAATATTCGCCCTGCGCATTGGCGTTGCCCAGCGCCGCGGCCCAGCGGAAGAACGGCCCCGCCTCCGCCGCCATGATGCCGGCGTTGCACAGGCCGATGGCGCGCTCGGCGGCACCGGCGTCGCGAAACTCCACGATGCGCTCGACAAAGCCCTCGCCATCCAGCACGACGCGGCCATACATCGCCGGATCGCGCGGCGTGAAGGCGACCAGCGACATGCCGCCCTTCTCGCGGGCGGCAAAGGACGCGGCGAAATTCTCTGGCGTCAGCAGCGGCTGGTCGCCATAGCTGACCACCACCAGGCCCGGAAAACCCGCCAGCGCCGCCCCGGCGCAGGCGGCGGAATAGCCGGTGCCGAGCTGGCGGTCGGCGATGACGATCTGCGCGCCTCCTTCCTCCGCAAATGCCCGCACGCTGTCGCCTTCGGGCGCTGTCACCACGATGATGGGGTCCACGCCGGCGCCGCGCATGGCGCCGATCACATGGCCAAGCAGGGGAATGCCCGCGACCTTGTGCATCACCTTGGGCAGGACGGATTTCATCCGCCCGCCCCGGCCCGCCGCCAGGATGACTCCCGCACGTTTCATTGCCCGTTCCTGCCGTCTGTTGCCGTGGCGCTTGGTGGCAGGGTGGCATTTTCGCTATGGTGGCGCAAACGCGCCGGAACCTCCGATGACCGATGAAACCATGTCCGCTGTGCCGCCGGACGCCCGGCAGGACGGCCAGGAATGGTTGTCCGAAGTAATGCACCGGCCGGGCGGCCGCTGGCTGGCGATGCGGTTCCTGGCAACGCCGGTGACGCCCAACCAGCTCACGGTGCTGGGCGGGCTGATCGGCGCGGTGGCGGGCGTGATGATGGTGGCGGGGGCCACGCGGCCGCTGCTGCTGGCGGGGGGCGGCGTCGTTCTGTGGATCGCCTGCCTGTTCGATTGCGCCGATGGCGAGCTTGCCCGTGCCCGCCGCCAGCAATCGCCGCTGGGCATGATGCTGGACGGCCTCACTGACAATGTCGTGGGCACTTCGGTGTTTGTCGGCATGGCCTATGACGTTGTGGTCTATACCGGGCAACCCTGGCTGTGGCTGCTGGGGATCGCGGCGGGGCTCAGCGCGGCCGCCCATGTCTGGGTCTATGACGCCAGGAAGCGGCAATATTTACAATGCCTCGGATTGGCCGAGGTGCAGGCCGTATCGGATGTGGCGGCGCAGCGGCACCAAGCGCGGCGGGAGGGGCGAACCTCCGACGCCTTCCTGCTCACCGCCTATGAATTCTTCCGGCGTTCGCAAAGCTTGGGGGTCGGTGACGCCATGGCGCGCGATCCGGTGCGGTTCCGCCGTGTCAACCGCTGGCGGATGCGGGCCTGGACCTGCATGGGTTCCAGCACCCATTTTGTACCACTGTATGTGGCGGCGATCATCTCGCCGCTCTGGCCGCCGGCGATGCTGGCCTGCGTTCTGTTCTACATCGTCGGGCTCAATGCGCTCTTTGTCTTCCTGCTGCTGGGCAGATGGCAGGCAGCCTGATCCTATTCCGACGGCAGGCGCATGACGATCATCCGCTGCAGGCTGCGCGGCAGCCACAAAAACATCCGCTCGAGCAGACCGTAGGAGCCGGGAAAGGAGAATTCCGTCCGGCGGCGGGCGATGGCCCGTTTGAGGATCGCCGCCCCCGCATCGGCAGAGATCATGAAAGGCTTGGCGGCAGCGACCTGCTGGCTCATCGGGGTGTCGATGAAGCCGGGTGCCGCCAGGGTGACGCCGACGCCATGCATCCGCACCCGCAGCCTGAGCGACTCGGCGAACATCTTGAGGCCGGCCTTGCTGCCGGCATAGGTGGGCGACATTGGCAGCGGGATGGACTGCGCCACCGAACTGACCAGCACGATCTGCCCTCGCCCCCGCCCGACCATGCGCTCGGCAATGGTGCTGGCGCCCATCGCCGCGGCGGTGAAGTTCACCGTGGCGACGGCAAAGGCGCGGGCGGCGCTTTCCACCACCCGGCCGCGCGGCGTCACGCCCCCAAGGCCGGCATTGAAGATCGCGATATCCACAGGCCGACCGGCGTCGCAGCGTTCGATAGCGGCTTCTATTGCGTGGACGTCATGAAGATCGAGCACCACCGCTTCGGTGCTGGCACCCTGCGCGGCGCATTGGGCGGCGACCTGTTCCAGGCGCTCGCCATTGCGGCCCCACAGCGTCAGATGAACGCCGGGCGCTGCATAGGCACGCGCCAGGGCCGCGCCTAGACCGCTCGATGCGCCGGTGATTAGTATGTGCGCTTCGGTCATAAGCATTTCGCCCGGAACGGGCGCGGGTGAGGAGCGTCGGCGTGCCAGGTGATAAGAACAATTCCGCAATCGAGATCACGCCGGTGGTGACGCCGGCGGACTGGCGCGCCTTTCATCGTGTCCCCTATCTTGTCTATGCCGGCGATCCCAACTGGATCGCGCCGCTGCTGCTGGAACGTAAATTCCATTTCCATCCCAAGCACAACCCCTTCTTCCAGCATGCGCAGGCCGCTTTCTGGCTGGCGCGGCGGGGCGGTCAGGCGGTCGGCCGCATCACGGCGCAGATCGATTCCCTACATCTGGAGCGCTACAAGGACGCCACCGGCCATTTCGGCTTCATCGAGGCGATCGACGATCCGCAGGTTTTTGCCGCCCTGCTGCGCACCGCCGAAGGCTGGCTGCGCGACAAAGGCATGAAGCGCGTGCTAGGCCCGGTCAGCTTTTCGATGTGGGACCAGCCCGGGGTGCTGGTCGAGGGCTTCGACACCCCGCCTTCGGTGCTGATGAGCCATGCCCGGCCCTGGTTCGGGCCGCGTATCGCCGAGCAGGGCTATGCCCAGGTCGAGGACATCATCGCCTATGACTATACCCGCGACATGAACTTCCCGCCGGCCGTGCAAACCGTACTGGAAAGGGCGCGGCAGCGCGGTGAGATCACGGTGCGCAACATGCACATGGACTCCAAGCGGGTCGATGGCGAGGTGGCATTGATGCTGGACATCGTCAATGACGCCTGGTCGGACAATTGGGGTTTCGTGGCGATGACCGATGCCGAGGCCGCCGACATGGCGACCATGCTGAAGATGATCCTGAAACCCCGCGACGTCGCCATCGCCGAATACAAGGGCGAGCCGATGGCCTTTGTGATGACCATTCCCGACATGAACGAAGC
>Ga0265325_10001027_pt1 | contig 20100 bp, 17 predicted proteins | sample 41420metaG_FD_202090 | JGI IMG/M metagenome (GOLD analysis project Ga0265325, IMG submission 202090) | Rhizosphere microbial communities from Carex aquatilis grown in University of Washington, Seatle, WA, United States - 4-14-20 metaG | ecosystem: Host-associated > Plants > Roots > Rhizosphere... | reverse complement strand
CCTGGTCTTGCCGAGCGCGGAAATCTCAACGCTGTAGCGGCCGGAGTTCTCGTCGAGACGATCGAACTTGAAGTCGCCGTAGTTGTCGGTGATGAGCGTGGCGACGGCGGCGCCCTCCTTCATCAGCCGCACGGTCGCGCCTTCGATGCAGTCGACGACGCCTTTGCTCTCGGCCGAGACGCTGCCGCCGATGAAGCACTTCGAGTAGCGCCACAGGTTGCGGTAATAGACGCGCGGCTTCGTGCCAGCCTCGGGCTTTATCACCTCGAGGCCCTCGTCGCGCGCCTTCTTCGCCATCTCATCGTCGTCGAGCTTGACCACCTTCATCGCGCCGGTCGGGCAGGCCTGCTGGCCGCGGGTCTGCTGCCAGCCCTGGTCGAGCAGGTGGGCGTCGAACGGCCAGATCTGCGGCAGCTCGAGCTCCTCGTTCCACCAGATGTGGCCGTAGGGGCAGCTCTCGACCAGGTCCTTGCGGCCCTTGGCCTTCACCGGATCGATGATGACGATGCCGTCGTCGCGCTTGATCACCGCGCCGCCGCCCTTGGCGAGACACGGCGCGTTGTCGCAGTGGTTGCACATGGTCGGAACGTAAGCGATGTCGATCATCGGCGACTGGCCGGTGACCTGGCCGCGCTCTTTTTGCAGGATGTCGATCCAGCGATGGCCATGCCGCGGCATCGGCGCGGCAACGCCCGGCCATTCGTTGCCGACGTACTCGTCCATGGCGGCGAGCGCGCACAACTGGCAGTTCGTGCACTCGGCCACGTCGACGATCAGGTTCCATTTTTTCATTTTGTTACTCCTTGGCCCATCCTTCGAGACGCGGCCTTCGGCCGCTCCTCAGGATGAGGCCCCGCCACTTGCACCGCCCTCATCCTGAGGAGCATCGCGAAGCGATGCGTCTCGAAGCATGAGCCTCGCGTTCCGTCACTTCGCCGGCACCAATTCCGCTTCAAGCAGCGTGCGCTTGATCTCCTTGTCCTTCTCCATGGCGGCGAAGGTTTCCGACATATGCTCGGTGCGGCCGTCCCAGAGCTCGACCTGCACGATCGACTGGCTGCCTGCGAGCGAGTGCGTGGTCTTGGTCTGGGTCTTGTGCGGCGTCAGCAGGTTGAGACAGCCGCCGCGGTCGACCGACTTGCCGGGCTCACCCATCGGCGCATAGACGGCCGAAGACTCGTAGCCATGGCAGACGCCGCGCGGCAGGCGCTGTGTCGGCAGCGCCGCGCAGATCACCGCGCCGCGCTCGTTGTAGATCTTCACCAGGTCGTGCTTCTTGATGCCGCGCTCTTTCGCGTCCTCGGCGTTCAGACGCAGCACCCAGTAGTACCAGCCGTCGACCTTCACCCGATGATCGGCGATGTTGTTGAGGAACGAGCTCTTGCCGTCGCCCTGGGTGTGGAAGCTGTACTTGGAGTGCGGCGTCAGAAGCTGGAGCGGGTAGCGCTTGAACTCCGGCGAGTGCGGGCCCTCCCACGACGGCTCGTATTTGACGATCGGCGGCCGCTCCGGGTCCTTGAAGCGCTTGAGGCTGTTGCACTCGAACTCGAGCTTGCCGGACTGGGTCTGCAAGCCCATCAGGTATTCCTTGTAGTCGGACGGCAGCGGCTGCGCCTCCGGCACGTCCTTCTTGCGGCCCTCGAAGAACCAGCGGAAGGAAACCGGCGCGCGCAATTTCTCCTTCTCGGCCGGGATCACGTGGTAGCCCTTCTTCAGGAGCTTCCTCCACGACACCACTTTGGGGAGATCGGAAGCGAGATAGAGGCGCTTCACCCAGTCGATCTCGTTCATGCCTTCGTTGAAGTAGTTCGACAATCCGAGCCGCTTGCAAAGCTCGGTGAAGATCCAATAGTCGGATTTCGACTCGCCGAGCGGCTCGATCGCCTTCGATTGCAGGATGACGACGCGGTGGTTGAGCTGCTGCTGGCCGTGGTGCCCATAACCGCCGAGCGCCGCCCACTCCGAGATGTCGACCCGTTCGAAGTTGGTGCAGGCCGGCAGGATGACGTCGGCGAACTTGGCCTCGCCCTCGAACCAGATCGACTGGTTGACCACGAACTCGAGCTGATCAGACTGATACATCCGCACATGGCGGTTGGTGTTGTTCATGGTGCCGAGGATCGAGCCGCCATACTTGTAGAGCATCTTCACCGGCGAATGCCCGGCCGCCGGATAGACGATCTTGCCGAACTGATGCTCGATCGACTTGCCGACCCAGCGATAGCCCTCGGCCTTGCCCTCGAAAATCGCCTCAGGCAGCCAGATGCGCGGAATCTGCTGGCCGTTGGAGGACAGCGTCGGCAGTTGCGGCATGCGTTGATAAAGCGCGACCGGCATCGCGGTGTTTTCCAGGTCGCCCGACATGCCGCCTTCGGAGTAGCCGGGGAAATAAAACTGGAAATCGACCGGCGTACCCCATTGCAGATTGCCCATGTTGCAGCCGGGCTTGCCGAGGCCCTGCATCGCCGAAAGGCACACCATCACCCGCGCCCACTGGATGCCGGTCTGGTTGCGGCAGGCGCCGCCATGGCCGTTGCCCCAGCCGCCGGGCGCTAGATAGACGCGCTTCCTGCCCCACTCGCGGGCGAGCGCGCGGACGTCCTTGGCCGGAACGCCGGTCTCCTTCTCCTGCCATTCCGGGGTCTTGGCGATGCCGTCTTCCTCGCCGGTGAGATAGGCCGCCCATTTGTCGAAGCCCACCGTGTGGGTCTTGACGTATTCCTTGTCGTAGAGGCCTTCCTTGATCCAGACAGTGGCGATCGCCATCGCCATCGCCGGCGACGTGGTCGGCTTCGGCGCGAACCACTTGCCGGGCAGGAATTGCGCCGATGAATTGTAATAGGGATCGACGTGGACGACCTTGATGCCGAGCTTGGGGTCCTTGAGCCACTGGCGGCGGATGGTGCCCTCCTGCGCGCCGTAGGAGCCTGACGTGGTCTCCGGATCGGCGGCCCAGAACACGATCATGTCGCAGTTCTGCAGGCAGTCCTCGACGGTGCCGTAGGTTTCCGACTGGCCCACGCGCAGTGTGTGGCCCCAGTGGTGCACGGCGCCCCAGTACCAGCCTTCCCACGAGTCCGGATTGTGATGGACGCGCGTCATGCCAATCGCATTGGCAAAACGGAACAGCGCCGAGAGGTAGTAGCCGACGTTGCCCCAGGTGTGGTGCGAGCCGTGGGAGGTCGCGATGCAGCCAGGGCCGTAGGTCAACTTCTGACGCTTGATCTCGTCGGTAACGATGGTGATCGCCTCGTCCCAGGAGATGCGCACGTAGCCGGACTTGCCGCGGTTCTGCGGATTGCGCGCGCCATTCGGGTCGAAATCGACGCGCTTCATCGGATACAACAGCCGGTCCGGCGAGTAGATCATCGACCGGCAATTCAGCCCGTGCGGCGCCAGCGTGGTCTTGCGCGGCGGCGTCAGCTTCAAGCCCCTCGCCTCGATGGTCCAGGACGCTCCATCCTTGTCGTCGAGGTCGATCGGCGTCGTGCGGATGATCTTGCCGTCGTTGACGTAGACAAACAGGGGGCCGCCGTTCGCCATGTTGCAATAGCGCATCGAGCCGTCCGGCATCGGCGTGCCGAACTTGAGGCCAGCGGTCTGGCTCATCATCACCGTCTGCGCGAACCAGTTGGCGTCGCCATCGTCGCCCTCGACCGTGAGCGCGAACTCCTTCTGCGCGTTGATCTGCTGGAGCCAATCGATCGGCGGCGTCAGCAACGACGCGCCGAGCGAGGCGTTCTTGAATGCAACGGTGACGTCGGCATCCTTGAGGATGCCAGAGCCCGAGGTCACGTTGCCGTCCTGGAAGCGGAACCAACGGCCGATCTCCTCGTCCTTGGCGATGAACTGGCCGGTGAGGTTTTTCTCCTTCAGTCGCTCGCGGAAGGTCGGATGCCGCCATGCCTGGAATTTCAGCAGCAGCGACAGACCGAACAGGATGATGGCAAGCTTCAGGGCGCCGAAGTTCATAGTCGTTTCTCCCTGGAAAGGGTCTAATTCAAACCAGCCTTTGAATCCAGATTCCGTGCCTTGTCGGGTTCCGGCAAAAGGCCGATCTTGCGCCGCAACCAGGCGCATAAAATGGAAATTCCGACCAAGACCCTCGCGGTTCGGCTGTTCGAGTACGGCGGCCCGGAAAAACTGGTCCCGAAAGAGTACGATTTGCCGCCGCTCGGCGAGCGCGACGTGCTGGTGAAAAATCTTGCGGGTTCCGTGTCGCGCTGGGATGTGAAGTACCGGGCCGGCGACCTCGCCCGCTACCAGATTCCCGGCCGTGCCGCCTTTCCGCTGCCGCAGCAGCTCGGCCGCGAGGCGGCCGGCGAGGTGGTGGCGGTCGGCAGCGCGGTGCGGCGATTCAAGCCGGGCGACCGCGTCATCGGCTCGACCCATCCCGAGGACCCGGATTCGGTCGAGACCGCGCGCGGGCTCGGCAACCTGTCGCGCAATCTCGCCATCCCGGGCCATCAGGCGATGGGCAGCTACGCGCAATACCTCGTGCGCGACGAGCGGATGTGGCTGCCGCTGCCCGTCGGCGTCGAATGGGAACAGGCCGGAGTCGCGCTATGGCCGTTCTCGTCGTCGCATCGCGTGGTACGCGACCGCCTCGGCGTGCGGCCGGGCGACAACGTGCTGATCACCGGCGCGTCCGGCGGCATGGGCCAGGCGACGCTGCAACTGTCGAAGCTTGCCGGCGCTCGCGTCATCGCGACGACGCGGCATGCCGACAAGGCGGCGGCCTTGCGCGAACTCGGTGCTGATGCCGTGGTGGTGACGGCCGACGAGCAGGCCGCGACCGAGCAGGTGCGAAGCTTGACCCAGGGCGAAGGCGTCGACCACGCCGTCGACTACACCGGCAATGCCGCGCTGCTGCGCTGGCTCACCGATGTGCTGCGGCTTGGCGCAACGCTGGTCGTCACCAGCGAGCAAGGCCGCGAGCCGCTGCCCTACCGCGCGTCCGACCTGATCCGGCTCGAGCTGAACGTGCTTGGCATTCGCGGCGCGCGCATGAACGACATGCTGACGGTGCTGAAGCTGCTCGGCGAAGGCCGCATCAAGACGCGGATCGCGGCGCGCTTTCCGCTCGCCCAGGTCGGCGAGGCGCACACCTTGCTGGAGACATCGTCCGATCTGGTCGGGCGGATCGTCGTGCTGCCGTGGGCCGTAGCGCGTGCTCAGCCCGCGAGCTTGTAGGCGTCGTCGATCAGGCGCATCGACGGCAGCCACTCGTGGATGCTGACCAGTGGCGGCTTGCCCTGCTGCCAGCGGTCGAGCGCATCGCGCACGGTGACGAAATACGGCGAGGTGACGTCGCCTCCGGGAAAGGTCTCGTCGCCCTTGGCGGTGGCAAGCCTGGTCACGCCGTCCTTCATCGTCAGGATGGCGTCGCGGCCGGCGATCTTCCATTCGCCATCGGTGCCGTCGCGGGGGAATCCATTGCCGACCTCGACGGTGCCGAGGATGCCGCTCGCCGAGCGCAGCAGCACCGAGGCGTAGTCCTCGATCGCAAAGCCCTGCCCGCGCGTGCTGATCTGCGCGCCGGTCACCCGCGCGTCCTCGCCGGTCAGGTGGAGAAACATGTCCAGGCCGTGGGGGCCGAGGTTGCGGAGCGAGCCGCCGCCGGCCTCGGCGGGGTCCAGCATCCACGGGCAGTCCCAGGCCGGATAGCGTGGCGGCGTCGGCCGGTTGATGCGCACGTAGATGTGCGAGAGCGGACCGATGCGCCCGGAGTCGATCAACTCGCGCGCAAGCTTGGCGAACGCGCCATAGCGCTGCGCCAGCGGCACCGCGACGAACGCGTTCCGCTTCGCCGCCTTCTCGGCCACCGCCTCGACCTCGGCGGCGCTGATGCCCATCGGCTTTTCCATCAGGAACGGGAAGCCGCCCTCGACCAGATCGTTGGCGATGGCCGCCATCTGGCTGTGCCGCCCCAGCGCCACCACGAAGTCGGGGCGGACCTCGGCCAGCATCTTGCGATAGTCGGTGAAGGTCGGCGGATTTTTGACTTCCGCCGCGCGCCTGGCGACCAGCTTGGCGTCGGAGTCCTGGATCGCGACCAGCTCGACGTCCGGCATGGCCACGAGATGGCGCAGGTAGGCCGCGTCGTTGAGCGCGTGCCAGTGGCTCACTTCGATGGCGGCTACACGGATGGTCATGGCCCCCTCCCCGAACTACACCAGCATCCGCACCGGGCTTTCGATCAGCGCCTTGAATGCGGCGAGCAATTCAGCGCCAAGCGCGCCATCGACAACACGGTGATCGCAGGACAGCGTCACCGTCATCTGGCTCTCGAAACGCACCGAACCGTCCGATGCCTCGACCGGGCGGCGCTGCGCCGCGCCGACCGCGAGGATGGTCGCATGCGGCGGATTGATGATCGCGGAGAATTCGCGAACGCCGTACATGCCGAGATTGGAGATCGCGGACGCGCCGCCCTGATACTCGGCAGGCTTCAGCTTCTTGGCCTTGGCGCGCGCGACGAGGTCCTTCATCTCGTTGGAGATGGCGGACAGCGACTTGCCCTCGGCGTTGCGGATCACCGGCGTCAGCAGGCCGCCCTCGATCGCGACCGCGACGCCGACGTCGGAATGCTTGAACCGCAGGATGCGATCGCCGGCCCACACCGCATTGGCCGCCGGCACGCGCTGCAAGGCGAGCGCCAGCGCCTTGACGACGAAGTCGTTGACCGAGAGCTTGTAGGCGCCGGCGCCGTCCTTCGGTGCGCCCGCGTTGGCCTCCTCGCGGAGCTTCAGTAGCGAGTCCATGGTCACGTCGGCGGTGAGATAGAAGTGCGGAATGGTCTGCTTGGCCTCGACCAGCCGCCGCGCGATGGTCGAGCGCATGCCGTCGAGCGGCACCTCGTCGAACTCGACGCCCTGATAGAGCGCCTTGACCTGGCCGGCGCTCATGCCGGTCGGTGCTGCCGCTGTGCGGCCGCCACCCTTGGCGATGGCCCGCTCCACGTCGGCGGCAACGATGCGGCCACGCGGGCCGGAGCCGGAGATGTTCGACGGGTCGATGCCGTTCTCGCCGGCAAGCCTCCGCGCCAACGGCGTGACCGAGGTGCCGCCGACCTTGGCCGGACCGAAATTTTGCGATGGAGTACGGACCTCAAAGAACGGATCGAGATTGGAGTAGGCGAAGCTTCCCGCCGTCCGTTCGTCTCCGCGCAAGCGGGGACCCAGGGATGCTGGGCTCTGGGCCCCCGCTCGCGCGGGGGCGAGCGGAGGTTGCTGTGGCTTTGTGGCGGGTGCCGAAGCGGCTGGCGCAGGCGCCGTCGAGATGCTTGCCGCACCGCCCTCGCCCGCGATGATCGCGACCACGGCGCCGACCGGCACCACGGCGCCGGCCTGCACGCGGATTTCGGTGAGCGTGCCGGCCGTGATCGACGGCACCTCCATCGACACCTTGTCGGTCTCGATCTCGAACAGGTTGTCGCCGGGCTTGACCGCCGCGCCCGCCTGCACGAACCACTTGGTGATCTTGCCCTCGGCGACGGTTTCGCCGAGTTGCGGCATCAGGACGTCCATTCCGTCTCTTTCCACCCTCGGCTGTCATGCCACGCGAAAGCGAGGCATCCAGTATTCCCAGAAAGCGTTGTGGTTGATGGATCGCCCGCCTGCGCGAGCGATGACAGCGGCATCTGTAATAGCCCTACCAGCTCACCGAGATGTATTGCGTCTCGAGAAATTCCTTCAGCCCCTCGTGGGCCCCCTCGCGGCCGATGCCGGACTGCTTCATGCCGCCGAACGGCGCCGCCGGATCGGAGACGAGCCCTCGATTGAGCCCGATCATGCCGAAGTCGAGCTTTTCCGAGACGCGCATGCCGCGGCCCAAGTCCTTCGTATAGAGATACGCGACCAGACCGTATTCGGTGTCGTTGGCGCGCTGGATCACCTCGGCCTCGTCCTTGAAAGTCTGCAACGAAGCCACCGGACCGAAGATTTCCTCGTTCAGCATCTTGGCGCTGTTGGGCACGTTGGAGAGGACGGTGGCCGGATAGAAATAGCCGGTGCCGTCCGGCTTCTTGCCGCCGGTGAGAATTTTCGCACCCTTGCCGACGGCGTCGTCGACCAACTCGACCACCTTGTCGAGGCCTTCCTTGTTGACCAGCGGGCCGAGGTTCACGCCATCGTCGAGGCCGTTGCCCATTTTCAGCGAGCCCATCTTGGCCGTGAGCTTCTTGGAGAAGTCTTCCGCCACCTTCTCGTGCACGTAGAAGCGGTTCGCGGCGGTGCAGGCTTCGCCCATGTTGCGCATCTTGGCGATCATGGCGCCGTCGATCGCGGCGTCGATGTCGGCATCCTCGAACACGATAAACGGCGCATTGCCGCCCAGTTCCATCGCGGTGTTGAGCACCTGATCGGCGGCGCCGTGCAGGAGCTTGCGGCCCACCTCGGTCGAGCCGGTGAAGGAAACGACGCGCACCCGCGGATCGTGCAGCATGTGATCCACCACCGGGCCGGAGCGGCGCGACGGCAGCACGTTGACCACGCCGCCCGGCACGCCGGCCTCTTCGAGGATCGGCATCAGCGCCAGCATGGTCAGCGGCGTTTCCGAAGCCGGCTTGAGGATCACCGGGCAGCCGGCGGCCAGCGCCGGTCCGATCTTGCGGGTCGCCATCGCCGCCGGGAAATTCCAGGGCGTCACCAGCACGGCGATGCCGGCCGGTTTGTGATGCACGAACATGCGCGCCCCGGAAGCGGGCGCCATGCCGTTGACGCCAAGATTGCGCACACCCTCCTCCGCGTACCAGCGGAAGAACTCGGCAGCGTACGCGACCTCGCCGCGCGAATCCGACAGCGCCTTGCCGTTCTCGATGGTGATGAGCTTCGCCAGCCGCTCGGCGTCGCGCATGATCAGCTCGTACGCCTTGCGCAGGATTTCGCCGCGCTCTCGCGGCTTCTTCGCCGCCCAGGGGCCGAACGCCGCCTGCGCCGCATCGAGCGCGGCCTTGGCGTCGTCGACGCTGGCGCTCGCCACATCCGCGATCTTGCGCTCGGTCGCCGGGTCGATCACATCGAAGCGCGCACCGTCGGAGGATTTCTTCCACTTCCCGCCGATCCAAAGGTCGGTCGGCACATTGGCAAGCAGGTTGTCGTAGGCGGCCATGATGTTCACTCCCTTATCTATCTGTCATGGCCGGGCTCGTCCCGGCCATCTCGCTTAGGAGGGTACGGTGCCAACCGAAGCGGGATCACCGGGTCACGGCGCTTCGCGCCGGCGCGGTGATGACAAGCGTCAACTGTTCAACGTTTTCCTCACGCGATCGACGATGCGGTTGGCGCTCGGCAGCATCGCGTCCTCCAGAATGTCAGCCGACGGCAGCGGACAGTGCGGCGTGGTGATCCGCACCAGCGGACCGTCGAGATCGTAGAATGCCTCGTCGGCAATGATCGACATGATCTCGGCGCCCCAGCCGCATAGCCGCGGGTTCTCTTCGACGGAAAACGCGCGATGGGTCTTGGCGACCGAGCCGAGGATGGTCTGGGTGTCGAGCGGTACCAGCGAGCGCACGTCGATCACCTCGCAGTCGATGCCATGCTCAGCCGCGAGCTTCTCGGCGGCGGCCAGCGCACGGGGAACCATCAGCGCCAGCGCCAGGATGGTGGCGTCCTTGCCAGGGCGCAGGATTTTCGCAGTGCCGAGCTTGTCGACGATCTCGCCGTCGGGCACCTCGCCCTTGGTGGCGTAGAGCGACTTGTGCTCGAGGAAAATCACCGGATCGGGATCGCGCACCGAGGCCGCGAGCAGGCCGATCACATCGACCGGCGACGACGGCGCCACGACCTTGAGGCCGGGGATCATCATGCACCAGTTCTCGACGCTCTGGCTGTGCTGCGCGCCGAAGCGTGAGCCTGCGCCATTGCCGGTGCGCACCACCAGCGGGCACTTGGTCTGCCCGTTGGTCATGTAGCGGCTTTTGGGGAATTCGTTCGCGATGTAATCGAAGCAGACCGCGAAGAAGTCCGAGAACATGATCTCGGCGATCGGCTTGAGGCCCGTCATCGCGGCGCCCATCGCCGCGCCCAAAATCGCCTGCTCCGAAATCGGCGTGTCGCGCACCCGCAACGGGCCGAACTGCTCGTAGAGGCCGACAGTCGCCTTGAACACGCCGCCGGCCTTGGCCACGTCCTCACCCAGGAACACGACGTCCATGTCGCGCTCCATCTCCTGGGCAATGCCGCGGATCACCGCATCGCGATAGGTCAGTTCCGCCATGCCCAGCCTCCGTCGGCATAGACGTCGGTGGTCAGGAGGTCCATCGACGGCGGCGGCGAGGCTTTGCACTTGTCGGTTGCGTCGTCGACGACCTTCTTCACGCCGTTGACGATGGCGTCGACCTTGCCCTGCTCGACGCCGAAAGCTTTAAGCCGCTCGGTGTAGATCTTGATCGGATCGCGCTCTTTCCAGCGGTCGAGCTCGCCCTCGGGGCGATACTTCGCGGGATCGGCGCGGGAATGGCCGCTGTAGCGATAGGTCAGGCATTCGATCAGCGACGGACCGCCGCCCGAGCGCGCCTTGTCATAGGCCTTGATCGCTTCGCGATAGACCACATCGGCGTCGTTGCCGTCGACCACGATCTTGGGCAGGCCGTACGCCGAGGCACGATCGCCGGCCGGCGACGGCACCGCCGTCACATCGGCGATCGGCGTGTATTCCATGTAGAGATTATTCTCGCAGACGAAGATCACCGGCAGCTTCCAGACCACGGCGAAGTTCAGCGCCTCGTGGAACGCGCCGATGTTGGTGGTGCCGTCGCCGAAGAAGCAGACCGAGACGTCCTTGTCGCCCTTGTATTGCGCGCGCCAGGCGGCGCCGCAGGCGATCGGCAGGTGCGCGCCGATGATGGCGTAGGAGCCCATCACGCCGTGCTCCTCCGACATCAGATGCATCGAGCCGCCCTTGCCGCGCATCAGGCCGTTGTCGCGGCCCATCAACTCGCCGAGCACCTTCTCGACCGGCACGCCGCGCGCGAGCGTATGGGCATGGCCGCGATAGGTGCAGAACGACAGGTCGCCTTTCTTCATCGCCACCGCAAAACCCGCCGCCACCGCCTCCTGCCCAAGCGACAGGTGGCTCGTGCCCTTCACCAGATTCTGTAGGAACAGATCGTAAGCCCGCTGCTCGGCCTCGCGGATCACGACCTGGGTCTCGAACAGCTTGAGCCGGATGTCCTCGCCGATGTCGTCGTTGACGGCGGGTTTCGGGGCGGCTTTGTCGAGCATGGCGGTTCCTCGGGCGGACAGATTTGGCCGGTATCAGGCGGGCCGGCGCTATTTTGTCAACCGGTCTCAAGCGGGGCAACCGCGCCGCGCACCTTTCGCTCGCGATTGAGCAGATAAAGGCCCGAGGCGATGACGATGCAGGCGCCGGCAGCCGTCCAACGGTTGGGAACGTTGGCGAACACCAGGTAGCCTAACGTCGTGGCCCACACGATCTGGGTATAGATGAACGGCGACAGCACCGAGGCCGGGGCCCGCCGATGGGCCAGGATCAGCAGGAAATGCCCGCCCGAGCCGAGCGCGCCGGTCGCCAGCATCAACGCGACATCGAGCCAGGTCGGCGGCGTGCTCCAGACGAACGGCAGCACCGGCGCCATCACCACGCAGCCGAACAGGTTGCCGTAGAACAGCGTCGTCTGGCTGGAATCGTGGCGCGCCAGCATCCGCGTCGTGATGTTGTAGAAGGCGTAGCAGATTGCGCTGCCGAACGAGAGCAGTCCCGCCCACTGAATGCCGCCCATGCCGGGACGCACCACCACAAGCACGCCGGCAAATCCGACCAGGATCGCGGTCCACCGCCGCCAGCCGACCCATTCGCCGAGCACGGGGCCGGCCAGGATCGCGACCAGGAACGGCGTCGAAAACAGGATCGCCATGGCTTCGTCGAGTTGCAGCCAGCGGAACGCCATGAAGTTGAACAGCGTCGAGCCGAGCAGCATGGCGGCGCGCCAAAGTTGCAGCGCGGGCCTTTGCGTCCGCAGCAGGCCCGGTCGGGTGATCGGGTTGGAGAATGTGAAGCCGATCAGGAAGGCGGTGGCACAGCGTGCGCCGACCACCTGCAACACCGGCATCTGCGTGCCGAGATATTTCGCCGTGGCGTCGAGGCAGGCGAACACGAACACCGCGCAGCACATCAACCCGATGCCGGTCAATCGTTCGCGGCGGTGGTCTTGCGCGGCGTCGGTCAATACGTCGCCCGCCCACCGGAAATGTCGAACACGGCGCCGGTGCTGAACGAGCATTCGGCCGACGCGCAGAACGCGACCAGCGCCGCGATCTCGTCGACCTCGACGAAGCGGCCACGCGGAATCTTCGACAGCATGTAGTCGATGTGCTGTTGCGTCATCTGATCGAAGATCGCGGTGCGCGCCGCAGCCGGCGTGATGCAATTCACGGCGATATCGTAATTCGCAAGCTCCTTGCCGAGCGACTTGGTCAGCGCGATGACGCCGGCCTTCGAAGCCGAATAGGCGACCGCGTTGGGATTGCCCTCCTTGCCGGCGATCGAGGCGATGTTGACGATACGGCCGTAGTTCTGTTCGATCATGCCGGGGACCACGGCGCGGCAGCACAAGAACTGGCTGTCGAGGTTGACGCGCATCACCTGCGACCAGGCTTCGGGCTCGTACTCCCAGGTCTTGACGTTCGGCCCGGCGATGCCGGCGTTGTTGACCAGGATGTCGATGCGCCCGAGCGCCTTCAGCGTCGCATCCCGGGCGGCTTCGATCTGAACGCGGTCGGTCACGTCGACCGCGACGGCCTCGACCCGGCGGTTGCGCCGGAGCCCGTCCGCCGTTTCGCCGGCGAGCTTGCCGTCCCGGTCCCAGATCGCCACCGCAGCGCCGGATTCCAGCAACCGCGCCACGATGGCACGGCCGATACCCTGGGCACCGCCGGTCACCACGGCGTTGCGTCCGCTGAGATCGATCTGATTGGACATCGCCGCCCTTCGCCGATCTTCGCAAACTAGCCAAGCCTCTGACCGCTGGCGAGCCACGTTTCGCGATAGCAGACCGATGCCCGGGACAGTTTGTCGCGGCGCTGCGGCTGTGCTAGAAGGTCGCAGCTGTGCGGGGAGAGCGTCCATGTGGGTTTTGTTGCTCTATGTCGGCCTGATGATTACCGGCGACATCATCGACTACATTATCGGCGGTTTCGTCTCACGCATGTGGGGTGACGGCATCAGCCTGCCGATCTTCCTCGGCTGCTATTTCTTCACGCTATGGCTGGCTTGGGTCATCGCCGTGCGGATCGCCGAGCGCTGGAAGCTCACGACCTGAGCCACGAAGACCATCAAGCGTCGCGGGTGATCGCGCTTTCGTGCCAGCGACGCAGCGCAAGCTGCGTCAGCCACGACAACAGCGCGAAAATGACGATGCCGGTCAGCGAAAGCAGCAGCAACGCCGCGAACATGCGTGGAATGTTGAGCCGGTAGCCGGATTCGGCGATGCGATAGGCCAATCCGGAACCAGCGCCGGCGGAACCCGCCGCGATTTCCGCGACCACAGCACCGATCAGCGATAATCCGCCGGCGATTTTGATGCCGGCGAGCATTTGCGGCTGCGCCGCCGGCAGTTTCAGCTCCCAGAGCACCTGCCAGCGCGAGGCGCCGTACAGCCGGAACAGGTCGGACAAGTTGTGATCAACCGAATTAAGGCCGAGCGTGGTGTTCGCGAGTACCGGAAAGAACGCGACGATCCAGGCACAGGCGAGAACCGCGGCCTGCTGCGGCAGATAGATCAGCAGCAATGGCGCGATCGCTACCACTGGGGTGACCTGGAGAATCACCGCATAGGGATAGAGCGAATGCTCGATCATCCGCGACTGGTTGAACAAAACGGCGAGGCCCACGCCGCCGACCACGGCCAGCAAAAGCCCCTCGAACGTGGTCAGAACAGTCGCGAGCAGCGACGACCAGAGGATCGACCAGTCTTGCACGAGGGTGGACAACACGAGCAACGGGCCGGGCAAAATGTACGGCGGGATGCCGTTGACCCGGACCACCAGGTCCCAGCCGACCAGCCCAAGAGCCAGCACCGCGGCCGGCGCCAGGATGCGGAGCGCGCGCTCGCTCATGCCGCGCGCCCCGGCTCGGTGCGCATCGCGGCTCCGAGCGCGTCGGAGGCGAGCCGGCAGAACGCGGCATAGTCCGCCGAGGTGCGGAAGCGCTGGTCGCGGGCCGGCGCGTCGATCAAAAGCTCGCTCGACACCCGGCCGGGCCGGTTCGTCATCACCACGATGCGCTGCGACAGATAAACCGACTCGAACACCGAGTGGGTGACGAACACCACCGTCGTTTGCAGTTCGCGCCACAACGCCACCAGATCGTCGTTGAGCTTGAAGCGGGTGATCTCGTCGAGCGCCGCGAACGGCTCGTCCATGAGAAGGATGCGCGGCGCGGTGACGAGCGCGCGCGCAATCGACACCCGCATCCGCATGCCGCCGGACAGTTCGCGCGGATAGGCGCCGGCGAATTCGGTAAGCCCGACCCGCGACAACGTCTCCATGACGCGCGGCGCGACCGCGGCCTTGTCGGCATGGGCGAGCTTGAGCGGCAGCCAGACATTGTCGAACACGCTCGCCCAGGGCATCAGCGTCGGCTCCTGGAACACGAAGCCGATGCTGCGGCGATCGTGCGCGTCGGCGCCATGCCAGGTGACGCTGCCGCGTGACGGCTCGCTCAGGCCCGCGAGGATGCGCAGCGCCGTCGACTTGCCGCAGCCCGACGGCCCGAGCAGCGACAGGAATTCGCCGCGCCGCACCTCGAGATCGAGCCCGTCGAGCGCCAGCGTGCCGGTGCCGAACGTCTTGCCGACGCCGCGCAGCGAGACGATCGGATCGGTAGAGCTTCCAGTCGGGGGGACGGTCATTTTCTGAATGATCCGGCATTGCCGGAGCCCAGGCGCTGCGAAACAATCATCGTAAAGCGTTATCGCAGGATCGCAATGAAGGTTGTCGTGGCCACCGGGGCCGGCAACTGCACCGGTGCCCACAGCGGCATCGGAAATGATCGCTACCGAGAAAAATTGACGTCGTCCTCCACCGAAATTTTTTCGAAGTCGCTGATCAGAATTTCGACGCTTGCGTGCCAAAGTCCGGATAGGGGTGCGCGCACGCCGCTCACTCGCCAGGCAGCCTCCTCCAGCTTGGTGGCTGGTAACCGCAGCGGCTCGATGCCTGCCCCAGGCTTGGATAGCACGAGCGTGACCTCTCTCGCTGGGAGCGGGCGAAACTGACCGTCGAGAATGCTGATCGCGATCTGCCGGCCCTCGATACCGGGCACGCCGAATCGCAAATCGGCCATCGCCGTCTCGGTATGGATGTGAACGCGGACGGGCTGCATTGCAACCGCAAGCAAAGACCGTGGCGGCGGCGTAAACCGCCAGGATGCGACCAAGCCCAGGATCAGGGCCACCAATGCGAGTTCAGCCCAAATCGATCGCACCAACCGCTGGGATGACTTCGGTTCGCCTGCGGCGATCCGCGGCGTCAAACGTCGATTGGCAACCGCGAGCGCAAGCAGGACACCGACGACGGCGAGCTTGCAGGACAGAACCAGACCATAGGCGGTGGTCCATAGGGCATCCAGTTGCCGCAGCTGGATGATGGCCAAAACAAATCCGCTCACGATCAATGTCAGAACCGGCAGCGGAATGATTCTGGAAAATTGCATCAGCTCGCGATGATCGCTGCCGGACCGCAGGGCGGCGGCAAGCGGCAGCAGGGCGCCAACCCAGAATGCGACAGCAACACCGTGGAGAAACACGGTCGGCCTCGTCAAGAACTCGGGTCCGGCGGTCGAAGCATGACCGCTCGCAGCCAACGCGAGGCCGATCCCCGCCAACGCGACCGCGGCGAGCCACCGACCCATCGATTTCGTGGTCGAAAGAGCGGCGAGCGCAAGCGCGAGCGCCACGATGGCGATGCCCAGTGTCCATCCGTAGGTTGTTGCAAGCGCCAGCCCCCAGGCGGCCGGCCGGCCTAATCCTGAAAGGGGCAGCTCCAGAACATCAAGACCCTGCAATCCGACCGACAGCAGCGCCGCGAGCAATCCGCATTCAAGCGCGCCGATGAGCGTCATCCTGACAGGTCGGGATGGCGGAGCGCTGGCAACCCAGCGCGTATAAAATGCCCCGCCGATTCCGACAAAAAGGCCGATGTAGAGCATCAACCTGCTGAGCCAAATTGCGCCCCGCACCGCAAGATCGGTTTTGGCCCCCGACGATGCTGGAGCGGAGTTCGGTTCGCCTATCGAGAAGGTCATCGCCCCGCCCACCGGATGGCCGTCGGCCGAAATGACGCGCCAGCTCAACAGGTGCGTTCCGCGCGCGAGATCGGCCGGCAGCGCAGCGGAAACAACCGCGCCTTGGGCTGCGCCTTCGAGCTCCACGACGTTGCCGTTCGGACGCACCAGCCGCAGCGCAATCGGTGACACCGGCTCGTTGAAGGTCAGCGTCAGCCACGGCGGTGCACGCGCGATAACCGCCCAATCCGCCGGATCGCTCCGTATCAGTGAAGCGTGGGCGTGCGCCGCGCTCGTGTTAAGGAGCGCGGCGAGGATCGCGACGATCGGCGCGATCCTGTGCATGGCGCGGCCCTATCGGGCTGCCGGCAGAAGCTTCAGTTCAGGAGCGGGCTCCGGATAATCCGAGCGGGATTTGCCGGCCGCCGGAATCTCGATCCAGCGGTGCACGCCTTTCTCGCATTCTTGAACGACCGGGAAATACAGCATCTTTCCCGCTTCCAGGTCACCCGAAAGCAAGCCTGAGAAGACAAATTCGTCATACCATTCATCGGGAAGCTTTCCGCCCGACCAGCTGATTTCGGTGACGCCTTCGCTCAGCTCGGAATGATAGAACTTGTGGGTCTTGGCGTATTTTCCAACTGTCGTGCTGAGTGTCCAGCCGGGCTTGGGCATCGGCTTCGCCCCGATAACGCCGTCGGGGATTTTGACGCGGATCGCCGTGGTTGCGCTGCCGTTGCAACCGTGCGGAACGCGCAACACGGCCTTGTAGCCATCGCCGACCTTGGCCTCCTGCGATTCCAGCGTGACGTGTGCAAGGACCGGCGTAACGAACATGGCGGCCAACGCGCCCGCGATGAGTGAACGGATCATTGTAGGGCTCCAGATTTCGCTTGAACGATTGCGGCGGAATGCATCCACCGCACGAGAAGAGCTGTTCAGGCGAGACGAGGAGGTGCGCGAGGAAAACCGGTGCGCCACGGGGGCCGCGCAACCCCAACTGGGCTGCTTGTCGGTCGCAACCGGTGGCTTAGTTCCAGAGATACAGGGAGTGTGCGGATTTCTTCGAGCGGCAATCCATTCGCCGAAGCCGCAACTGCGCAAAGTATGCAGGGAACATGGGGGGCCGAACGGCCAAGGGGATCGGGCGCGTTGTTGTCATCTGCGTTGTGACAGATGACGAAACCGGGCCCAGCGTCACCTGGAAGACTTGCCGATAGAGCTGTGCCGTAGGCCGCGAGAAACGCTTGCAGCACAATGACGTAGCACAGCGCGGCGCGCGCGGCGCAGCGAATCCATTTCAATCTTGTGCAAGCCCTGTTCACGCAAGCGCGACGTTAGCACGCCAACTGGCACGACGTACGCAGACGATGGTCCGCTGCATGACGATGGCATCGGCGTGGTTTCCGGCGCCGTTTTCAGAATCGCCCAGCCTTGCCCGAGCCCAGACGATGGGAAACAATCGACGTGGAAGCGTTATGGGAGGATAGCCATAAAAATCGTCCTGACGGCCACTGCGCTTTGCCTGCTCGCGTCGCCGGTCCTGGCGGCGCACATCCTGAAACAGGAGCCGCCGATGCCGGCCCTGAAGGAGGGCCAGCGGGTGCTGGTCGACGACGGCTCGTGCCCGGCCGGCCAGGTCCAGGAGGTCCGCGGCGGCAGCTTCGTCAGGCACATCCCGCGCAGCTACCGCTGCGTGCCGCGGCCGCGTTAGGACGCGTCCTCTACGCGCAGGCAAAGTCCGTCCGGCGTAATCAGAATACGCCCGGCAGCAGCCGGTAGCGGACATGCTTGGCAAATTGGCGATAGCTTGGATCGGTTCGCAGAATTTGCTCTTCGCGCAACAGCCGCGCGATCTGGACGAGCAATGCGCCGACGTACACCGCGAGATTCCAGAACGAAGGGAACGCCAGCAGAAAGCCGATATGCGCGACGGTGTAGCCGGCGTACATCGGGTGGCGCACGAACCGATACGGGCCGCCGACCTTGACTTCACGAACGGCTGCCACGATGCCGAAGCTTCGCCACAGGACGAGCTTGGCCGAGATCTGGATGAACAACCCGCCCAGGATCACCAGCGAGCACAGCTCTTGCGGAATGACGCTGCCCTGGCTTGCAGCTTCGGCCAGCATCGGCGTGTTGGCGCCGACAAACGCGAGCAGCCAGTCGAACGGGTTCACCGACATGGCATGCGAGTTGGACCATTTGCGGGAGACGATCAGCAGGACCGGCAGGATTTCGGAAATCAGCAGCAGCGGGATGGCGATGTCGGTGGTGAGCTGGAATGCCGCGGTCAATCGCAGCGCGAACACGCTGAACATGGTCAGCACGACGGTACGCTCGACCAGATCGAGCCAGATGAACTTGGAGAGGACGACATCCTGCAGCGAAATCACGTCGCCAAGCGGCGCGATCGGAGATTGCGATTCCTGAACCGAAATGAGCGACACTGACCCCGCCTCCGCTTTTCTGGAAAAAAGAACCCCGGCGCGAATGCCAGGGTTCTAAGTCCGTGTGGATCTACATCAGGAGGCTTAGTTCAGCGCGTTCTGGACACTCGTGAAGGTCGAGTTCAGCTTCGAGCCGAGACCCTGCACGACCGCGATGATGGCAACCGAGATGCCGGCCGCGATCAGGCCATACTCGATGGCCGTGGCGCCGGATTCGTCCTTGAGCAAGCGTTTGAAGAGAGTCATGAGTTTTTCCTCTGTCGAAAAGCGACGTGCGTAGAAATACGGAGCAAATGCTGCCTTTAACTAAAGCGAGCGCCTAAAATTTTATCCGACCGGGAATGTTCCGGGCGGCTGCACAGCAAGGTCAATCAGGACTGAACAAGTCCGTGTGCCTTTAAGGCGCCTTTGCGACCGATCGAGGGGGATGGCCGGCCAATCACTTCGGCCGAAGCTCGACGCCCGCGCCCTTGTTGACGAATTGCAGGGTGTAGGCCTTCTTGGTGTCGATGCCGGCCTTGACCACGCCGGACGCCACCATCTTGTCGAAGAAGCTTTTCATGTGCGCGTCGGTCATGGCGCCGACGCCGCCCTTGATGGCGTCGCCGGAATCGACGATGCCGTATTCCTTCATCCTGGCGATGGAATAGGCGAGCATCGCGTCGGTCATCTCCGGGTTGTCGCGCCGGATGCGCGCGTTGGCGGCGGCGTTGTCGCCGTAGAGGTAGTTCATCCAGCCGATCGCGGAGGCATCGACAAAACGCTGAACCATGTCGGGCTTTCCGCCGACGATGTCGCGGCGGGTCTCGATCAGGGTCGAGTAGCTGCCCCAGCCCTGGTCGGCGATCAGGAAGATTTTCGGCTTGAAGTGGCCTTGGGTCTCGATGGCGTAGGGTTCGGAGGTGACGTAGCCCTGCATCGCGGTCTTGTTGTCGGCGAAGAACGGCTGCGGGTTGAAGGTGTAGGGCTTCACCTTGTTTTCGCTGAAGCCGAAGTCGTGCTTCATCCACTGGAAATACGAGGCTAGGCCCTCCTTGGAGATCAGCAGCGTCAGGTTCTTCAGGTCGGTGAACTTCTCGATGCCCTGGTCGGGATGCGCCAGCAGCACCTGCGGGTCCTTCTGGAACATGGCGGCGACGACGACGGTCGGGATGTTCTGCGCCACCGCGTCGAACGCCTGCAGCGTGTTGGCGCTCATGTAGAACTCGATCTTGCCGGCGAGCAGCTGCAGCCGGTGGTTCACGTTCGGCCCGCCCGGCAGGATGGTGACGTCGAGGCCGTGCTTCCTGTAGGTGCCGTCGACCAGCGCCTGGTAGAAGCCGCCATGCTCGGCCTCGGCGACCCAGTTGGTGGCGAAGGTGACCTTGTCGAGCGATTGGGCGTGGGCGGATATCGAAACGAA
>Ga0265325_10001020_pt1 | contig 20164 bp, 15 predicted proteins | sample 41420metaG_FD_202090 | JGI IMG/M metagenome (GOLD analysis project Ga0265325, IMG submission 202090) | Rhizosphere microbial communities from Carex aquatilis grown in University of Washington, Seatle, WA, United States - 4-14-20 metaG | ecosystem: Host-associated > Plants > Roots > Rhizosphere... | reverse complement strand
TATCAGGCCAAGGAGGAAATCCGCAAGGATTTGATCCAGCAGCTCGCGGCATCCAAATTGGCCGACATCGCCAATACCTATACCGACGCGGCGAGCGGCGGAGCGACCCTCGACGAGGCGGCGAAGAAAGTCGGCATGCATACGGGCCATGCCCTCGCCATGGATGCCAAAGGGCTCGCGCCGGACGGTAGCAAGGCCGCCGTTCCCGACGACCCGGAATTCCGCGAGCAGGTCTTCAAATCGGAGGTCGGCGAAGATAACGATCCCTTCCCTGCCAAATCGGGGAATTACTATGTCATAGCGGTGAATGGAATTGTGCCTCCGAAGGTGAAGCCGCTCGACCAGGTGCGTACGGACGCGCTCGCCGCGTGGACCGCAGAACAGCGCGTGATCCAGATTCAAAAGAAAGCCGAGGACCTCGCTGCCCTGGCGAACAAGAGCCAATCGCTTGAAACCGCAGCCAAGACGATCGGAGCGGCGGTGCAATCCAGTCCCGCGCTGATGCACGCAACCAGCGATGCGACATTCTCGGCCAGCCTGGTGGGCGCGTTGTTTGCCGCCGCGCCGGGCGCCACGGTCTTCGCCCCCAAGGGCGACGGCAACGGATACGTCGTGGCGCGCGTCAGCGGCATCTTCCATCCGCGCCCGCCGCTTGGCGACCCGCAGTACATTGAGGGCGTGCGCATGATCTCGAACACCGCCGCTCAGGACATCGGCGAACTGATGAGCATGGCGGCCCGCGACCGGCAGGGCGTGACGATCAACCAGAAAATGCTGGACACCGTGGTCGGCGGCGGCAGCGAAGGTCAGTAATCACGCCATGGCCTTCCTTCCCGATTTCGCGGACTTCGCACGCGCTTACGAGAATGGCGAACCGCAAGCGGTTTACGCGCGGCTCGTCGCAGATTTGGAAACGCCGGTTTCGGCCTTTCTGAAACTCGCCGAGGGGCGCGAGAACGCGCTGCTTTTCGAAAGCGTGCAGGGCGGTGAGGCGCGCGGGCGCTATTCCATCATCGCGCTCAAGCCGGACATCGTCTGGCGCTGCCGCAATGGCAAGGCTGAAATCAACCGCAACGCCCGCAGCCGGCGCGATGCCTTCGTGCCCGACGACCTCGCCGACAAGCCGCTCGCGTCGTTGCGCGCGCTGATTGACGAAACGCGCATGCCGCTGCCGGACGGCGTTCCGCCGATGGCGGTCGGCATTTTCGGCTACCTGGGTTACGACATGGTGCGGCTGATCGAGCGGCTGCCGAACGCCCCGCCCGACACGCTCGGCCTGCCCGACGCGATCCTCATCCGTCCGACGATCACCGCGATCTTCGATACGGTGCGCGACGAAATCCTGATCGTGTCGCCGGTGTGGCCCGAGAACGGCATCGACGCGCGCGCCGCTTACGCCCGGGCCTGCGAACGGCTGAGCGACGTCGTTGCCGATCTCGAACGGCCGGCGCCCGCTTCCCCTGCTCCGCCGCCCGACCTGCCCTCCACGGAGCGGATCGAATCCAACATGACGCACGACGCCTATCTGGCGATGGTTGCGCGCGCCAAAGAATACATTTTGGCGGGCGACATCTTCCAGGTCGTGCCGAGCCAGCGGTTCCGCCGGCCGTTCACACTGCCGCCGCTGGCGCTCTATCGCGCGCTGCGGCGGCTGAACCCTTCGCCGTTCCTCTATCACCTCGCCTTCCCCGGCTTTGCCATCGTCGGATCGAGCCCGGAAATCCTGGTGCGGTTGCGCGACGGCATGGTGACGATCCGCCCCATCGCCGGTACGCGCCCGCGCGGCGCCACGCCGGAAGAAGACAAACTGCTCGCGGAAGAACTGATGGCCGATCCCAAGGAACGCGCCGAGCATCTGATGCTGATCGATCTCGGCCGCAACGACGTGGGCCGTATCGCGCAAACCGGCGAAGTGAACGTCACCGACAGCTTCTTCATCGAGCGCTACAGCCATGTGATGCATCTGGTGTCCAACGTGGAAGGCAAAATCCGACCGGGGCTGGATGCGGTGGACGCGCTGGCGGCGGGATTGCCGGCGGGAACGCTGTCCGGCGCCCCCAAAATCCGCGCCATGGAAATCATCGACGAGTTCGAAAAGGAAAAGCGCGGCGCCGTCTATGCCGGCGCGGTCGGCTATTTCGCCGCCGACGGATCGATGGACACCTGCATCGTGCTGCGCACCGCAGTGGTCAAGGACGGCATGATGTACGTGCAGGCCGGCGGCGGCATCGTCGCCGACAGCGTACCCGAGGCCGAATACCAAGAGACGGTCAACAAGGCGAAAGCTCTGATGAGCGCCGCCGACGAAGCCGTGCGCTTCGCGAGCGCGAGCAAGCGGGGACAGTAATCTGTTCTGCGTTTAGTTCGCACGGCGCTCCGTGACAATTAGGGTCATATCCGCGCGCCACCGCGCTACTTATCATTGCATCCGTTGTGAGTGCGATATGCGTTGGGGGCGCGTAAGGCATGACGATCATCAACGGTACTTCCGGAAATGACGTTCTCACGGGCACATCCGGTGTCGACACGCTGAACGCCGGCGCCGGCAACGACACTATAAATTTCGGCGCCTATCTGACCTCTGCCGACGAGATAGACGGCGGCACAGGCACAGACACGCTGAATCTCAACGGCGATTATGGCGTCGAGGTCGTTTTAAGTCCCTCGACAATTACCAACGTCGAGACAATCAATTTGGCGGCCGGTAACAATTACAGGCTAACGACCAGCTACGCGACCACCACATCCGGCGGGACGCTGACCGTAAATGCCTCCCTCCTTGGTGTCCATGACATCCTCATCTTCAACGGACAGGCTGAGACCGTTGCCAATTTCCACATCACCGGCGGCGCAGGCGACGACAGCATCATCGGGGGGCAGAACGCGAATACGATCGATGGCGGCGACGGCAACGACACGATTTACAGCGGCAACGGCCATAACGTATTGAATGGCGGCGTCGGGAACGACGAGCTCTACGGCGGCAGTGGTAACGACACACTCAATGGCGGCAGCGGTAACGACTTGTTGATGGGCGGTGGCGGCACCGACGCGCTCGCGGGCGGCGACGGAAACGACTTCATCATCACGGGCGGCTGGAGTTCGTCCGACGTCGCAGTGGCTTCGACGATCGACGGCGGCGCGGGTAATGACGACCTCTATCTCAACCGCTGCAGCCTCACATCCGCCGTGTCTTTGACCTTCACGCCCGGAGCAAACACTGCGACGAGCCTTCCGGATCACACAAGCTTCAAGAACATCGAAATCCTAGAGCTGATCACCGGCTCAGGCAACGACAGTGTGACGTTCAACGAGCCTGTTCTAGCCCAGGGATTGGGGTCCTCAGACAGTTGGGACGGTGGCGCCGGCATCGATACGCTCACGGTGGATCTGTCCGCAAGTAGCGCGGCGCTGTCGATGAACGCCAGCGGCGGCTCGACCACCGGCTCGATCGCTGCAAATAATTATGCGCTGCTTAATTTTGTCCGCGTCGAACACCTCCACGTCGTCGGCGGCTCGGGGAGCGACAGTCTCGAAGGCGGAACTGGAAACGACGTTCTCGTCGGCAACGCCGGAAACGATACGTTGCGGGGCAACGGCGGCCAAAACACCTTGTCCGGCGGCAGTGGCAACGACAGCCTACACGATTCTGGGGTAGCCTCGTCAATCGACGGCGGAACCGGGATCGATAATCTTTTCCTCGACCGTGCCGGCTCGCACGGCAACGTTTCGCTGACATTCAAGCCCGGGTCCGCGGCCACGCTGTATGACGGTACGGCTTTCAAGAACATCGAATTCTTGACGATCTCTACCGGCTCCGGAAACGACACGGTGACGTTCGATCATCCAATCGCTGACACCAGACCATTCAGCGATCCGTTCTGGAGCAACGATCACTGGAACGCTGGTAGTGGAAATGACACAGTCGTCGTGAACTTGGCCGGGACGACGAAACCGCTAATCACCTGTTCATATGAAGCTGGTGAATATAATACTTATCAGTATGGCGAAGCGCTCATCGTTTCGTGCAACGATGTCGAGAATTTTGTGATGACCGGCGGTGACGCCGATGATGAGTTCGTGTTCGCACAGGACATGCAGTTGTCCACGATAAAGATAGACGGCGGCGCGGGAACCGATGTCGTCGATCTCAGGGGCAATTACGCGGCTGGTTTGACTTTCGGTGCAGCCACGATGGTCAACGTGGAAACCCTGAATCTGCAGGCCGGCCACAATTACAGACTCACAACGAACAATGCGACGGTCGCCGCCGGCAAAACGCTGACAGTGGACGCGTCCGCTCTCGCCGCCACCAATTTCCTGAATTTCAATGGCGCGGCAGAGACCAACGGAAAATTCGTTATCACCGCCGGCGCCGGTAACGACACGCTCGAAGGCGGCGCCGGCAATGACACGCTCGACGGTGGCAGTGGATTGGATACTGCAAGCTACGCGCATGCGACAAGCGGCGTGACCGTCAACCTCGGCATCACGACGGCGCAAGCAGCCGGCGGCGGCCAGGGCTCCGATACATTGACGTCCATCGAAAATCTCACCGGCTCCTCTTATGGCGATGTGCTCACTGGCAATTCCGGCAACAACGTGATGAACCTCACCGGCGGCGGCAACGACACGGCCAATGGTGGCGGCGGCAACGACACGTTCAACCTTGGTGCGGCGCTGACCGCGGTCGACAAAATCGACGGCGGCACAGGCACCGACACGCTAAATTTGAGTGGCAACTATTCGGCGGGTGTGGTCCTTGGCGCGACGACTCTCATAAATGTCGAGACCGTCAATCTGGCTGCGGGTCACAGCTACAAGCTGACGACGAACGATGCGACGGTTGCCTCTGGCCAGACGCTGACAGTGACCTCCTCCGCTCTCGCCGCCTCCAACGCGTTCGTCTTCGATGGATCGGCGGAAGCCAACGGCAAATTTGTTATCATCGGCGGCGCCGGCAACGACACGCTCACGGGCGGCAAAGGCGCGGACACGATCACCGGCGGCGCTGGCGCCGACAAGCTGAACGGCGGGGCGGGCGCGGATAAGTTCGTCTACAAGGTGGTGTTGGATTCAAAGAGCACGACCTACGACACCATCACCGGATTCGACGCCACGTCAGACAAGATCGACATGTGGTTCACAGTCACCGGCATCAACACGGCACTCACCACCGGCGCGCTGAATAGCGGAGCAAATTTCGACGCCAACCTCAAAACGGCGATCGGCAGTCATCTTACCGCCCATCACGCCATCGAGTTCACGCCGAATTCCGGCACGCTCAAGGGTCAGCATTTCCTGATCGTCGACTGCAACGGCATTGCGGGCTATCAAGCCGGCGCCGATCTCGTCATCAACCTCGCGAACCCCGTCCACATGACCAGCCTCGGCGTCGGAACGTTCACCTGATGTTGGATGCGATCGTCGCCGACATCTCCCGCTCGGTCTTCATCCGGATGGCGACGCTGATTGGAACCAGCCGATAACCCTTCAGGTGCACGCTCCAATGTGCCAGCGCCGCCAGCGTGACGTCGTGCGGATGGCCGATGGCGGTGGCGACGCCATGTTCGCGCGCATCCTTTTCCAGCAACGCCAGTTGCGCGGCGACCGCATCGGGCGTCTGCACGTCGTCAAGGAAGACGTCGCGGCCCGCGCTCGGCACGCCGAAGGCGCGCGCCACGGGCACCACCTGCGAGCCCGCCGACGTACGCGAATCGAAGAAGAAGATGTGACGATCGTACAGCGCCTCGGCAATGGGGATCAGCGCGCCCCGATCTTCCGTGAAACGGCTGCCCATGTGGTTGTTGATGCCGACATGGAACGGCACGCGCGACAACGCCCAATCCAGTCGGCGCACGTTTTCGTCGGGCGAAGTACCGATCCTCAGTGCCATCGGGCCGGGATTTTCTTCGCCATCCTTCGCCTGCATCGGTAAGTGGACCAGGATTTCGTGGCCGGCGCGCGCACCCTCGCGCACCAGCATCGGCGTCGCGTCCGGATATGGCAGAAACGACAGCGCCACCGCGTGCGGCAACGCGATGGCACGGCGGTTGAGCGCAACATCGGAGCCCAGATCGTCGATTACGACGGCAATCGCCGGAAGGTGCGCCGCGTCCTGCCGGCGTGAGACCGCTCCCGAGGACGAGACAACGAGCGGCGCAGAGGCGCTTTGCATCGGGCCGAACAGGCTCAGCGCGACAAAATCCGCCGCCGCTTTATCGCGCGCCTCCGCCGCAAAGGAACCGCTCGGCAAAAGCAGGTCGCCGAGCTTGGGCAATCCGGAGAGCACGCTTTGCCCCCCAACACCGGCGGCCACCGCCAGAACGAACCAGAACGCGGCCTCGACGCGGCGCAATGTGCGTGCATCAAGCCCGACCTTAGGTTTTTTCCGAGTCGGTCTCAGCCGGAACATACGGAAGTACCGCCTGCGCCGCCGGCTCTGTCAATGCCGCAAATCCCGCCGCGGAGTTCTAAGGGATTCGGTAGAACGGGTTGGGCAGCAGCACGGCCTTTTTGGCGTGTCCGCCCGCCAGATCGCCGGGCTGGTCGCCCATGTTGACGACGATTCGGTAGCCCTCCGCCTCGATTCCCCCGCGCGCCACTGCCCTAAAGTATGCCGCCCAAGGCGCGTGACTGTACGCCGGCCGATAGTTCCCAGGTGCGCGCGCACTGCGACAGCGCCACGACCGGTCATGCCGGACGGGCGTTCGCTCACGACCACCGTGTAAGTAGCGGCGGCGCACATGGACAAGCTCCTGTTTTCTTGGAGCAATGCCGAAATGAGCGCACCATCATTTCAGTCCCAAAATCGTCCTTCATCGGCTCCGCGACAGGCTGAGTATATTCCGTGTCTACCGCTCGCCATTCGCATGAGCCTAGGGTGGGACGCTTGATTAGGTGTGGACGGGCCTGAGGGTTCGATCCTCCATCAAGGTTGGCATTGAGCAGTTTGCAGACTTGGGCGTCTGAAAGGCAGTCGGCCGCGGCGTTTTGCGAGCACGAACGAACAAGCGCACCCGCAGTCTGAAGACCGCACGCAATGCATTGCCATCTCTGCGCCATAACTTCCTTAGGAGAATCAGATGCCTACTTTGACCGTTGGTCCGACTTCAAACTACGCGTCCATTGCACTCGCGATGATCGACGCAGTCGCAGGCGACACGATCGTCCTAGAGGCCGGTTACAGCAATAAGACGGCCACCGTCACGAAAAACAACATAACCGTCATCGGAGGCGCATCTTCGACTGGAATCGCCATCAAGATAGGCACGACGGCGCCCGCCATCGCCACCTTCACCCTTGCCGGCACCGCGCCGATCAACATTATTGACTCTCCGCAAGGCAACGATATCGTCGGCAATGCCGGCAATAATGTCATTACCGTTACGGACGGCGCCGACGCGGTAAACGGCGGGTTGGGAACCGATCGGCTGGTTGTCGACTATCACCTCGCCACCGGCGCCGTAACCGGCGACTCGACGTCCAACTTTGCCGAAGCCGGCGGTTCCCGTCTCGTATCCATCACAGACGGCACGTTTGAGAATTTCACTGTCTTGACCGGTTCCGGCGCCGACACTCTCACCGTCGGCAACGGCGACAACATCATCAACGCTGGTAGCGGCGCAAACACAATCACCGCCGGCAACGGCGTGAACAGCATCACCGGAGGAGGCGGCGCCGACACGATCACGGCCGGGAATGGCGGCAACTACATCGACGCCGGCAACGGCACGAACACTATCACATCCGGTGGCGGTAACGACGTCATACTCTCGGGCACAGGTGCCGATACGATTGTCGCCGGCGGCGGTAACGATACGATCACGCTGCGTGGCGGCTCCGACCACGTCGACAGCGGGGCCGGCACTGACCGGCTGATCGTCAACTATTCAGCCTCCACTACGGCTGTAACCGGGGGTATTACAGGTGGCAATCTCGGCAGCGGCTATACCGGTCACATCGCGGATTTGGCCGGGAACCTGGTGGATTTCGTCAGTACCGAGACTTTTACGATCGCCACCGGCAGCGGCAACGACACGCTTACGAGCGGCAACGGCAACGATAAGTTGACGAGCGGCGCCGGCAACGACAAGCTGACGAGCAACGCCGGTAACGACACGCTGTCGGGCGGCGCGGGTAACGATAGGCTGATCGCCGGTTTGGGCGACGATATGCTCAACGGCGGAACCGGTGCGGACACGTTGATCGGCGGCGGTGGCAACGACACCTACATCGTCGACAATGCTTTGGATGTGGTGACGGAGGGTGCCAGTGCCGGCACCGACACAGTCAAGACGACGCTCGTAACTTACGCTCTGGTGCCCAACGTCGAGAATCTGATCTTTGCCGGCACAGGCAACTTTAGTGGAACCGGTAACGCTCTCGCCAACCAAATCAACGGCGGCGCCGGCAACGACACGCTCACCGGCGGCGACGGAAACGATATACTTCGGCCGGGTGCCGGCAACGACACGGTCTATGGCGGCGACGGCAACGAATATATCAACTTTGTCGACCACTTGACCGCGGCCGACAAGATCGATGGCGGCGCGGGCACCGACACGGTTGCTCTGACCGGCGACTACACTGGCGCAAATGCGATGACCTTCAACGCCACGACGATGGCAAATGTGGAGGCGCTGGGGCTTTCGGCGGGCCACAGCTACACTCTGACTACCAACAACGCGACAGTGGCTTCGGGCAAGACATTGACTATAAATGGGGCGGCGCTGGGCGTAAGTGACGTGCTGACCTTCAGCGGCGCGGCGGAGACTAACGGCCACTTCATCATCGTCGGCGGCAAGGGCGCCGACAAACTGACCGGCGGAGCGCTGTCGGACGCCTTTACTTACAGCTCAGCAGCACAATCGACGAGCGCGCATTACGATACGATCACCGGCTTCAAATTCGGTACCGACAGTTTCGACATTCCCGGCGGTGCGGGCGTGATCACGGGAATCAATACGAAAGTGACAAGCGGCGCACTCTCCACCGCAACCTTTGACGCCAATCTGGCCTCAGCCCTTTCGTCGAGTCACCTGGGCGCGCATCATGCCGTCTTGTTCACGCCAAACGGCGGCACGCTCTCCGGAGCGACTTTCCTGGTTGTCGATCTCAATGGCGTGGCCGGCTACCAAGCTGGCTCGGATCTCGTCGTCCGCATGAATGGCAGCAGCGGAACTCTCGCAGCAGGTGGCTTCCACTGAACTAATCGAACCCCGATCTTCGCCTTCGGGCCCGGCGTCGCGCCGTGACCGATCTCCCTGTATGAACGTTCGCTCATGGCGAGCGCGTCAGTAGTGATGGCGCATGGACAACGTCCGCAATTCTTGGAACAATGACAGCGTATAACGGTAAGAACGCGGCAGGAGCCGGCATCCGTTGCGCGCTTTCATTGCAGTCCTCGAATCCTCCGGCATTTTCTCCGCGCCCGACGCAGGGCGCTTCGGAGATGCGGACGCCAACGCCTTGCTGTGAACCCCATGGAACAAAATCCGGTCTCCTTTGACGACGAAACCGCCACCGACCTGGTGTTGTGCGAAACGCCCGAAGCCGCTTTCGACCGGTTGGTCGAGCTCTATGACGAGGCCATCGCCGAAATCGACCGCACCTTCAGCGCGTTTTCGCGCGACGAGGCGCCGCCGCGGGGCGACGACCCGGCCTATCCTTATCTATGCGTCGATGTCGCCTTCAACGACGCGCCGCGTTCCTCGCGTCTCGCCTTCGGCAAAGTCACCAAGCCCGGCCGTTACGGCACGACCATCACCGCGCCGCGCCTGTTCCGCACTTATCTGATCGAACAACTCACGCTGCTGGCGCGCAATTACACTGCGGCGATCTATGTCGGCAAAAGCCGAACGCCGATCCCGCTGACCTTTGCCGTCGAACGGGCGACATCGCAGATGGACGCGGAGCGGCGCGCCAAGCTGGCGGAGCGCTTTCCCCTGCCCCGCCTGGATGCAGCACACGACGCCATCGTGGACGGCGGAAGTTGGCCGGGTCCCGGACCCGCGCCGCTATCGCTGTTCTCGGCCGAGCGTGTCGATTTCTCGTTGCACCGGCTGCGCCACTACAGCGGAACCGATCCGGCGTATTTCCAGGACTTCGTACTGTTCACGAACTACCAGCGCTACATCGACGAGTTCGTCATCTATTGCCAGAAGGAGATCGACGAAGGCCGCGCGCAGTGCTTTGTCGAGCCCGGCAATCGCATCACCGAACGCGGTAAGCCGCAGTCGGTGCCGCCGCTCGCCAAGCTACCGCAGATGCCGGCGTACGATCTGGTGCAGCCGGGCAGCGACGGCATCACCTTGGTGAACATCGGCGTCGGTCCGTCCAACGCCAAGACGGTAACCGACCATCTTGCGGTGCTGCGCCCGCACGTCTGGCTGATGATCGGCCATTGCGGCGGTTTGCGCGCCAACCAGCGGCTCGGCGATTACGTGCTGGCGCACGCCTATCTGCGCGACGATCAGGTGCTCGACGCAATGCTCCCGACGGAAATCCCGGTGCCGCCGATCGCCGAAGTGCAGGTTGCGCTGGCCCAGGCGGTGAGCGAAATCACCGGCGTGAAAGGCCAGGTGCTCAAGGAGCGTCTGCGCACCGGCACCGTCGTCACGACCGACGACCGCAACTGGGAGCTGCGCTTTGCCCAGCAGGCGACGCGCTTCAATCAATCGCGCGCCATCGCCATCGATATGGAGTCCGCCACCATTGCCGCCAACGGCTATCGCTTCCGCGTGCCGTATGGAACGTTGCTCTGCGTATCGGACCGGCCGCTGCACGGCGAGATCAAGCTTCCCGGCATGGCGGATACCTTCTATGAGGAGCGCGTCGGCCAGCATCTTCAGATCGGCATCCGCGCCCTGGAACTGCTGCGCGAAGAAGCGCACGCCGGCACGCTGCATTCGCGCAAGCTGCGCAGTTTTACGGAGCCGGCCTTTCGATAGCCGGAAGCTGCGCTTCTCAACGAAGACACGATCGCTGCAACCAACGCCATAGCCGACAGCGGCCTCTTCGCCGGCTTCAAAATCCTTCGGATCCCTGATGGCGAGGAACCTGCTGCCAACCTGTTACGGATAAACGATGTCGTCTTCGTGGGCGCGTGCTTTCCCCGAACCATCGATTTGATCGGGAAAGAAGGCCTCGACGTCGTGGCGCTTCCTGTGACCGAGATCGTAAGCTTGACGCCGGGCTGTCCTGCATGTCCCTGCGCTGGCGTGAGGACCACCCATAAGCGCCGGCGATCCGAAGGCGAAGCTGCAAATCCCTCGCTGCGACTTCGCTTGACCTGCCCCCCGGCGAAATTAGACTGTTGCCGAGGGAGATAGGCGCATGGAAAAAATCAAGATCGTGCAAAATGGAATGGCCGGGATGGCGTGGGCGGCCGGGTGGCTGTTCACGATCGGCAACCTGAAACTCGCTTTCTGGCCGGGCGCGCTGGCTCTGTTGATCTGGCCCTACGACATCGGCGTCGCTATTGCCGCGCTGCAGCACTGACGGAATCCAGTGAGCGCATTGCCGGCGATCATCCGCTGCGATCCAGGGTCGTTTGGGGAATATGGGCCTTATGTTTGATCGTTTGCTTCATGAACCACCTAATGCAGATTGGTGAAGGGATCGACAATGCGGGGGTTGTGGGCGTTTGCCGCGAGCATTTTCATGTTTTGCGCGGCAAATGCCGGCGAGCTAAGCGTGCCCGAAAGTTCGCTGCTCTATGTCGTCCGCTACGATCGTTGGTCGGACGACGACGAGCGTGGTTATCGTGAGTTCATTCGGGCTTTAGGCGAGTCCGACTGCGACACGCTCGACTCCTGCCTCCATAGCAACGCCAATCCCTTCCGCGCCAGCGACCTGCCGGGCCATAAATTCGTGTCCGACTGTTCGGACCTGCCCTATGTTCTGCGGTTCTATTATGCCTGGAAACGCGGCCTGCCGTTTTCCTACGCGAGTGCCGTCGCTCCGCGTGGTGGCGGCAGCGGCGACATTCGGTACACGCGCAATGGGAACGACGTAACCGCCCGGACCGACGTACCTGGCGGCGTCATGAGCGGTTACCAGATCATCGACAGGATTCGCGATGCTGTCTCGTCGGCAACCTATCGCATTCATCCGGACGCCGATGGATCGTTGCTATCCGACTTCTATTCGCCCGCCATCGACCCCAAATCGATCCAGCCGGGCACCGTGATCTACGATCCCGCCGGCCATCTGGCGATCGTCTATCGCGTCGATCCCGACGGCCGCGTACATTTCTTCGATGCGCATATCGACTACACGCTGACGCAGATGGTTTACGATCTGCGCTTTGCGCGCATGCGCCCCGCGGCCGGCGCCGGGTTCAAGAATTGGCGCCCCATCGGGCTGGTTGGAGCCAAACGGCTAAGCGACGGCACATTGTCCGGCGGCCATATCGTCATTGCGAGCAACAAGGAAATTCCTGACCTCTCCCTCGAACAATATTATGGCAACGGAGCGCGCCCCTCGGACGAGAATTGGCCTACCGGCGGCTTCACGTTGGACGGCGAGAAGCTCGATTACTACGACTATGTACGCGCGAAGTTGGCTGGCGGGAAATTGCTGTTCGATCCGGTTAAGGAAATCCGTGAGATGACATGGTCGATCTGTTCGGACCTGCGCTACCGCGTCCAGTCGGTCGACATCGCGCTGGCCGCCGGAATGGCGAATAAGCCGGAACCGAGACGATTGCCGTTCGACATTTACGGCACCGATGGGGACTGGGAGACTTACTCCACGCCGTCGCGCGACGCGCGTCTAAAGACGGCCTTCAAGGCGCTGCGTGATTTCGCGCAACGCTTCGTCGAGATGCGCGTGCGCGGTGACATGAAACATCTCTCGTATTCCGGAGACGATCTCGCGGCGGACATGCTCGCCCAGTACGACCGCGCGGCGAGATACTGCTCCATTTCCTACAGGCGCAGCGACGGAAGCTCCGTACCGCTGTCCTACGAAGACGCGCGAAAACGGTTGTTCGCCATGTCCTTCGATCCTTATCAATGCGTCGAACGGCGTTGGGGCGCCAGCGACGCAGCAGAGCTTTCCACCTGCCCCGACGGCGCACTCAAACAGCGCTGGTACGCGGCGGAACAAAATCTGCGCAACCAGATCGAACGCACCTACGACGCTCGAATGGACTTCACGCTCGAAGAATTGGGAACGCCCGGTCCGGGCAAAGGCGTGTCCTCGCCGCCCGATACCGACGTAAGAAGTTATTTGGAGCGCATCGGCGCGACGTCGCCGGCCCGTCCAGATTCGACTGTCACAAAGACCTATTGAGGACGCAGGCGAGCGTAGGGCCGGCGGTGCTACTTGCCGCGCTCGACGAACAGCATGATCCCCAGGATCGCCGTGACTGCCGCGCAGACCCAGCTTGCCACGATCGGAATGGCGTGACCCGCGACCACGACGTCAAGGCCGGCATATGCCCGATAGGCATGCGCGGCGGCGATCACCAGGAACAACAGTGCTGAAATCACTGTGAAAGGCTTTGACACGACGACCTCCCCAAAAACCCACGACAGAATTTAACACACCTGCCAACGGTAAATTGAGAATAAGGCGCGTGGACGCCCATCTTGGCCTTCCCTCAGGCAATTTGCCGCCTTGTTAGGCGACGCATAATTTTGCATCTTGCCTATTCTCTAAGCAGAATCGACGTTATAGAGCTTCGACAAAGGGGGAATCATGATCAACGGAGCCGATACCGCCTGGCTGATGATGTCCAGCGTCCTGGTGCTGATGATGACGCTGCCAGCACTTGGCTTCTTTTATGGGGGCCTCGTCCAAGCCAAGAACATCCTCTCGGTCCTGTTCCAGTGCGCGGCAATCGCCGCCCTGGTTTCGCTGCTGTGGTTCGCCTTCGTTTACAGCGAGGTGTTCTCGGGCAGCAATCCATGGATCGGCAATCTGAACGCCGCCTTCCTCGCTCAGGCCACGCGCGGCGCCATCCATCCGGGCACCAACGTTCCCGAAACCGTCTTCGTGATGTTCCAGATGACGTTTGCGATCATCACACCTGCACTGATCATCGGCGCTTATGTCGAACGCATCCGTTTTGCCGCGGTCCTACTGTTCTCGGCGCTGTGGCTGGTGATCGTCTATGCACCGGTGGCGCACTGGGTGTGGGGCGGAGGCTTTCTGCAGACGCGGGGCGTGATGGATTTCGCCGGCGGCATCGTCGTCCATCTGACGGCGGGCGTGTCCGCCGTCATGATCGCCTGGATGCTAGGGCCACGCATGGGCTTTCCCCGCTCGGTTCATCCGCCGCATGCACCTTGGATGGTGATGGTCGGTGCGGCGCTGCTGTGGGTCGGCTGGTTCGGCTTCAATGCCGGCAGCGCGCTCAAGGCGGGCGCGGACGCCGGCATGACGATGCTCGCCACGCATCTCGCGGCGGCCACCGCGACCTGCGTGTGGGTCGCCATCGAATGGATCATCTACGGCAGGCCGAGCCTGGTCGGCGCGGTGACTGGGACGGTGGCCGGTCTTGCCACCATCACGCCCGCCTCGGGCTATGTCGGACCGTTGGGCGCGGTCGCATTGGGCGCCGCAGGCGGTGCGGTCTGTTACGGCGCGGTTCATATCGTCAAACGCGGATTCAAGGTCGACGATGCGCTCGATGTGCTGGGCGTCCATGGCGTGGGCGGCGCCTTGGGCAGCCTGCTGGTGCCGTTTGCCGTATTCTTGGGCGTAGGCGGCGTCACACTCAGCCGGTCGGCGGTCGATCAATTCCTCGTCCAGGGTCAGGCTGTCATCATTACCGGGGTATGGTCGGTAGCCGCGACCTTCGTTATCGTGCGGATCGTCATGCTCGTTGTGGGCCTTCGTTCCGGCCGCGAAGCCGAGACGCAGGGTCTCGATTATTCCAGTCACGGCGAGACCGGCTACAACATAACCTGAGGACCGTGCCATGAAGCTTGTCATCGCCATCATCCAACCGCACCGGCTCGACAACGTGCGCGCCGCGCTCGTCGCGATGGGCGTGGAAGGCATGACGGTCACCGAAGTGCGCGGCTATGGGCGCCAGAAAGGCCACAAGGAAGTCTATCGCGGCGCGGAATACGCAATCTCCTTCGTGCCCAAGCTCAAGCTTGAAGTGGCGGTGAAGGACGAGCGGACGGACGATGTGGTCGCCGCCATCCGCCAGGCCGCGCTGACCGGCAAGATCGGGGACGGCAAGATCTTCGTCGTCGATCTGAAAGCGGCGGTACGGGTGCGCACCGGCGAGGCCGGCGACGACGCGCTATAAGGCAGTGCGCGCACCGCAACTCTGGACGTTGGCGCTGGCGTTGTTGCCGCTCGCTGTTGCCGCACAGGCGCAAGATAGAGCGCCGCAGGTCGCAGTCCAGGTACAGGTCGATAAACCGACCGGCGCCCTGCCCCGCCCATGGAGCTATTTCGGTTACGACGAGCCGAACTTCACCTACAGCCCCAACGGCACGAAACTGCTGCGCGAGCTGAAGCAACTCAGCCCGGTGCCCGTCTATGTGCGCACCCACAATCTGCTGACCAGCGGCGACGGAACCGGTTCGCTGAAATGGGGATCGACCAACGCCTACACCGAAGATGCGCAAGGCAATCCGGATTACGATTGGAAGGTCGTCGACCGCATCTTCGATGCCTATCGCGATGCGGGCGTGCGGCCTCTGGTGGAAATCGGTTTCATGCCCGAGGCGCTGAGCACCGGCCAAGCGCCGTACCGGCACAACTTCCCCAACGGCGACATCTTCACCGGCTGGAGCTATCCGCCGAAGGATTATGCGAAGTGGGGCGAGCTCGTGTTCCAGTTCGCCAAACATCTGCGCGAACGTTATGGCGACGCGGCGGTGAAGACCTGGCTGTGGGAAGTCTGGAACGAGCCCGACATTCCCTATTGGCATGGCACGGCCGAGGAATTCTTCCGCCTCTTTGATGTCTCGGCGGACGCGGTGCGGCGCGCGATCCCGTTCGCCGAGGTCGGCGGGCCGGACACGACCGGCCCGGCGAGCCCCAGGGCGGAGGAATTTCTGCGCCAGTTCCTGGAGCATTGCGCACACGGCAAGAATTATGCGACGGGCGCAACGGGCACATCGCTCGACTTCATCAGCTTCCATCCCAAAGGCGCGGCCAAATGGGTGGACGGCCATGTTCGCATGGGAATGGCGCAGCAACTCAAAGCCGCCGACACGGGTTTTAAGATCGTCGCCAGCTTTCCGGAATGGCGCGACACGCCGGTCATTCTGGGCGAGAACGATCCCGAAGGCTGCGCCGGCTGCTCGCCGAAGACCCATCCCGAAGACAATTACCGCAACGGGCCGCTCTATGCCGTCTACTCGGCGCTCGACATCAAGCACGCGACGGTGCTGGCCGCGCTGCGCGGCGTGACGCTGAAAGGCGCCGTGACCTGGGCCTTTCAGTTCGACGGACAGCCGATTTTCGCGGGGTTCCGCGACCTGGCGACCAACGGCATCGACAAGCCGATCCTCAACGGGTTCCGCGCCTTGGGCATGCTGGGCGGCACGCAGCTGACGGCGACCAGCAGCGCTGCGGTTTCCGCCGAAGCCCTCGAGCAGAACGGCGCGCCCGCGCCCATCGTGGATGCGCTCGCGTTGCACAACAAGCGCGAGGTGGACGTGCTGCTCACGCACTATCGCGACGATGACGTGCCCAGCCCCGTTGCGCGCATTGCGTTGACGCTGACAGGATTGCCCAAGGCGGTGAACCGCGTGCGTGTGGACGTGTACCGCGTGGACGCGACGCACGGCAATTCGTTTGCGGCGTGGCAGAAGATGGGTTCGCCGCAACAGCCTTCCGACGCGCAACTGCGGCAACTGGAGGCCGCAGGACAAATGCGACCCAGCGGCGCGACCCTGCGCCGAAGCGTGCACGGAAGAACGCTGCGGCTGAACGAGACCATTCCGTCGGAAGGATTGGCGCTCGTCCGTATTGCGTGGTGAGCGACGGGGGAGAGGTAGTCGCCCCGCTAAGGGCCTGATGCATCACGCCATATCCATCAGGCTGAGTAGAATCCGAACCTTCCTTGCTGAAATGGGCGATGGCAGTGTCTCAAGATCGCTGCCGTGTCGCGCTCGTACCACGCAGGTGGCAGCAACGAAGGAAACCAACATGCGTATGCTCTTGAAAGGCGCGGCGATTGCGCTGGCGCTGGCTGGCACAATGCTCGCAGCCCCCGGTACGGCAAACGCCGCGGGCATTACCATCAATACGTCAGACCGTGGCCGCGATCATGCCAATAGCGGCATATCGTTTAGTTTTGGCGATGTCGCTTATGGGTATCGCGACGGCTATTGGGACAGAGACCACCGTTGGCACAATTGGCGAAACCGTCGCGAACACCGCGACTATCGCAACCAATTTGGCGACAACTATCGCAACGGTTATCATCATCGCTACCGCGACCAGGGCTGGAGATCCGACCGCGGCCGCGATCAAGCCAATAGCGTCATCTCGGTCAGCTTTGGCGATGTCGCTTTCGCCTATCGCGACGGCTATTGGGACAATGACCATCGTTGGCACAAATGGCGCAACCGTAGTGATCACGATAATTATCGCAACCAGCATGGCGATAACTACCACGACGGAAATCATCGTCGCTATCGCGACCACGGCTGGCGCGGGCAATAAGTTCTGTTGAATCGAAATCCTCGACCGCAACGGCCCCGTTGCGCGTCGGGGATTTTGGTTTTTGGGTCATAGGCGGCGCAGGCCGTGAAGGTGTTCGTAAGTGTCCGGATCGATTGCCACGGCCTTATTCTGGGTCTATGACGTATATTTAACATATTGAAATAACACATATTTTTTATACTACTTGCAAATTTGTGTATAGCACGCATATTTGCACACATGATCCCGAGACTTCTCCAATCCGTACTCGATGCGCGGCTCAAGCAGTTTCCGGCGGTGGCGTTGCTCGGCCCCCGGCAATCCGGGAAAACGACGCTCGCCCTCGAACTGGCGGCGGCGCGGAAAGACAAAGCCATCTACCTCGATCTGGAAAACCCGGCAGATCGCCGCCGTCTCGACGATCCGCTTGCCTATCTGCAAGCGCAGCGAAAACGCCTGGTCATTCTCGACGAGATTCATCGCGCGCCGGAACTCTTTGCGGTGCTGCGCGGAGAAATCGACGCCCGACGCCGCGGCGGAGAGAAAGCCGGACAATTTCTCATCCTAGGTTCCGCCGCCATCGACCTTATGCGCCAGTCCTCGGAAAGCCTCGCGGGACGGATTCACTTTCTCGAACTGACGCCCTTCCTCCCACAGGAGATCGAACCGGCCGAGGGACTGAATGCCGTCGGCAAACTATGGCTGAGAGGAGGCTTCCCATCGAGTTTTCTTGCCGCGAGCGATAACGAGAGCGAGCTGTGGCGGCGGGCTTTCATCCGCTCCTATCTCGAACGCGATATTCCCCAATTCGGATTTCGCATACCCGCTGAGACGCTCGAGCGCTTCTGGACGATGCTGGCGCACACCCAGAGCGGTATCCTGAACGCCCACCGTCTGGCGCAAAGCCTCGGCGTCGGCGGACATGCAGTCGCGCATTATCTCGACTTGATGGTCGATCTGCTGCTGGTGCGTCGGTTGCAGCCGTGGACCGCAAATGTCGGCAAGCGTCTAATCAAATCTCCGAAAATTTACCTGCGCGACTCCGGCCTGCTGCACGCCCTCCTCGGCCTGACCACGCTCGACGACCTGCTCGGCCATCCCGTGGCGGGACCCAGCTGGGAAGGTTTCGCGCTGGAAGCTATCCTCGCGGCGGCACCCGAAGGGGCGAAGGCCTATTTCTACCGCTCGGCGGCCGGCCACGAAATCGATCTCGTTGTCGAATTCTCGGCGTCTCGGCGCTGGGCGTTCGAGTTTAAAAAATCCCTGGCGCCGATAGTCGAAAAGGGATTTTACATCGGATGCGAGGACGTGAAAGCCAAACGCCGCCTGCTCGTCTACCCCGGCACCGAGGTTTATCCTTCCAGGGGAGGCGTTGAAGTTATGCCACTGCTCGCAGCCGTCCAAGCTATCCAGGAATAGAAGGCGCGCGCTCCCACCTCACCGAAACTGCGGTGGCCTTTTTTCGAGGAACGCCTGAATCCCCTCGCGATAATCCGGCCCGAAATAGACGTCGCGGCGCAGGCCGTGAAGGTATTCGTAGGTATCGGGATTGATCGCCACGGCTTCGCTCAGCACCCGGATCGCCTCCTTGTAGGCCGCAATCGCCGCCGGCGAACGCCGCGCGATCGTCTTCGCCATCGCCGTGGTGCGGGCCTCGAGCTCGCCCGACGGCACGATCATATTGACGATGCCGACCCGCTCGGCCCGCTCGGCCGTAATCGGATCGGCGGTGAAAAACATCTCCTTCACGATGGTCAGCGGCAGCCGGCTGATGAAGTTCAAGAAGCCCGCGGCGTTGTACGGCACGCCGAGCTTGGCCGGCGTGATCGCGAACGAGGCCGTCTCGTCGGCGATAACGATGTCGCACGCCATCACCAGCTCGCACGACCCGCCCCACACCGAGCCGTGCACCATCGCAATCACCGGCGCCGGGAACCCTTTCACGGCCCGCATCAGCTGCTCGAGCGGGTCGCCATAGGGCAGCGGATCGATGTCCGCCTTGGGCAGCTCGTCCACGTCGTGCCCGGTGGACCAGACTTTTTCCGTCGTGGCGGACTTGAGGATCACTGCCCGCGCGGCCTCCTTCCGGAAGCGATCGAGGGCCGCAATCACCTCGGTGATGAGGGCGCGGCTCAGCGCGTTGCGCTTGGCATAATGGTCGAAGGCAATCGTCCCGATACGGTCGGAGAATTCGGTCCGGACTAGCGGCATGGCGCGGTCTCCTGCGGGGCGCCGCCATTTCTACTTCGTCCCGGACATCCTGTCGCCTGCGTCACCAAGACCCGGCACGGGGCCGCTAAATCTCCGCTTCCAGCCGGTCGTAGCCGCGCACGCGGTAGATCACGGCCGAACCGATCCAGCTCACGGCGAACACGGCGATGATCAGATAGCCGATGGTGCCGAAATTTCCGTTGAGCGCCCCGATGTCATTCCAGAACGAGCCCTTGAGCGCGAGCTTCTCACCGATCAGGCCGAGCGCTTCCACGCCTCCTACCAGCAACGCCACCGTCGCCGACACGAAGGTGATCGCCATGTTGTA
>Ga0265325_10001019_pt1 | contig 20184 bp, 18 predicted proteins | sample 41420metaG_FD_202090 | JGI IMG/M metagenome (GOLD analysis project Ga0265325, IMG submission 202090) | Rhizosphere microbial communities from Carex aquatilis grown in University of Washington, Seatle, WA, United States - 4-14-20 metaG | ecosystem: Host-associated > Plants > Roots > Rhizosphere... | reverse complement strand
TGCCGCCGTCGTAATCTTCGGCAGGATGCGGGCGAGATGGGTCGCGCCGAGCTGTACGGCGTAATACCCCGCCAAAGCGGACTGACTGGAGAGGGCGTCCATCGCCTGGGCCCGCGTGATGCGTGGAACGCGCTCCATGGCGAAGCAGGTAATCTTCCGGTCCAGCAGCCGTTGCACCAGCGCCGGCTCCTTGCCCGCATAGATGAAGGAAACCAGGATCGCGCCCTCCTTCATCGCACCGACCACTTCCAGGGCCGGGGGCTGTACGGCGAGAACGACATCGGCGTCCTTGACCAGTTCCTTGCGATCTTCCATGAAGACCACATCTGTGAACGCGGCGTCAGTCAGCTTGATGGCGTCCCCTGCGCCAGACTGCATATGCAGCTTGGCGCCCAGCTTAACCAGTTTGGCGGCAACCGAAGGTACCAGCGCCACCCGTCGTTCATGGGGCTGGGTTTCCTTCAGTACGGCAATATTGATGTACATCGAATGCTCCAGTCTTGCGGCCTCGCCTATTGCAGCGCGTCGATAGGCCGGTCACCGCGCTGAGAGCCACCAGCCCTTGCCATCCTTGAACTCAGCGTGCCGGAGCGGGCGCGGCCGGAACGACAATCACGGTGTCGCCACCGGCTCTGCCGCGATCGCCGGTCGCGCCAGTGCTGCCCTTGCTTCCCTGAGCGCCGGTATTGCCGGTAGCACCGACCTCGCCGGGCGCTCCTGTGGCGCCCACCGGGCCGGCTGGGCCTGCGGGGCCGGCTGGGCCGGCTGGGCCCGGAACCGCTGCCACCGCCGGCGCCACAGGCGGCGTCACGGTCGCGGGTTTGTTGCAAGCGCCCAACGCCAGTGCCATGACTACTACTGAAAATACGCTTGAATAGTTCATGAGAATTTCCTCTTGACGGTTCGATGAAAGCCGCTCAGCAAACAGAATTGGCGGCGATCTGATGTTGTGTTGAAGGGTATCGCCAACTCAGCCGCTGATTCTGTTCGCTGGCGCCCATAGGTCGAAATCCACTCCGTTCGCCGAAGCCTCAAGCGGCGATTTCTTCCTCTATCGCCTGTTCCAGGTGCTCGAGCCCGAACGAAACATCATGCAGGACACCGTTCACAAAGAATGCGGGAGTGCATTGAATATGGCTCTTCGTCCCACTGTCGACATCCTGCTGCACACGCTGCCGATACAGGTGGTCATGCATTTCGCTGTCGAAGCGCCCCAGCTCGAGTCCCGCCTTGGCAGCGTAATCTCTGAGGCTTTCTGCTTTCAAATGGCACTGGTTCTCGAACAACAGGTCGTGCATTTGCCAGAACCTGTCTTGTCCACCAGCCGATTCCGCCGCCTCGGCCGCCGGTTCGGCATCGGGGTGCACCTCACGCAGCGGGAACTCCCGGAATACAAATCGCATACGATCGCCGAAGCGATCGAGGATGATCTTTACCGCGTGATAGGCTTGGCCGCACGCAGCGCATTCGAAATCTCCATATTCGACCACGGTGACCTTGGCGTCTTTCGCGCCTCGCACATGGTCGCTTGCGCTTACCGGAGCAGTAAGCGAGGCCAGTTCTTGACATTGCTTCATTGCGCTTCCCTTCTTGGAGCCTGCGGGATACATCTCAGGTCTGTTTCCCATGTCGACAATCACGCTGCCTTACCGATGATTTCTTCGATACCGATGCCCAGTCGGTCGGCCACCCGACTGCCGTAGTCGGGATCAGCGCGATAGAAGTGGCCAACCTGCCGCAAGAGAATGTATCGCGGCACGGCCATCAGCACGCTTACCAGGTTGCCGATCAACTGCGCCTTCTGATCGTCGCTCATCAAGCGATAGAGCGCACCGGCTTGGCCATAGTCGTCGTTGCCATCGCGGTGGTCGTAGCGATCAGCATCGCCGCTGATTCTCAACGGTGGCTCCTTCACACTGGGGTCGTCCACCGGTCCGTCGAGACTGTTCGGCTGATAGTTAACCGAGCCACCGCCGTTGCCATCGAAACGACCCTGGCCATCGCGGTGATAGGTATTGACCGGACAACGCGGCTTGTTGACCGGCAGCGCCGCATACTGGATGCCGATCCGGTAACGGTGCGCATCGGCGTAGGACAACAGCCGAGCCTGCAACACCTTGTCTGGGGAGGCGCCCATGCCCGGCGGCATGTTGCCGGGTTCGAACGCAGCCTGCTCGACTTCGGCGAAATAGTTCTCCGGGTTTCGATTCAGTTCGATTGTGCCGACGTCGATGAGAGGGTAGTCCTTGTGCGGCCAGACCTTAGTCAGGTCAAAAGGATGGATGGCGTAAGTCTCAGCATCCTGCTCCGGCATGATCTGGATCTGCGCCTTCCACCTGGGGAATTCGCCGTGCTCGATGGCAGCATGAAGGTCGCGACGGTGGTAGTCGAGGTCTTCACCGGCGATCTTTGCTGCCTGCTCGTTGGTCAAGGTCTTGATGCCCTGCATCGTCTTAAAGTGCCATTTCACCCAATACCGCTCGCCCGCTTCGTTCCACAGGCTGTAGGTGTGGCTGGAGTGGCCGTTCATGTGGCGCAAGGTGGCCGGGATGCCGCGATCCGAGAACAGGATGGTGACCTGATGCAGCGATTCCGGCGACAGGCTCCAGTAGTCCCACTGCATCGTGTTGTCGCGCAAGCCGGTGGCAGGATCGCGCTTTTGCGAATGGATGAAATCGGAGAACTTGAGCGGATCGCGAACGAAGAACACCGGCGTATTGTTGCCGACCATGTCCCAGTTGCCTTCTTCCGTGTAAAACTTGAGCGCGAAACCACGCGGGTCGCGCGCCGTATCGGCCGAGCCCATTTCTCCTGCTACGGTGGAAAAACGCGCGAACATTTCGCAGGTCGTGCCGACTTTGGCAAACAGCTTGGCCCGCGTATAGCGGGAGATATCCCCGGTCACCGTAAAGGTGCCGAAGGCGCCGGCACCCTTGGCGTGGACAACGCGTTCCGGCACCCGCTCGCGGTTGAAGTGGGCCATGCGTTCCATCAGCTGATAATCCTGCATCAGCACCGGTCCGCGGGGCCCTGCCGTCTGCGAATTCTGATTGTCCGCCACCGGCGCGCCGGCGGCAGTCGTCATAACCGGGCATTTGTTCATGATTTCCGCCTATGCCGGCGCGTCGATGGAATTGGTGCGAACCAGCTTCTTATTCACGAACTGCTGAATGCCCATATCGCCGAGTTCACGGCCGTAACCGGAGTCCTTCACGCCGCCGAAGGGAAGTTCGGCATCTGCCCAGTCGATGTTGTTGATGAACATCATGCCGGTGTTCACCCGACTGGCCACCCGTTTGCCACGCGCGAGATCCTTGGTAAACACGGAGCCGCCCAAGCCAAAGTCTGAGTTGTTGGCCAGGGCGATGGCTTCGTCTTCATTCTTGACACGGAAGAACATGGCCACCGGGCCAAAGAACTCTTGCCTGAAGGCAGGATTGTCGGGCTTGACGTCGGTCAGAATCGTCGTCTCCATGAAGGAGCCGGGCCGATCGATGCGCTTGCCACCCATCAAGACCTTGGCACCATTCGCCACCGCGCCATCGACCTGCTTCAACAAATCGACCAGCGCCACTTCCTGCGACATCGGTCCCTTGGTGGTCTTCTCGTCCATCGGATCCCCCGGCTGTTGCAGCGCAAGTGCCGCCTGGAACTTGCTGAGAAACTTGTCAGCGATCGAATCGAGCACGATGAAGCGCTTGGATGCGCAACAGGTCTGACCCTGGTTGTACATTCGGCCCCAGACGGCCCAGGGAATGGTCTTCTCCAGGTCGGCATCGTCGAGGACGATGAACGCGTCGGCGCCACCGAGTTCCATGGACGAGGGCTTGAGGATCTGTCCGGCCCGGGCAGCAACGCTCCTGCCCGCCCCGACGCTGCCCGTAAGTGCCACGCCCTTGACGCGCGGATCGTCGATCACCAGGTTGGACTGCTCGTGCGAAATCAGCAGGTTGGTATATAGGCCTGCCGGTGCGCCAGCGTCGAGCCAGAGCTTGTCGAAGGCGATCGCGCATTGCGGCACGTTGCTGGAGTGCTTTACCACCACGACGTTGCCGGCCATCAGGTGCGGACCGGCGACGCGCGCCAGTTGGTAGAAGGGAAAGTTCCACGGCTCGACGCAGAAGACGATGCCGATTGGGCTGCTCTCCATGTGGGCTTCGCCATGCGTGGGATTCAGCTTCTCCGGGGCCAGGAAGCCTTCGGCGTTCTTGGCGTAGTAATCGAGGATATTGGCGCTGAAGTTCACTTCACCACGCGCTTCGTCGATCCGCTTGCCCATCTCCAGCGTCGCCAGCTTGGCAAAATCGTCGACATGCGCCCGCATAAGTGCAGCGGCCTTCGCCACAATCACGGCCCGCTCTGCGTAAGACTTTTGCTTCCATGCCTGGAAACAGGTCGCAGCAGTTGCGATCTTCTGTTCCAACTGCTTGTCGGTAAGTTCGTCGAAGGTCTTCAGCGTCTTGCCGTTGTAGGGGTTGATGCTTTGGTAGGCCATGGTCCTTCCTTCTCTCAATCGTTGGGGGTGGGGGTAGCGTCGAACCTTGTCGCCATCGGTCTTCAGGCTTCGATGATCACCTTGAGTGCCCGCGTAGTGGCGGCGTGCCCAAAGGTCTCGTAGGCGTCGAGGATGTGGTCGAGCTTGAAGTGGTGCGTAATGAGGAGCTTGGGGTCTATTCTTTTCGAGCCGACGACATTGAGCAGCATCGGCGTGCTGACGGTGTCGACCAATCGCGTGGTGATGGTGATGTTGCGGTCCCAGAGGTTCTCTAGATGCAGATCCACCTTGGTTCCGTGCACACCGATATTGGCGATGGTGCCTCCCGGCGCGACAAGCCTCTGGCACAGCTCGAAGGTGGCCGGAATGCCTACCGCCTCGATGGCAGTATCGACACCGCGCTCACCAGTCGCCTTCATGATCTTTTCCACGGCTTTGCCGTCGGCGCTGTTGACCGCGGCCGTGGCGCCGAAGCGCTTTGCCACTTCAAGTCGGTTGTCGTCGAGGTCGATCATGATGATCTCGGCCGGTGAGTAGAACTGCGCTGTGAGCAGTGCGGCCAGGCCGATCGGCCCTGCGCCGACGATGGCCACGGTGCTGCCCGGTTGCACCTTGCCGTTGAGAACGCCGCATTCGAAGCCGGTCGGCAGAATGTCGCTCAGCATGACCAGCGCCTCTTCGTCTGCCCCGTCCGGAACGCGATAGAGGCTGGTATCGGCGTAGGGAATGCGGACATACTCAGCCTGTGTACCGTCGATGCTGTTGCCAAGAATCCAGCCGCCCGTCGTGCAGTGGGAGTACATCAATTTCCGACAGTAGACGCACTTGCCGCAGGCGCTGATGCAGGAGATAAGAACCCGATCGCCGGGCTTGAACGCCGCCACGGCGGACCCGGCCTTGTCGATGATGCCCACTCCCTCATGCCCCAGGATACGACCTGGCTGACAGGTCGGAACGTCACCCTTGAGGATGTGCAGATCGGTGCCACAAATCGTGGTCTTGGTGATTTTGACGATGGCGTCGGTGGGGGCAGCGATGTCGGGCTTTTGACGGTCCTCCAGCGCTTTCTTGCCTGGACCTAGATAGACGAGAGCTTTCATTGCTCGTGTGCCTCCGAAAATCTTGGCCTAGGCCAAAACGGGCTGTTGCTTCATCGGATCGCCGTGCACCGTCGCCTCTTCGGCCCTGTTTTGCGTCAGGATGCTCTTTGCCCTCTCAACTTCCTGTGCGCTACCGTGCGCGATGAGAACGAACTTGTTGGCCCTGAGTGCGGTCTCGTAGCGCAGGACGCTGTCCTTGGGAATGCCGATCCCTGTCAGCGCGCCGCCAAGGGCTGTGAGGCCACCGGTAACGACCGCAGTTTCCAGCGCGCCAACGATCCAGGTGACGAGCGGACCGCCGACAACGACCGGCCCAAGCCCTGGGATAATCAGGAATGCGGAGCCGAACAGGAGTCCCCAAATCGCGCCCCAAAACAGACCGAACTTTCCCCACGTGGCCATGCGTTCGCCGGTGTTGTAGTAGCCGATGACGTGTTCTTCGGTGTGATAGTCCTTGCCGATGACGGAAAGCTTCTTCATATCGAAACCGGACTTCTGCAATTCCTTGACTGCGACTTCCGCATCCTGGTGACTGCGAAAGACTCCAACGGCCGAACAATTCTTATCAGGCATGAGGCTCTCCATGGTTTAGGGGAGGAATAAGCGCGGCGATCCAAATGCATCGTCGCAGTAGTGTTCCCAATCCGGCGAAGACAATCCGTTCGCTATCACACATAGTCGAGGTCATCTGTTCATGTTCGCCAGCGCACGGAACGTCGCGCGCAAATGCTGGATAAAGGCAGGGATGGAAAATTGCCGTGGTTCGGGTCGGACCGATCTTGAGTCTTGACGGGCCAAAGGATGCCGCGTCGTCATGCCGGCGGATTTCGGATTTATAGACAGGACGACGTCTGTCGTTCGCTGTTGAACTAGTACATGGGAAATACCGGAAGCCAGTGATTTCCACCTGCTGGCACTTGATGGGTCGCACCAAGTCATATTGGAAACAAGAAAATGAAACTGGCAAATGCAACAAGGAAGCTCGGTCTGGCACTACTGGCGGTAGTCACCGCTCCTCTGGCAATGGCGGATGATTCGGCAAGCTGGTACGGCGGGATCAGCGCCGGCCGGTCAAGATCGAAGATCGATGATTCCAGAGTCGCCGATAGCCTGCTGAGTGTTGGACTGACCCCAACCTCGATTGCCGATGACGATCGCGATACCGGCTACAAGCTGTTTGGCGGGTACCAGTTCAACAAGTACTTCGCGCTTGAAGGGGGCTATTTCGATCTTGGCCGCTTCCATTTCGCCGCGGATACGCTACCTGCGGGAACCCTGAATGGCACTTTCAAAGTCAGGGGCTTGAATCTCGACGTGGTCGGCAGCGTGCCTATCGCTGACAGGTTTTCTGTCTTTGCCCGCGTGGGAGCGAACTATGCGCAGACCAGGGATTCATTCAGCGGAACCGGCGCGGTCGTGGTGCTCGATCCCAATCCCAGCAAACGCAATACGAACTACAAGGCTGGTCTCGGGCTTCAGTACGATTTCACTCCAGCGCTGGCGATGCGCGTCGAGGGCGAGCGCTACCGGATCAATGACGCTATCAGCAGCAAAGCCAATGTCGATCTCGTCTCGGTTGGTCTAACCTATCGCTTTGGCGCCAAAGAGCCTGCTCGCACGCCCGCTCCACGCGCGCTAGCGCCGGAACCGATTGCGGCCGCTCCCACATCCAAGTCGGCGCCGGTGACAGCGCCACCGCCATCGCCGCCCGCACCCACCAAGGTGACCTTCTCCGCCGATTCTCTTTTCGACTTCAACAAGTCGGTCATCAAGCCTGCGGGCCAACAGGCCCTCGACAAATTTGCCGCGGACCTGAAGGGCGCCAGCTTCAGCGTCATCAACGTAACAGGTCATACTGACCGCATCGGGGGGCACGAATACAACTTGAAGCTCTCGACACGGCGTGCCGAAGCGGTCAAGGCCTACCTGGTGCAAACTTCGGGGATCCCGGCCGACAAGATCACAGCAACAGGAACGGACGGATCAGATCCTGTGACAAAGCCTGGCGATTGCAAAGGCAACAAGAAGACCAAGAAACTGATCGACTGTTTGCAGCCCGATCGCCGCGTGGAAGTGGAAGTCGCCGCCACGCAAAGGGCCCGGTAGTTCCCGCCGACCCGGACGGCCGCAAAGCCAAGTTCGCTCCCCGCCAAGGGCAACAAGGCGAGTGATTTCGCGGCGACGTACAGACCACCAGTCCTGAACAGGACTGGTGGTCTGTCTGGCCCTTGGCTCTCTATGCTCTGCCGTTGCGCGGCCCCAGGAAATACCAGAGAATCAGCCCCAACAGCGGCAGCAGTACCACCGCAACTATCCAGATCAGCTTCTTCTCATTGGAAGTGGCGCTTTGAAAGATGTTGATGATCGCCCAGATATCACCAACGAGTATCACTAGGCCCCAGAGGCCGTTGTAGCCGATGTCCATCATTTGTTTCTGCCTCCCTTTCCTGGTCACGAGGTGACGGTTTGGCGGGCCCGTGGCCCCTGGCCTACAGCTAAACTTGCGCCACGTCTTGCAGCTTCTTGACGATTCCGTAACACGTGCACGCCACCCCTTCAAGACCGTTTCGGTTCAGAATTGTGATCTTGCCCCGGGTGTAATCGATGATCTTCTTCCGATGCAGCGCGCTGGCCGCCTTGGTGACGCCTTCCCGGCGAACGCCCAGCATGTGCGCCAGGAATTCGTGAGTCAGGGTGAATTCGTTTGTCTGCAGCCGGTCGCTGGTCATCAGCAGCCAACGCGCCAGGCGCGCCTCCGCCTCATGAAAGCGGTTGCAGGCGGCTGTTTGGGAAATCTGGGCCATCAACAGGTGGTTATAGCGAAATAGCGCCCGCTGCAACGGCTGGTTGTTCTTGAGTTCGGCGCGAAAGTGCGCTGCCGTCATGCGCAATGCCGTCCCGCCTCCCTGAACGAGCGCGCGTACGGCCGAGACGCCAATCCCTAGCGCCATGGGCATGCCAACCATGCCTTCGCTGCCGACCATGCCGACCTCCAGCGTTCGTCGCTCGTCGACTGCCGTCAGCAGGGATACAAGGCAGTCGATGGGAAAGTAAACATGTCGAATCGGGTCAAGGGGTTCGTAGAGCACCTGGCCATAAATCAATTCGACGGCCTCGAGGCTTGGCAGCATGCGCCGATACGCCTGTCGTGGCACCGCGGCCAGCACGTGGTTGGCTAAGCCGATGCTACTGATAGTAGTTGCCGCATCCATTTCAAGCATCCTTGTCACAGTTCCGGCAATGATGGCCGCGTGCAAAGTCGGGCGCTGTACGACAGCGCACATAGGATCACGGACGCCTTGCGTGTGTTGGTGACTGAACTATGACTGGACGAAGCTGGAGGCAGGAATTGCCTCAATGCTGCCAAAGCGCGTCGACAGGTCACCGTCACACGCCATCGACACGATTCCGTGAAGGCCTGCTCGGTACGTCTATTCTCTTGTGGCGACCGTCGCGGGGGGCGGCACCGAGCCCTCAACAATTTCAACCCTTGGGCGAACGTGAAGTGTAGTGGCGTGGCCCATTGCTTGAGCATGTGGCTTACCTTCAGCCTCAGACAAAGTCTGCGCACTGCTGGTCGAGCACCTTCTTTCCTTTCCGGATCTGGACGGGTACATCGCTACTGGTTGTGTCGACCGAACGGAGAGAACGCGATTCAAATTCGTCCTTCTTCATTTTCCATTGTTCTGGATTCACATTACCCCCACTTTCTGAGCCATCGGCATCACAACTGGCTTGGACGGAAGTGCCTCCTTAACCTCGCGGATGTGAACTTCCGCGAGTTTTATCGTTATGGCAGGACATCAGGATTGAGCGTCCTGTTTGTCAGTCGACACACTCACAGGTATAAGAGGAAAGCTGGACGCCGTGCGAACGTGGCCTGATTAAAAGCGGCTCTAAAATGCGGGTCGTCGGCGCCCAAGTACGCACCCCACCGAGTAGTCGGGCGGACTCCTGCTTTACTACTGCATAGCACTCGCAGACCCGCCCCTCCATTCCGGCGCGGTCCAGTATTGTGATGCGGCCTCGGCGATATTCAATCAAGCCCGCCTTTTGCAGCCTGCCAGCGGCCTCCGTAACGCCCTCACGGCGCACGCCAAGCACACTAGCGATCAACTCTTGGGTCAGGACAAGCTCGCCCGATGTCGATCGATCAAGCCGCATCAATAGGCAGCGGCAAAGCTGCTGGTCAATTGAATGATGGCGGTTGCACACAGCAGTCTGCGCTACTTGCGTCAGCACTGATTGGGTATGGCGCAGGAGCAGACGTTGCATCGGGCCAGCGCGATGGAACTCCTCCAGCACGATCTTCTTCTTGAGTCGGTATGCATGGCCGGCCCCATGCACAACAGAGCGACTGGGCGTGGTTTCTCCGCCCATGAATAGAGCAGTGCCAACGACCCCCTCGTTTCCGATCACGGAAAACTCGGCCGACGCTCCGTCTGCCAGAACGTAGTGGCTCGATACGAAGGCGGTTGTGGGAAAATAGACGTGGCTCAACTGGTCACCGGATTCGCCGAGCACTTGACCGAGAAGCATCGGAGCAAGCTCCAGATGCTGGATCAGCCGACCGAAATCCACGGCTGGCAGAGCGGCGATGATGTGATTCTGGCGCGGGTCATGAAGTGTTTGCATGGGCGATCTCCCATATCTCGCATGAGCCTATGGGTGCCCATGCGAAATGACTATGCGCTGAAATGGGTAAGGACTATGTGTGGTAACACACATATACGACGAAAAGATCGGCCATGGTTGTCGTCCATCTGTAACAGGAAGGTGGTAGCGCGACGCCTGTTTTCCGAACTCGTTTACGCCGGAATTGATGCGAGTCGGCTCACGCCGGCAAGGTCCTGGTTTCGTTCAGCGCACGACCTGATTCCGTTCTTCGGATTCTGGAACGACGGGGGTTGGTACCTGCGTCTAGTTGAAAGTTTGCGTGCAAGAGCGCGACAGCTATCCCACTACGACCTTCACACGCGGTTGGCCGCTACCACGCTGTCGTAGGGGCAGTTCCTGTCGGCTGTTGAACTTTCATCGAATTCTCGCCAGGAACTGATTTCCCAGGTCGTGTTGTTCAGCAGCGAAGCTGCGCAGAATGAAGCGGACTGGGCTGCGAGAACGCGACATCCTATGTTAATCAAGCAACACGAGATGACCACTGCCCGCCGCACTTGCGATGGCTTCGATCGGCAGGGCCACAGACTTCTGGCCGTTCGCACCCCAGACGATATTGCCCAGTGGGCCATCCTCTTGCTCCACCAGGCAGGGGCCTCGGGGAATGTGGCATTGCCTGCCATCGTCCCCTAGGTAGGACACTGGCCCAGTGATTCTTGCGCTGTGTATCGTGCGTGCCATGGTTCGAATATAGGAGCCTTGGGGCGGACCACTCTGTTCGCTAGCACACGCACGGTCGAGGGAGCTTCTGCTCGGTCAGGCCGGTGTGCTCCGTTCAATCGCCATACTGATTCAAAGACGCCGCCATCAGCGTGCGCTGTCGAACAGACCGGCCGGTTCGATGCGCATAGAAGCTTCCGTTGTAAGGAACCGCCATCAAATTCTTGCTGGCATCCACATACGAGGACTCGAATCATGATAAGGAACCCTTGCTCCCAGGCCTTGGCAACGCTGGCACTCGCCGGCGCGCTCTACAGCGCCGGCCCCGTCGCGGCCCAAATCGCAGGCGGAACCACGACGGTCGACATAAGTGTCATCCAGTCGACGCAAATCGCCATGGGATGGAGCGTCAAAAAGAATTTGCTGGGCAAGACCATTTACAACGATGCTGGCCAGAAAGTCGGCAAGGTGGAGGATCTGATCATCTCACCTGACAAAAACGTGTCGTATGTCATCGTTGGCGCCGGTGGCTTCATCGGCATTGGCCGTCACGATGTGGCGATTCCGGTCACACAGATCCAGGACGGGGTTGGCAAGCTGGTGATGCCTGGCGCGACGAAAGACATGATCAAGTCAATGCCGGAATTCACCTACGCCAACGATACCGCAAAGCGTGACCAGTTCGTTGCTGCCGCAGAGAAAGACATCGTTAACGGCAAGGCAAAGCTTGCCGACCTCGAGAACAAGGCTGGAGTGGCCACGACCGACGTTAAGGCCAGGATCGATCTGCAGATCAGCGCGCTACAGGTGGACGTGAAGTCTGCCGAGGCCAAACTGACCGAAATGAAGCAGGCGACCACCATACGCTGGAGAGAATTCGAAGCTGGCGTTAGCGCGGCCACCGCCAGGCTGCGCAAGTCAATCGAGACGGCAACGACCTAACTTCCATTGCGCGTTTGTGCCTTGGTTCAACTAACCTGAAAGGATCTGATATGAACAAGATGTTGGTAGCGGTCTTCGATAACGAGAAGGCCGCAGATGCCGGCCTGCAGGCCTTGCGCAAGTTGCACGGTGAAGGCGATATCACGCTCTACGCCGCGGGTGTGATAGCTAGGAGTGACGACGGTGTGATCAGCGTCAAGAAGTCCATCGATCCGGGCCCGGTCGGTACGGCCACAGGCCTGGCGGTTGGCAGTTTGATCGGCCTGCTCGGCGGCCCCGTGGGCGTGGCAGTCGGTGCCATGACCGGCACCATGCTCGGCGCCGTCCGCGACTTCTGGACTGCGGGCGTTGGTCTGGACTTCGTCGAAGAGGCCGAGAAGCATCTCCAGCGCGGCAAAGTGGCACTGGTGGCTGAAATCGAGGAAGAGTGGGTCATTCCGGTCGATGCAGCGCTAGAGGCTGCCGGTGGTGACGTCTTCCGCCGTACCCGTAGCGAACTGGCAGAAGCGCAGTTCGATCGCGACATCGCCGTTTTCAAGGCCGAAATCAAGGAGCTTGAATCCGAGGCATCACACGCCAGCGGCTCAGCCAAGACGAAACTTAAGGCCAAGCTTACCGAGGAGAAAAGTAACCTGGACACCGCCGTCCATCGGGCGCGACAACGGGTCGACACGCTCGAACTGGAAGCCGATGCGAAGGTCAAGTCGCTCCAGGCGCAATTAAACCAGGCCAAGGGTGAGGTCAAGGCGAGGCTTGAGGCTCGCGTGAAACGGGTGAAGAGCGCCTACCACGCGCGGGGCGCCAAGTTGTCGCAAGCCTGGGGCCTGACCAAGGAAGCGCTGGCTGGCTGACAGGGCGAAGCAACCCTGCCTTCGGCGGTCGGCGGACGCCATGCCGACCAACCCGAGTCGAAGCTCAGAAAGGACAAATGACATGTTACGCAGCACAAAAGACCTCGAAAACTACGTGATCAGTGCCACCGACGGCGAAATTGGTCACGTCAAGGACTTCTATTTCGATGATGATGCCTGGGTCGTTCGCTACCTCGTGGTGGAGGCTGGTTCCTGGCTGTCGAGCCGGAAGGTGTTGATCTCACCGATTTCCGTCCACCATCCCAACTGGCTGGAGCGGACGATTCCGGTTTCAATTACTCAAGAGCAGGTCAGGAACAGCCCGGACATCGACACCCACAAACCCGTATCGCGGCAGAACGAAGAACAATACATGGGGTACTACGGCTATCCCTACTATTGGGGCGGGCCGGGTGTGTGGGGCGATGGTCTCTATCCATATGCGATGGTCCCGGGCTATGGCGGCGGCTCGGACTGGATCGAGCGCCAGCGGGAAATGGAAGCCGGCTTGCGCGCGGAGCGGGCTCGCCATCGTAGCGACGATCCGCACCTGCGCAGTTGCCAGGCCGTCACCGGCTATCAGCTCCATGCCATCGACGGCGAGATCGGGCATGTCGCGGGGTACCTCATCGACGAAGATACGTGGGCCATACGTTACATCATCGTTGATACGAGCAACTGGTGGCTCGGCCACAAGGTTCTGATCGCCCCCGATTGGATCACGGATGTGCAATGGTCCACCAAGACCGTTTCGGTGATCTTGAGCCGTGAATCCGTGAAGGAGGCACCCGCCTTCGACCCCAAGATTGAATGGAGCCGAGAGCAGGACTCGAGTCTCTATCAGCACTATGGCCAAACTGGCTATTGGGCGGATAGCACCGAATTCGAAACCGAGATCTGATGTCTCGTCCGTCGGCGCCGTGTCGGCACCAGGCACGGCGCCCACGTCTCCAGGCATTGAGAGCCCAACAGGCCGCATTGTGCCCTGCTGGGCTGATTACGTACTTCGTGTGATTGTCCCGAATGAACCTCGGGGCCTGAGCAGCGCGGAGGCTTTTCGTCTCCTTGCCCAGGTGGGCTCGAACGCGATAGCTGATAGTACGCAGCATCCGGTCCGGCGTGCCCTGCTGAAGCTTTGGGCTCCAGTACCGTGGATGCTCGAAGCGGCGATCCTTCTCCAACTTGGCCTCGGAGACTACGTCGAGGCCGGCGTGGTGGCATTGCTGCTAGTGTTCAATTCAGCCCTGGGCTTTTTCCAGGAGGGCAGGGCACAGGCGACACTTGATGCGCTCAAGTCGAGGTTAGCACTGGTCGCGTCAGTTCGACGCGATGGCAATTGGACAACAGTGCCTGCCGAGAGCCTGGTCCCAGGCGACGTGGTGAAGTTGTCTCTGGGATCGGTCGTTGCCGCCGATGTGCGTTTAGCGGTGGGCTCCATCCTGGTCGATCAGTCCATGCTGACCGGCGAATCACTACCGATTGAAGCCGGGGCAGGAGCAGAAACCTTCGCAGGCGCCCTGGTCCGGCGGGGAGACGCGGTTGCGTTAGTTACGGCGACGGGCGAACGTACCAAGTTCGGACGCACTGCGGAACTCGTTCGCAGTGCAAAGGTGGAGAGCTCCCAGCAAAAGACGATTATGCGCGTAGTGCGCAACCTGGCTTTGTTGAATGGTGCAGCGACCATCCTGTTGGGAATCTACGCGCTGTCGATGTCCATGCCGCTGCGCGACATCGTCCCCCTGATTCTCGTCGCCGTTCTTTCATCGATTCCGGTAGCCTTACCGTCGATGTTTACCCTGGCCGCTGCCGTTGGCGCGCGCGCGCTTGCCCGCCAGGGAGTCCTGCCGACGAGCCTTTCGGCGGTTGATGAGGCGGCCGGCATCGATGTCCTCTGTTCCGACAAGACCGGAACGCTAACCCGCAATGAACTGGCAGTCGTATCCATCCGAGCGCTGCCGGGTTTTGATGAAGGGCATCTGCTGGCGCTGGCGGCGTCGGCCAGCTCCGACGGAGGACAGGATCCGGTCGATGTCGCGATTCGGGCGGCTGCGGTTCGCCAGCCTATCGGCGACGAATTCCAACTGATTTCCTTTGTTCCGTTCGATCCTGCAGTGAAGCTTGCCGAGGCGACGGTTCGCTTACCGAACGGGGCGGTCGGTCGCGTCGTCAAGGGCGCGTTTGCTGTGGTCCAGGGCATGACCCAAGCGCCACCGGGAGCCAAGAACATGGTTGATGAGTTGCAGGCCAAGGGCTTCAGGGTCCTTGCCGTCGCCACAGGCCCGCCCGACCACCTGCAGATGGCTGGATTGATCGCGCTCAGCGATCCGCCGCGTGCCGACTCCGCAGGGCTCGTTGCCGAGTTGGCTGGCCTCGGCGTGCGCACCGTCATGGTGACTGGAGATGCCCAGGCAACCGCCGAAGTCGTTGCCAGCGCCATTGGCATCCATGGACCTGTCTGGGCAACGACCCCATTGCCGGAGGATCTGCGCGTGGAAGAATTCGCGATCTTCGCCGGCGTCTTGCCGGAAGACAAGTATCGACTGGTCAAGGCGTTGCAACAGAGCGGACACATCGTCGGCATGTGCGGTGACGGTGCCAACGACGCGCCAGCCCTGCGTCAAGCTCAGATGGGGATTGCCGTGTCTTCAGCCACGGATGTCGCCAAATCGGCCGCTGGCATTGTGCTGACGCAGCCGGGCCTGGGTGGCATCGTAGCCTCGGTGAAGGAAGGGCGCGCCACCTTCCAGCGAATCCTGACCTATACGCTGCGCTCCATCATCCACAAAGTCGTTCAGGTTCTTTTCCTGGGCGCTGGCCTGATCATGACTGGGCAGGCCATCCTGACTCCAACGCTGATGGTGCTCATGATGGTCGTCGGCGACTTCCTGGCCATGTCGTCATCGACGGACAATGTTCGGCCATCCCCCAAGCCCAGTGTCTGGAGGATCGGCCACTTAACCGTCGCTGGCGTGGTTATGGGCACAGCCGACCTCTTATTCTGCGCCACGTGCCTCGCGGCCGGGAAATTCGTACTCGGCCTCGATATCATGGCGCTGCGCACCTTGACTGTACTGACCCTGGTCTTTAGCGGCCAGGCGGTCTTCTATGTGGCTCGCGAGCGGCAACACTTTTGGAGTTCCCGGCCGGGACGATGGCTGCTGCTTTCCTCCATGGCCGACCTGGCCATCATCAGCTTCTTGGCCATCAACGGCATCCTGATGACGGCCCTGCCAATTGCCATTCTTGCAGGTCTTTTCGCCGCAGCGGCCGTATTTGCCTTCGTGCTGGATGCCGTCAAGATGGCCTTGTTCCATCACCTCGAGATCGCGTAGTTCTCCTTGCCTGGACCGAAGGCGAAGGAACTGAATCGCCCCGGGTTTCGTAGAGGCTGTTTTGGTTAAGCAGAAATAGCTTCGACGGACCTTTGGGTAAGTTGCCGATAGTAGTTTGCCTCAGCTTCGGCCGGAGGGATATAGCCGATGGGTTCCAGGATGCGATGAGAATGGCCTCGCTTATGCGGCCTCGAACATGAAGCTCGACACAGCGATGCCGCCAAAGAAATCGTCCTCGTGATAAACACTCACCGCCTTGTCGCTACCGGCCGCCCCCACCACCACCATCAGTGGCAGCAGGTGATCCTCCTGCGGATGCGCCCTTCTTGCGGCGGGTGCGGCTTCCCATTCGAGCAATCGGCTGATGCGCTCCGACGGGTTGGCTATCACCAGCGTCTCCTGCAGCCATCGATCAAATGTGGCAGAGGGTTCCCTGGCCCGCGGGCCGAAGTCGCGCAGGTTGTGATAACTGAGACCGCTGCCGAGGATCAATACGCCTTCATCCCGCAACGGCGCCAGGGCGCGTCCGACGGCGATATGGTCTTGCGGGTCGTAGCTGCGCCGGAGCGACAGCTGCAGCACCGGGACATTGGCGTCCGGATAGATCACCGCCAGTGGAGCGAAGGTTCCGTGGTCGTAGCCGCGCCGCGGGTCCAGGTGTGCAACAAAGCCGGCGTCTTCGATCAGCCCGCTTACCCGCTCGGCAATGTGCGGCGAGCCCGGTGGAGCGTACTTGATCAGGTAGGTGTGCGCCGGGAAGCCCGAGTAGTCGTAGATCATCGCCGGGTTCGCACCGGACATGACCGTGAAGTCGCGTTCTTCCCAATGCCCGGAAATCACCAGGACGGCCTTTGGTGTCATCCCGATTTGCTGTGGCATCTCGGTCAACGACGCCTCGAGCCTGTCATAGGCCCCGTTCGTCTGGTCCTTCATCCAGGGCCAGGGACCGCCTCCATGCGAAATGAAGTAGGTCGGCAGTGTCCGGGTCGTCATCGCAAGCGGCCTACGCAGGAAGCGTCGGGTAATCCGTATATCCCTTCGGTCCGGGCGTATAGAACGTGCTCATGTCGGGCGCATTTAGCGCAGCACCGGTCTTCCAGCGCGTAATCAAATCCGGATTGGCAAGAAACGGCCGCCCGAAGGCCACCAGATCGCACTTGCCCGCTTGCAGATCGCTTTCGGCACGAACCGCGTCGTAGCCGCCGGAGAGAATCAGTGCACGCTTGAACACGCTGCGGAAGGTTGCCTTCATCGACTCTGGAACGGGTGGCGCACCCATCGACGAGTGATCGACCAAGTGAACGTAAACCAATCCGGCGGCGTTCAATTCACGTGCAAGGTACGTATAGTCCACCTCCGTCGTTGGGTAGGGAGGCATGTCGTTGAACGCTCCGAATGGGGAGAGCCGGATGCCGACTTTATCCTTACCGATAGCTGCGGTCACCGCCATGGTGACCTCGAGCACGAAGCGAGCGCGGTTTTCGATCGAGCCACCGTAGAGATCCGTACGCCGGTTCGAGGTCGGATGGAAGAATTGTTCGAGCAGATAACCATTGGCTCCGTGCAGCTCGACGCCATCGAATCCGGCCGCCACGGCATTCTTCGCCGCCTGCGCATACTCCGCGACTGTAAATTCGATATCCTCCCCGGTCATTGCCAGAGGCGTTGCATTCGGCAGCATGCCCTTGGTGTCGGTGTACATCTCCCCGGCGGCGGCCAGCGCCGACGGTGCCAATATGCGTGCGCCAGCAGGCAAATTGAGTGGATGAGCGATACGCCCGCAATGCATAAGCTGAACGAAGATCTTTGCCCCCAGCGGATGAACCGCTGCCGTGACGCGCTTCCATCCCGCAATCTGCTCCGAAGAATAAATGCCTGGGATGCGCGCATAGCCGAGTCCATTCGGGGACGGTGACGTTCCTTCGCTGATAATCAATCCTGCGGACGCGTGCTGCGCATAGTATTGCGCCATGAGATCGTTCGGGATATTGCCGATCGCGCGACTGCGCGTTAGCGGTGCCATTACCAGGCGATTCTGAAGTGCAAGCGATCCTAGCGTGGTACTCGAAAATAGTAACGACATAAGTGCTCCTTCCGGAAGTTGATTCGGCCGCTGGAATGCTCGGCCACTTGACGAATTCGACCGACAGCCACGCCTCTCCATAGCGTTGAAGCCCTAACACGCTACGCTTCAGTGTGGCCCTCGCCTTCATTTCGCTCTGTGCGGTAAGGCACGTGTACGTCCCGTCGGCGTTGCGATACGCCGGCGCCAAGTCTAGACATGCTGTCGCACAAGTTACCAACTTCTGAGTAAGTGCGATAGCGCACGGATGGTCGAACGCAACATTTGTATTCTGCCTTCGGCGAGCACAACAGCTCGGAGCCCACGATGCATCCACAACGCAACTCAAACGCAATCCATCAGATCACGCCTCTAGCGACGCTGCCCAAGCGAGTCCGGCATTTCCTTGGGCAAGGATTGCTTGTGACGCTTCTCGGCGTTGCAGGTGGGACGCCGATTATGGCCGCGCCGCTCCAACTGCCGGCGCTCGTCGAGCCGGCCATCCAAGAACATCATGTGGGCAAGGTGGTCCTTGTTGAACTGGTGACGCCGGATCTTGCAGCCGCAAAACAGTTCTATGCGGGACTGTTTGGCTGGACATTCCGCGATATTCAGTCCGGTACGACGAAGTACGCCCAGGCGTCTCTCGACGGGCGCCCGGTCGCAGGAATGATTCAGAAGGACGTTCCGGCGGGCGAGTATCGTCAGCCGGCCTGGCTGAGCTTCCTGTCTGTGCCCGATGTCGACGCCGCGACCAAGATCGCGTTAAAGCACGGCGCCAAGGTGCTTTTCGAACCCCATAGCATTCCTGACCGTGGTCGCGAAGCGGTCTTCGCGGATCCGCAGGGAGCCATCTTTGCGGTCCTCGCTTCGAGTAGCGGCGATCCGCCCGACCTCCTGGCAGCGCCCGGCGAATGGATTTGGAGTTCGCTAATCACGACCGATCCTGATACCGGTGCTGCCTTCTATCAGGCGCTATTTGACTACGAGGTTTTCGAGTTGCCGGCTGACAAAGGTGCCCAGCATCTGCTGCTCGCTTCTGACAACTATGTTCGTGCGAGCGCGAATACGTTGCCTGCCAACAAGCAAAATGTCCATCCCCACTGGCTCAATTACGTGCGCGTCGAAGATGCGGTCAAGGCGACTGCAAAGCTAGTGGCGCTCGGCGGTCGTGTGCTGGTTGAACCGCGCGTTGACCGCCATGGCGGTAAGGTCGCGGTTGTTGCCGATCCGCTTGGGGCCCCCTTCGGACTGCTTGAGTGGCAAGACACTGAGAGCAAGGAGGTGGCCAAGTGAATATCCTATCCTTACGCTGGCCTGCGACTATATTCGTGATCGGACTCTGCACTGTCCTGCTGTCCGGCTGCGTCGTATCTGGTGGCGAATACGGATACGGCGATAGCGCAGGCATCGGGGTGGGCTACTACGAGCCCTACGGTGCCAATTATGGTGGCTGGGAACCTGGGTACCACGTCGGGCCGCTTCGGGATGGTGATGATCACCTGGACCGTGGTGCAGGCCATTCAACTCCGCACGCATACAGACCTGCACCGGAGTCCCGCTCGGTGCCGTCAATTCCGTCGCGTTCCCGCTCTGGTGGCTCACGAAGGCGTTAGGCCTCAAGAGATCAAACGGGCAGCAAATTGCTGTCGTTGACGCCGAGGATGAACCCGTACTTGGGAACGGCGGGCACGGAAATAGCGTGTTCCCGACGTAGCGTGAAAACTGGATTTATCGAGGTAGTCTGCGTTGCCGACAGTCATTGGACTAAACCGAGTTACGCTCCCGACATCGCACATCGTTTAACCTCTCGCATGCTGTGCCCACCTAATCGACGGCTGTCTGCGTCAGGATGGCGCGTGGCCCTGACGTACATCGTGCCTGACGCGCCGAGGTAACTGGAAGCAGCCTTCTGATCAATGTGACTCTTGGATCGGGTCGAGATCCAGCCGTCTGAAAAGTCCGGCACCAAGACGCTACGGATTGCGGCTATTGCCAGCCTTACTCATTGCAATGGCAACCGCCTGCTTAAGTTCCTTCTTCTTTGTCGGCAGATGGCTGGTGCCAA
>Ga0265325_10001018_pt1 | contig 20185 bp, 21 predicted proteins | sample 41420metaG_FD_202090 | JGI IMG/M metagenome (GOLD analysis project Ga0265325, IMG submission 202090) | Rhizosphere microbial communities from Carex aquatilis grown in University of Washington, Seatle, WA, United States - 4-14-20 metaG | ecosystem: Host-associated > Plants > Roots > Rhizosphere... | reverse complement strand
CGTCGCCAAGGAAGGCATGTCGGCTTTCGGCATTGCCGCGGTCAACACCGCGATCCTGCTGTCTTCGGGCGCCACCGTGACCTGGGCGCACTGGGGACTCAAGCGCGAGCGGCGGTACCAGATGCTCGCCGGCCTCGCCTGCACCGTTGCCCTCGGCCTGCTGTTCCTCGGCCTGCAGGCGCACGAGTACTGGGATGCCTACACGTTGAGCAACCTGCGACTGACCTCGGGCATCTACGGCTCAACCTTTTTCATGCTGACGGGATTCCACGGCCTGCATGTCACCGTCGGCGCCATCATGCTGAGCGTGATCCTGGTGCGCGCCGGCCGCGGCCACTTCAGGCCCGACCGGCACTTCGCCTTCGAGGCCGTATCGTGGTATTGGCACTTTGTCGACGTAGTGTGGCTGGGGCTGTTCATCTTCGTGTACCTGCTGTGAGTCAGGGCACCACGCCGTGGGGAACGATGATGCCGGTGAGAAAGCCGGCAACCAGCAACAGGAAGAGCGCGATCGAGAGTGCGATGCGGATGGTCAGGGCCTTGATGGTGCCGGTGCTGCGTCCCCGTTCGCGCTGGAGCCGGAAGAGCGCCACGCCGAGGCTGGCGACAATGGCCACGAGCGCGATGACGATGGCGAGCTTGATGAACAACGGTGTGTGCATGAACTTCCCCCGGCACCGAACATCATCAGTATAGGCACGAACCACAGGAGGCAAGCATGATCCTGGCGACCTTGTATCGACATCGATGGAGCTTCCGCCCGAGCCTGGCGGCGACAGTGGCGACGGCGCTGTTGCTGCCTCTCCTGCTGGCACTTGGCTACTGGCAACTGCAGCGCGCCGCGCAAAAGCTGTCCCTGCGGGCGGAAGCGGCGGCGCGGGCGGCGCTGCCGCCGGTGCGGATCGGCGCCGCTGATCTGCCCTGGCGCGGCGCCGACACGCCGTCCGGACGCCGCGTCATCCTGCGCGGCCGCTGGGAAGCTGGCCGCCAGGTGCTACTCGACAACCAGGTGCTCGACGGCCAGGCCGGCTATTGGGTGTTTGCCGCGCTGCGCGTCACCGAGGGCGGCGACGCCGTCCTGGTCAATCGCGGCTGGGTTTCGGCCGAGTCGCACCGCGACATGGCGCCGAACGTCCGCCTGGCGGCACACGCCATCGAGGCGACCGGCATCGCCGTGCCGCCGCCCAGCCCAGGTCCGCTGGCACACCAGGAGATCGACAGCTCGCTCGGTGACGGCCTGCTGCGCGTGCAGCGGATCGACCTTGATGACCTGTCGCGCCGGCTCCAATTGCGGCTCGCGCCGTGGACGCTGCGCCTCGACCCGGCGGCGCCGGACGGCTATCGCCGCCAATGGCCGCCGGTGGGCGGCTTCACGCCCGAACGCCATCGTGCCTACGCCGTGCAGTGGTTCGTGCTCGCCGCGGTCCTCGTCGGCCTCTACCTCAAGTTGAATCTGCACCGGACCTGAATTGGCTGCGGGTGATGCGAGTTCATGAGCCGATGCTTGCCCGGCGCAGGCAGGGACCTCCTACTTTGTTGTTTTGGTCGTATACCAAATCTGCGGCGCACCTTTGACGCCCGCCCTCTCCATCGCCAACTTCAATTCGGCCGAGGCAGCAAATGCTTTCGCCTTCTCCAGACTGTGGAAGTCATGAATGACAGTGACGTCATTCGGGTTGTCCGTTGATTGATAGGCGGCCTTAAAGAAGACGCCGAACTTCTTCTGTGTGGACGCAAATCCGTCGTAGGCCTTTTGCCAAGCCGCGTAGTCCGCGACTTCGTGACGAACGAACATGCGTACATCGGCCGCCTGGGCAACCGCAGAGGCACCGACAATCGAGAATCCCAGCAAACCGGCAAGCAGCAGATGCTTGATCTTCATTGGTCTCTCCAGGTTATGAAGTATTTCGAATCAACAGTGGGGGCCTGTTGCTCCCCGTCGCGTCGAAAATCCATCATACCCTATGCTTGAGTGCCACAGTCAGGTATTGGTCGCAATCACGTGACAGCGGTGCGCGTCATCTTCCTGAAGAAGGCGCAGGCAGGTAGTCCCCATACGCCTTGTCGACCGTCTGGATATGGGCAAGCCACCATACCTTGAGGAACTGAAACACGTCTCTTTCGACGTTCGATTCGAGTGCTTCGATTCTGAGCAGGATCCCGCGGGTTTGCTGCGTCATGCTGCGATGAAGTTCGAGGTGTTCGGCCAGCTGCGGGCAGGCAGCGCGCCGCAGCATCGCTGATGAGGTCGATGATGCGCCGGCGGCCAGAGTCCATGGTATTGTCGTGGATGGAGTCCCTGTACTTCCAATTGAAGTAACCAAGTTTTGCCCCCGTCGCGGAGGGGGCGGATTCAACACCTGGCGATTCGCCCTGGTCACTCCAGGCCATCGACCGGTGCCGTCAGGATGGCCGTGAAAACGAGAGTTGGGTGGAACTTGACAATCTGGGCAATCGCGATGGCTTGTCGGCCGCACCAAGCAAACGGAGTAAGACTGGCATTGCTGCGAGCATGGGCAACAGCCAGGGGGCGCCAGCGGCTTGGCGCGCTGATAGCGTGCGGCTCAGTTCTTTGGGTGACGTCGAGTACGGCGCAGGACACTGCCGCGGAAGAGCTTCTGCTGTCTTACGGCGACCGCTCGACGGTCAGCATTGCCACCGGCGAACCGCGGCCGATAAGCCGCGTACCCTCTGTTGCCAGCGTCATTACGGCCGACGAGATCGCGGCCATGGGGGCCACCGATCTCGACGAGGTGCTGGAGACCGTACCCGGTCTGCATGTCAATCGTAGCGCCAATGACTACTCGCCGCTGTACGTCATTCGCGGCGTCGTCAGTCAGTTCACGCCTCAGGTACTGGTGCTGCAGAACGGCCTGCCGATTACGACGTTGTTTGTCGGTAACAAGGGCAACCTCTGGGGTGGTTACCCGGTGGAGCACATCGCCCGCATCGAGGTGATCCGCGGTCCCGGCTCGGCACTGTACGGTTCGGACGCCTTTTCCGGCGTCATCAATATCATCACCAAGGCCGCTACCGACACGCCAGGCACCGAAGTCGGCGGACGCTATGGCTCGTTCGCTACGCAAGACCTCTGGGTGCAGCACGGCGGCCACGACGGTGCTGTGGACGTGGCGGCCTATTTGCGCCTGGGCCGCGCGGACGGGTTCACATCGAACATCGCCAAGGCCGCCGCCGGCACCTCTGGCCCGGTCAACATGGGCAATGACCCCGTCGACGGCAACCTTGATCTCGGCTATCGGAAGTGGCGCCTGCGCCTCGGCTACAAGTTGCGCGACAGTCTCGAAACCGGCGCTGGCATTGCCCAGGCACTGGACCCGGTGGGCCGGCAGAAATCGGAACGCCTGACCGGCGATCTGTCATGGATCGATCCGCATATATCCAGTGACTGGGGCCTTGGCTTCACTGCCGGCTATCTCCAGTACGCGCAGTTGATCCCTGTTGACTACCAGTTGTTCCCGCCGGGGACCAACTTCGGCTTCGGCAGTACGGCCAATGGGTTCTTGGGTGGCCCGGAAACCAGGGAACGGCAGCTGCGCCTGTCGACCTTCGCTACCTACGCAGGACTTGCAGGCCACAACCTGCGCTTGGGCCTCGGCCACGACGACCTCAACCTCTACTGGACCCATGAGACGCGCAACTTCACCTATGCCGCCAACGGCGCCTTGATTCCGACTCCCGGTGGGGTGCTGGTGGATTTTACCGAGACCAACCCCTTCTTGCGTCCACACCGGCGCATGATCGACTACGTCTACGCGCAGGACGAATGGAACTTCGCGCCGGACTGGATGCTCACTGCCGGCCTGCGCCATGACCGCTACTCCGACTTTGGCGGCACCACCAACCCGCGCTTGGCCGTGGTCTGGGATGCCGCGGTCAACGTCACCGCCAAGCTGCTCTACGGCCGCGCCTTCCGGGCTCCGGCATTCGTCGAGGCGTATGGACTGGGCAACCCGGTCGCTCTCGGCAATCCAAATCTGCGGCCCGAAACCAACCGCACCCTCGAGGCGGCCGTATCCTGGCAGGCACGCCTGGACACGCAGTTCAATCTGAGCCTCTTTCACTATGCCATGCAGAACGCCATCCGCACCGTGCCCAATGCCACTGTCGGCAGCGGCTCAACCTATGCCAACACGGGCGGCCAAAATGGCCGCGGCGGTGAGTTGGAAGTGCTCTGGAGCGTTAGCCGCACCGTGCGCGTGAGCGGCAACGTCGCCTTGCAGCGCTCGATCGACGAAGTGACCGGCCAGGATGCCGGCTACGCGCCACACCAGCATGTCTACCTGCGTGTTGACTGGCTGGTGGCCAACAATTGGCAGGCCGGCGGCCAAATCAACCGCGTCGCCGAGCGCAAACGTGCATCTGGCGATCTGCGCGGCCCGATTCCCGACTACACCACCGTCGACCTGACGCTGAAGCGAAGCCAGATCAACGCGCACTGGGACGTCACCGCCTCAGTGCGCAACCTGTTCAACGCCAGCGTACTTCAGCCGAGCCTGGCGCCCGGCACGGCGATTCCTGGCGATCTGCCCATGGCACCGCGAAGCCTCTACCTTCAGGCCGTCTATCGGCTTTGAGGTCATCGCTGACGTTTCAACGGTCACAGAAACAGTGGGTCAGCGCGATAAACGGCATGCCGATCGGCGACCGTTCGTTCATTTCCGTCAGCCACACCAAGTCCCTGGTGACCTCGCCGGCCACACCAGTCGGCAGCGCCGCCGGCAACAAGTGCAGCCCCAGGTATTCGGCAGCCATTCTTGTCGCCTCGGCACCCCAGCCTGCCACTAGCCGCTCGAACGGGCTGAGATCCGGTTCGATGTAAGCAATGCGCGTGGTTTCCGGCAACTTGGCGCGCTCGCGTGCGCTGTTGAGAGCGTCCACGAAGCTGCCCGTCCGATCCACCAGGCCCCGTTCCTGCGCCTGGGCTCCGGTCCAGACACGACCCTGAGCCACTGCATCGATCTTTTCCGGCGTGCTCTTGCGCGCTTTGGCGACCAGGATCGTGAAGTCGCTGTAGATCTTGGCAATGGCACCCTGAACCAGATCGGCGAAGCGCGGATCGAGTGGCCGACGCGGATCGTAGGCGCCGCCCAGCCAGGTGGTGGTGACCCCGCCGGTGTTGATTGAAAGCTTGTCCATCGCCTTCTCGGCGGTCGGCAGCATGGCAAATACACCAATCGACCCCGTGATGGTGGCGGGATCGGCGATAACCTCATCTGCGGCCATGCTGATCCAGTAACCGCCCGAGGCCGCGACGCTGCCCATGGAAACCACCACCGGCTTGCCGGCCTGGCGCGTGAGTTCGAGTTCGCGGCGAACCAGTTCGGAGCCGAAGGCGCTGCCACCAGGAGAGTTGACCCGTAGCACCAAGGCCTTGATGTTGTCGTCGTCCCGCGCCTTGCGGATCAATTCGGCCGTTGACAGGCCGCCGATCCGGCCAGCGGGCTCACTGCCGGCGGAGATCTCCCCCTCGGCCACGACCACACCCACTGCGTCGCCGAAGCGTGGGCGGGAGAGGCTGGCCAAATAGGCCGGGAAGGATATCTGCCGGAAGGTCTTCTTCTCCTCATCCTTGCTGCCTCGCTCGATCAAGGTCAGGCGCAACTCGTCGCGCGTCATCAGCCGATCCACCAAGTGATTGGCGACGGCGAGCTTGGCCGCATCATGGTCGGCGGCGGCGAACTGCTGCGGCAGTTCGTCGATCAGCCGCATGACGCTACCGGCGGGCAGCTTGCGGGCCTTCTCGATACCCGCCAGATAGGTGTTCCAAAGGCCCTGGTAGAGGTAGCCGTCGGACTCCAAGGTTTCCTTGGAGGGCCCATTGGCAAAGTACGGTTCGCCAAAATTCTTGTAGGCCCCCATCCGGATGACATTGGCGCTGACGCCGACCCGATCCAACGCATCGCGATAGTAGTTGCGATAGCGGCCATAGCCCTCGAGATAAACCACGCCCATGGGATGCAGCCAGACCTCGTCGGCATGGGCCGCCAGGTAGTACTGCTTCTGGTCGTAGTTGGAACCCCAGGCCACCACCTGCTTGCCGCTGGCCCGAAAGCGTTCGATGGCACCGGCCACCTCGCGCAAGCCAGCCAAACCCGCGCCGGAGAAGTCGTCGAGCATCAGCAGCACCCGGTCGATCTTCGGCTCTTTCGCAGCCGCTTCCAGCACGGCCAGAACATCGCGCAGTTGGGTCTCTCGCGGCGTCGCGGAGCGTTCGCGGCCCAGCAGTTCCTGGCCGATCTGTTCGCCGACACCGCTGGTTTGCTGCTCGACCAGCACGCCGCCGAGCTTCAGGACCAAGGTCGTCTTCTCCTCCAGCCTGGCGCGTTCGCCGAGAAACAGCGCGGCCAGTACGCCCAGCACCAGCACCAGAAACAGCAGGTTGAAAACCACGCGGCGTCCGGTATCGACTACGAACCAAACGGCGGCGAAAGTGCGGCGCAATAGTGAAGGCTTGGTGGATGACATGGACTACTCCAGGGCAAGAAAGGGGCACGGGCCTCGACCCGATCGAGCCTCGCGGCCCGGCACGCCGACCAGAATAGCAAATGACCACGGTCTATGCACGGGCAACGCCAGGAAGTCCAAGAGTCAGGCCGTGACCGCCTTGAACTTGCTGAATTCAACCACTTCGCAAAACACTCGCAGCAGTTCCGGATCGTGTTTACTGCCAGCTTCCCGATGCAAGATTGCCATGATTTCGCCATGTGTTCTCGCCCCATGGTAGGCCCGGGTGACGGCCATGGCATCGTAGCTGTCGGCGATGGCAATGATGCGCGAGCAAACCGGAATGTCTGCACCCGATAGCCCATCGGGGTAGCCCATGCCGTTGAAATGCTCGTGGTGGTGCCGGATCAAGAGGGCCGCCTGTTGCGACCCTTCAAGTTCCGTCGCGGCAATGATCTCCTCGCCGATTTCGGAGTGTCTCTTCATCGTTGCCCACTCTGCCTCGTCGAATTGCGCGGGCTTCAGCAGGATACGGTCTGGAATTCCGATCTTGCCGATGTCGTGGAAGGAAGCGGCAATAGCAAGAACATTCATCACCTCTTTCGATAGCCCATAAGATGCCCCGAGTTCCTCTGAAATTCCCTGCACGCGGTCGGAATGAAGCCGCGTCAACAGATCACGGTAGCCCAGGGCAACCGACAAGGCTTTGGTATACCTGCGCAGGGCATTAAATGTCGGATCTGCCAATTCCATGTTGAGCGCTTCAGTCAGAGTCTGACCTTCACAATGTGATTATTCACCATACTAGACTACATTGGTACAGTATGTGATCGGAAAGCGGCTGACTCAGTGCCTAAGCGGACTAGGCGGCCCGACGGCAAAAAAATGGCTCCCGTGCGGGAGCCACTTCTTCGCCGCGTTGCCGCGGTTATTCCTCGTCTTCCTTCAGCTTGTGGCCGGCCGTCAACTTCTGCTGCATCTGCGGCGGTACCGCGGCGTAGTGCGAGAACTCGATGGTGTAGGCGCCCTGCCCGGCCGTGACCGACTTCAGCTTCGAGGCATAGTCGGCAATCTCCGCCAGCGGCACTTCGCCGGCAACCGCAACCGTGTTGTAGCCACGCGGTGTGGTGCCGGTGACGTGGCCACGCCGGCTCGAGAAGTCGCCGGCGATGTCGCCCATCGCGTTCTCGGGCGTGGTCACTTCGATGTTGACGATGGGCTCAAGCAAAATCGGCCCGGCGGCGAGGATCGCCTCGATCGTCGCCTTGCGCCCGGCCGAGGTGAAGGCGACATCCTTGCCATCGACCGGATGGGTCTTGCCGTCATAGACGATGACGCGCAGGTCGTCGACCGGGTAGCCGGCGATGACGCCGTCCGCCAGCGCCATGCGCACGCCCTTTTCCACCGCCGCCATGAAGACGCCGGGAATGACGCCGCCCTTGACCTGATCCACGAAGGCGAAGCCGGTGCCGCGCTCCATGGGCTCGATCTTCAGGTACACCTCGCCGAACTGACCTGCGCCGCCGGTCTGCTTCTTATGCCGGCAATGGCCTTCGGCATTCTTGGTGATCGCCTCGCGGTAGGGAATGCGCGGCGGCTTGGTGTCAAGCTCCAACTTGTATTGCGAAGACATCTTTTCCAGCTTGGCGCGCAGATGCATTTCGCCCAGGCCGCGGATGACGGTCTCGTGCGTGGTCGGGTGGCGCTCGACCTTGAAGCAGGGATCTTCGAGCTCGAGCTTGCGCAGGATATCGAACAAACGCTGCTCGTCGCCCTTCTTCTTCGTCTCGACGGCAAGACCCTCCATGGGCAGCGGGAATTCGAGCGGCTTGAGATGGATGTCGTCTTCGTCGTGCGAATCGTGCAGCACGCAATCGAACTCGATCTCCTCCACCTTGGCGATGGCGCCGATATCGCCCGGCATGAGTTCATCGACCTCGAGGTAATCCTTCCCTTGCAGCTGGTACAAATGGCCAACCTTGAACGGTCGCTTGCCGTCGCCGACATAGAGCTGGGAATCCTTGCGCACCGTCCCCTGATGGACACGGAAGACACCAACCTTGCCCATGTACGGGTCGGCGATGACCTTGAATACGTGCGCCAGCACATGTTTGCCGGCATCGGGCTCGGCATGAAACGCCTGGGCATCCGGATCAGCAAGCTTGCCCTTGTAGAACGGCGGGGCGTTGCCTTCTGTCGGATTGGGCGCCAGGGCCGTCAGGACATGCATCAGCTGGTCGATACCGGCGCCGGTCCTGGCCGAGACGAACAGGATCGGTACCAGATGCCCTTCGCGCAGTGCCTTCTCGAACGGCGCATGCAACTCACTCGCCGAAGGGTCGGCGCCATCCTCGAGATAGCGGGCCAGCAAGTCTTCATCTTCCTCGACCAATTGGTCGATCAGCTCGCGATGGGCATGCGCCACGTTGTCGAAATCCGCGTCACCCGAGTCGTGTTCCAGAACCTCGACCACGTCGACGCGATCATGGGCCGGCAAATCGAGCAGTTTGCACTCGCTGCCGAACCGTTCGCGAATATCGGCGACCAGACCGGGGAGGTCGAGATTATCGACGTCGATCTTGTTGACGATGATCATGCGCGCCAAGTCGCGCTGCTTGGCCCAGCGCATCATCCGCTCGGTCATCAGCTCGATGCCGGTCTGTGCGTTTACCACCACCAGCGCCGTTTCAACGCCCGCCAGCGCCGCGATGGCCTGGCCGGCGAAGTCCGGATATCCGGGAGTATCGACCAGATGGACATGGATGCTTTCGGCGGCGAAATTGACCAGGGCAGAGCTCAGCGAGTGCCCGGCGCTCTTCTCCTGCGGATCGAAATCACAAACCGTGTTGCCCCTTTCGACGCTGCCTTTGGCAGGAATCGAGCCGGCGCGAAACAACAACGTCTCTGCTAATGTGGTCTTGCCCGAACCGCCGTGGCCGACGAGGGCAATGGCACGGATCGCTTCTGTGGCGTAGCTCGCCATGGTGCTCGCTCCCTTGCTAGTTGAATAGTTTGATGTTCGCTCCATTCTACGCCGTTTGCCGACCCCAGCCGGGCACCTCCGGCCGGTCGCAGCGCCGGGATTTGCATCCGGGCGACGGTTTTACCCTACAATGGAAATTCCGATGGGGGCACCAGACAATTCGAGTTCCCCTACGCGTTTTGCCCTGGCAAATCCACCGTGTGGTCGGTCCTGTCGATCCGCACGCGGCTGCCGAGGATAGTTGCGGGGAGAGGAGAGTCGATGTCGCCGAAACCGCGGTACAAGCGTGGCGATGATGAGGGGCTGGCTGGGCAGGGTCTGGGGCTTGCCAAGGGCAAGTCGCAACTCGTCTCGGCCGCGCTCGCTAAAGCGCAGGAAATGGCACGGCTCCGAATCGCGGGCGAACTTCACGACAGCATCAGCCAATCGCTCGGCGCCCTCGCCATGGGCGTCGAAATGACCGGCGGCAGATTCCGCCTGACGAGTGTATCGGGATGCGGGACAACCATCACCGCGTGCTGGCCGCTGTTCAGCAACATGGCACCAATTCAATGAACCCGAGATACAGCATTGTCATCGCCGAGGATCATGCCTTGATGCGCGCCGGCTTGCGCGCCCTGTTGGCGAGCGAGGGCGACATCGACATCGTCGGCGAAGCCGACAATGGCAAGGATGCTGTGCAGTTGGTCTGCAAGTTGGCGCCTGACCTGCTGTTGCTCGATCTCAATATGCCGGGGATCGGCGGGCTCGAAGCGCTCGGCCAGATTCATGCGCGCATGCCAACCGTCAAGATCTTGGTGGTGACGATGCATAAGTCGGACGAGTATCTGCGTCATGCCTTGCGCGCCGGCGCCAACGGCTACATGCTGAAGGAATCGACGCACGAGGAATTGCGCGTCGCCGTGCGCACGGTGCTGGCCGGCAAGTACTACCTGAGTCCCGACCTTTCAGGACAAGTGGTCACCTCGCTGCTCGGCGGCGGGCAGGCGGCAACGGTCACCACGGCCTGGGACACCCTGACTGCCAGGGAGCGCGGCATTCTCAAGCTGGTCGCCGAGGGCAACGGCAACAAGCAGATCGCGGCTCATCTTTCGATCAGCATCAAGACCGTCGAGAAGCATCGTTCCAGCCTGATGCACAAGCTCGGTCTGCGCAATTCCGCAATGCTCACCGCTTATGCGATCGAGCGCGGCATGATCGACCGCCAAACTTGATGCCTGTGGCGCGCGCTCAGCGCGCCGCCACTCGCGCCGTCGTCGCCGCCGGTGGCGTCGCGATGAACAACCAGTCGGCGTAGCGGCTCTTGCCGGCAAGGCCTTCGTCGCGTATGCGAAAGCCGGCCTGCTTCAGCGGCTTGGCCTCCGAAAGGCTGCGCACGCCGATGATTTGCCCGTCCTTGAGACGGACCAGAGCCCAATCGTCCTTGCCGGTCATCGGATCGACATAGATCCGGCGCAGATGCCGTCGTTTCTCGGCGAACCGTTCGTCAAGCAACAGGTCGGCCAAGCGGGTCGGATAACGTCGGGCCGCCGGAGGGCTGGTCGCCCAGTAGCGATTGATGGCGGCCCGGAATTCGTTGCCGACGAAAAGCAATTCCTGTTCTTTCTCACGCTGGACCTCGAGGTGCCAGACGGTCGCCGTTGCCGCAGCGGCAATGCCTATGATGGCCGTAACGAACAGCAGGGCCAGATAAGTGAAGCCGCCGCTTCGATGGTGGTCACCAGTCGCCATACTTCGTGCCGTTGCGGGCCTGACCGGTGGCGCCGCTATGGATGTCGAAGACGGCGCCGGCACGTTCGGGCTTGTCCGGCGGCACAATGATCCAGGTGGCCGTGCTGGTGGTTACCGGGTCGATCGGCATGGTCCGCAAATAGCGGTTGTCGACCAACTGCTCCAGGGAGTCGGGGTAGCGGCCGTTGTCACCGTAATACTTGTCGATGGCGTCGCGCACGGTCGCCAAATTGGCCAGAAGAACGTTCTCCTTCGATTTGTCGACGCTGTGAAAATATCGCGGTACGGCGAGCGACAACAAGAGCGCGACAACGGCCAGGACGATCATCAGTTCGATCAGCGTGAAGCCCTTGCCTCGGCAGCCGACTTTGGCTCGCGCTACCATTGTTTGTAGGGAACGCCGTTAAGGCCGGTCTCCGCCGACTGGCAATAGACGTCGAAGACGTCGTCACCGGCCGCGGGAGCATCCGGCGGACTCGCATAACTGCGCAACCCCCAGCTCGACGCCGCCGGCAATGCCGAATCGGCAAAAGGATCGCGCGGAACGCGGCGGAGGAAATACAGGCGCCGCTCGCGCACGTTACTGCGCGCGTCTGCCACGCCCTCGACGAGCACGTCCAGGTTCGGCGGATAGCCGGACCGGAACCGATCGACAACGATACGGCCCTCGTCTGCTGCCTGTTTGTAGGCGTCCAGGGCCATCCGTATCTCGCGCAGCGCCTCGCGCAAGTCGCGCTCGCGGCTGCGCTGCAGGGTCAGCTCCGCCACCGGCATGGCCAAGGTCGCCAGGAGCCCGACAATTACCACCGTGATCAGCAGCTCGATCAAGGTGAAGCCGCGGACGCCGGTGCCGCTCATGGCTTGCTCGGCTCCGGCGCCGGCTCGCTCTCGGCAGCAGTTGGCGGCGGCGGCGGCGCCAGCGGAACTGCATTGGCGCTCGGTGACGGCGTCATCGCCGGTGCGGCTGTCGCTGGCGCTCCGGGCAATATCGTCAGCCCTGAACCACCGCTGGCGCGCAGATTGGGGGCGCCGAACTTCATGTTGGTCTCGGTGCCGGACCACCACTCAACCAGATCCGCCTCGCCGACCGGCGTATTGCGGATGATGTGCGGCGTGATGGCGACCAGGATCTCCCGCTTGTTCCAGGTATCCTTGGCCGAGCCGAACAGGCGACCAAGCAGCGGAATGTCGCCAAGCCCGGGGATCTTGGTCATGCTCTGGTCGAACTGATGCTGCATCAGGCCGCCGAGAATCTGCGTCTCGCCGTCCTTCAGCTGCAACAGTGTGTTGATGTTGTTGGTGTTGATCGGAAAGACGACCGTGCCATTATTGCCGGTGTCGATCTGGGCGCCGGCACTGCTGACCTCGAGCGCCAACTTGATGGCAACGTCGCCATCGGGATGGATGTGCGGCTCGACCTCGACCTTGATGCCGGTCTCGATATATTGCACGGCCGTGTTGTAGACCGTGCTACCGCCTCCGGTCGGCGCCGGCGTCGCCGCACTGGACACGACTGGATTCCGGGCGCCGACCAGAATCTTCGCCCTCTCCTTGTTGCGCACGCGGATGCGCGGCGACGCCAGGTCATTGACATCACCGTCGGTCTTGTTGATGTTGGCCGTCACCGACAGACCCGGTATATTGACGTCGGCCAGCGTCCGGTTCTTGAAGTCCCTCAATGTCATCTTGTCACGCAAGGACCAGGTGAAGCTGTTGCTCCAGTCGATGCCGAGCGACAACAGGCGATCACGATCCACCTGCATGACGTCGATTTCCAGCATCACTTCCGGCTCCGGCGCGTCCATCGCCGCCACCAGTTTCTCCGCCAGCCGCACGGCCTGCGGCGAATCGCGCATGACCAGCGAACTGGTCTTCTCGTCGATGAAAATGTCCTTGGTCTTGACGATGGTCTTGAGCATCGTCTGCACCTGTTTCGGGTCGGCGTTGCTGAGCGCGAAACGGCGGACCTTGAGATCCTGGTAGTCCTTGACCTTGGCCGGCGTCAGTGGGAATACCATCACGGTGTTGGCACCGAGGACCCGCTTCTCCAGCTGGCTTTGCATCAAGAGCAGATCGAGTGTTTCGTCGACCGGCGTCTCGCGCACGAACAGCGTCACCTTGCTATCGGCGCGAACATCCTTGTCCACCAGGATATTCACGCCGGTCGTGCGGGCGATCGCCTCCAGAACCATCTTCAGATTGGCATCACGGAATTGCAACGTCAGCGGCTTGCGGCCCTTGATGTTGAGTGTCGGCCCAGCGAGGTTTTCCTTCAGCGTCGGTTCTTCGAGGCGGTAACGCAGCCGCTGGGCGCGCGCATTGGCGGGGTTCTCGACCAGCACGACATTGACCAGCGCCCGCGCACCGGCGCTGTCGCTCTGCACCAGCAGCGAATCGGCTTCGTCGAGCAGGCGGCCATGGCGCCGGCCGGTTTCGATCTCTGCCAGGCCGCGCTGCGCCGCCATATTGTTGGCATCGATGGCCAAGACGCGGCGGTAGGCCGCGTCTGCGGTGTCCGGCCGGCCGGCCAGTCGCTCGCCTGCCGCTTCGGCAAGCAGTCGGTTCAAGGTCGCTTCCCGCTCATAGAGCCTGTCCTTGCGCAAGCTGGCGTTGGTTGGATCCTGGCGCACCGATTCGTCGAGCTTGCTCAAGCCCGCCTCGACCCGGCCTTCCGAAAGCAGCGCCATGCCCTCGCTACGCGTCGATTCGGCACCGCTGCAAGCCTGCAAGGCGACGACCACCGCCGGCAGGTAGATCCACGCGTATCGAGTATTCACTGGGTATTCCCTATGTTGAGCGTCTGCCGAACATCGAGCGGCAGATAGACAAAAGTCAGCACACCGTTGTGCAGAGCCTCCAGGCGATAGTTCTTGTCGATATCCTCACCCACTGTCGCGGTGACGACACGATCGCCGCGCGCCAGGATGATCTGATGGCGCTGGTCGTCGCTGTACTGCCCCATGAAGGTGAACGGCAGTGGCGGCGCGCTCGGCGGCGGTGGCGGCGGCGGCTTGTCCGGTAGCGGCGGTGGTGGCGGCGGCACGTACCAGGAGGCACTACGAAAGAGGTCGGGCACCTCGCCATCTTGAGTCTCGCGGCTCGCCAGGGCGAGTACCGCCGCCGGCCGTTCGCGAACGTGGTCACGGACGGCTGTGCCGCCGCCTTTCGCACCGGTCGCCGGCCCATGTCTGGCGTGCTTGGCCAGTACCGGCTCTTCGTCGTCCGGGGCGAACCAGACCAAGGCCGCGGTCGCCAGCGCGGCCGCGACCAGCCAATGTCGGCGCTTGAGTTTCACGAGGCGTGCTCCACGAATAGCACGAAGACCAGCCTGCCTTCGACGCGATCGTCGCCAATCTTGTCGCGCCGCAGCTGGAGATTTTGCAACGCGAGCGCCGGCTGGGCGGCCAGTGCGCTGGCGATGAACTTGCGGATTTGCGGGTAGCTGCCGCGAACCGGCAAAGTGATGCGCAGCTGATCGAGCGTGCCGGCGGTCGCCGGAGTCAAAGCATATTCTCCAGTCTCGAGCGCCAATTTCTGCTCCGTCGCCTGGCCGTTGAGTCGGCCGAGAATTTCCGGTACCACGCCTGCCTTGGGGAAGGTGGCATAAAACGCAGCCAGCTGCTGCGGCAAGGTCAAGGTCGTCGCTTCAGTCGTGCGCCGTTGATCGAGCGTGCCTGCCGCCGCCGCCAGCTCCGCGTTCAGGCGCTGCAAGTGCAGCCATTGCGGTTGCCCGACCAGAAGCAACAAAGCGGCGGCGACGACAATTCCGGCCAGGCCGGCCCAGCCCGGCGGGCCGATCCGGCGCAGCAGGTATGCCAGGAGCAGCCAACTTCGCCGCAGCGTCATGGCGCACTCTCCCATTCGGCAACGATGCGAAAGCGGACCGGTTTGTCGCGATCCTGGCGGTTCACCTGGTGGGTCTGCAAGACGACATCGCGGAATATTCGCTGTTGCTGCAGAGACTGGTAATAGGCCATCAAGGCTGCGAAGTCGCGCGCTTCGCCCGTTACCACAAGTTCCTGCTTGTCCGCGTCCGGCTCCAGCGCCAACAGCGCTATCGGTTGCTCTGCCGTGGTCTCCAGGACGCCAAACAGTTGGTCCCAGCGCACGGCCAGGCGCTGAGCCAGACGGCCAGCGCGGTCGCGCTCGGCGGCCAGCTCGGTGCCAGCAATGGCAAGCGAGGGCGGCTGTGTCGCCGTCAACGCCTGCGTTTCGATTTGCCAGTGGTGCTCCGCGGCCTGCACGTCCGGCGCCAGCACCAACAGGTACCAGGCGACACTGCCTGCCACGGCCAGTGCCGCCACGACCAGCAGCAGCCAGCCAGCCGCTGCCGGCGGTCGTCTGGGGTTTACGAAATCCAGGTACAAATCCATGTGCGTCAGCCCAGCCAGGCTGCGGCGTAGGCCGCATCGATTGCCGACGGAAATCCGTCGAGCGCAGCGAGATCGACATGCTGCCAGCCCGCCGCGCCGACAGCAGGCGACGTGCCGCAACCAAGCGTCGTCACGCCACCAGTGTCGATGCCGGCGAGAACCTGTTCGCTCGCCAGCACTTCGTTGGGGCGCTGTGCCGCAGCATCGACGTTGCGTTGTTGGCGCAGCCAGCGCCAGGCCCCACTTTCGAGAAAGGCCACGCAGGTCTGTCCGGGCTGGTCGAACATCACCCAGCCGTCTCGAGCCGCCGGAAATCGTGCTTGCCAAGCGTTGACGGCAACACTGAAGCAAGGTCGTGCAGACAGCAATGGTCGTCCAAGCGCTCGCGCGGCGTCGTTCAGCACGCCGAGCAATCCTGTCGGTACTGCCGCTGCGAGTCGTGTCTGTCCCGGCACGCAGTCGTCGCTGACGATCAGCCAATCGTCGGCGAGACTGCCGTAGACACTGGCGAACTCCACCCGCGCCCAGGCCTGGTACTCGGCACTACCGCGCAGATCGTCGCGCCAAGGCAGCAGGCGATAACGAACGAACTGGTCCGCCAAGACCACGCGAGTACGACGCATCGGGAAATCAGCGAAAGCCTTGCCCAGCGCCGTACCGTGGCCTTGCCATTGCCCACCGCCGGTCGACACGGAGTAGCGGCGGCTATCGCCGTAGCGACGGCGCCAGCCGAGCCGGCTGATCGCCAGGACCGCATCCGGCAGCAGCAGCAAGTGCAGCGCGTCAGGAGACAAAGGTGACACGATTGATTTCCTCGAGTGTCGTTTCGCCGCGCCTGACCATATCCACGGCCGACTCGCGCAGGAAGCGCGTGCCGGCAGCCCGCGCCGCCTCCTTGATGCGCCGGATCGGCGCCCGCTCAACGATCAGTTCCCGAATCTCGTCGCTCAAATGCAGCACTTCGGCAATTGCCTTGCGACCCTTGTAGCCGGTGCCGCGGCAGTGGCCGCAACCGCGACCGAGACGAAAGTGAAAGTCGCCAGTATCGATCAAGGCCAACCCACCATCGGCCAGGGCAGCCGTCGACGGCCGCTCGGCGACGCTGCATTGTGGACAGATCACCCGCACCAGACGTTGCGCCAGTATGCCGTTGAGCGCCGAAACGAAGCTGTAAGGATCGACGCCCATGTGGGCAAAGCGGCCGAGGACGTCGAAGACGTTGTTGGCATGCACCGTCGTGAATACCAGATGGCCGGTTAGCGCTGATTGAATGGCGATCTGCGCCGTTTCGGCATCGCGGATCTCGCCGACCATGATCTTGTCGGGATCGTGACGCAGGATGGAGCGCAGGCCACGGGCAAAGGTCAGGCCCTTGCGTTCGTTGACCGGGATCTGCAAGACGCCGGGCAACTGATATTCGACCGGGTCTTCGATGGTGACGATCTTGTCGCGGCCATGGTTGATCTCCGAGATGGCGGCGTAGAGCGTCGTGGTTTTGCCCGAACCCGTCGGACCGGTGACCAGCAGCATGCCGTACGGCTCACTGGCCATGCGCCGCAGCAAGGCTGCCGTGGTCTCGTCGAAGCCGAGTCCGGTCAGGCGCAGGCCTTGCACCTGGTCGCCGAGAGATTGCTTGTCGAGGATGCGCAGCACCGCGTCCTCGCCGTGGATGCTCGGCATGATCGACACCCGCAGGTCCACTTCGCGACCGCCGATGCTCACTCGCAGGCGCCCATCCTGAGGCACGCGCCGCTCGGCGATATCGAGTTCCGCCATCACCTTGATCCGCGATATGACCTGCTCGGCCGTTTGTTGCGAAGGCACGGTGCCGACGGCCACCATGACGCCGTCGAGACGATACTTGATGGTCATCCCTAATGCGTCGGTTTCCAGGTGGACGTCGCTGGCGTCGGCACGTAGCGCATCGTAAAGCGTCGAATTGACCAGCCGGACAACCGGGCTGCCGTCTTCGGCGATGCCCTTGAAACTCAACTGCTCGACGGTGCCAGCGCGGGCATGGTCACCCGCCGTCTCCGGCAGCACACTGTCGATGGCACGCAGGCCGGACTCGTGCTGCGCCTGCCAGGCGGTGACATCGGCACGGGTGGCGATCGCCAGCGAGTAGGGTGCCGCGATCCTGATCTCGGCCCAGGCCATCAGCCCGGTATCGAACGGATCGGCAATCGCCAGCAGCAGTCGGCCATCGCCGTCGCGCAGGAGCAGGCATTCGCGCGCCAGGCTCTCTTTGTAGGAAAGGATATCGAATGCTGGCACCAGCGCCTGCATTTGACTGATGGTCAGTGACGGCCGACGCACGGTCGCGGCCAGTGCGGCGAGGAATTCCTCCGTCTGGCCGCCGAATGGCTCGGCCAGGACTTCGATCAGCCGCTGACCGCTGTCACGGGCCTGGTTCCGCGCCGCCGCCAAAAGGGATGCGGCAATCGCCGCTGGCGCCATCGGCGCGTTCATTGCACGCTCCCGGCCAATTCGAAAATCGGAAAATACATCAGGACGACAATGCCGCCGATGGCGACGCCGATCACGGCCATCAGTATCGGTTCGAACAGACGGATGAACCAGTCCACCCAGCGGGCGATCTCGTCGTCGTAGAACTGGGCAATGCGCTCCATCATTTCGCCCATCTGGCCGGTGCGCTCGCCGACTCTGAGCATGCGGGTGGCCACCGGCGTCGTCAAACCACCGCTATCCATGGCTTGAGATATGGCCACGCCTTCACGGATGCGAGTGCTGGCGGCAAGCAAATGACCCCGTAGCGAACCTTGCAGCAAACCACCGGTCATTTCCAGCGCCGACATGATCGGAATGCCGCCACGCAAGAGCATGCCCAGGGTCCGATAGAAGCGCGCCAATTGATAGACTCGGGCCCGCTCGCCGAGTCCCGGCAGCGTCAACAACCAACCCAGCAGGATCTGCCGCGTCTGCGGCCGGCGCAGCCAAATGACCAGCAGAACGGCGGCGCTGGCCGCGACAACGGCAATCAGCCCGCCGTGGTCGGCGACCAGCCGCCCCCAGTCGATCAAGAGGCGCGACAGCAACGGCAGGTCGCGACCGATATCCTCGAACAAACGGGCGAAGCGCGGCACGACGTAGCCGAGCAGGAAGATGATGACCAGGGTGCCGACCGAGAGCAGCAGCAGCGGGTAGATCCAGGCGCTGACAACCTTCTTGCGCACCAGATCGATCTGGCTCTGGTAGGCGACGTAGCGGCCGAGGGCTTCGGGCAGGTCGCCGGTGCGCTCGCTGGCGCGTACGGTGGCGACATAGAGCGGCGGGAAGGCGGCCGGAAACTGCTCCAAGGCCTGCGATAGCGACTGCCCTTGATACAGTTTGGCAACCAGTTGCCCCAGCAGTTGACGGCGCTCCGCACGCGACTCCTTTTCGCGCAGCGTCTCGACCGACTCGACGACGGAGAGACCGGCCTGCAATAGGGTCACCAGTTCCTGGCTGAACAGACCAAGCGGAAAGCGCTGGCCACCGCCGCGAAACATGGTCCGCCAAGCGAACCCGTCCTGCGCTCGTACGCCCAGCACGGCCAAGCCATCGCTGCCGGCGCGGCGGGCGGCGGCCTGGGCATCTTCGGCATCGATGACCTGGCTGACCACCCGCGCGTCGCGGTCGATGGCGCGGATTTCAAACCTCACGATCTACTCCCAGTTGCCGAGGTCGGCCGCCTCGCCGCTCCCCCCGGGCGCTGCATCCTTGCCGTAGGAAACCAAATCGTATTCGCCGTGTTCGCCGGGCTGCCGGTAAATGTAGACGCTCCCCCACGGATCCGGCGGCGGCGCCTTCTTCAGGTACGGGCCATCCCAGCGCATTTCATTGCCCGGCTTGGTGAACAGCGCCTCGAGCCCCTGCTCGGTGGTCGGATAGTGGCCGGTATCCAGCCGGTACTGGTCGAGCGCCTCGCCGAAGGCGTGGAACTGGTCACGGACGACCGTCACCTGGGACTTGCCGATCTGCTTGAAATAGCGCGGACCGACGTAGCCGACCAGCATGCCGATGATGACCACGACCACGAGCAACTCGAGCAGAGTGAAGCCCCTGACAACACTTGCCCGACGGTGCGCCGCAATCATATTGTCACCTCATCCCTTGGCAGTCAGCCGGCGATATTCCTTGATCAAGTCGTCTGGCGTCGCCATGCCATCGATGCGGGTCCACGGCTTGCCGGGTGCCGGACGCAGGAATGTGACCGCTTGATGGTTCATCTTGTCACCGCGGTAGGCGGCAAAGGCCTTCTGCACCTCAATGCTGGCCGCGGCCGAGCCGGTATAGAACTGCCACTGCGGACCGGCGCCGTACTTGCGCGCGTACTCGGACAGTTTCGCCACCGTATCGAACTCGGGGTCGATGGAGATCGAAATCATGTGCAGATGACTGCCGTCACCGCCGAGCTTGCTCTGCACCTGCGAGAACACTTGTGTGGTCATCGGGCAAATCGCGGTACAGCTCGTGTAGATGAAGTTCAACATCACTGGCCGGCCATCATCCAGTTCAGCCGGAAATGACGCAGCAGAACCGTCCTGGCGGGTCAGGCCGAGCGCCGGGATACGGTAGTCGGCCTGGCTTTGCTTGATGCCGGCCGCCATTTCCGCATGGTGGTGATGGTGTT
>Ga0265325_10001016_pt1 | contig 20206 bp, 16 predicted proteins | sample 41420metaG_FD_202090 | JGI IMG/M metagenome (GOLD analysis project Ga0265325, IMG submission 202090) | Rhizosphere microbial communities from Carex aquatilis grown in University of Washington, Seatle, WA, United States - 4-14-20 metaG | ecosystem: Host-associated > Plants > Roots > Rhizosphere... | reverse complement strand
ACAACGGCCTGGAGCCGCCGTGGTTCTCACCATCATTCTGCGCCGGCCAACCGTTCTTTGCAGATCCACAGTCGGCGTTCTACTCGTTGCCGCAAATGATTGTCCTGGTCAGCGACCCGCTGACGGCGGCGTATTCGAGTTTGCTCATCTGCGCGTCGCTGATGTATTGGGGTGGGTACCTGCTAATGCGCCGAGTGTTTCTGACCGGGTCAGCAGCGGCCTGTCTGGTAGGTGGGTTGCTGATGTTCAATGGTTTTCTGCCGCATAGAATGATCGTCGGTCACACCAGCTACCAGGCCTTCTCGCTAGTACCATGGGTGGCACTGGCACTCTTGATACCCCTTGAGGGACGATTGGCCAAAGCTACCGCTGGCGTTATGACTGGAGTGCTCGTCGCCTATTGGGTTCAGTCGGGCTTGGGCACCTTGATTGTCGCAGCTGCCCTGGCTGTGTTGGTGATCGCATTGGTCGCGGCCATGCGTGGGGCAAGCATGAGGTCCTTCGTAAGGCGGTCAATGCAGGCAAGCATCGTCGGACTTGGCCTGTCGGCATCGAAGCTGGTCGCCGCAATGTCGCTATTGTCCCAACTGCCGCGGGACTTCTATCCGTTGCCCGGCGCGGCGACGATTGCAGACACGTTCGTAATGTTGCTCGCTTGCCTGTTCTTGCCCTCTCAGGCCGCGCATCAAATCGGTGTGCCCCGGCTGGCCAACTTGATGTGGGCGGCAGCGCCGCACGAGTGGGCCTATGGGTTTGGCATGGCCGCGGCTGTTCTTGCGGTTTTGCTCCTGTATTCGCTGGCAAGAAACCGCGCCTTCAAATTGCCCAGTGGTAGTCGCCAGTGGCTGCTCTTGTCGGCGATCATTGTTGTTCTTGCCTGGCCGCTGGCTTTCAGCACCTGGCAGGCCGATTGGAATGCTTTTCTCAAGAATTTGCCGCTACTCGGCTCCACCAGTTTCCCGCTGCGCTGGTTTATCGTCTACATCCCCTTTACGGCCGTATGCCTGGGTTTGCTGCTGGAATCGCAGCCCTGGGGGCGAGCCAGGACTCTAGCGGCACTGGCCTGCCTTGCTGGCACGGTGATTCTGTCTGCGATCGAGCCGCGCGGGTACTATGAGCAGCAAGGCTATGACATTCGGCCGATCATGATCGCAAACGAGTATGCCCGCTCGCATCCCGGTGAAGCGCGGATCGGCCAGCTCGGCACAGAAGCATCGTTGCAGGTTGGTGACAATCAGACAAGCCTTGGCGGCAACGATACATTGATCGTTGGCATATCTCAGGTGTACTGCTACAACCCTATCTTTGGTTATCGCCTGGAGAAATTCTCCGCCGAAGGCCTGGAGTCTGGCGACGTTCTGAAGGAGACGGACGGGTACATTAATCTGAAGAATCCGGCTTGCTATGTTTTCCCCAAGGAAAATGGCTGTGGCCCCGGAGATCGGTTTCGCTCCGACCAGTTCGAACAGGCAAAAGCATTCGCGGGATATCGACCTTTCGCCTTCCGCACGTCGCGCTTGCAGGATTACGCAAGCATCGCAACGCTGGCCACGTTGGTTGGTACGGCGGTCATTTTGTGTGCCTGGCTGGTTTGGTCCGGATGTCTTCTGGTCCACTGGCTAAAGATGAGACGATCAAGCTGACCAGATGGCGCCGAGTATTTGCGACACGATTGTTCAGAATAGGTGTCGGCTTCATGGTGCCGAGAATGGTGTTGTGGACTTTGGCGGCGCAGAAGATTGGCGCGCTTTGATGGGAGACGTTGGTTGAGCATACTTCTTCGCATGATTGGCGACCTGTTGGGTAGTCGATCGCACACGCCAGTGCTTCCCGCCATAGCGCTCCAGCCTGAATATCAATGTCAGGTCTGTGGAGGCTTGGCGCGGCAGTTGGATGCCGTCGACTTCAACAGATCCTGCGAGGAATCTAGAGGTCTGGTCCTCCCACCGAGCAATTCTCTGATTGCCTATTACCTTTGCGACAAGTGCGGATTCTGTTTTGCGCCTGAATTCATGTCCTGGAGCATGAAGGATTTTTCACGGCACATTTACAACCGCGACTACTTCCGTGTCGATCCAGAGTACAAGGAGGTTCGTCCGAAGGATAATGCGGAAATGCTCGAATTGCTATTTGGGCAGGAGAAAGGGCGCATTTCGCACCTCGATTATGGCAGCGGGGAAGGCTTGCTGAGTCGAAAGTTGAAGAGACTTGGCTGGAAATCTGATGCCTACGACCCATATGTGGAGCCACATCTCACCGTGACGGAGCTGGGAACCTACGACTTGGTCACGGCCTTTGAGGTATTTGAGCACGTTCCGAATGTGGAAGGCCTAATGTCAGAGTTGGCTTTGGTGACAAAGCGCAAGGGCGTACTTCTGTTCAGCACGCTATTATCGGACGGTCATATTCGTTCAGGACAGAAGCTGGACTGGTGGTATGCATCGCCGCGAAACGGTCACGTAAGCCTCTACTCCGCAACGAGTCTAGCTATGATGCTTTCGAAAATTGGCTTTAGGCTGTTCAGCTTCTCGCAGGTGTTGCATTTTGGCTATATTGAGTGGCCTGAGTGGGCGGCAAGCCTTTGTGCTGAGCCAAGGATGCCCGCTATCGACGCCGTCTAGGGCAAGGGTGTGGAATCACCGAACTTTCGCGCGGCCAATGAAATTTTCAGAGATTCAAACCGGTAGCGTGGCTGTGGCAGGTGCCCGAAGCTTGACCGTCGACGTAGCGAAAAGCATAGGAATCGTGCTGATCGCGCTCGGCCACAACTGGCTTGTTCTCGGCGATCGCGGGGCGTTGTTCCAGGTTATCTATTCCTTCCACGTCCCCTTGTTCTTCGTCTTGTCCGGAGTCTTTCTGCGTGGGTCGATACCGTTCACTCAAGTCATGTGGTCACGCGCCGATGCGCTGCTGAAGCCGTACTTTGTCGTGCTGACGACGTGGGGAGTAATGGTATTTCTGGGCAAGTGGATGGTTGCCGGGACGGAGGGGGATGGACCGCTCGCGTATTTTGGTGGTGTGATGTACGGAACAGGAGCGACGCTCGTCTGGGCGCCGTTGTGGTTTCTTCCCCACCTGTTTCTAAGCGCGATTTGCGCGTGGACGACTATTCGATGTAGTGGTGGTGTTGTGCTTCGATCGGCCTCGATCTCGGCGTTCCTGCTTGTTGTCGGCATTGCCACGATCGGCTCGCTTGGGCCGCACGATATTGCGCTTCTGGATATCGTGGACTCCAAGGCATCGATTGGCTGGCCGTGGAGCCTGGACCTGGTTCCGGTGACAGCGCCGTTCATTGTCGTCGGCTATCTGATGCGAGACTGGATCCGGCAGGGGAAGTTTCGCCTCTCCGTGTTTGCGCTGGCACTGGCGGTCTTCATCGCCCTGCATATGGTGTTTCACCAAACCATGCAATTGAACGAAAGAGATTATGGCCAGCCGGTGATATCGACCTTGCAGGCGGGGCTGGGCATATACCTCTGCATCGCGATCTGCCAGGGTCTCGGTCGACTCCCGTTAGCGGGCAGCGCTCTGGCATTCATCGGAGCGCGATCACTGCTGATACTGATCTTCCATTCCTGTATTCAGGATTGGATATTTCTCGGTCTGGCCGACCAGATTGCCAATCCTTATGCGCGCGCTGTGCTGGGGCTGGTCTGTGGCATAGCGATCCCGCTGTTGTTGTGGGAAGGCGCGCGGCGCAATAGTTTGCTCAAGGCCGCTTTTCTACCGCGTCACGCCTAGCAAAGATCCGAATTCATCACCGCTCTCAGCACCGACTGCGTCTCCGATTCCCGCGTTCGGTTGGAGAACCACCACACCGCGCCCTTCTTCACCGTCCAGTCGGCTTCTTCGCCCGAGAGCAGCAAGGCCGCCAGGCGGCCCAGCGTCGGTTGGTGGCCGACGACGATGACGGCCTTGGTTTTCGCGTGGCCAGCCGGCCAGCCGGCGGCGGCGATGATGTCGGCCGGATCTGCGCCGACGCCTATCTTCGGCTCGATCTCGAAGGGCAGGCCGAGCGCGTGCGCGGTCTGCTGAGTACGCTCGGTCGGGCTGACCAGAACGCAGGTTTCGCGCGGCAGTCGGTCGCGCAGCCAGGCGGCCATTTTGCGGGCTTGTTTCTCGCCCCGTGCGGTGAGCCTGCGTTTGGCGTCGGGGGTCTTGCCATCGGCGTCCTGCGCTTCGGCATGGCGCCAAAGGATCAGGTCCATGGTGATCGGTTGATTCTCATCGTGCGCCATTATGGTCGGCTCGGGTTACGCGGGCGTTACTGGATTCATGCTGGCAATATGAAAGGCAGTGTTTCGAATTGCAATGGCAATTTGTCTCACGCCACCTTCGACAGCCGCCACAGCCGGGCCAGCAGTGCCGGCACCTGCGCCAGCAACTTGCCATGGCGCGGGCCGTGCCAGCCGGCGATCAGGGTGACTGCTTCGCGCAGCTGCGGATCGCTGCCCGCGTATTCGCCCAACAGACGGCCGGCGTTGGCCAGGTCGTTGAGTTGTCCGAGTATCGTCTGCATTTCCGCCAGTTGGTCGACGGCCTGCCGGCGGCGCTTGTGCTCGGCCAGGGGGGCGAAGAATTCGAGCGCATAGCGCAGGCGCTTGATGGCAATGCGCAACGTATGCAGGCCGACCGGATCGTCAGCCCTGGCTGCTCGCGCCAGCTTGCGCATTTTGCGCGACTGCGGCTGCAGCCGCTGGTAGGCGAATTCGCCAGTCGTTGCCGGCACCTCGCTGCTTGGTGAAGTATTGTCCTCATGAAGCAGAGCGGTGAGCTTGAGCAGCAAACGGCCGTAGGCCGGCGCTTGCAGGGCTCTCGCCGCTTCCTGGCGGGCGTGATGACAGCGGTCGGCGATGATGCTGGCCAGCATCGCCAGCCGTGGCTCGTCGGGCAGGGCGGCGACCACCGGACCGACGATCTCGTCGAGCAGTACGTCCAGGTCGCGGGCGCGGCCGAGTGCTTGCATCAGCGTGCGCAAGACCGGCAGCGCCTCGGTTGCCAGGCGCGGCGACAGCACGGGGGCAAACACCCGCAGGCTGGCGCGCAGGCGGCGCACGGCGACGCGCATCTGGTGCAGGTACTCGGGATCCTCGCCGGCAACCGCTCCGGCGTGGTTGCCCTGCATTTGCGCGATGCAGGAGAAGGCGATGACGCGCGACGCTTCTTGCGGTGTCGCACTGGCCAAGGCATTGCCGTCGAGCGGCGGATCGCCGGCTTTTGCCGGCGTGGCCGCCAGGCCCCGGAATAGGCGATAGCCGCGCTCCGCCTTCGAGCGCAGTGCCGGCGTCAGCGCCTGGCGCTCGGCTAGCGTTTCGGCGAGCGAGAACAGTTCGGTCAGATCGCCGCCCGCGAGTTCCAGCTCGAGTTCCGAAATCGCCTCGTGTCGTCCTGCCGAGGCGATCCAGCCGCGATCGAGCATCAACTGCACGCCGCCCATGGTCCAGGTGATGCGGCGAAAATTGGTCTCGAAAACGGGGATCAGGGCGGCCAGCAGCTTTGGCCGCTCCAGGCGCTTGCGCACCGCCGGGTCGTCGACCCTGGCAAAGTCGAAGTGTCCGGTGTAAGGGGTCTCCCATTCCGGGCGGGCCACCAGACCGCCGCCTTGCGCGCCGGCGCACTTGACCGTCTGCAGCCAGGCGCCATTCTGCCGGCGCAGGCGCAAGGCGATGCCGTTGCGATTGAGTGCCAGATCGGGCGTGTCGTAATAGACGCTGACAATGCGCAGACTGCGCTTGCCAGCGGCTTGTTTCAGCAGCGGATGGCGAAGGAACCGGCGTTGCGCCGCTTCGGGCAGGGCGAGCTTGAGTTCGATTTCGGTGGCCATGGCTGGCCATTATCACCCAATGGACATCGTCGATTGTTACAGCGCGGCGAGGCCAGGGTTGCCGCTCACGCCAAGCAATTTGGGCGAACTGAGCGTTCGCGGGGCGATCGTCTTGTGGTGGCGCAGCCAGCCTGCAACCACCTCCCAAATGGGCTCGCCCTGCACGCCTTCGGTCACCGATGCCCAGCCGGCCACCTTGTAGGTCTTGTCGGCGGTGATCGGTTTGCCGGCAATGCGCATGTCCTGAATCCGCTTGCCCATGGCCGCCGCCGGGTCGCACGTGTACGTCATGCCACCCACTCTCACCATGTCGCCGCCCTGCTGGTAGTAGGGATCGGGATTGAAGGCGTTGTCGGCGACGTCTTCGAGGATGCCCTTGATTTGGGCGCCGGTCATCCCGGTCAAGGTCGACTGTGGATAGGTGATCGCCGTCTGGTCCATCAGATGCTCCATGGTGATGACCTGGCCCGGCAGCAAGCTGGTACCCCAGCGGAAGCCCGGCGAGAAAGCGATGTCGGCACCGCGCACGTCGATCATGGCGTCGAGGATCAACTGGTCCCATGGCCCGTTGAAGTTGCCGCGCCGGTAGAGCAGTCCCTCGCTGACCGCCAGCGGCTCTGCCAATTGCGCCTGGTAGGGCGCCCGGACGCGCTCGATCAGCGCGGCCATTTCGGCGTCGGCCGGCAATAGTCTGGAGAAGACGGGCAGCAGTCGGTAGTGATAATCGGCAACCTTGCCGTCCTTGACCGAGAAGTCGAGCACGGCGAGGAACTTGCCGTTGGAGCCGGCGTTGGTGACCAGCGTCCGGCCACCGGCATTGCTGACGCTGACCGGCTGCGGAACACCATCGTGGGTATGGCCGCCGAGGATGGCATCGATACCGGTGACGCGGCTGGCCAGCTTCAGATCGACATCCATGCCGTTGTGCGAGAGCAGCACGACCACACGTGCGCCCTTGGCGCGTACCTGATCGACCACCTGCTGAAGTTCCTTTTCCTGGATGCCGAAACGCCAGTCGGGCACCATCCAGCGCGGATTGGCGATCGGCGTGTAGGGGAAGGCCTGGCCGATCACGGCGACGCTTATTGTTCCACCCGGGCCGTTGATTTCTCGCAGTGAGTAGGGTGGAAACACCGGATCGCCGAAGTCGGCAGTCTTGACATTCTGGGCCAGGAAATCGATCTTGCCCTGCAACTGCGTGGCGATGATTTCGCTGACACGCTGGTGGCCGAGGGTGAACTCCCAGTGCGGGCACATCATGTCGACGCCGAGCAGCTTGCAGGCATCGACCATGTCCTGGCCGCGCGTCCACAGCGCGGTGGCGGATCCCTGCCAGGTGTCGCCGCCGTCGAGCAGCAGCGCGCCCGGCCGGTTGGCGCGCAGGCGCCGGACCAGCGTTGCCAGGTGCGCGAAACCGCCAAGCTTGCCGTAGGTTCTGGCCGCCTGTTCGAAATCGAGATAGGTGAAGGCATGCGCTTCGCGCGATCCGGCCTTGATGCCGAAGGCCTTCAGCAGATGTTCACCGACCAGGTGCGGGACGTGGCCGGCGGCCGGGCCCAGGCCCAGATTGACGCTCGGCTCGCGAAAATGGACGGGCAGCAATTGGGCATGGCAGTCGGTGAAGTGCAGCAGATGCACGTTGCCGAATGTCGGCAAGTCGTAGAACGCATCGCCGGCGCCGCCGGCGAGTGCCGACGGGGAGTCGAGCGCCATGCCGGCGGCGGAAGCCGCAGCCAGCACTTGCAGAAATTCTCTGCGGTTCACTGATTGACGGGTGATTCGGGGTCGAGCAGCAAAGCCACCAAATGGCGGATCTGTTCCTCGTTTAAGGCGCCGATGTAGCCGAAGCGCGGCATGGCCGAACAGGCGTTGAACGACTTGGCGTTGAAGATCTTGCTGAAAACGTACTGGCGCATTTCCGGCGTATTGCCCCGGTTCCTGCCGAAGTTGCGCAGGCTCGGCCCCAAGGTGCCGAAGGACAGTTCCCTGGGTGAAATCTCGTGGCAGTTGTAGCAGTTGCCGCCGACCGGCAGCCCCGGCTTGTCGGTCCAGGTGAAACCGCGGCCACTCTGGGCGATCTTCTCGCCTTCGCGCCAGTCACCCATCAGGCGCCCGTCGGCCGGATACTTGACCGTGGCCAGCTGGTCCGCTTCGACCAGGCGCAGCAGGGGGGCGGGCGGCTTGTCGGAATATTTGTTGCACACGTGCTGGAGGCTGTCGGTTTCCAGGCGATCGAGGCCGGCCTGTCCCTTGGCCTGAAAATCGTTCTGGATCATCCTTAAGGCGCGCAGGCGGTAGTCGTCGGCGCGAGCGACGCCGGCAATGACGAGCAGGGCGGCGAGCAGAAAGACGAAACGATTCGGCATGGTCACGGTGTCATCCCTTAGCGCTTGATGCCCGGGCCCTTGTAGACGTTGCCGTTGGCATTCGCCGTCAGGTAGGTCAACAAGGACGTCACGGTATCGGAGAGATAGCGCGGTTCGGGGAAACGCTGCTGGCGGAAGCAGTCGTTCATGCGCCACTGCTGCGTGAGCATGAAGCCGCCGGTCATGCGATAGCCCGGCCAGCCCTGATAGGCGCGGATCGCTTCGTCCTTCTTTGCCAGATTGGGCAATTGCTGCATGCGGATACGTTTGCCGTCTTCGCCATGGCAAGTGGCGCAGGCGAAATCGTAGGGGCCGGCGCGGAAGGAAAAGACCTCCCGGCCGAGCTGATAGGTATCCTGGACATGCGGCTCGCTGATCGGCACGGCGATCTTCATGTTGCGCGAGGCACCGGCAACGTAGGTGACCAGCGAAGTCGGCTCGGGGGTGAAATTCTCGTTGGCGAAGGGGGTGCGAAAGAGTTCCTCGGCGCTGAAGCCTTGCTTCTCGACCATGCACCAGACGATGCGCCGCTCGGCATCCATGACCTTGCCGGCATCGGCAAAGTAGCGTGGCATCTGCACGTAGGCGCCCTTGACGACGCCGATGCCGAGGCCGAGATCACAACTTTCGGCCAGCGCAACCTGCTTCGGCCCACGCTTGGCCTGCCAAAGATCCTCGCCCTTGGCTTCGAACAATTCCGCCGGGTTGGAATCCTCCATCACCTCGCGGAACTTGTCGAACTCGGCCGTCGCCGCATCCTTCGCCGCTGCCTGGCCACACAAGCTGCCGATGACGATGGCGAGCGCACCAACGATTGCGATGCTTTGCCTCATGTCCGCTCCTGGGCTTGCCCTATCAGCCGACGGTGGCCTCGTCGGTTCTCTTGTCACCCTTGTTGTCGAGCCAATTGACGGTCACCTTGTCGCCGGCCTTGGCGCCCTTGACCTTGAAGCCGAACACCGGATTGCGCGAGATCGAGGTGCCGGTCTGGCCGGAAATGACGGTCTTGCCATTCAGGTCGACGGAGAGGGACTGGATGAAATGGGCCGGTACTACCTTGCCATCTGAGTCCTTGCGCTGCCCGGTTTCCATCGGGTGACTCATCAGGATCTTGATGTCGCAAATGTCGCCCTTCATCTGGGCGCGAATCTTCATCGGATCAGCCATGGTTGTCTCTACCTGTAATTGTTGGGGAATCAGCCGCCGCAGCCGCCGACCGTGACCTTGACTTCCTTCTGGACGGTGTAGAACTTGCCGTCCGCGGTCTTGGCAACTGCCTTGACCAGCGAAGTCTGGCTGAGCTTGAGGCGCACGGCGACTTCCGGAATACCGCCTTCGGCGAAGTCGAAGGACGCTGATAATGGGAACGGGTTCTTGTCCACCAGGATCGAGATCGACGTCGTGCCCGGCAGCTTGCTGATGACCTCGATGGGCACGACGGCGCCATTTTCGGCAATCTCGGGCGCCGTCATCGACAGATCCTTGTTTTCGGCGGCGCTGCTGGCACCAAGTGCCTTGACCGCGCCGGCAGTATCCTTGGCCTCGAAGGCGTTCTTGTTCCACTCCGCGGCCAGCACGGCGGTCGGTTTCAGGATGCCGGCAGCCAACATCGCGGCCAGGGCGCCACCGGCACCGGCGCTGCGAAGCAGATTCCTGCGAACAATATTCATCTTTTGGCTCCTCCAGTCTGGGATTGGTACAACAGGCAGACATTGTTTATCACTGGCGGCGCTGTTGCAAACGGCGCTGCTGATTTGCCGATAAAGCGCAGTGATACTAAGAAGTTGCGTTCGTGTCGCCTGATTCTGCAAGCCAGTGGCCGGATTTCCCGCCCAGTTTTTCCAGTAAACGAATATCTTCCATGACCATGCCGCGGTCGATTGCCTTGCACATGTCGTAGATGGTCAGCAGCGCCACCGAGACGGCAGTGAGCGCTTCCATCTCGACGCCGGTGCGGCCGACGGTCTGGGTCGTTGCCTGGCAATCGATGGCCGAAGCCGCCTGGTCGATGGCAAACTCGACCGCCACGCGGGTGAGGCCGATCGGGTGGCAGAGCGGAATCAGGTCACCCGTACGCTTGGCCGCCTGGATGCCCGCCAGCCGGGCGACGCCGAGGACGTCGCCCTTCTTGGTGTCGCCGGCCAGGATATGGCCAAGCGTTTCGGCTTGCATGCGAATTCGGCCGGCGGCGCGGGCAATACGGGTTGTCTCCGGCTTGTCGCCAACATCGACCATATGGGCCTGGCCGTTGGCGTCGAAATGGGTGAGGGGCGAATTCACGGTGTAAGAAGTTGTAAAGGCAGGGGAACCCAGGTTCGGGTTGGCTATCATAGGCGGGATGCGCGCGAAATTGTTACTGATCCTCTTCTTTCTTGCCCCCGCGGCGCTGGCCGAGGGACTGCCTGATTTGGGCGAACTGGCGCAGGTCGAAGTGTCGCCCCAGCTGGAGCGCCGGGTGGGCGAGGCTGCCATGCGCGACATCCGCATGCACGATTCCGCCTATCTCGACGATGCGGAAATCCGCGACTATCTGAATCGTCTCGGTCGCCGGCTGACGGCGCAGATTGACGATTGGCACGGTGATTTCGAGTTCTTCGTGCTCAAGGACGCGACGCTGAATGCTTTCGCCATGCCCGGCGGTTACATCGGTGTGCACACGGGATTGATCCTCGCCGCCGAGTCCGAATCGGAGCTTGCCTCGGTACTGGCGCACGAAATCTCCCACGTCACCCAGCGCCACCTGGCGCGCATGGTGAACAAGCAGGGGCAGGCGCAGCTGGCGTCGATGCTGGCGATGGCGGTGGCGATCCTGGCCGCGCACAACAACCCGGACGTGGCCATGGGGGCCGCCATGGCGGGGCAGGCGGCGGGCATCCAGAGCCAGCTCAACTATTCGCGTGATTTCGAGCGCGAAGCCGACCGCATGGGCTTGCAACTGCTGGAAAAGGGCGGCTTCGACGTCCGCGACATGGCGTCCTTCTTTGAGCGGCTGCAAAAGTTTGGCCGCCTGTACGAGAACGGTGCCCCGGGTTATCTGCGCACCCACCCGCTGACCACCGAACGCATTGCCGACATGGAGAACCGTATCCAGCAACGGTCGCACCATCAGGCGGTCGATTCGCTTGGCTTCGTCCTCGTCCGGGCCAAGCTGAGAGCCGCGGACGGATCGCCCGAGGCGGCCATCACCGATTTCGAAACGCTGGTCAAGGAACACCGCTCGGCGTCGGAGGCGGCGGCCCATTATGGGCTGGCGCGCGCCTATGTCCGCGACAAGCGCTACGCCGATGCCGGCCGCGAATTGGCGCAGTTGCGACGGTTGAAACTGGAATCGCCGATGGTCGAGACGCTGGCGGCCGAGTTGAGTGTCGCGCACGCCGATCTGCCGGCGGCCGTGCGCACGCTGCAGGCGGCTGCGGCTCGCTACCCGCAGGACCGGGCGATTACCTATGCCCTGGTGGATGATCTACTGGCCGATCAGCATTCGACCGAGGCAGTGCCGCTGATCGAGGCCGGCGTCCTCGCCTATCCTGCCGATCCGCGCATGCGCGGCCTGCAGGCGAAGACTTATGCGGCGCAAGGCAAGCTCCTGGCACAGCATCGTGCCCAGGCGGAAGTCTATGCCCTGCAGGGACAGTTGCCGGCGGCAATCGAACAACTTCAACTGGCCCAGAAGTCTCCGGATGGCGACTTTTACCTGTATTCGGCCGTCGATGCCCGGTTGCGCGACCTGAAGGCGCAATACGTCGAAGAGTTGGCACGCAAGAAGAACGGCGAGGATCGCTGACCCGCAAGCCGGGGAATAATTCGGGTCGCTTATTCGGCCATCAATAGAACCGTTTATTGGCCAATTCCGAAGGTGCTAGCCTTCGCATCCTCCGAAGAAATGCGACCAATATCGGGAGGAACCCAGATGGCACTCGTAAACCCCCATGGTGGTGGGCCCCTGAAGCCTTTGCTGCTACAAGGCGACGCCCTGCGGGCGGAACAGGCCCGCGCCAAGTCCTTGCCTCAACTCAAGGTGAGTTCGCGCGAGGCCGGCGACATCATCATGCTCGGTATTGGCGGCTTCACCCCGCTCGATGGCTTCATGACCAAGGCCGACTGGCAAGGCGTCTGCGATGGCATGAAGATGGCCAACGGCCTGTTCTGGCCGATCCCGGTGACGCTGTCTACCGACGACGAGACGGTCAAGGCCGGTAGCGATGTGGCCCTGGCCGACAGCCAGACGGGCGAAATTCTCGCCACCATGAGAGTCACCGAGAAGTACGGTATCGACAAGGCCCACGAGTGCATGCAGGTCTATAAGACCACCGATGCGGTGCACCCGGGTGTCAAGATGGTCCTGGATCAGGGCAAGTACAACCTGGCCGGGGCGATCAAGGTTCTATCCACGGGCGACTTCAAGGAGAAGTACGGCGACCAGTTCATGACGCCGGCCGAGACCCGCGCCAAGTTCGAGCAAATGGGCTGGAAGCGCATCGCCGCCTTTCAGACGCGCAATCCGATGCACCGCTCGCACGAGTACCTGGCCAAGATCGCCATCGAGACCATGGATGGTGTGCTGGTGCACTCGCTGCTCGGCAACCTCAAGCCCGGTGACATTCCCGCCGACGTGCGCTCGGAGGCCATCGCCACCCTGGTCGACCACTACTTCGCGCCGAACACCGTCGTCCAGGCCGGCTATCCGCTCGACATGCGCTACGCCGGCCCGCGCGAGGCGCTGCTGCACGCCCTGTTCCGGCAGAACTATGGCTGCTCGCACCTGATCGTCGGTCGCGACCACGCCGGCGTTGGCGACTACTATGGCCCCTTCGATGCCCAGCATATCTTCGATGAGATTCCCAAGGGCTCGCTGGAAACGGTCAATATGAACATCGATTGGACCTTCTGGTGCAACAAGTGCGGCGGCATGGCTTCGCAGCGCACTTGCCCGCACAGCAAGGACGACCGCATTCTGCTTTCCGGCACCAAGGTGCGCTCCATGCTCTCCGAGGACCAGGACCTGCCGGTCGAGTTCAGTCGGCCGGAAGTCGCCGCCGTGCTGAAGAAGTACTACCAGGGGTTGACCGCCGAACAGAACGTCAAGGTCGAGTTGAAGGGCCATTCCGCACGCTAAGGCGCGCCGACCGTTTTATCGATTAACACAACCGAGGAGCAAGCAACAATGCCAACCTATGTTCGTACCGAAAAGTGCGACGGCTGCAAGGGTCAGGACAAGACCGCCTGCATGTACATCTGCCCGCACGATCTGATGAAGCTCGACAAGGACGGTTCCGAGACCGGCCACGCCATGCGTGCCTTCAACCAAGAGCCGGAGCAGTGCTGGGAGTGCTACTCCTGCGTCAAGATCTGCCCGCAGGGTGCCATCGAGTGCCGCCACTATGCCGACGTCGTACCGCTGGGCGGCTCCGTGCAGCCCATGCGTGGTTCCGATTCGATCATGTGGACCATCAAGTTCCGTAACGGCAACGTCAAGCGTTTCAAGTTCCCGATCCGCACCACGGCCGAGGGTTCCATCGACCCCTTCGGCGGCAAGCCGATGCCCAAGCTGGCCGATCTGGAAAAGAGCGGCTCGTTCACCCGGGAAATGATGGGCGGCTTCCGCCCGGGCAATCCCGCCGAACTGATCCGCAAGTAATTCGATAAAGGAAACGAAAATGGCAGGTACATTTGACAATCCGGAAGTCGTCCAGGAAGAAGTGGACATTCTGTTGATCGGTGGCGGCATGGCTTGCTGCGGTGCCGGTTATGAAATCATGCGCTGGGCCGAGGCCGTCAAGGCCGAGACCGGCAAGGACCTCAAGATCAAGTTGGTGGACAAGGCCGCCATGGACCGCTCCGGCGCCGTGGCCCAGGGCCTGTCGGCCATCAATACCTACATCGGCGACAAGCAGGATCCAGCCGACTATGCCCGCATGGTCTCCAACGACCTGATGGGTATCACCCGCGACGACCTGGCCTACGACCTGGGCCGCAACGTCGATGACTCTGTGCACCTGTTCGAAGAGTGGGGCCTGCCGATCTGGAAGACGGCTCCGGACGGCGTTCGTCACGATGGCGCCGACGCCATCCGCGAAGGTCTGCCGACCCTGAAGGACGGCGGCCAGCCGGTGCGTTCCGGCAAGTGGCAGATCATGATCAACGGCGAATCCTACAAGTGGATCGTCGCCGAAGCTGCCAAGAAGGCTCTGGGCCTGGATCGCGTCCAGGAGCGTGTCTTCATCGTGCACCTGATCAACGACAAGAACGATCCCAAGCGCATCGCCGGTGCTGCCGGCTTCTCCGTGCGTGAGAACAAGATCTACATCTACAAGGCCAAGGCTGTGCTGCTCGCCGCCGGCGGTTGCGTCAACCTGTTCCGTCCCCGCTCCGTCGGCGAAGGCCAGGGCCGTGCCTGGTACCCGGTGTGGAACGCCGGTTCCACCTACTCGATGGCCGCGGAAGCGGGCGCCGAGCTGACCATGATGGAAAACCGCTTCGTCCCCGCCCGCTTCAAGGACGGCTACGGCCCGGTCGGCGCCTGGTTCCTGTTGTTCAAGGCCAAGGCCGCCAACGCCTACGGCGAAGACTACATGGCCAAGAACAAGGACATGCTGAACGACTACCCGCCCTATGGCCAGGCCGCCGTTCCCGCTTCCTGCCTGCGCAATCACCTGATGCTGAAGGAAATGAAGGAAGGTCGCGGTCCGATCTACATGGACACCGTCACCGCCCTGGCCAAGCTGGCCGAGTCCCTGACGCCGAAGGAAGTGAAGCACCTGGAAGCCGAGGCCTGGGAAGACTTCCTCGACATGTGTATCGGCCAGTGCGGCATCTGGGTCGGCGAGAACATCGAACCCGAGAAGAAGATGTCCGAGTTGATGCCCACCGAGCCCTATTTGCTCGGTTCGCACTCCGGCTGCTGCGGCATCTGGGTGTCCGGCCCGACCGACCTCGGTGCGCCCACCGAGGAAGGCCTCCCCGGCGTCCCCGATCACCTGCCGAAGGGCTGGAGCTGGGGCTACCGCTCCATGACCACGGTCAAGGGTCTGTTCACCGCCGGTGACGGCGTTGGCGCCTCCGGCCACAAGTTCTCCTCCGGCTCTCACGCCGAAGGTCGCATGGCCGCCAAGGGCATGGTCAAGTACGTGCTCGACAACCCGGACGTCAAGCCCGAGTTCGACGAGACGACCGAAGAGATCGCCGCTGCCATCTGGAAGCCGGCCAAGAATTTCCTCGAGCACAAGAACTACACGACCGCCATCGACGTGAACCCCAACTACATCACGCCGAAGATGCTGCAGTTCCGCCTGCAGAAGATCATGGACGAGTATGTTGCCGGTTGCGCCACCTACTACAACACCAACGACAAGATGCTCGGTGTTGCGGAAGAGAAGCTCGAGATGCTGAAGGAAGACGCCCAGAAGATGCGTGCCAAGGATCTGCACGAACTGCTGCGCGCCTGGGAAAACTACCATCGGATACTCACCGCCGAAGCTCACATGAAGCACATCCAGTTCCGCGAAGAGAGCCGTTACCCCGGCTTCTACTATCGCACCGACAAGAACTTCGTCGATGAGACCAACTGGCACTGCTTCGTTAACTCGATCTACGACAAGAAGGCCAAGAAGTGGACCTGCTTCAAGCGCAAGCACGTCGATCTGGTCGACAAGTCGAAGCTGTTCAAGGCTGCCGCGCCGCACTAAGCTGCGCCCAGGCTGCTAAACTCGCAGGCCGGGGGTCGTCAGACCTCCGGCCTGTGTTCCTTTCCGGCGGCCTGTATATCCCTGTAGTCGAGAGGTTCTTCCATGCCCCAGCCCAACGTTCCCTTCCCGCAAAGCCCGGTCGTCCCCAACATGGTCGACGCTGGTCACGTCATCCAGTTTTCCTGCCACAAGGGCATCGGCTGCTGGAACGCCTGCTGTTCCAACATCGACATCTCGCTGACTCCCTACGACATCCTGCGCCTGAAGAAGCGCCTGCAACTGTCGTCGGCCGAATTTCTCACCAAGTACACCTTCCCCTATGAGTTCGAGAAGGACGACATCGCCGGCGTCAAGTTCCGCCCGGTACAAGGCGGCAGCGCCTGCCAGTTCATGACCCCTGAGGGGTGCAGCGTCTATGACGACCGGCCCACCGCCTGCCGTTACTACCCGGTGGCCCTGGTATCCATGCGCAAGGAAGGCGAGGCCTTCGACACCGCCTCCTACGCCCTGGTCAAGGAGGACCACTGCAAGGGCCACGAAGTCAAGCGCAGCCTGACCATCGACGAATATCGCACCGAGCAGGGTGTGGTCGAGTATGACGAGTTGGCCCGCGGCTGGCGCCAGTTGATCCTGAAGAAGAAGTCCTCCGGTCCATCCATCGGCAAGCCGTCGCTTAAGAGCCGCCAGCTGTTCTTCATGGCCTGCTACGACCAGGACCAGTTCCGCGCCTTTGTTGCCTCGGCTTCCTTCGGTGACCTCTTCGCCTTGTCCCTGGAGGAGCGCCAGACGCTCGTCGGCGACGACCTCGGGCTGATGGAGTTCGGCTTTCGCTTTCTTCGCCAAGTGATGTTCGGCGAGGAGTCGATCCCCCTCAATGAAGCGGCGGCCAAAGCGCGTGCCGAGAAAGTGCGCGAGAAGCACATGCAAGTCGAGCGCGAGGCCGCGGCGCGTCTGGCACGCGATGAAGCCGGCGACGACTACTATCGGGACGAGGACTGAGGCGCTACCGTATCGGCGGCCCAGCGCAGGGCGTTGCCCACCACTTCCGCGACGTCGCGGGCCAGGCCGGGCTGGTCGCGGATGCGTTCCAGCGCGGCGCGGGCGTGCGCCTGACGGCCGGTGTCGAACTGGCGCCAGCGGTCGAAGGCGCGGGCAATGCGCGAGGCAACCTGCGGATTGTCGGCCTGTAGAGCGATGACGACGTCGGCGGCGAGCGCGTAGCCGCTGCCGTCGGCGGCATGGAAGCGGCGCGGGTTGGCGGCGCAGAAGGCACGCACCAGGGCATAGACCTTGTTCGGATTCCTGATGTTGAACGCCGGGTGCCGCATCAGGGCGCGCACGCGCGCCGTGGTGCCATCGAGTCGCGATGTCGCCTGCACGTTAAGCCACTTGTCGACCACTAACGCCTCGTCCTGCCATTTGGCGTAAAAGGCATCGAGTGCCGTCTGCCGCTCCGGCCGATCTAGATTGGCGAGGATGCCGAGGGCAGCGCTGACGTCGGTCATGTTGCCGCCCTGCTCGAATTGGACCACCAAACGCGGTAGCGCCGCCTGCTCGTCGGCCTCGGCGAGGTAGGAAAGGCAGGCGTTGCGCAGCGCGCGCCGGCCGATCTGCCCGCCATCGGGGGCATAGGGGCCCGTCGGTGCCAGGGCATGCCAGAGTTCATCGAAGGCAGCGCCGAGAGAGGTCGCCAGGTGGCGGCGCAGCTGCTGCCGCGCACCATGGATGACATCTGGATCGATCGTCTTGCCCAGCGTCGCGACTTCCTCGGCCAGCACCTGTTCGGGCGGCAGCACCAGCGCCTCGGCGGCGAAGCCCGGATCGACGCGCTCGGCCTTCGCGTCGGCGAGGATGCGGGCGCAGGCGGCGACCAACGCGGGCGGAATCCAGCCGGTTCCCGTGCCGCCGGCGGCGATGCCGGCGAGCAAGGTGCGCGTCGCCAGCCGCTGGCCTGCCTCCCAGCGATTGAAGGGATCGCCCTCGTGCGCCATCAGGTGCGCCAGCTCGTCGTCGTCCTGTTCGAAGTCGAGATGCACCGGCGCCGAATAGCCGCGCAGCAGTGAGGCGACCGGCGCCGCGGCGATGTCGTCGAAGTGGAAGGTCTGCGTTGCCTTGGTGAGCGACAGCACGGTGGTCGGCACGGCGTCGCTGCCGTCCGGCAGCACCAGGCCGACGGCGACGGGGATGTGCAGGGGGCCGTCCTCGGCGGCGATGCCGGCGTCACGCAGCCGCGCCTCGTAGGCAGTCGGCGCCAGGCTCTGCGTCAGGGTCAGCGTGTAGCGGCGGGCCACGGCGTCGTACTGGCCGACCGCCTTCAGGCGCGGCGTGCCGGCGCGCGAATACCAGCGGCGGAACTGCGCGAGGTCGACACCCGAGGCGTCCTGCATCGCCTGCACGAAGTCCTCGCAGGTCACTGCCTGGCCATCGTGGCGCTGGAAGTAGAGGTCCATGCCGGCGCGGAACTTGGCGCGGCCGATCAGGGTTTCGATCATGCGGATGACCTGGGCGCCCTTCTGGTACACCGTGGCGGTGTAGAAGTTGTTGATCTCGGCGTACGAGGCCGGGCGGATCGGATGCGCCATCGGGCCGGCGTCCTCGGGGAACTGCCCGGCGCGCAGCCCGCGCACGTCCTGGATGTGCGTCACCGCACGCGAGTGCACGTCCTCGCCGAACTGTTCGTCGCGATAGACCGTCAGCCCTTCCTTCAGCGACAGCTGGAACCAGTCGCGGCAGGTGACGCGGTTGCCGGTCCAGTTGTGGAAGTACTCATGGGCGACGACGCGGTCGATGCCCTGGTAGTCGGCGTCGGTGGCCGTGTCGGGACGGGCCAGCACGTACTTGGTGTTGAATATGTTGAGCCCCTTGTTCTCCATCGCACCCATGTTGAAGTCGCCGACCGCGACGATCATGTAAGTATCGAGGTCCATCTCCAGGCCGAAGCGCTCCTCGTCCCACTGCATCGCCTTCTTCAGCGCCGCCATGGCATGGCCGCACTGGTCGAGCTTGCCGGGTTCGACATACACGGCGCAGCGAACATTGCGTCCGGACTTGGTCGTGAAGCGGTCTTCGAGCACGTCGAGCTTTGCCGCGACCAGCGCGAAGAGATAGCAGGGCTTGGCGAACGGATCCTGCCACTTCGCCCAGTGCCGGCCACCTTCGCCGTGGCCGCTGGCGACCAGGTTGCCGTTCGAGAGCAGTTGCGGAAAGCGCCCGGCGTCGGCCTCGACCGTGCAGGTGTAGCGCGCCATCACGTCCGGTCGATCCGGGAAGAAGGTGATGCGCCGGAAGCCCTGCGCCTCGCATTGCGTGAAGTAGCCGTCCGCTGACTTGTACAGGCCGGAAAGCTGCGTGTTGCGGTCCGGCTCGATGCGCACGCGGGTCTCCAGCACGAAGCGATCCGGCAGTGGCCCGCGTATCGTCAATGTCTCCAGCGTCAATGCATAGCGAGACTCCGGCAGCGGCGATTCGTCGAGGCTGACCTGTAGTAGCGCCAGTTCGTCACCGTTCAGCACCAGATTGTCCTGCCGCTGCGCCTCGTTGCGCCGGCAGGCCAGTATCGCCTTCACCTCGGCGAAGCCGTCGAGGATGGTCACACGAAGATCGACCGTGTCTACCCACCAGGACGGCGGGGCGTAGTCCTTCAGGTAGATGGCTTTGGGTGCACTGCGCGCTTCGGCGCGCGTCGGGTTGGCTGGCATGGGGATTCTCGCGAAGGCATTGGTTTGAGTCGCTCCGGCGAACACCGGTGGCGGAAGAAAATTGTACTGGAAGAGAGGGGGGACGCCGCTATCGCACGGTTGCTTGGGCGGCTAGCGGCCATGACCTGCCGGTCGAGGTTACATCTCAATTTCAATAGAGGGACTCGCCCCAAGCAACTTGAGTGTCCGGTCTTCGGTGAGCAACTTGGGATCCGCGTTGGCTCAAGTCGGCCAACGGCGGCCATTCAAGGGTGCCCTGATCGGCAGACCTAACCGACCGCCTATCGTCTAATTGACATCCGGCGGTGAACAATGGCGGCAATTCCGACAAGGAGGCCAGTCGTCAGTATCCCGGTAGACGAAAGTGAATGCACTGCTACCGGATCTCCGCCCCGAAGCCTGAGCACAAGGTCTAGCGTGCTTTCCTTCTGGATGTTGTAGTCGGCCAATGTTCGCCCATCCTCGAGCAATTGGCCCTTGAACATCAGTCTCTGCTGATCAGGTGGAATTCCCTCTTTGTCTTGAATCTTCTGCTTAACATTGTCGATCGAATCGCTTGGCTCGACTTCGAGTGTGATGATCGTGCCATTGAACGTTTTGACGAAAATTTGCATGGATCGGGATGGGAGGTGG
>Ga0265325_10001009_pt1 | contig 20268 bp, 20 predicted proteins | sample 41420metaG_FD_202090 | JGI IMG/M metagenome (GOLD analysis project Ga0265325, IMG submission 202090) | Rhizosphere microbial communities from Carex aquatilis grown in University of Washington, Seatle, WA, United States - 4-14-20 metaG | ecosystem: Host-associated > Plants > Roots > Rhizosphere... | reverse complement strand
TGCTGCAGCCGCGTTGTTCGTCCTGGTCCGCCTGCTCGACGATTTTGTCTTCATGCCAGCAACGATTGGCAACAGCCTGAAGATGCACCCCGCGATCACGGTGCTGATGATCTTTGCCGGTGGCACAGTCGCCGGTATCAGTGGTTTGATGTTGGTATTGCCGCTACTGGGCGTCGTCCGGGTGATCGGCGAGACCGTCGGGCAGGTGATCGGTGACGCCAGACTGATGGCCAGACACCGGCAGGCGCGGCGGCTGCGCCGGCAGCGTGCGGAAGCGGGGCTCTAAATCATTCCGGACGATTGCGCATGAAGTCGGCAAGGTCGCCGATGGCTTTGAGCAAGGAGTCGCGCAGCGCGACGTCGGTGATGTTTTCGGTCAGTGCCGTGCGCATGCACAGCATCCATTGGTCGCGCTCATCGCCGCCAATCGGGAAGGGCAAATGGCGCGCCCGTAGTTGCGGGTGGCCGAACTTCTCGACGTAAAGCTGGGGACCGCCAAACCAGCCGGACAGGAACATGAACAGCTTGTCTGCCGAGCCAGACAAGTCGGCGGCATGCATCTTGCGGATCCCATAGGTCTCCGGCAGGCTGTCCATCAGTTGGTAGAAGCGATCGACGATAGCGTGTACCGTCGCTTCGCCACCCATCAGATCGTAAGCAGTATTAGCGGTCGTCATGGCGTCAAGTGTACCCGAGCGGCAAGAAGATGCTGGCGACCAGGCCGCCGCCCTCACGGGCCGATAATTCCAGCCGACCCCCGAAGTTGCGGGCAAAACGGTCGACGATCGCTAGTCCCAGACCGGCCCCCAAGGCGTTGCTGCGCGCGGTTTCCAGTCGGGTAAACGGCAACTTGAGGCGCTCGATTTCTCCTTCCGGGATGCCAGGACCATGGTCGGCGACCTCGATGAGCATTTCTGCGCCGCGAACCTTCAGCGTCAGGTCGATGGCCAGCGTGTTGCCAGCGTAGCGCAGTGCATTGTCGATCAGGTTGCCTACCGCGCGCCGTAGCGCCTGTGGTCGCACGCGGCATGGTGGTAGCAGGGCAATTTCGGCATCGATGTTCACATTTCGGCGCCGGTATTGGCTTGTCAGGTCGATCAGCAACGAGGTGACGTCGGTGGCTGGCATCTCGTTGTCATTGCCTTCGCTCTGTCCGGCGCGGGCAAAGTCGAGGAATTGGCCGATCGTGCGGTCCATCTCCTCAACGTCGGCGACCATGCCATCCCGGGTCGTTTCGTCGCCCGGAACCATCTCGATGCCCATGCGCAGCCGTGCCAGCGGCGTCCGCAGGTCATGCGAGATGCCCGCCAGAATCAAGGCACGGTCTTCATCGAGACGGCCAAGATCTGCATTCATCTGGTTGAAGTTCCGTGCCAGGTTGCGGATCTCGCGTGGACCGGACTCGGCGACCGGCGCCGGCCTGCGGCCGCGGCCGATTTCCGCGGCGGCGTGTTCCAGAGCCTTCAGTGGGCGGATCACCAGGAAGACGACCGACCAGGCCCCGGCGAGCGCCAGCACCAGTACTGCCGAACCCCAGCCGATCCACTGCAGCGGGAAGTGACGTTCCAGGCGTTCCGGCGGCAGGGCCAGCCAGTATTCGTCGACATCGTCACTTTCGTCTCCTTCGATGCTGAAACTGACGAACAGCGCCCGCTCGCCTTGCCGCTCGAGCGTCATGCGGGTGTTGGCGCCGATCTGGCGCCTTACCAGTTCCTGCACGCGCTGCAAGAACTCGCGACTTGGTAGCGGCTCGACCTTGTCGCTGGCTTCAGCGGGATAGATATGGATGCCCTCCCGATCCGAGAGTTCACGCAAGAGCTCAACCCGGGCGTCTTCACGCGCATGAATCAAGGCAGTTCGGGTCAGGTTGACGACGCTGACAATGGTCTGCGCCAGTTGTCGCGCCCGTGGCTCTCGCTCATAGACCGTGAAGATGGAGAACCATGCCAGCACCGACATGAGCATCAGTGCCGCAATCAACAGGAAGGTGCGCCAGAGCAGGCTGGCGGGAGCCAAACGCATGAGTACTATTCGTGCTTGACGCCGTCTGGAACGAAGACGTAGCCGAAGCCCCACACGGTCTGCAGGTAGCGGGGCTTGGCCGGATCGTCTTCGACCAGCTTGCGCAAGCGCGATATCTGGACGTCGATCGAGCGGTCGTAGACGTCGTATTCGCGTCCGCGCGCCAATTCCATCAGCTTGTCGCGCGACAGCGGCTTGCGCGAATGCTCGACGAGCACTTTGAGCAGGGCAAATTCGCCGGTGGTCAGGGTCGTCGTCTTGTCGTCGTGGCTCAAGGTCCGGGTTCCCAGGTCGAGTACGACGCTGCCGAAAGCAACGGAAGCGTCATGTTCTGTCGGGGCTCCTGGAGGGGGGGGGGCTGTCCGGCGGCGCAAAACAGCGTGAATCCTGGCCACCAGTTCACGCGGGTTGAACGGTTTCGGCAGATAGTCGTCGGCGCCCAGTTCGAGACCGACTATACGGTCCACTTCATCACCTTTGGCAGTCAGCATGACGATCGCGATGTCGCTTTGTTCGGCGCGTAGCCGGCGGCAGATCGCCAGGCCATCCTCGCCGGGCATCATCAGGTCGAGCACGATCAAGTCGTAGAGTTCGCGGGAGAGCGCCTTGTCCATGGCGGCGCCGCCGTCCACGGCGCGTACGGCGAAACCTTGTTCCGCCAGGTAGCGATCGAGCAGCTGGCGCAATCTGAGATCATCGTCGACAATCAGGATCTTGGGCTTGTGTTCATTCATGGTGACCTCGCGAGGGCGAATCCTAGCTGGATAACGTGGTATCAGGGCAGTGGCTTACAAACGATTACAAAGCCTCCGCCGATGATTACGTGGGGCTTACAGGTTCAGGCTAACATGTCACCGTTGCCGGCGATGTGACCATGAGAAAGCAGGCTGGGTCGCCACCAGAATACGGATGCGGTCGAAGAACGCGTATCGGAACGAATGATGAAGATCTTAACTCGGTTGTGCGTGGCGACTTTGGCGCTTCTCGCCGTGCCTGCCCTGGCGCAACCGGGCTGGCGTGGCGAGCGTCGCCACCGCTTCGCGGAATCTGCGGCTGCCGCAGAGCGGCAGGCGGTGCCTGAAGGGCCGGCACAGGCTGCAGAATTTCGCCGCTACGACTCGCGCCACGGCCGGCTGTCTCCGGAGGAGAGGCGGCAACTCCGGCGCGACATTCAGGATGCCGGTGTCGGCCTGTATCGGCGCCCGCCACTGCCGCCGCCCCCACCGCCGCTGGCGCCGCCGCCGTAGCGATTGACTGTTCGGAACCTTGGCTGCGCTTGGGTAGAATGGCCGAATGCGCCTGCTCGCCCTTGAAACCGCCACTCGTCGTCTTTCGATCGCTCTTTGGCTCGATGGCCACGTACAAGAAAGGGAGTTGGATTCGACCACGGGTGGCTCCGAGTGGTTGTTGCCAACGGCTCGTGGTTTGCTGGCCGACGCCGGGCTTGCGCTGGCCGATCTCGATGGGCTGGCTTTCGGTCGCGGCCCTGGGGCATTTACCGGGCTGCGCCTTGCCGCTGCCTGTGTCCAGGGACTGGCCTTCGGGCTTGACTTGCCGGTCATCGGGGTGTCGAGCCTGGAGGCCATGGCCGAGACTTCCGGAGAGTCCAAGGTCTATGCCTGTCTCGACGCGCGCATGCACGAAGTCTATGTTGCTGCTTACTCGGACGGTGTCGAAGTAATGGCCCCGACGGTGGTGGCGCCCGCTATGGCACCGGTGCCACCGGGTGCCAATTGGGTTGGCTGCGGCGATGCTTTCGCCGTCTATCCCGACGACCTGCCAAGATTCGAGCGCACGCGCCCGAGCTTGTTGCCGAGCGCCGTCGGTGTTGCCAGGTTGGCTGCCGCGCGCTGGTCGACCGCAAGTCGATTGTCGGCAGGCGATGCGCTTCCCTTGTATGTTCGGAACCGGGTCGCATTGACTACCGCAGAGCGAATGGCCCGCGGTGGGGTCCGCTAGTCCGTGGATATGGTTGCGACAACCTTGCTGATTCGTCCGATGCGTGAATTCGATGTCGAGGCGGTCTACGCCGCGGAACTGAGGACTTACGCCTTTCCCTGGAGCAGAGGCAACTTCGCCGATTCACTGCAAGCAGGGCATAGCGCCTGGGTGGCCTGCTCAGGCCAGATGCTGGTGGCCTATGCGGTGATGATGATGAGTTTCGAGGAAGCTGAATTGTTGAACATCAGTGTGGTGCCGGAAATGCAGCGACAGGGAATTGGCAGCGAACTGCTTGACTATCTTCTGGGACGGGCACGCGATTTCGGTGCCAAGCGCATGCTGCTCGAAGTTCGTCCGGGCAACCCTTCCGGGCGCAGCTTATATCAACGCTTTGCATTTAGTGAAATCGGCCGGCGGCGCGGCTACTATCCGGCCGTGGACGGCCGCGAGGACGCGCTGGTGATGGCGCTAGCGCTATGAGTCGTCGCGACCAGGTGACGCGCGACCTCGGCCTGGGCCCCACCTGGCGCCTGCGGACGGCACCGGTGGTGGAAACGCCACCATTGTTGCCGCCGGAACAAGATGCCGGGCGTGCGCACACCATCAGCCGGATGGACTGGCCGGCATTGCTTGACGAGATTGGCAATTGTCAGGCGTGCGGTCTCTGTCAGGCCAGGAAGCAGGCCGTGCCAGGGGTCGGCGATACCAGCGCCGACTGGCTTTTCGTTGGCGAGGGCCCTGGCGCGGAAGAAGACGAACGTGGTGAGCCCTTTGTCGGCCAAGCGGGGAAACTTCTGGATGCGATGTTGGCGGCGATAGACTTGCGGCGAGGCGACAATGTCTATATCGCCAACGCAGTCAAGTGCAGGCCGCCGAACAACCGTACTCCCGAGGCCGATGAAACTGCGGCTTGCTGGCCGTTTCTCCAACGGCAAATCGAGCTGATTCAACCGAAGATGATCGTCGCGCTTGGCCGCCCGGCGGCGCAGACACTGCTACAGGCTGAAGTCAGAATATCCGCGGCGCGTGGGCGGTTGTTCGACTACCAGGGCATTCCGGTGGTCGTTACCTACCATCCTGCCTACCTGCTGCGCAATCTTCCCGACAAGGCCAAGGCGTGGGAGGACCTCTGCTTCATGCGCCGGGCAATGGGCGATCGGCGCTAATCGAGCGGGAAGCGGTTCGACTCGGTTGGGTGGATTGGCGTGCAGGTACAGTGCGCGGGAACAGCGCCGCTTGGGTGCCTGTGCCGGCAGGCGAATCCTTGCGCCACCGGCATGGTGATGACCACCGAATTGAAGCCGAAAGGTTGACCATTGAGGGCCACCGCCGCTGCACTGGCGGACAAGTCGACGACGTCAATCAGGCACAGGACGTGACTATCGTGCTCAGCGGTACAAAACAGGCTGATGCTCTTGACGCCGCTGCTGCTGTGCCTGCCGTCGCTGCCGCGCAGGTCTGACAGCAGTTGGTCCCGAATTTCGTCAGGTGAATTGAGTAAGTCGACCTCGACAGCCATGGTTCCACGCCCCCCAAGCACTAGTCATCGTTTTCACGCTTCCAGCGCAGCGAGCGCAGCAAGCGCTCGTAACGACGGAAGCCCTCTGTAGTGGTCTTTGTCAGGGTGTAGGCAACCATGCGGCCATCATCGGCTTGGATCACGCGTCGAATGATGTTACTTCCGATCAGTTGCTTCAGCTTGCGCGTCAGCGTTGAAGGACTGGCGATGTCCAGCAGGCTCAACTGCTTGTAACCTATCGGTTGACGACGCTCTGCCGCCTCGCCGATGGCAATGACGATCGACCAATCCTCCCTGGATCGGACGTACCGCATGTGGACGCGCTCGAATGCCGCGACTCTTGTTAAGTTCTGGAACAGCATGCCGGAAATATATGCAATGGGGGATAGCCTGGCAATGCCTTTTCGAGATCAATGTGAGTGTGACTATCGCTTGTGCTGTGGGCAGATTGTGCTAGCGATAGGCAATTCGACAGCGGCGGTGGCATACTGGCAGCCAAATCGGCCAGCACGCTGGCCGGCGACCTTTTCTGATGGGAGAAATCCATGCGTATTCGCCTAGTTGCACTCTTTTTGGTCGTGTCGACCTTGCTTGCCGGATGTGGCTACAACCAGATCCAGATCAACGATGAAGCGGTGAACGCAGCCTGGTCCGAAGTCCTGAACCAGTATAAGCGTCGGGCCGACTTGATTCCCAACCTGGTGTCGGTTGTTCAGGGCTACGCCGCACACGAAAAGGAAGTGCTGACCAAGGTGACCGAGGCGCGGGCCAGCGTCGCCGGGATGAAGGCAACCCCGGAGCTGGTCAACGACGAAGCGGCGTTTGCCAAGTTCCAGAAGGCGCAGGGAGAACTATCCGGTGCCCTGGCGCGACTGCTGGTGGTCTCGGAAAATTATCCGCAGTTGAAGGCCGACGCGAACTTCCGCGAACTGCAGGCGCAGCTGGAAGGTACCGAGAATCGCATCGCCGTGGCGCGCAACCGCTATATCAAGGGGGTGCAGGACTACAACATTTCCGTTCGCACCTTCCCTAACAGCCTGACGGCCATGGCCATGGGCTGGAAGACCAAGGCCAACTTCACCGTCGAAGATGAAAAGGCAGTCGCGACGCCGCCGACGATTCGCTTCGATACGCCGGCCGGGAAGTAGCCGACGATGTTGAAACTGCTGGCAGCGCTGTGCTTGATCGCCGGTTCGGCGCTGGCCAATGATGCCGGCCTGGTCGCGCTACCGCCCCTGGCGGCCCGCGTCACCGATCTGACGGCTACCTTGAGCACCGATCAGCGCGCGGGACTCGAGGAAAAGCTGGCTGGGGTCGAGAAGGAGAAGGGTACTCAATTTGCTGTCCTGATACTGCCCTCGACCCAGCCAGAATCGATCGAGCAGTTCGGCATCCGCCTGGCCGAGGCATGGAAGATTGGTCGGCGCGGTGTTAACGACGGGGCGATCATCATTGTCGCCAAGGACGACCACCGGATGCGCATCGAAGTGGGCTACGGCCTCGAGGGCGCGATTCCAGACGCCGTAGCCAAACGCGTGATCGCCGAGGTTATGACCCCCCAGTTCAAGCAAGGCGACTACGCCGGCGGGCTGGATCAGGCAATACAGGCACTTGCCGGCATTGTTGCCGGTGAACCGCTGCCGCCGCCGAAGCCGGTGGCGGACTCGGTCGGCGGGCCCGCGGACAGCCATTTTGTCTTTCTTATTGGTTCAATCCTGCTTGCGGGCTTCCTGCGCGCGCTGCTTGGCCTCGGTGGCATCGCGGTAGCCGCGCTTGTGGCCGGTTGGTTTGCGTGGACGATCTTCGCCTCCTGGTTTGCCGTGGCCGCGGCCGCCGTGATAACGCTGGTCGTCGGTCTGATGGCGGGGGCAGGGCGGGGCTGGTCGAGGGGATTCCCTCCGACCAGCGGCGGTTCCTGGTCATCTTCCGGTGGCTCGTCGTCGGGTAGCGGGTTCTCCGGTGGCGGCGGTAGTTTCGGTGGTGGCGGTGCTTCGGGAGGGTGGTGAGATGTTCTGGCTGCGCATGCTCAAGCATTTTGCCGCGCCCGCTTGGTTATCGCGGCGCCTGTTCAGGTCGGCTGACGTGACCGCCATTGCTGCGGCGGTCAAGGCAGCGGAATCCGGCCATCGCGGTGAGCTACGCTTTGTTGCCGAGGGGCCGCTGGCCCTTGGCCACCTGTGGCACGGCATTTCACCACGCCAGCGTGCATTGGAGTTGTTCGGCGCCTTGCGAGTCTGGGATACGGCCGAAAACAACGGCGTCCTCGTCTACGTTCAACTGGTGGACCGCAAAGTGGAAATTCTTGCCGACCGGGCGATTTCGGCAAAAGTTAGTCAAGTCGAATGGGACTTGGTGTGCCGCGAGGTGGAGGGTGCCTTTGCCGCGAAGGCCTATCGCCGGGGAGCGCTCGACGTCATCGATCAAGTTGCGCGCTTGCTCAGCATTCACTTTCCGTCGCGGGGTCACCGTGCCAACGAACTGCCTGATCGACCGCTGCTATTGTGACTAGTGACGGGTGTCGTCGAGCGAGGCGACTTGGTCGTGGAAGCCTTGGTTGGCGTCGTGCCTGCGTTTGACGAGATAGATCGCCGCAGAGACGAAGGTGCCAAAGAGAGCGATGATCCAATAGATGTGCAGGCCGGTGCCGATTAGCCAGGAGTAAGTGGTCGTCATGACCAGGATCGACAAGTTCTCGTTGAAGTTCTGTACTGCGATCGAGTGGCCGGCGCCCATGAGCAGATGACCGCGGTGCTGCAGCAGGGCGTTCATCGGCACAACGAAGAACCCTGACAAGGCGCCAATTACGACCATCAGCACGACCGCGACCCAGGTGTCGCGGACGCCAATCATGGCCATGACCAGCAGCCCCAACACGACGCCGAGCGGAATTACCTTGACCGAGCGTCGCATGGTGATGAAGCGGGCGGCCAGCCCGGCACCAATGGCCACGCCGACCGCGACGATGCCCTGCATCATGCTCGCTCGGGACAAATCGAAATTGAGGGCAGTTCTTGCCCACTCGATGACGATGAACTGAAGCGTGGTGCTGGCACCCCACAAGAGTGTGGTGACGGCGAGTGAAATCTGGCCCAGCTTGTCGCGCCAAAGCAGGGCCAGGCAATGATTGAATTCGTGAATCAGATAGGCCGGATTGCGCTTCAGGGGCTTGTGGTCGACGCCGGTATCCGGAATGTAGAGGTTGAATGCTGCCGCCACGACATAGAGGGCGCCGATGATCGTAAGGTTGATCTCGGGGGTCGTGTTGATTCCGGTATCGATGCCTGGAACATCGATGGTGAGCAGGGCATGGGCGATTTCCGGGCTTATCAGGGCACCACCCAGGACGACGCCAAGGATGATGGCGATGACCGTCAGGCCTTCTATCCAGCCGTTGGCGACGACCAGCAGTTTGTGTGGCAAGTATTCGGTCAAGATGCCGTATTTCGCCGGCGAGTACGCTGCGGCACCGAGACCGACCACCGCGTAGGCAATCAATGGATGGACGCCGACGAACATCAGCCCGCAGCCGAAAACCTTGATGCCGTTGCTGATGAACATGACGCGTCCCTTCGGCATCGAATCGGCAAAGGCGCCGACGAAGGCCGCTAGGAACACATAGGAGAGCGTAAAGAACGTCTTGAGCAGCGGCTCGTATTCCGTTGGCGCGTGCATATCCCGCAGGATGGATATGGCGGCGATCAGGAGCGCGTTATCGGCCAGCGCGGAGAAGAACTGCGCGGCCATGATGATGTAGAAGCCGAGGGTCATGGGCGATGTGGGCGCGTTTATAGCACGAAAGCCTTACGCCGGACTTTCGCGGGATGATACCGATCGGCCATCAGGTCACCTTATATCAGTAAACTGTGATTTAATTCTTACCCTATTGGATTGAACCACACGGCAGGAGTGCCCCATGGCGGATCGTCGGTTGCAAGTTTTCCACGCAGTCGCCAGGCAGTTGTCTTTTACCAAGGCTGCGGAAGTTCTCTTCATGACGCAGCCGGCCGTTACTTTCCAGATCAAGCAGCTCGAAGAACACTTCAATACCCGCCTGTTCGATCGCGGTCACGGGCGCATATCACTGACTCCTGCGGGCGAGCTGGTTCTGGCCTATGCTGAACGTATTCTCGGTCTGTCTTCGGAGATGGATGTTCGTCTGGCCGAGATGACCGGCGAGATCGGTGGCTCGCTGCTGGTGGGTGCCTCGACGACCATCGCCGAGTTCATGCTGCCGCGGATTTTGGGCGAGTTCAAGTCGACGTACCCGAGCGTCAGGCCGCGGCTGGTGGTTGGCAATTCCGAATCGATCGAGGTCCGCGTCGCGGAGCATACGATCGACATCGGCTTCATCGAATCGCCTTCCCATCAACCGAATCTGGAAACAGAGATCTGTTGCGAGGACGAACTGCAAGTGATCTGCAGTCCCAAATTCCCCTTGGCGAAATTCAAGGAATTGACGCCGCAGCAATTGACGGCCTATGCCTATGTATCGCGTGAACCGGGATCAGGGACGCGCGAATTCACCGATGAGTACTTGCGTCGCGCCGGAGTTGGTGCCGATCACATGAAACTGGTCATGGAACTGGGTAGCCCGATCGCCCTCAACGGCGTGGTCGAGACCGGACTCGGCTTTGGCATTGCTTCATGCGCTTCGGTACGCAAGGCGCAGCGGCTCGGCGATCTGGTCTCGATTCCGCTCAAGCCCAGGTTGACGCGTACCTTGTCCATGGTCTATCCAAAAGAGAAGTTCCGCTCTCGATTGGTGGTGACCTTCGTCGAATTCGCCGCCGGCAAACTCAAAGAGTTTGTCGCGAAATAGTTGGCTGGCCGCGGGGAATGACCCGCCCGATCAGAGCCTTTTTCGACGCCGATGCGCTGCGGCACAATTTTGCCGTGGCCAGGCGTTACGCCGGCGCGGCCCACATCTGGAGTGTGATCAAGGCCCAGGCCTACGGCCACGGGTTGCTGCGTGTTGTCCAGGCCCTGGACGGTTTGAGTGATGGCTTCGCCCTGATCGAGATTGAAAATGCCGTTCTCCTGCGCGAGTCCGGCTATCGACAGCCCATCCTCATGCTGGAGGGGTTTTACGGCGTCGAAGACCTGGCGTTGTTTGCCGAATACGACTTGACGCCGGTACTGCATTCGTTGGCCCAGGTCGATCTCTTCTGCCGCGCTGCGCTGCCGGTTCGCCTGCCGATCTATTTGAAACTCAATACCGGCATGAGTCGTCTCGGCCTTAACGCCGCGGAGTTCTTCCCGGCACTTGCCAAACTCCTGGCGGCACGCAGTGGGCCAATCACCTTGATGACGCACTTTGCTGACGCCGATGGCAATGGCGGTATTGGCGAACAGTTGGCCCGCTTCGAGGCCATTCGCGGTGGTCGTCGATTCGCCGTCTGCATGGCCAATTCGGCAGCCCTACTAAGATTTCCGGAGTCGCACGGCGACTGGGTGCGGCCCGGGATCATGCTCTACGGCAGTTCGCCGTTTCCGCAACGGCTAAGCGCCGACGATCTTGAACTGCGTCCGGTCATGACGCTCGAGAGCGAATTGATCGCCGTGCGCAGCATCAATGCCGGCGAATGCGTCGGCTATGGCAATACCTTCGTTGCGCCCGAGTCGATGCGCATTGGCGTCGTCGCTTGCGGCTACGCCGACGGCTACCCGCGCCACGCACCGACCGGCACGCCGGTGCTGGTTGCCGGACAGCGAACCCGCACGATCGGACGCGTCTCGATGGATAAGCTGTGCGTCGACCTGTCGGGTATCGATACGGCCGCTGCGGGAACGCAGGTAACGCTTTGGGGGCAGGGCCTGTCGGCCGACGATGTCGCTGCTGCCGCGGGTACGGTCAGCTACGAACTGTTTTGCGCCCTGGCTCAAAGGGTACCGATCGTGGCAGCGGCCTGATGGCCCGGGCAAAGAGCGTATTTGCCTGTACGGAATGTGGCGCCACGTCGCCGAAATGGCAAGGTCAGTGTCCCGGTTGTGGCCTCTGGAACACAATGGTCGAAACGGTGGCGGAGAACCTTGCCGCCGGTGCCAATCGCTATGCGGCGCTGGCCGGCAGCGGTAACTCATGCGACCTGGCGGAGATCAGGCCGCGTGAGCAGGCACGTATCGCCAGCGGCATCGAAGAGTTCGATCGCGTACTCGGGGGTGGCTTGGTCGCTGGCGGTGTCGTGCTGATTGGCGGTGATCCCGGCATCGGCAAGAGCACCCTCTTGCTGCAGGCATTGTCGAGGCTCGCCGAGGGCGGACAGCGGGTCTTGTATGTCTCCGGAGAGGAGTCGGCGGAGCAGGTGGCCCTGCGCGCGCAGCGCTTGCAGATCAATCCGCGTGGCCTGCGCATGTTGGCGGAAATCGGGCTGGAGAAGATACTGGCGACGATCAGGGCCGAACAGCCGACAGTGGCGGTGATTGATTCGATACAGACGCTGTACTCTGACGCCTTGCAATCGGCGCCAGGCTCTGTTGCCCAAGTACGCGAGTGCGCGGCGCAACTGACGCGGCTGGCAAAGCAGAGCGGCACTTGCGTCGTGCTGGTCGGCCACGTGACCAAGGAGGGTACGCTGGCCGGACCACGCGTGCTCGAACACATGGTCGATACCGTGCTCTATTTCGAAGGCGACAGTCATTCGGCCTACCGTCTGGTCCGAGCGTGCAAGAACCGCTTCGGTGCAGTCAATGAACTGGGCGTGTTCGCCATGACCGATCGCGGTTTGCGCGTGGTCGCCAACCCGTCGGCGCTCTTTCTCTCGCAGCACGCGCAACAAGTGCCCGGCTCCTGCGTCCTCGTGACCCAGGAAGGCACGCGGCCACTGCTGGTTGAAATCCAGGCCCTGGTCGATGCCGCACATTCGCCGAGCCCGCGTCGCCTGACCGTCGGCCTCGATCCGCAGCGGCTGGCAATGTTGCTGGCGGTGCTGCATCGACATGCCGGGATTGCTTGCTTTGACCAGGACGTCTTCGTCAACGCTGTCGGCGGCGTGCGTATCCAGGAACCGGCGGCCGACCTGGCCGTCCTGCTGGCGGTCATTTCCTCGCTCAATGGCCGTGCCTTGCCGCCGAAGCTGGTGACTTTCGGCGAGGTCGGCCTGGCCGGCGAGATACGTCCGGCGCCGCGCGGGCAGGAGCGCTTGCGCGAGGCGGCGAAGCTGGGCTTTACCCATGCTTTGATACCGAAGGCCAACGCGCCGAAGCATCCGATCGGCGGTATCGAGGTCATCGCCCTAGAACGGGTCGAGGCAGCGGTCAACGTTCTGCGCGAGCTGTGAACTCCTTGCGCCTGGCGTTGCGCATGCTGCTGCGCGACTGGCGCGCAGGTGAATTGACGGTCCTTGCTCTGGCGCTGATACTGGCTGTCACAGCCTTGACTGCCGTCAGTCTGCTGGCCGATCGGGTCCAGCAGGGGCTGCTGCAGCAAGCGCATCAGATTCTCGGTGGCGATCTGTTGTTGACAGCGGACCACCCGTGGTCCGATGGCTTCCGCATTGAGGCGAAGCGGCGTCAGCTCCGTCTGGCCGAGAGCGCCACATTCCTGAGCATGGTTCTGGTGGATGGCGAGGCACGCTTGGTGGACATCAAGGCGGTCAGCGACAGCTATCCCTTGCGCGGCGCCTTGCGCATCGCGTCAAGCCTGGCGGACTCTGACCATGGCGCCGGCTCACCGCCGGCAGCGGGAACAGCCTGGCCCGACGAGCGTTTGGCCGCAGCGCCGATCACTTCGCTGATGGTCGGCGGGCTGAGCCTGCGCCCCGCCGCAGTGTTGACCCTCGATCCAGAGCGCGGCCTGACTGCATTTTCGCTGGCACCTAGAGTGATCATCAACTTGGGCGATCTGGCGGCCACTGGTCTGGTGCAGCCGGGGAGCCGGATTGCCTGGCGCCTGCATGTCGCCGGCGACGGCCGCGAGATCGCCGATTTCCAGTCATGGCTGGCCACGCGGCTCGGGCGCGGTGAGCGCATGGAGACGCTCGACAACGCGCGACCGGAAATGCGCAACCTGTTGGAGCGCTCGGATCGCTTTCTACGCCTGGCAGCGCTGTTGACCGTCGTTCTGGCTGCGGTCGCCGTTGGCCTGAGCGCCGATCGCTACTTGCGTCGCCATCTCGATGCCTGTGCCGTGATGCGCTGCATGGGGGCGGGCAGTCGGACGATCATGATCATCTTCGGTGGTGAATTTCTCCTGCTAGCCTGTGCTGCCACGGTTGTCGGTTGCCTCTTGGGTGGCCTCGGTCAATGGCTGCTGGTGGCCATGCTCGGTGGCCTGGTGGCCAGCGACTTGCCGTTGCCATCGTGGCAACCATTCGCCCAAGGGTTGGCCGTTGCTCTTTGCCTGGTCGGTGGTTTCCTGCTGCCGCCGCTACTGCGTTTGCGGCATGCTTCGACACTGAGGGTTCTGCGCCGGGAATGGGTTGGCGGCGAACCACTGCCCATCGCAGGCTACCTACTGGGGCTGGGATCGTTGGCGCTGCTGATGCTGTGGCTGGCCGGCGACTTGAAACTGGCAACGATCATATTTGCCGGCTTCGCCGCCGCCGTGCTCGTTCTCGGCGCCGCAGGCCTGATCTTGCTGGCGCTGCTGCGCCGCCTTGCTGCGCGGGCCTGGCGATCCTGGCGCCTGGGATTGGCGGGGCTGCAGCGGCGATGGCGCGGCACCTTGAGCCAATTGGTGGCGCTTGGCTTGGGCCTGACCGCCATGCTGGTGTTGACGGTTGCGCGTGAGGACCTGATGGCGACCTGGCAGAGCCGCCTGCCGGCAGACGCGCCGAACCGCTTTGTCATCAACCTGCAGAGCGAACAGAAGACGGCGTTTGAGGATTTCTTCAGGCAGGAAGGGTTGCCGCCGCCGCGGCTCGAGCCGATGGTACGGGGGCGGCTGGTCGCCGTAAATGGTCGTTCCATCCGGCTTGACGACTATGCCGACGAGCGGGCGCAACGTCTGGTGGAACGCGAATTCAACCTCTCCTGGACGACGGTACTGCCCAGGGGCAACGGCGTTTCACAAGGAACGTGGTTCGCTACCGACAGTGCGGCGCAATTCTCCGTCGAACAGGGCCTGGCCGAGACCCTGGGGTTGCGACTTGGCGACCGCTTGAGCTATCAAGTGGCCGGCGAGACATTGACGGCGCCGATCACCTCGCTGCGCAAGCTGGATTGGGACTCGATGCAGGTGAATTTCTTCGTGCTGGCGCCACCGGCGGCACTTGAGAACTTTCCGGCCAGTTACATTACCAGTTTTCACCTCGAGCCTTCCCGCGCAGGCATGACCACGAATCTGGTGCGTGCTTTCCCCAACATTTCCGTGATCGATGTTGGCATGCTATTGCGCCAGCTTCGAGATACTCTCGATCAAGTGGCGCACGCGATTGGGCTCCTCTTCGGCCTGTCATGGGTTGCCGGCATCGTTGTTCTCTACGCGGGTCTGCAGGCCAGCGCCGACGAGCGTCAGCGCGAACTGGCCCTGATGCGGGCGCTAGGCGCTCGCCGAGGTCAACTCCGGCGCGCCATGGTCGGCGAATTCTTCGTCCTCGGTGCCGTCAGCGGGTTGCTTGCCGGTTGCGCCGCCGCAGGCCTTGCCTACGCGCTCGGTCGCTGGGTCTTTCATCTGGACTATCTGCCGTCGCCGTTGCTGCCGGTAACCGGAGTGCTTGTCGGCGCCGTTGGAGTCGTGCTGGCCGGCCTTTGGCTGACACGTGATGCGCTGAACCAGCCGCTGACGGCCGAGTTGATGTCGGCGTGAGCGGTCAGCCGCCGATATAGGACATTTCGATCTTCTTGACGACGGCAATGCCCTTGGCGCGCAACTCGGAATAGCGGTCGTCGCGGGCCTGCCAGATACCCGTGATGGCTTGCGTCAATTGCGCGTCCGACGCGCCTGAACGCAACAAGGCGCGTAGGTCGGTTCCCTGAGAGGCAAAGAGGCAGGTATAGATGCGGCCATCCGTTGCCAGCCGAAGGCGCGTGCAATCGGCACAGAAGGCGTGGCTGACCGAGGCAATGACGCCGACTTCGCCGCCGCCATCCTGGTAGCGCCAGCGTTCGGCGACCTCCCCAGGGTAGTTGGCGTCGACTGCTTCGAGCGGCCATTCGCTGTTGATGCGACGCAGTATCTCGCTTGCCGGTACGACATCATCCATGCGCCATTGGTTGGCATTGCCGGCATCCATGTATTCGATGAAGCGCAGGACATGGCCACTGCCGCGAAAATGGCGAGCCATGGCAACGATTTCGCCGTCATTTAGACCGCGCTTGATCACGGCGTTGACCTTGATCGGTGCCAATCCCGCCGAGGCGGCGGCATCGATGCCGGCGAGCACTTTGGCAACCGGGAAATCGACGTCGTTCATGCGGGCGAAGATGTTCTCGTCTATTGCGTCGAGACTGACCGTGACGCGGTGCAGTCCGGCACTGCGCAAGCTGCGGGCCCGCCCGGCGAGCAGCGAGCCGTTGGTGGTCAGGCTGATCTCGACGCCAGGCAGAGGTGCCAGCTGTTCGATCAATTGTTCGATATCGCGGCGAACCAGCGGCTCGCCGCCGGTAAGGCGAATCTTGGTGACCCCTTGGGCGACGAACAGTCTGGCCAGACGGACGATTTCCTCGTACGAGAGGATTTCGCCCTTCGGCAGGAAGTGGTAATTGCGGTCGAAAGTCGATTTCGGCATGCAATAGACGCAGCGGAAGTTGCATCTATCGGTGACGGAAATGCGCAGGTCGCGTAGCGGCCGACGACGAGAATCGAGCAATGGGTCTGTCATGGTGATCGGATCATGTGAAAGGCATCCCTCACGTCTTGCAGCAAGGCATCGTCATCCCAGGGCTTATTGATGTATTTCCAGATGGCGCCACGGTTGATTGCGTCGGTAACCGCCGAGAGTTCCGAATATCCGGACAGCACCATTCTCACCGTCTGCGGATAAAGATCCTTGACCCTGGATAGGAATTCCACTCCTGACATCTCCGGCATGCGTTGATCCGAGATGATGATTTGGACAGGATTGACCGCCAACAGTTCGAGTGCTTCGGCGCCGCCGTTCGCCGTCAGTACCCGGTAACCGGCGCGCCGGAACAGGCGGCGCAGCGCATTGAGGATACTCGGCTCGTCGTCTACCAGGAGCAATGCTGGCTGGTCGGAACCGGCGGCGGCCAGGTCGAAGTTCAGTCGGTGGCCCTTACGCAAGAGTATTTCAAGTTCGTCGGCCGGCAGTGGTTTGCTGAACAAGAAGCCCTGCATTTCATCGCAGTCATGGCGGCGCAGGAAATGCATCTGCGCCTCGGTCTCGACCCCTTCGGCAATCACCACCTTCGCCAGCTTGTGCGCCATTGCGATGGTGGCCGTCGTGATCGAGGCGTTGACCGGATTGCTGGTGATGTCACGGATGAAAGACTGGTCCACCTTCAGCCGATCGATGGCAAAGCGGGACAAGTAGGCCAGCGACGAATAGCCAGTGCCGAAATCGTCGAGCGAAATCCGTACACCAAGTTGCTTCAGCCGATCGACCGTACGCACTGCCTTGGCGGCATCGTGCATCATCGCGCTCTCGGTCAATTCCAGTTCGAGGAAGCGAGCCGCCAATCCGGTCGAGGCCAGTACGTCCGCCACCGTGTCCGGGAGCGTGGCGAGATGGAAATGACGGGCCGAAAGATTGACCGCGATACGAATTTGTCCGAGGCCAGCGTCGTGCCAGATCTTCGTTTGGCGACAGGCCTCAGCCAATACCCATTCGCCGATAGCGATGATTACGCCGCTCTCCTCCGCGATCGGAATGAAGGCGTTGGGCGGTATCAGGCCGCGTTCGGGATGTTGCCAGCGAACCAATGCCTCGACACCGACAATCTCGCCGGAAAGCAGCGATAGCTGCGGTTGGAAGTGCAAGCGTAATTGATTGCTCAGCACGACATTGCGCAACTCATTGGTCAGGTCGTTGCTGCCGTTGGCGCCGGAGCCATTGTTCCGGACATAGAAGCTGTATTGGCCGCCGCCGGCCCTCTTGCTGTCTTCCAGTGCCACATAGGCGCTGCGGAAGAGGCTTTCTGCATTTCTGCCGTCGGTCGGATAGCGGGTAATGCCGATGCTCACCGTCAGCTGACAATCCTGACCATCGACATGGAATGGTCTGGCAAGAGCATTGACAACTCGAGAGGCCATCTCGGCGCAGAGCGTCTCTGCATTGATGGAGCGAAGTACCAGAGCGAATTCGTCGCCACCGACGCGAGCGGCCAGATCATCGGCGCGGATCCCTTCGGCGAGCCGCGATACGACTTCCAGCAGTACATGATCGGCGCCGATCTGGCCGAGCTTTTCGTTAAATCTGTGAAACCTGTCGATGTCGATCAACAGCAAGGCAAAGCCACGACGGCTGGCGTGACTGTTGCTGATGATCTCGCCAAGCTGGGATAAGAGTGACTCGCGGTTGGGCAGGCCGGTCAGCGTGTCCATCGTCGAAATACGGCCAGCCAGCTCGGAGCTTGCGTCGCGAGCGAAATGTTCCTCCTTGATGGCTAGATAGCCGACGATGCTACCTTCGCCGTCGCGAACTGGCGAGATACGAATATATTCATTAACCAAGTCACCGTTCTTGCGGCGGTTGATCATCTCGCCATGCCAAATGCCGCCGGCAGTGATGGTTGCCCAGAGCTGGCGGTACACCTCGATCGGTGTCTTTTCCGAACGGAACAGACGCGTGTTGCGGCCGATCAGTTCGTCGCCGGCATACCCGCTGGCCTCGCATTGTCGAGGGTTGGCATAGAGGATGTTGCCGTCGAGATCGGTCAGCAAGAGACCGAACGAAGTGTTCTCGACGATCTGTCGATAGAGATTGCTATCGCTATCGGCAGTCGTACCGGCCGTCAAAGTCAGCTCCGCGGTCCTGCAATCGGCAACCAAACCCGAAAAGTCGTGCCTTCGCCGGGCGTGCTCCTGACATCGAAATGACCGCCGTGGCGTTTGACGATAATGTCATACGACAGCGACAGTCCGAGGCCGGTGCCTTTGCCGACTGGTTTGGTCGTGAAGAAGGGTTCGAAAATGCGTTTGACGGTTTCGGGGGCCATGCCCTTGCCGGTGTCCTGAATCTCGACCCAGGCGGAATCGCCTTCGCTGCCGGATCGAACCGTGATGGTGCCCCTCTCGTCGATGGCCTGGGCAGCATTGACCAAGAGATTCATGAAAACCTGATTCAACTGAGCTGCGATGCAGTGGACCGCCGGAATCTCGCCGTACTGACGGATGACTTCCGCCTTGTACTTCAACTCTGCCCAGACGACATTGAGCGTGCTCTCGAGCCCTTCGTTGATGTTGGCTTCCTGCCATTCGGCTTCGTCGACATGGGAGAACTCCTTCAGATCCTGGACGATCTTCTTCACTCGCGCCAGGCCATCCTGCGATTCCTTGAGCAAGGCGCGCACGTCTTCGCGCAGGAAGTCGAGATCGGCATCGGCCCTGGCTGCCAGGATCGTGGCCGGCGCTGCCGGCGTCGCGAATTGCTCATAGGTGTCGATGACGACCAGCAGCTTTTCGATGTAACCGTGCAAGGTGCCGAGATTGGAATTGACGAAGCCGATCGGATTGTTGATCTCGTGGGCGACACCCGCTGCCAACTGGCCGATGGCCGCCATCTTTTCCGATTGCAGCAACTGGTTCTGGGCGTCCTCAACTTTCTTCAGCAACGCCTTCAGCTGTTCTTGTTCCTCGCCCAGTTTGCCGTTGGCTTCCACTAGCTGCTGCGTGCGTGCGGCGACCTTCTCTTCCAAGTGCAGGTTCGTTTCCGCCAAGTCCTGGTTGGTCGCCGAGAGGACGCTGTAGAGCTTGTGCAAGGCATCCAGCAACGCGGATGCACTGCTGTCCACCTGCCGGTGCTCGAGCTCAAAGGCTTCGTCGGGCGGTGTACCCTTGTGCACCAGGCTGATCTGCTTGGCCATGTCCTGGTCTTCGGAAAGGATATGGAAGGTCAGCCAGGCAGCAAGAAATCCGTGCACGACTTCCGCCGGGTTTCGCATCGTCGCGCGTGATTTCCACATCGAGACCACTTGCTGAATGAATTCCTTGTGATGCCGTGTGTGGATGTCGGCGTGGCGGGCATCGAGATGCGCTTCCTTCATCAGATGCTCTTCATCGGCGAAGTGCTTCACCGCATAGTCGGCCAGATCCTTGAACAGGCTTTGCAATTGCCCCTCGGAAACATGGCTGCCGCCGAGCAGCATGTCGCCAACATCATTGACAACGTTGACCAGGTGATGATGCTGGAGGTCGACGATATCAATTCCGGTTACGAAACGCTCATCCCAGACAAAGGCTTCCATGCTCCAGTCCCTTAAAGCGGATCAATCATCCGATTGGCAGGCAATCAGGGCTTGTCGAGGTCCTGGAACTCGGGATCCAGAACCACCGAGCCGTCCTCGGCCCAATTGACCTTGGTGATTCCCGGTTCCAGTGTTTCCAGGCGCTTTGCTTCCAATTCTTGCGCCGACATGTTGCCAGCCTTGACCCGCGCCTCATCGGCTAGTCTGCGGTTTTCGAGCAGCAATTCACGGTTGTGCAGAGCTTGTCCGATGGCAGCGACCAGTTCGTAGTCGTTCCACGGCTTGGCGATGAAACGGAATATTTCAACCTCGTTGATGGCCCTCACCAGGACATTGAGGTCGGCGTAGCCGGAAAGAATCAGACGTGCAGCGTCCGGTTGACACGCGCGTGCTTCAGTCAGCAGTGTCACGCCATCCATCTCGGGCATTCGGTAGTCGGTCAGAATGAGATCGTATGGCACGTGCGACAGGCTATCCAGGGC
>Ga0265325_10001005_pt1 | contig 20292 bp, 21 predicted proteins | sample 41420metaG_FD_202090 | JGI IMG/M metagenome (GOLD analysis project Ga0265325, IMG submission 202090) | Rhizosphere microbial communities from Carex aquatilis grown in University of Washington, Seatle, WA, United States - 4-14-20 metaG | ecosystem: Host-associated > Plants > Roots > Rhizosphere... | reverse complement strand
CACAGATTACGACCTGCGGGCCTTCGATCTTGACTTCAGTAACTCGCCGACTCTTGTACTCACGGCCAAGTTGTCGTCCCCGGGGACTACCCTTGCCGGCGCGAAACCGGCTGTCGGGAAGGCCAAGCCGCCCATTACTGGCGCGGTGGACTATTTCGTGACCCTGGTGGCGCGGCTCGACATCAACAGCCAGCCCATCAAGATCTTCAGCTCGGTCACCGACAACAACCATCTCGACGCCTTTCCCCGCCTGCAAGTCATCGACGCGGTCGACGCCGATGCTAATGGCCGCGGCGTCCTTCTATTTCGCCAGTATTCCGACACCAGCCTCAACTACAGTCTGTATCGCGTCTTTCCCTACCAGATGGTGAAAGTCTTCGAGGGAGGGGCGGGGCTGTAACCGGCGGCACGGTTCACGCCAACGAGCCGTCATCCCATTTCCCAGGCGTTGCCGCTCGTCCGAGTCCCAGTTTTCGGCTTTCTTGATCAAACCTGCCACGCGCTCATGAGCATTGCCATCTACTATCGATGGTAGTAATATCGGCACAGTACCTCGGCCACTTCCGTTTGCGCGTCCGCGAGGACAGCACGTATTTTTCACAGGCAGTGATCTTCAGATATTCGATCCGCCTGCCCTAATGCTCCCCCATCCGGGCGGAGCCGAAAAGGAGCCGCATCCATGTCAACTTTGAAAAGATTGTCCCTGTGGTTCGCCCCACTTGTATTCCTTAGTTTGCTTCCCGTGCTGCTTAGCGCACAGGAAATGGGCGGCAAGCAGCCGACTGCGGTTACCGGTTGCCTCAAGCAGGGGTCCACGGACACCGGATTTTACCTCATGGCGCAAGACGGCAAGATGTACGAAATCATGGCCCATGGCGTCAACCTGAAAGAGCATGTTGGCCATACAGTCACAGTCACAGGCCACAGCGTAAAACTTTCTGAGGCGCAGGAAGCTAAGAAAGCAGCGACCGAAAAAGCAGAGGCAGGCAGCAGTTCGTACGTGGATTTTCAAGCCACTGGCGTGAAAATGGTGAGTTCGAGCTGCCAGTAGGCCCACTCGCCAAGCCAGAATTTCGGATCGAACCTAGGCCGCTCTGAGTAGGCGGGCGGCCACCTCCTTCTTTCTGTCGAGCCGTCGCGCGAAGCTTCTTCCTTCCGCGCTCTGATTCCCACAAACGGCACCGCAGCAGCCAGCGCCGGTCTTGCGGTCGGTGAGACGGCCAGAAAAAAGAGCACGGATTTTCTCCGTGCTCTCTCCGGCAAGAATCCGAAACTACAGAATGTACCGCGACAGGTCCTGGTCCTTCACGATGTCGGTGAGCGTCTGGCGGACGTAGTCGGCGTCCACGGTCACGTGCTTTTCCGTCAAGTCGGAAGCCTCGAAGCTGATGACGTCGAGCACCTTCTCCATGATGGTGTGCAAGCGCCGCGCGCCAATGTTTTCCGTCCCCTCGTTGACCTTGAAGGCAAAGTTCGCAACCTCCGCAAGCGCCTCGGGCGTGAACTCCAGCTTCACCCCCTCGGTTTCCAGCAGTGCGATGTACTGCTTGGTGAGCGACGACTTCGGCTCGGTGAGGATCTTGATGAAGTCCTCGACAGTGAGCGATTGCAGCTCCACGCGGATGGGAAACCTGCCCTGCAGCTCCGGGATCAGATCGCTCGGCTTGGACACATGGAACGCGCCTGCCGCGATGAACAGGATGTGGTCGGTGCGCACCATGCCATAGCGCGTGTTCACGGTGGTGCCTTCGACGATGGGCAGGATGTCGCGCTGCACGCCTTCGCGCGAGACGTCAGGTCCGTGGCCGCCTTCGCGGCCGGCAATCTTGTCGATCTCGTCGAGGAAAATGATGCCCGAGTTCTCCACCCGGTCGACGGCGATGCGCGTCACCTGGTCCATGTCCACCAGGCGCTGCTCTTCTTCCTGGATGAGGTATTCGAAGGCCTCGCTCACCTTCATCTTCCGCTTCTTGGTGCGCTGGCCGAAGATGTTGGGCAGCATGTCCTTGACGTTGATGTCCATCTCTTCGACGCCCTGGTTGGAGATGATCTCGAACGCGGGCATGGACTTTTCGCGCACGTCGAGCTCGACGATTCGTTCGTCGAGCTTGCCTTCGCGCAGCTGCTGGCGGAACTTCTCGCGGGTGCGCGAGCCTGGTTCGCCGGCGAGCAGCGGCTCGCTTCCGACGTTGAAACCAATGTGCTGCTGGTCCACGGCAGACGGACGCGGCGGGACCTGCGCCGGCATCGCCGGCAGCAGCAAGTCGAGCAGCCGCTCTTCGGCGTTCAGCTCCGCCTTGTCGGCGACGTCTTCCAGCTTCTCCTCCCGCACCATGTCGATGGCGATCTCGACCAGGTCGCGGACCATGGACTCGACGTCGCGGCCCACATAGCCGACCTCGGTAAACTTTGACGCTTCGACCTTCATGAACGGGGAATTGGCCAACTTCGCCAGGCGGCGGGCGATTTCAGTTTTTCCCACACCCGTCGGCCCAATCATGATGATGTTCTTGGGAATGACTTCTTCGGCCAGCTCGGCGGGCAGCTTCTGCCGGCGCATGCGATTGCGCAGCGCGATAGCGACCGCGCGCTTCGCCTGGTTCTGTCCGACGACATATTTGTCGAGCTCACGCACGATCTCGCGCGGAGTGAGCTCGTCAAGTGCTACGTGTTCTTCATCTGTAGTTGCGGGAAGATAAATGGCCAATGTAAACCTCAAAAGTTGTCAGTTGCCGGTTCTCAGTCGCCAGTCAGAGTTGCGATGTCATCAGCCTCACTGACAACCGACAACTGTTCCTACAGCTCTTCGATCGTTACCTTGTCGTTCGTATAGATGCAGATCTTGCCGGCAATCTTCATGGCTTCTTCTGCAATCTGCCGTGCCGATAGACTCGTGTGCTCGAAGAGTGCGGTCGCGGCCGCGATCGCGTACGGTCCCCCGCTGCCAATGGCGGCGATTCCGGTGTCAGGCTCGATCACGTCGCCCTGGCCGCTGATGAGGAAGGTCTGGCTCTGGTCCGCGACCAGCAACAAAGCTTCCAGCGAGCGCAGCATCTTGTCGGTGCGCCAGTCCTTGGCCAGTTCGACTGCGGCCCGCCCAATGTTGCCGTGATACTGCTCCAGCTTCGACTCGAAGCGCGCGAACAGCGAAAACGCGTCGGCCGTGGAGCCGGCAAAGCCGGCGAGAATCTTGTCTTGGTAAAGCCGCCGAATCTTGCGGGCGGTGTGCTTGATGACACCTTCCCCGAGCGTGACCTGGCCATCTCCGGCCATCACGACCTTGTCATCCCGGCGAACGCAAAGAACGGTAGTAGAGCGGATCAAACGCTTTTGTGGCATGAATGAGTTTGATTATAGCAGCCCTAGACCTGCCTGATGCCGAAAGTTGAGTGAAAGTGACTAAGATTCTATATCCGCTTTAGATACAGACGCTTTAACTGGATACTTCTCACCGAAGACTCTGCCCTGCGAGTCAAAATCCCTGTCTCCCCGTGGAAGTCCGTGGCTAAGGCTTTTCCGTCGTAGTGGCCTGATGGCTGAAGCCGTGCTCTGCCAGCAGGTCGTCCACCCGAGCCTCCAGAATGTTTCGGATGGAGCAAATTCCCAGCACCTTGCCCCGATCGTCCACGATGGGCATGTGGCGATAGTGACGCTCCATCATGACGGCCAGCGCCTCGCCGGGCGTGGTTTCTTCGGTGGCCATCTCCACCATAGGGCTCATCAACTCGCGCACCGGCGTGGTTTTGGGGTCGCGTCCGCTGAGGGCGAACTTGGCCAGCACGTCGCGTTCGGTGAACATGCCGGCGACGATTCCGTCATCGTCAACCACGGCCACCGCGCCTACGCTCTTGTCCAGCATGGTCTGTATGGCATCTTCTACCGTTGCCAGAGCCGGCACCGTCGCCGGTCCTTCGTCACACCACTTGAGAAGACTCATGTTGTTTGCCTTATGCTACTACCTTTTCGCTGTTCGCCTTCCGCTATTCGCTTTTCGCGAAAGTCCTTAGCGAAGAGCGAATAGCGAACGGCGAATAGCGTTTTCCTACGCATTAATCGCCATGCCAAACACCGCGTTCGAGGCATCCAGCATCGCCTCCGACAGCGTGGGATGGGCATGGATGATGTGAGCGATATCTTCCGCCGTACATTCCATCTCCAGCGCCAGCACCGATTCGGCAATCAACTCGGTGGCGTTTGGCCCGATGATGTGTACGCCCAGGATCTCGCCGTACTTGGCGTCGGTAACGATCTTCACGAAGCCTTCGTGCTGCCCCACGATGCTGGCGCGCGAGTTCGCGGTGAACGGGAACTTGCCGACCTTCACCTCATAACCCTGCTCCTTCGCCTTGGCTTCGGTCAGGCCAACGCTGCCGATCTCCGGATGGCAATACGTGGCGTTGGGGATGCGCAGCAGATTGATCGGCTTGGCGGGCTTGCCGGCGAGGTGGGTGACCGCGACGATGCCTTCCATCGCGCCCGCGTGCGCCAGCTGCGGGTATCCCATGACAACGTCGCCGATCGCATAGATGCCCGGCTCCGCAGTGCGCATAAACTGGTCAACCTTCACAAAGCCGCGCTCAACCTCGATCTTCGTCTTGTCGAGGCCGACATTCTCGGTACACGGCGCGCGGCCGACGGCGACCAGCACCTTCTCGGCCTCGAGTTTCTGGGCCTTGCCGTCGACGGTGAAAGTAACCGCCACGCCGGTCTTGGTTTTTTCGACTTTCTCGACCTTGGCGTTGACGAAGCCGTTAATGCCGCGCTTGCGGTACACCCGCATCAGTTCCTTCGACACTTCCTCATCCTCGACGGGCACATACCGCGGCAGCATCTCCAGGATGGTCACATCCGAGCCGAATGACTTATAGATGGCAGCGAACTCGACGCCAACGGCGCCTGAGCCGATCACGATCAGCGACTTGGGAATCTGGTCCAGGCTGAGCACTTCGATGTTGGTCAGGATTTGCATGTCCGGCTGCAAGCCCGGCAACATGCGCGCGGTCGAGCCGGTGGACAGAATCACGTTCCTGGCCTTGATCGACTTTTGCTCACCGCCTTCGAGGGCGACAGTGTGAACCCCGTCCTTGGCCGGTCCAGTCAACTTGCCATAGCCGCGGACGACGTCAACCTTGTTTTTCTTCATCAGGAACTGCAAGCCCTTGGCGTGCTTGTCCACGATGCCCTGCTTGCGTTTCTGGATCGCGCCCCAGTTCAGCGTGACGCCGGCAGTGTTCTCCAGACCCAGCTCGACGCCCTCTTTTACGTGGTCGAAGACCTCGGCATTGAACAGTAGCGCTTTGGTAGGAATGCAGCCGACATGGAGGCAGGTTCCGCCCAGATAGGGATCTTTCTCGATGAGCGCGGCCTTCAGGCCGAGCTGTCCGGCGCGAATGGCCGCGGTGTATCCTGCCGGGCCGCTTCCGATGATTGCTACGTCGTAGATGGTTTCAGGCAAGTTCGTGCTCCCGTTCTAAGAATCTTGATGATGGCCGGGATTCCCCCGCGAGTCCGGCGGACTGGCGGGAATAATGGGCGACAGGCGAATAGATGATTGTAAAGCATGGGAAGTAGCAGGGCCGAGACTGACCTGCCACTTCCCACAGAATCCGCGTCATCCCTGTAAATCCGCGGTTAAAGGGTCTTCCTGAGTCTTTTTCTCGCCCCGCGCCGTATATCCCGATAGTATGATCGCCACCGCCTTCAGTTCGCTGGTTCCGATGGAAACCGAAGAGGCCCAAATCGCTCGTGGGCTGCACCGCCGCGATCCTGACCTGCTTGACGCCCTGATCGAGCAGTATCAGCACCGGCTGCTTCGCTACCTGCTGCACTTGACCGGCAACCGCGCCGTGGCCGAAGACCTGTTCCAGGAGACATGGCTGCGGGTGTTGGAGAAAGGCCATCTTTACGACGGGCGCAACCGCTTTGTGACCTGGCTGATGTCCATCGGACATAACGTGGCCATCGATCATTTGCGCAAGCGCAGTCCCTGCAGCCTCGACGAAATGAAGGACCCGGAAGACGGCGTGCCATTCGAGCCGGAATCCAAAGGGCCGTCGCCGCTCGATTCGGCAGTGGCAAAACAGCAGCACGAGATGTTCAATGAAGCGCTGAGCCAAGTGCCTGCCGCTTTCCGTGAAGTGCTGGTGCTGCGCTTTCAGGAACAGATGAAACTTGAGGAGATCGCACAGTTGATTCGCATTCCCCTTTCCACCGTGAAGACCAGAATCTACCGCGGCGTGATGGCGTTGCGTCCCGCGCTGAAAGGAGGCGCCCGATGACGAACCACGAACATGAGCGCGCCACTGACCTCATCGCACGACACGGAGTGGACGACATTGCTGCCACCGATGTGTCCTGGCTAGAGTCGCATTTGTCGCAGTGCCGTGAGTGCGCTGAGTATGCCGGGGCGTTCGAGCAGACAGGAAACTTTTTGCGCTCGCTGGCCGTTACCGCCGGTCCGGCGCTGGTGACCAGCACGCAAGCCCGAGTACGCGCGCGAGCCGAGCAGCTTCGCGAGCAACAGGCGCGCATGGTGCTGGTCACGGTCTCGTTCTGCATCGGCGTGCTGTTTTCCACGGCATCGGCGTGGTTGTGGTGGAAGCTGGGAGGCTGGGTGGTGCAGCAGTTGGGCCTTCCCGAGTCGATCGTGGGACCGGGAGTGCTGCTGTTCTGGCTGCTGCCCGCAATCGTAATCGCGGTTTTGATGGTAACCGTTCCTCATACCGTATTGAGCCATCCCCTTTTGCTTTCACTGACGGGGGAGCATGAAGGAGAAATCCGATGAACGATAAGAAATCGCGCTTCAAAGACGAACTGAAGATCATCCCGCCCATCGCGGTCGGCATTGCTATCGCAGCGTTTGTGGCCATGCTGGTTCTGTTCGCGGTCCTGCCGAAAGGGCCGCATGATTTGCCGCCATTCCCCGGCTGGCTCTTCCTGGGAATCTTAGCGGGACTAGTACTGGCAGCATGGGTGCTCCTTATCGGCTACATCAATGCTGACTCCGGGCGTCGCGGTATGGGCAGGGTCCTGTGGACCTTCATTGCAATCTTGATCCCGAACTGCATCGGCATCCTGGCTTATTTTCTGCTGCGTAAACCGATTCTGCGCCCCTGTCCGGGCTGCGGGGCAGAGATCAGCCCGGATTTCCGCTTCTGCCCCAAGTGCGGATTCTCGCTGGCCCCGGTGTGCGCACATTGCGGCCGCGCCATCAATCACGATTACGTGTGTTGCCCCTATTGCGGCAAGACCGTGGGGGCAACCACAGCTTCCTAGAAACGCGGCAGGAAAGCGGAGGGCCTATTTACTATTCGGTCACCAAAACCTATTGCTTCTCCGCCAGCAACGTACAACGAATTCGCCGTGTACCCCTCCCCCCTCCCATGTCTTAAAATCATGGAGTTAGAGGAAAAATCCCGCCAAAATCGTCAGCCCATTGAAGTTACAGGTAAAATCGTCTTTCTATTGGACTTATTACCATTTTACGGGAAGGGCAGCACGCTTTCAGTCGAGACAGTATTTACTTAGTCGCCAATATGGCTGCCGAGTCCTTCTGGCTCGAAACTCGGAACCTCTCAACCGCGGGACACGTTGGCCGCCTTCGCTGTCATGTCAAAGAACCCATCACCCATGCCTTAGAGACACCGATGGGGCGCATCCGAGCCCTATCACGAGGCTAGACCGCGGGCGGGATTTGTCAAGGTACGAAAGTACAGGTGAGGTAACTGTACTTTCGTAATAGGGGGGCGTGAAGGTAACGCGAGACCCGAAGTCCCATGGCGGCGTGGCTACGCTCTTTTGGACGACAATCTGCTGCGGTTGGCCTGCCTCAGTTGCTGTCCTTGGCCTTAACCGATTGGGACATTTGCGCGACTGTCTGCGCGATCAGTTTGTGACCGGACTGGCTGGGATGGACATCGCACGAGAACGAATTCTGCCCGTTCTTAACGTTGAGCAGACCAGCGACACAAGTTTTACCGCCCGCTTGCGAAGCCACAGCCTGGAATGCGGAAAACACGTCCGCTACCACCGCGCCGAACAAAGGCGCTGGCGACGTAATCGCCTGATTTAAGGCAATGGTTACCTGGGTCGCGCCCTGGTTGGAATAGTCAGTCGAGTAATAATTTGCGATGACTATGGGCCCGGCATATCCTGTGGCGCGGAGGCCGCCGAGGATGGTCCCCATGTTGGCCGCCGCTGTAGCCAACACCGCGGGGAGACCCTTGGCAATGCAGGTGGGATCGTTGTTGCAGGCCTGTTCCAGGAGAGCCACGTCGTTGGAGCCGACCTGGATCGTCACCAGGCCCGTGCCGCCATGCTGTTCGAGGAAACTTGTGGCGTAATCCATCTGCGTGGTTGCGGAGCCGTAATCAACATGCAACGGTACATGCGCACGATAGAGGCGGCAGCCGTTATCGGGCGCGGTGGACGACAGAAAACTGCCGCTCGTCTCCCCGGGACAGCCGGCATTCGCCACGTCCAAGCCCAACGCGATGCCGGTCCAATCCGGATATCCTACGAAGTTTTCGGGATTGAAGTATTCGAATCCCGCCTGGTTGATATACCCGAACGGGATGCTGTCACCCAGCGCAAGATAAGCGGTAGAACTGCCGGCGCGGTCCTTCGCCGAAGCAGATCCGAGTGCGAAGAATGCGATTATCACGAACACGCCCAAAAGCCTGCGTACCTTCATTGCTGTCTCCTTAGCCGGGATTTGCTTTTTGCTCTCGAAAACGACGCCATAGTACACGCGTCTTGCCCGTCGTGACACCGTGGAGTCTAACAGGATTTCTGTGCTGAAGGCGCCGCTGGTTTAGAATTCCCTTCCATGGCAGCAGTTACGTATCTGGAAGCGATTCGCCAGGGTATCTGGGAAGAGATGGAGCGCGATCCCGCGGTCTTCTGCATCGGCGAAGACATCGGCATCTACGGCGGCGCCTTCAAAGTCACCGAAGGCCTGATCGACCGCTTCGGCCCCGAGCGGATAGTGGATACACCGATCTCGGAGATGGCCATCATCAACGCCAGCTTCGGCGCCGCGCTCACCGGCATGAGGCCGGTGGCCGAGTTCCAGTTCATGGATTTCATCGGTTGCGCCTTCAACCAGATCACCAACCTGCTGGCCAAAGCGCATTTCCGTTGGGGTGCGCCGGTGCCGGTGGTGGTGCGCGGCCCGTCCGGCGGCGGGGTGCATGGCGGCCCGTTTCATTCGCAGAATCCCGAAACTTACTTCGCGCATACGCCTGGACTCAAAGTCATCTGCCCGGCGAGCGCCTACGACGCCAAGGGACTCATCAAGTCCGCGATCCGCGACAACAATCCGGTCTTGTTCTTCGAGCACAAATTCCTCTATCGCCGCATCAAGGAAGATCTGCCCGCCGAGGACTACACCGTACCGATCGGCAAGGCGCGGGTGGTGCGCGAAGGCCGAGACGTAAGCGTGATTACATATGCGGCGATGGTCTACGTGGCGCTGGAAGCCGCGGAAATACTGGCGAAGGAAGGCATCGAACTGGAGATCGTCGATCTGCGCACCGTTCTGCCGCTGGATCGCGAAGCCATTCGGCAGACGGTGGAGAAGACCAATCGCGCGATCGTGCTGCACGAAGACACCAAGACCGGCGGCATCGCCGGCGAAGTTGCGGCGGTGATCAACGAAGAGTGCTTCGATTCGCTGGATGCGCCTATCGTGCGCATTGCGTCAGCCGACAGCCCGGTGCCGTTCTCGCCGCCGCTGGAAGAAGCATTCCTGCCCAAAGTCGAGGATGTGGTGCGCGAGGCCAGGCGGCTGCGGCGGTACTGAGCGATGCTGGAAGCAATCAGCTTGTCCCCGACGTGGTCCAGCAGGTTTGCGATTTGGAGGGGCGCGCCTTTAAGTGTCTGTGTGAGAACTCCTGCCGCCCCTACGGGGCTCGGGTCAATATCCCACTCTACCCAGCGCTGAAGCGCTGGGCTAAGCTCTTTCGCGCCTACGGCGCTGGTTCCCAGCCACCTCATCCCACTACCGCTGTCGAAATATAGTTCCCACGCAGACTCTGAAGCCGTGCCCTTTCAAAGCCTCGCACTGCAAGTTGGTGGCATCTGCCTGAACCATGCCCTCCGTAGTACGATATTGCATTCGCCACTCAACGAATGAGTTGGAGGTGAGACGTGCGCGGATTCATCTGGGGAATCATCGTTACCTTGCTGGTGCTGTGTGTCGGCGGCTATTTCTATGCGACAACGGGGCACTTCGACACGCGTGCCGTGGGCAACACGCCCAGCACGTTCGAGAGGCGGACGGCCATGAAGTCGTTGGACGAATGGGTAGACGGGCACGCTCCCAAGCAGGCCAACCCGTTCCAGCCGACCGCAGACAACGTCATGGACGGCTCCATGACCTACGATAAGAATTGTGCCCTCTGCCACGGCAGCCTGAAGCAACCGGTGTCAGTGATGCGGGACAAGTTTTACCCGTCGGTACCGCAGCTCATGACCAACGTTCCTGACGATCCTGACGGCAATCTCTTCTACCTCATCAAGTATGGTGTTCGTTACACCGCCATGCCCGGCTGGGATGGCGTGCTGTCGGACGACGATATCTGGAAGACTGTGGTTTTCCTCAAGAATTCGGGGCAGATGAAGGACAACTCGCAGCCGCAGACGGCCGCGCCGAAGTAACCGTTGGCCGGTCTCGAATCTACTCCTGCGCTTGAGTGCTGGCGAACGCCTGCAGAGCGCTGGCTTCGTCGGGCTTCACCTCGACCACGGTGTCCACTCTGGTCATGCGCAGAAGCTTTTGTACCACCATCCCGGGATTCACGATCCTCAGCTCTCCGCCCTGCTTGCGCAGTGTGGTGGCCGAGCCAACCAGCTCCCCGATTCCTGAGCTATCGATATAGGCCACGTCGTGGAGATTCAGGACAATGTTTTTTTGGCCGCGCCGGGCAAAATCGCGAATCACCTCTTGCAGCGAAACGCCCGTTCCCGCGCCAAACGCCAACTCAACGCCGACATCGATTCGTCCGGCTATGTCCAGGACAGTAACGCTTCCAACTTGCCGTGCTTCGTAGTTCATGCCCATGAAGTCTACTCCTCAGCGGCACGGACGGCATAGCCGTCCCTTGAGGTACGTACGTCGAAGGGTATCCTTCCCCAGTGCCTACTCTTCCACTTGCTTCTGCACGCCAGAATACGGAAACTGTAATATCTTCACAATGAATATCGCACTGTTCGGCGGCACCTTCGACCCTATTCATCGCGGACACGTCGTCGTGGCCGGCGCCGCCGCTCAGAAGTTCGGTCTGAAACAAATCTGGTTCATTCCCGCCGACATTCCGCCGCATAAACAGAAGGCGCCGATTACCTCGTTCTACCATCGCTACACCATGGTTTCGTTGGCGCTGGCCGGGGAAAGGAATTTTGTGCCGTCGCTGCTGGAAGCGCCTGATCCGGACGGAGACGGCAGAAAGCGCAATCCCAGCTACTCAATTAATACAGTTCGCCGGGTCAAGGCTGCACTTGGCAAGAGCGACCGCCTATACTTCCTCATAGGGATGGACGCCTTCAAGGATATAGCCAAGTGGTACAAGGCGGAGGAACTGCTGGCGGAATGCGATTTCATCGTGGCCGCGCGGCCGGGATATTCGCTGGCCGATGTCGCCTCTTCCTTGCCGCAGAAATTACGTCCGGCGGCGGCGGTCACGAAGTTGTTCCGCAAGGAGAAGATGGCCGGACCACTGGTGCTCGGAGGCGCAACGCTGCATATGTTGCCGGAGACCCACGAAAACGTCTCCGCCACGCAGATCCGGGCAGCAGTGGACCGTGGCGGCGCACTGAAGCGGCTAGTGCCCGATGCCGTCGCTGAGTACATCCAGAAGGAACAGTTGTATCGTAGTCGAACCACGAAGGAAGGGATTGCAAGCAAACCGAACGCATCTCATGAAGAAAAATGATCTGAAGGCGCAGGTCGCCATCACGGTGCGAGCCTGCCAGGAAAAGAAGGCGGCCGACATCAGCGTCCTGCGGCTCGATGAGCAGGCCAGCGGGTTCACCGATTATTTTGTTCTGTGCTCGGGTGCGAACCCGCGGCAGGTGCAGGCCATCGCCGACGAGATAGACCAGAAGCTCAGTGCCCTCGGGGTGCAGCCCAAACACATCGAGGGCTACACCCAGGCCGACTGGCTCTTGATGGACTATGTCGATTTTGTGGTGCACATCTTCTCCGAGAGTGCGCGCAAGTTCTACGACCTGGAGCGGCTGTGGAAATCTGCCAAGCGGCTGCAACTCGCCGACCTGGAGAAGCCTGAGCGCAAATCCACGGTAAAAAAGACAGCAGCCAAGCGCACCACCAAGCCCAAGACTGCAGCCAAAGCGAAGACCACACCTGGCAAGCGCAGTTTGGCCCCGCGGGCGCGCAAGAGGTCATAGCCGGTGAAGCTTCGCATCGCCTGGATCGGCCGTACCCGCAGCACGCCGATCCAGTCCCTCACTGCCGAATATGTGAAGCGGCTGTCACATTATGCCGCTTGTGACGCCCAGGAATTACCGTCGGAGGCAGCGCTTTTCAAATTGGTGGAGAAAAGCACGTCGCGAACACCGCCGGTCCTGGTGATGCTCGACTCTCGCGGACGTCAGCTCACCTCGGAGGAGATTGCCAACTTCCTGGAATACCACCAGTCACACGGCACCCAGGAGCTGCTGTTTGCCGTCGGCCCCGCCGACGGCTGGAGCGATGAAGCCCGCGCCCAGGCGAAGAACATTATCTCGTTCGGGAAGGTCACCCTGCCCCACGAACTGGCGCGCGTAGTGCTGTTGGAACAGCTTTACCGCGGGTTCACCATCCTGAAGGGCCATCCGTATCATGGAGGCCACTAGCGCCGTCGGGCTCGGCTATACTCGCCTATCGGTCCCTCCGGAGAGCCCATGAAGTCACGGTTTGCTTACTGCGTGTGTCTGCTGCTGGCGATGGGGGCCATTGTTCTCAACTGCCTGGGACAAAGCCCCACTGCTGCTGGGAAAGCCGGCGCAGTGTTCCCGCCGGTGCAGCAATGGAAGGATGCGGTCGTCAGCGGCAACGCGCCTGCCCTCAAGGCGCTGTATAGCGTCAGCCCGGCGGCACAGATCGGCACCGCAGCCGGCGAGACCAATGCCGACTCCGAGGTGTCGTTCTGGACTGGCCTCAAGGCGCGCCGCATGAAGCTCGACATTGTCCAGTCGGACTCGCCGCAACCGGGCCTGCAACAAGTCGTCTTTCAGGCCGAGATACGCTCGGCGGCCAAGCCGGGAGAAGTAACCGAGTACATCTCCACGGGACAGCTCTGGCAAAAGCAAGGCGAGACATGGCGGCTGGTGGCGAGCAAACGCGGCGAACCCACGCGGCTACAGCAGCCTTCGTCCACCACCAGGGAAATCTACCCTCCCGGAGTCAATGCCCACGCCGAAATCCAGCAGGCCCTGTCGCTGGCGTCCAAACAACATAAGCGCGTGTTGGTCGTCTTCGGAGCGAACTGGTGTTATGACTGTCACGTCCTCGATCTGGCCTTTCATCGTCCCGAGGTGGAAACCGTGCTGGCGAAAAACTACGAAGTGGTGCACGTGGATGTCGGCGAGGGCGACAAGAACCAGGACCTGATGCAACAGTACGGGGTGCCCATGAAGAAAGGGATTCCGGCTGTCGCCGTGCTCGACAGCGACGGCAAACTGCTCTTCAGCCAGAAAGGCGGAGAGTTCGAGAAAGCGCGGGCCCTCGCCCCGGAGGATGTGCTGGCCTTCCTGAACAAGTGGAAACCCGCCGCCCGCTGAGCTACGCTATCCGGTAAACGCCGCTGCCGAGACTAGCCTTTTAGGGCTTATTTTTGCTCTGGAGGATCCGAACTGGGATTGACTGTCGTAGACCTGCGCGTAGCTGCCGAGCAAATTCGGAGAAGCACTGAAGGGGACCGCGGCAACATCGACAACCTGGAAATCACTGAGGGTGGCGACAGTTCGGAAACGTGGCCCTGGATCTAGCAGACAGAACGGGTTAACAAAGTTTCGTGCTGAGTTAAAATTGCTGCCCACTCGTTACTAATTCGCTGTCGCCATAAGTCCGACGGCAAGGTGCCCTTCGCCCGGTATCCACTGCGGCGCTTTGTCTCGGCGATGACCGCCTCACGCACTGTGTTGAAATCGCCGAGTTCCAGTTGCTCGTAAAGCTGTTCGATTACCTCGGCAGGATTAGCAATCAGGGACTCGTACGTTATCGTTCTGAATCGGTTCCTGGGTAGATCTTCGGTACTCGAGGCCAGCTTCGCCTCAAACCGGGGACGATCGGCGATAACCGCTTCGCGGATATCCTCATCTGATGGTATCGGCCCGATGGCGTAGGTTTCGAACATTTTGCGCCACATCCGAACCACCGATTCGAAGTTGCTTAAAGGATCGCGCGCGATCACCACGAAACGCGCATCCGGAAGCAGTTCGCGAAGAGTGGCGACGCGAGCGCCGTGGGTCGGCGATTTGAGGATCGTAGGACGACCCATTCCCCGCACCGATACACCGGCAAGAAAAGTCAGGAAAACCTCACGCCAGCGCTGCTCCTCTCCCGGTGAAAGGTCGCGAGGGTCCGTGAGCTTCAGAGCCTCTGGCAGGATCGTCGGAATCAGAAGCGCTTCATAGGGAGACCGCGCGCCCAGTGCCAGAAGCGCGAACTCGTCCTCCTGCGGCGAACCCGCCTGAACCTCCATCTCGTCCATCGGCCGCTGCCTGCTGGAACCCCCACGAGCCAGGGCCGAGGCCTCTGTGAAAATGAAATGATGAGGGTTCATACAAGCATGCGTCGTCGGATACGTGTACCGCGCATCGAGGCATAGTAACTCGTGAAGCAGCGTTGTGCCGGAGCGCCAGTAACCAAGAACCACGATGGCGTTCCGGTAATTTGCCTGGACCAGTTGCTTGCGAGCGAGCGTCTCCTGCAGTCCCGCCATTGCGGAGAATAGGGAACCGGGCGCCAGCGTTTGCCAAAGCAGCATAGGACTGGATCGGAGGTGCCAGTTGCGGCGAAGTTGCCGCCAAGCGCCCGAAGTGAGGTTCAGATATTGATGGCTCACGTGGCTCTTCGCACAAGGTCCGGAAATCGCGAAGACAGCGCCTCACGCAGTGCCTTGGCCCGTGCAGGATATTCCGCACTGTAGTCGACGTAGTTGGTGTTCCAGGTCTCCGCTTCTCGCAATGGGCGAAGGCCGCCTTCTTGAGTGGAGAGGAGAACGACATATTGGTACTGCCCGTCGATCACGCCCGCCGACCCGTGCTGCGGCGGTTTGAAAATGCTGTCGGTTTCCAGATACTGGCAGAATGCGAGTCCCTGACCCTCGCCTGCGCTATCGCCCTCCAGCCACCTCACAAGCGATTGACCGCGCATCCAATCCGGCTTCGGTTGACCGGCGAGCTCGAGGACTGTGGGGGCAAGCGACGTCTGGTCCGCTACAAACGCAACCGTCCGGCCTTCCCGCTGGTTCGGTGTCCGGATGATCAGAGGGATGTGGAGGACCGGCCGGGTGAGATACCGGCCACCATGTTGATAGACGCCGCCCCGAAAGCTTTCCCCATGATCGGCCGACACAATGACCGTTGTGTTGCGTAACTTTCCGCTGCTTTCCAATTCCGACATAAAACTGCCGAAGGCGCTATCGGCAGTTGCCACGAACTCATCGTAGGCCAGGCGGCGCTGGTCCACCTTGTTTTGCCATTCCGGTCCATATATACGGGGAATCGCGAGGCGAGTGCTGTCGTTTTCCTCATCTTCAAAGGTTCGCAATTGGTCGTCAGGGATGAAAAGTCCCCGCTCCGCCGCACCTGGACGATAGGGGGGATGGGGCGACATCACGTGAACCCACAAGAAAAACCCATCGGGCATTTGGGCGAGGATTTTCCGTGCCTGTGCGAAGCTCTCGGCCGCCGGCATTCGTTGGCTGAGATCGTCGGGGAGCCCGGCCACAGAATTCCACATAGCCATCAGATCGCGGTACTCGTCCACGCGGTTGCCGATCCCCGTATGCTGGTGGAGCGAGCCGGTGGCTTCCCACAAGCGTTGCAGTCCACCCTTCTGAAAGGTGGGCGCCGGCAGGAAATCGTAGCCGCTTTTGAGGTTTTCCGTGATGTAGTATGCAGCCCAGTTGGAAACGAATGCGCCAGTGGTATAGCCGGCGCTTCGCATCAAGTGCGCTAGGGTCTTATTGGCATACTTTGCCTGCACCCGGCCCATCAGATGATAAACATGGTGTTCCGAGGGATAGACTCCCGTCAGGATCGACGACACGCTTGGACCGGTGAAGTTTGAGGCAGAATAGAAATTCTTGAAAACCGTGCCCTGGCGGGCAAAAGCGTCGATGTTCGGAGTGGTCGGCAGCCAGTACCCGTAAAGGGACATATCTTCCGTGCTCAAGGCGTCGAAAGTGACCATCAAGAGGTTGGACTTGGGCCGTTGCGGAGCCAGCGCTGCCTTTACCACGGGCGCCGTCTTGCTAAGAGCAAATTCCGTGGCCACCAGCCCAACGGTGCCGACGACGGTCGCAATAGCAGTGCGTCGCGTCATCTTTTCGCCCAGGAAGCCGTCGATGCTCGTCTCCACCTGTCGCCGCGCGCGAGGAATGCAAAGAACTACGACGAAAGTCAGGAAATGGGCTGCAAGTAAGACTGTCGTAAAAGTCGAGCCGCGGTTAGGAGCCCACATTTTGATCAGGATTTTCAACGCGAACCGGGAATCCAGGAAAACGACGAGAACTACTGCAACCTTTGTCGCCCACTCGCTAATTCGTTCGCGCGATGACTTGAAATGCCACAGAAAGGGTGCAATGGCGGCTGTACAGAGGGTCCCTAAAACGACACCGGCCAGCGAGGCGAAAACCAGGCGCACCACAACTTCAAAAACGACTTCAGCAGTGGTGAGATAATACGTCCAGCCCTGAGCCTCCCCCTGCGCCAGCTTGAGAGCCACGGCAAATACCAAACCGATAATTCCGAGGGTGACAAGCCGGATCCAAAGCGACACGGCCGTGGGGCGGAAATTAGAATCCCTGGACATCAGACGTCCGTCCGTCGCCGTAGGCGCCGTGTGAGCGCGCCGAAAGCAGCTCCGATCTGTTTTCTGAGGAATGTAAGGGCGACAGAGGCGGCTAACACCAGGGGAGTCAGTATCTGGGAAGCCAAACCAGCGGCGTTAGGGTCGATGTAGGCGTAAGCCGGAGTTGTGATGATTATCAGGCAAAAAGCACACAGCACAACAGCAATCGGAACGTTCCGATGGTGCTTCATGCCTCCTCCGGATTGGGAAACGGGCGCGCGACCTCGTCAATCACCTCGAAATTGTAGCACACCTGCTGCTCAGGACAGGCATGTTGGCGGACCCACACGCACCGTCGATTTGAGAGCCGGATGTCTGCAAATAATACGTGGCGTAAGGTGTGGACTGTTGGATTCTAGGCGAAGCAAAACAGCGATGCAGGTTGGCTATTCGCCGCGAGCCGTGGACCAGGGCTCGTTCGCGTCGATCTGTTATACATAGTGGTAATCATGCAAGGTTCTCCGCACCCATCTCTCTCAGATCGCGCCAACCGCAGCGATTATGACGTCGCAATTGTGGGGGGCGGTTTCTCCGGAGTCATGACGGCAGTGCATCTTCTTCGTCATTGCCCTCCAACTTCATCCATATTGCTGATCGAGCGCAGCGAGAGGCTTGGACGAGGAGTTGCGTTTGGTACGGCCACGGCGAAGCATCTGCTGAATGTTCCGGCAAAGAACATGAGCGCTTTCGCCGACGACCCGGGCCATTTCCTCCGGTGGCTGCAGCGGCACAAGAACCCGGAAACATCTCCCGACGCCTTTGTTTCGCGGCAATGGTATGGGGAATATGTTGGTAGCCTGCTGACAGAGCAGTTACGCGAACCCGATTCGCCGGCATTGCGCTGCGTCTGTGGGGAAGTGGTAGCGATTGAGCGACAAGGCGAAACGCATTGCCTGGCTTTGACGGATTCTTCGCAGTACCGTGCCGCTTTGGTGGTCTTGGCGGTTGGTAATTTTCCGCCTCTTGATCCATTGCCATTCCGACAGCTATCGAGCCGCCACTATGCACGCTACGCATGGGCGCTGGAGGCATTGGACGGGATCGCCGACTTAGAATCGGTGTTGCTGATCGGGTCCGGACTGACGGCCATTGATCAGGTCGTAACTCTTGAAGCCCGCGGTTTTAAGGGCACGATCTACATGCTCTCCCGCCGCGGACTGCTTCCGGCCATACACTGCCATCAGCCGGCATGGCCGACAGAATGGACGAATGATCTGCCCTTTTCGACCAGGCGACTGGTCTCGGCGATACGTAATCAGGTTCGGCTTGCGGAGAGTCGTCAACAAGACTGGAGGCCAGTGATCGACAGTCTTAGACCGACTACGCAACGGATGTGGAAAAGCTTGGACATAGCTGAAAAGAAAAGGTTCCTTCGGCATGTACGCTCCTTCTGGGAAGTTCATCGTCATCGTGTCCCTCCAGAAACTGGACAGATGCTGGAGCGACTGCGGCAAAATGGCCGATTGGTGCTGCTAGCGGGTCGAGTGCTCGGCTGCAGTGAGGGTGACGATTACGTTGAGGTCGCCTATCGAAATCGAGAAATGACCGATACTGGGGTGCTCCGAGTGTCTCGAATCGTAAACTGCACCGGCCATGAGACGGACGCTCGAAAAATCGATTCCCGAGTTGTAAAGTCCTTATTGGAACATAACTTGGCCCGGGTCGATGCCTGCCTGTTGGGTTTGGATGTTGATGATGATGGGGCCCTGATAGACGGCACAGGCTGTCCTTCAAAATCTCTGTTTGCGCTGGGATCAGTTCGCAAAGGTCTACTTTGGGAAAGCACCGCTGTACCTGAAATTCGGCGCCAGTCGCAATGTTTGGCTGAGCGGCTGGCGGGCGAGTTGCCGAAGGCAGCGAGTTCGTTCCGAGCGGTCGTCCAGGCTTCGGCTGACCCGCGATAAGGGCAGATGCCGCCGGCCAACGTCATCGCCAGCCGTCGGCATGTTGTGCGGGCGTGGAACTTGCGCACTCCGCCTATGGCTGTCCGGAAGCCGAAGATGGTTTTCGGCGTTCCCATCTCCGATGCGGACCAGGCACTGATCGTAGAATATCTGGTAGCGGTTAACGGAGATCAGTGACAGTCACAACTAAATGATGGGGCGCAAGTTCGACATTTATCGACGTGGAGCACGGCGAAGCGCGAAAATCTGAGTGGAGATGGGTAGCTTATCGATGTCATACCTCGACTCGCTTGAAGCAGAAAGTATATACATCATCAGAGAAGTTGTTGCGGAAGCTTCCCACCCGGCAATGTTGTACTCAATCGGCAAAGATTCTTCCGTAATGCTTCGGCTGGCTCAAAAGGCGTTTTATCCGGGCAAAATACCTTTTCCGCTGTTGCACATTGATACCGGATTTAAATTCCGGGAGATGATTGAGTTTCGGGACCAGCTTTGTCGCGACCTCGGCTTACGGTTAATCGTCCACACCAATACTGAAGCTGTAGAAAGTGGCGCCAATCCCTTCCGACTGGGTACAAGCAGGTGCTGCGGGTTGTTGAAGACCAAGGCCCTCTTGGATGCGCTTGCGGCCAACCGAATTGACGTCGCGATGGGCGGAGCACGTCGCGAGGAAGAAAAGTCGCGCGCAAAAGAAAGAGTTTTTTCAGTGCGTGACTCTTTGGGTCAGTGGGATCCCAAAAACCAGCGGCCGGAATTCTGGAATCTTTACAATGTTCGACTTCGGGCGGAGCAGACGCTGCGTGTCTTTCCTCTATCTAATTGGACGGAGTTAGATGTTTGGGAATATATCGACCGGGAGAATATCCCCGTTGTCCCGCTGTACTTTGCCAAGGAACGTGAGGTGCTGGTCCGGGGCGACCTTATTATTCCTCTGGAGCGCCCTATTGACCTATTGCCGGGAGAAAAACCGCAAGCCATTACTTGCCGAATGAGGTCACTTGGTTGCACATACTGCACCGGAGCTGTCCGATCCTCAGCTTCGACGGTTGCCGAAATAATAGAAGAATTAAAGTTGGTTCGGGCTTCCGAACGTCAAAACCGTGTCATTGATCACGATCAGGAAGGATCAATGGAGCTAAAGAAGAGGGAAGGCTATTTTTGAGTATCAATCCTGAAGGGCAAGATCTGTTACGGTTTGTAACTGCTGGCAGCGTAGATGATGGTAAGTCGACTCTCATAGGGCGCTTGCTCTATGAAAGTAATGCTATCTACGACGATCAGCTTTCTTCTGTACGAAAGGCATCCTCC
>Ga0265325_10001003_pt1 | contig 20300 bp, 10 predicted proteins | sample 41420metaG_FD_202090 | JGI IMG/M metagenome (GOLD analysis project Ga0265325, IMG submission 202090) | Rhizosphere microbial communities from Carex aquatilis grown in University of Washington, Seatle, WA, United States - 4-14-20 metaG | ecosystem: Host-associated > Plants > Roots > Rhizosphere... | reverse complement strand
AAGTATACCACGTTCATCTTCGGCTTGCCCTAGTCAGTAGACGCCGGGGCCCTGGGTGAAATTGAAGAGAACGTGCCCGATCCGTCCCGAACAACATGGGACGGATCGGCCTCCGCGAAACCACCCTGTACCGTTTGGGGTTGCCTGCATGGACTCGTCCCGATTTTTTGCGGGCATCCGTCGGTCCCCGGGCCGTAACCGAACTGATCCACGACCGGCACCAAGACAGCGACGCAATTCTTAGTCACGTGTAGCGCTGGTTCTACTGAGCGGCTTTCGCCTGCATCTTGGACATCCGCTCCCGGATAGCCTTCATCTGCTCGCGAGCTCCAGCTGTCCGTTCCCGGCCGCCTGGAATGGCATCTATCAATTTTTCAAAAGCGGCGGCAAATTGCGGCCCGTAAGCGCCTCGAACGTCCGCGAGAATCGGCTCGATCTTTGAAAAGACGCCAATGTGCTCGCCGTTGCTCTCCGTGAAAATATCCATGCCGATCGCCCCATTGTTGACCAAAGCGGCCGCCATTTCCCAATACGTTATGACCATGCGCAAGTGGCCGCTGTGGTCGCTAAACATTGCGTTGTTGAAGTCCTCCAGCGATTGCGGATTGAATTCGCGAAAATACCAGTCGCGTGCTTTGCGCATTGTGTCTTCCCGGCGCAGTTCGTACAACTTCAGGATCAGTCCGGCTTCTTCTTGTTTCGACATTCAGAGATCTCCTTTATGCTTTAGATGGGCGGTACCGTTCGGCTATGGGCCAAGAGTGTACCAATTTCTGTCCCGCGGAACCAATCTGTATAAACGGCGAAAAATTCGGTTCACTCGGAAGGGCGTCGGATGTATAAATGTATGTAATGGGGAGTTCAAATCGGAGATTCCGGTTGATGCTTTGACGCGCGATTTGCGTTCGCTCTCTCCCTTCTGGAATTGGTTTTGGTTGGAATCCTCAGTCTGTATCACGTGGCAGAGTCCGCCCGTTCAGCGCCGAGGTTATCCTGGGGTTCCCCCCGGAATATTGAATTTTTAGAATCTTGCAAGCGAAGTGTGCCAATTGCAGTCTCACGATCAAAAGGAGAAATACGATGCGAGTAAAGTGGATGAGGCAGTCCGTCGGATTGGGGCTTCTGGCGTCTGGATTGATTCTGGCCTCGACGATGATCCGGATGGACGCGAAGCCTCGAACCGGCGAGATGGCCGCGCAGCCTCAGGCGGGTGGACTGCAAGTGGGGCCGGATAATATCGGTGGGGTAGTCACCAGTTCCAAAGGACCCGAAGCCGGTGTATGGGTGATCGCGGAAACGTCGGATTTGGGCACTAAGTTCCGTAAGATTGTGGTCACCGACGATCAGGGGCGCTACCTGCTGCCCGAACTCAAGAAAGCGAATTACAAAGTTTGGGTGCGAGGATATGGCCTGGTGGATTCACAGCCGGTGCAGGCAACTCCCGGCCAGACTCTGGCCTTGACGGCCATCGTTGCTCCCGATGCGAAAGCAGCCGCGCAAGTTTATCCTCCGAATTACTGGTACTCCCTTTTGCAGTTGCCCCCGACGAGTGCTTTTCCCATGAAAATTCCTCCGCCCCCTGCCGAAGATAAGGACGACCGATTTACCGATTGCCGGGGAGGCTATGTCGATTGCTCGCAAAAGCCCGGAGTCAGCACCCAGCCGGGACTTGGCCCGGACGACATCAAGAATGGCCAGGTCGTGTCGAACCGCGCCGAATATGTCTTTAACTTGAAGAGAATGTGCGAGGACTGCCACCAGATGGGAAACAAAGCAACTCGCGAAATTCCCGCGAATATCGGGCATTTCGCAAACAGCTCCTTGGCTTGGCAGCGCATGCTGAGGTCTGGCCAAGCGGGCGGTGAAATGCTCGCGGGAGTCGATACTCGATTTGGGCACGATGCCGGTCTTAAGATGTTTGGGGATTGGAGCGACCGGATTGCTGCGGGCGAAGTGCCGCCCGCGCCGCCTCGTCCGCAGGGCGTCGAACGCAATGTCGTGCTTTCGATTTGGGACTACGCTAGCGACCGCGCCTTTATCCACGATATAACCTCTTCCAATATCTGGAATCCCACAGTGAATGCTTACGGACCGATCTATGGCGGAGATCTTTCCGCCGGCACTCTGGAGTGGGTCGATCCCGCGGAATTCACCAAAGGCAATATGCCGGTTCCCATGATACACCCGGAAGACCGGCCCAAAATTCGCCCGTGGTCATGGCCGTATAACGAGGCGCCGTCACCGTACTGGGGCGATGAGATTGTCTGGCACGACCCTGTCAGCGCGAGCGGTCCTCAAATGGACTCGAAAGGCCGCGTGTGGTACTCGGCGCGAGTTCAGGGCCGCCCGACGGACTTTTGCGCTAAGGGCGCCAACAATCCTTTCGCGAAAAATTATCCAATCGATGGCGGTGGGGGACTGGCGGTCTACGATCCTAAGACCGGCACGAACACTCCTTTGTTGTCATGCGGCGGAGGCAGCCACAAAGTCTTTGCAAACGACAAGGACGAAACCCTTTTCATGCCGTTGGGAATGTCCACAGGCGGATTCGCGTGGATCAAGACGCGGGTCTGGGATGAAACGCACGATGCCGAGAAGGCCAGCGGCTGGTGCCCTGGCATCATCGATTACAACGGAGACGGCAAAATTGGTGCGTACACCACGCCCGATCAGCCGGCTGATCCGACAAAAGATCGGATGCTGAGCGGCGTATTACCCTACGGCGTGGGGTACAACGAGGTTGACGGCAGTTTCTGGGCCGTGGGTGGCGTGAACGGCGGACCGAAGACGGCCGTTCCGGGGAAAATCGTCCGTTATTCGATGGGATCGAACCCGCCTGCAACCTGCACGGCTGAAGTGTACGAACCGCCATTCAACAATCCTAAAGCTCCGGGAGTGGAAGCGTTTACCACGCAAGGCCTGGAAGTCGACAGCAAGGGAATCGTTTGGGTCTCTCTCGGTGGCAGCTCAGACCTTGCCCGGTTCGACCGCAGCAAGTGCAAGGTGCTGAAAGGCCCAACCGCCACAGGCCAGCATTGTCCAGAGGGTTGGACGATTTATCCGGTACCTGGTCCAACATTCAAGGGGACCGACGTCCGATCGGACTATTTCTACATGAGCTGGGTTGACCGTAAGAATACCCTTGGGCTGGGGAACGATGTGCCAGTCATCGATGGAACCGGCTCCGATTCACTGATTGCATTTATCCCAGATCAAAAGAAATGGGTGACGTTGCGAGTACCGTATCCGATGGATTTCTATACCCGTTCCATGGGCGGACGCATTGACGATCCTAAAGCCGGTTGGAAAGGGCGCGGGATTTGGGCAGGCAACAACGAGAGAGTTGTCTGGCACATCGAAGGCGGAAAAGGGAATACCGCCACCGCTGTGCATTTCCAGATTCGGCCCGATCCGCTTGCCAGGTAAGGAATAGTTCTGATTTAGACGGATGCACAATCCGTCAACGACGAAGAATCGTTAAATTAGGGCGGCTGCGCAATGCAGCCGCCCTATTTCGTGTAAGAAATCGAAGAACTACTGATTTCATGCAACCCGGAGGCCTCGCACTCGCAGGGTCACGGCATGCCCTGCCCTCGGGCCGGCGACCCTCAATCCGAAACTGACACGACGTCAGGGGAGAGAGACTTACTTTTTTAGGCTTCTCGATGTCACGGCTTGAAGCCGCGACCCAGAACGAATATTTACGAGATTGCTTGGCTCGCTAGACTTCGTAAAGCACGAATGTCGATTGCTGTAGCCCGCGTCTTCAGACGCGGGGGTTTATCGGATGATCCAGCGGAAAACCCTCGCCTCTGAAGAGGCGAGCTACAGCACTCATGCTCGCCACGCGAGCGATCTCGATGCTATCCAACTTGAGAATCCCGAATTAGTTGCCCCAGTTTTTCGCGTTGTTGCTGCCGACCAGGTAGAAGTATCCCACTTTGTTATTCGGGTTCGTGCCATACCACATTCTCCCTTGCGAATCACGGAAGAATTCCCGCATGGCGATTTCCGAATGGGGCAGCGGATATTCAATCACCTTGCCCGTTTTAGTATCGAAGCGGGCCAGCACATCCATCTTGTGCGAGTTGTACCAGAGGTATCCCTCGGTGTCGAAGCCGATGCTATAAGGGCTCGGGTCAGGCCCCGGCAGCGTATATTCCTGGAACTTTTGGGTCGAAACATCGAACCGGGCCATCTTCCCAGCATTGAATTCGGCTACCCAAATCGTTCCATCGGGACCGATTTCCATTCTTCGGGGGAAACTCTTCGGCGTGGGAACAGTCCATTTCGTCACCTTCAGCGTTTTTCCATCCACCCGGCCAATCTCGTTCGCGCCAGGGCTCGTGAACCAGACGTCACCGTTATTCTGGGTCTTGACGTCGTAAATGAATTTGCCTTCCTCGAAGTGCGTAAACTTCTTCGTTTCCGGATCGAACTTTGTCAGCGGGATACCGCTGGCCCATACGTTGCCGCTGGGATCGAAGCGCACGGTGTGCTTCTGGCCGCCATCTCCCCAGCCTTCTTTCCCGGGCAGGTAAGAGTCCTGGAATTCGGTAATTTGCTTTGTTTCGGGATCCCATCGCGCGAGTTTATTCGAGGCTTGCTCAGCCATCCAAACGGACCCATCGGGCGCTGGAACCGCCGAATGCATTGCCGCAGGTTCGACATTAGGAACCGTGTAGTCCACCATCTCGCCGGTCTTGGGGTCGAGGCGGGTTAGCTTGTTGGATGGCGAAAAGTTTGGAATCCACATGTAGCCGTTCTTATCGGGCGCGGCGCTAAAGGGCATGCGGCTGGGTCCGGGCATGTCGTACTCGACATACACAATGTTCAGAGCGTCGGCGCTGAAAGGCCGCACCGTATCTTTGTACCCCGGCATGTCCGCCGGGGACTTTGGCAGCACGGAATCCGGGCCGAACAAACTGGTCAGATACGCGCCGAGGTCGGAAGCATCCTGATCGGTGAAATGCTCGAATGAGAAGTGCATCGCTGTCCGCATGTACTGGATTCGGTCGGACCAGCCGTCCGCGTCTCGCGTTACGGAAGCCATCCGGCTCTGGAACTGATGGCAAGTGGCGCAGTGCCGGTCAACCAGCTCTTTCCCTTTTCCGTCCGGCCAAAGTTGCCGCGCCTGATAATAGGAGATTTCATTCCAGCGAACCGTGCCCTGCTGCAAAGCGAAATCGTAGGACGCATTCTGGTCGGAGGTCAGCTTCACTCCGTTTCGCGGATCGACGCGGAAACCGACGGCCCTGATCTGAAGGCGATAATCGCCCGCTGGAAGCTTCTCGATCCGATAACGTCCCTGAGCATCGGAGAGCACCATAACGGTAATCTTCGACTTGGTGTTTTGCGCCTCGACAAAGGCGCCCTGAAACGCAGCGCCATCGGTCCCTTTGACCGTTCCCGAGATTGTCGCGCCATGGCACACGGAACCAATGGCGAGAATCAACGCGATGAGTGACAGGAATTTGGCTTGTGAACGCACGATAGCTCCGTTTCGTCTGGTTCGCGCAATCAAATCGCTTCTAGCGTACGATTCTCGCGAAATATACTCTAACCCGCTGGAGTACCCCCTATTTTATCATTTTTTCTCTGAACGCAGCGGAATATGACTAGGGTTCCAAAACTTGTCTAGCACAGTTGACAACTTGTGAGACATCACTGCTTTTTCCTTACGGCGGCGCCATTGCTGTAGCTCGCCTCTTCAGAGGCGAGGGTTTTCCGTTGGATCATGCGATAAGTCCCCGCGTCTGAAGACGCGGGCTACAGCAATCGACATTCATGCACTAAATGTCAACAGAGCCAACGTATCTCATACATGCCGGCCGACTTGCTTCAAATCGCCCGGTAGATGCTATACTCCGCTCAAGGTAATGCCGTTCGGCTGCGGATTACACTTTTAGGTTTTAGACGAACCGCTTCGGGTGAAGCGTGTAATCCGCCGTAAACGCAGGGCGGCACGATAGTCAGGGCCCCTTTCCAGCAAGCGACTTTCCACGCAGGGAGGGAAAACATGGACGAATCCCGGTCGGTAATTCTCACGTTCCTCATGGGTTCATGGGGCGTGATCACAGTTGCATTGGCAATCCTGGTGATTTATCGGGGGACGCTGTCGTCAAAAGAAGACGATCAAATCTTCATCGACGCCGCCGAGCAGCATCACTATAAGGAGCAGCAGGCGCTGATCGCCCGGATATCGAGCTTGACGAAACCGATCGTCGCTCTTTCGGTGATTTCGGGCGCGCTCCTGCTGGCCAGCGCCGGCATCTGGTTGTATGAAGGTCTGAAGAGTTTCTAGGATCGCCCGGCAGGCGGCGCCGAATCCGCAGGCATTGCTGGACTCGACGTCGAGGAGTCCACGATCGAGGAGTGATTTAGAACAATCACCCAGCGATCGCCCTGTTTATTCAGGACGAGACTTGTGTGTCCGTGGAACTGGATGACCCGGTTGTCGGACATCGCGGTATACACAAACTGATAGGTAGCCCAGGCGGAATTGCCATTCACCTTAATGTATGTATTCGAGCGGTCGACCCGCCCTCCCGTCACCGCAGCGCGCTGCGCCTGGTAAGATTTCAAAAAATTGTCCCAGCCGATCACCGGCGGTTCCCAAGCGCCGCTAACGACCACCACGTCGTCGGAATAATATTTGTGCAACGAGTCGATGTCGCCGATCTGCCAGTATCCCAGCGATTCGCCGACCGCGCGGTCCACGGCTTGCGAATCGGACTCGGGCAGCATGGCTTTTGAATCGGCCTGGACATCGGGGCTCGGCTGATCGTTTTTCTTATTTTTCTTCTGTGCCGCCGCGGGCGCCGCGAAAGCAGTAAACACGAGCGCCAGCAGGAACAAGGCTCCGCATATCTTTACGCAGTTCGCCGGGATCTTTCTCATATTTGCCCCCATCGTGAAGATAGCACGAACCATTTTTTCAGTGCTGGGAATCGGGAGACAGCGTGTCGTGCCAGTGCACGCAGTTTGAAGTGCGCGGATTGCCCGCGAGAATCATGGTTCACTTGAAGCGCGTCTTGCGGACAACGTCCAGGCCAAATGTGCCGTTTTCGTCGCGCAGCGCGACGACGGAGAATTCTCGATTAATGGTGTATTCAATCTGAATCACTTGGTACTGCGTCGTGGTAACGTCCGTAATGTAGGTAATCACTAGGCCGCGCGACACTTGCTGTTCGATGGTTACGCTGGCGATGGGATTTTGCTGCGTCGTGAGCACCGCCACCGAGGGCCCGACGCTGAAATGGCTGATTCCGAAAAGCCGCTGGATGCGCCCGCCAAGCTGGCTCGACACGGCTTCCGAAAGCAGCGTGGATGCTCCGACGCCTGCATTCTGTCCGGTCGCGGTGCGCTGCGAGTTCGCCTCGACGGTCTGTCCCAGGGCAAGCAGTTCCACGATGTCGGAGGATGGAAGCGGCGGGTCGGACCGATAGGCGAGAGTCAAACGGCTGGCTGGGCCGGTGAAATCGAGCGTGACTTCATACTGCCGTATCGTCGTCGTGGCCTCGACGTTCAGTACGGGGTCTAGCCGGAACGGATTGGCAAAGTTGATGTCGCCGCGCGAGATCGTGTATTGATTGCCGCGAAAACTCATTCCCCCGCTCAATAAGTGAATGTGGCCCAGTAAAATCGGATGTTCCCAGGTGCCGCGTAGACGCAGGCTGGCATCCGTCTGGAGACTTGCTCCGGACCACTCCATGCGTGAGTCCGGACCGGACTCTCCTTGCACGTCGAATTGAAGATTTCGCAAAAAGGGAGACGAAGTGCTCGGCCCGGTTACTGCATCTTTGGATGACACCATAAACCCGGCCAGATCGAATCCTTCGGCCATCAATAGCCTGTCTACAACGATGCGGCCGGAGAGCGTCGCCGCTTGCTCGTTGCCGGAAAGGCGCAAGTTTCCGGCAACCAGCCAGCTCATTCCGACCGGATAGCGAACGCGCACTTGGTCGGAGCGAGCATTGAGCACATAGGCCAGCGGCCCTTCGCCATACGTCACGGTGCCGCCAACGCTCAGATGTCCGCCACCGCTCTCTGCAACTACGTTGTCGAACACCATGCGGTTCGCGTCGAAATTGAAGTCGCCGCCCACATTGCTGAGGCCCGCCGGGAAATCCCCATAACGAAGCGAAGCGCCCTCGATGTGGACCTTTCCATTGAAGCGTGGAGTGATCAGCGTTCCGCCCACGGCTGCATTGATTTGCGCGCGACCGGTGGCTTCGAGTTGCGGCAGAAAACCGGCGAGCAATTGCAGGCTGACCGCGCCATCGAGACGCAGATTGAGAGCGCGATCGCCGCTAAACCGCGCGGAGCCGCCCACTCGGAAGTCGGTGTCGGTTCCGCGCAGGCTCGCTTGTTCCACTCGAATTTCATCCTGGCGATACGTGAGCCGAACCGGACCCACATTTTCTAATTTCACATTCTCAATGTCGAACGTGATGCGGGATAGATTCGCTTCGACAGCGAGCGTTTCGGGCCGCGCCCCAAATCCAGCGATGTCAAAATGGCCGTCGACCACGCTGTGGCCCGTCAGATGAGAAAGGTGCAAGGCGGAGACAATGAACGGATCGAAGTCGATTCCCTCAGCCGTGACCTCCGCCGTGACGGGATAATCGCCTCCCATTGTTACGTCCATCTTTCCGGACAGCCGTCCGGTTGCCATCGCGGAATCCAGCATCGCGGTTAGATGGTGGCCATCGGAATCCACCGTGCCGTCGAAGCTGCCCACCACATCGTTCCCGAGCTTCAAGTCGATTAAACGGAGGGAGGCATGCATTTCAGGAGCCTTCAAAGGGCCTTGCCCATGCACCTGCAGATTTAGGCGGCCTCCCACCGGAAGACGCGCGCTCTGAATTCTCCCGATGGCTTCGAGTGGAATTGCGGCGCCAGTGAAGTCGAATGCCACAGCTTGCGTATCGGTGCGATAATCGAAATTCCCAGTAAGCAATCCCGCGGGCGCTCCCGGAGCATGCGGAGGCAAACGGACCTCGGCATTCGCGATTCGTATCTCGCCGTTATGAATTGTCAGTTGCCCGCGTGCCCGATCGAAACGCCACGACCCCGCTGTCGCGTCGGACAAATCGAACAGCCCTGAAAATTCGGGATCGGCCCGCGTGCCTTTCACATGAAATTCTCCGGTAAGCTGGCCGTGCGCAGGGTAGGATGTTCCCAGCATCTGCTGGACGTCATTTGTATCCGCCCCCACCAAACCGACGTCAAAAGTCCAATTGCTATCGGGATTGAAGCCCCAATTGTCGAGAACGAGTGCGAGTTCCATGTCCGCGGAGGATTTGCCGCGGCGCGCGCGGCCGCGCGCGATGTGCAGCCGATCGGGCGAATAGGTGAGTTCGCCTTCCAACTCATCCCAGTACAGCGAGCTATACCGCGCTTCGGTTGCCTTCGCCTGTCCTTCGAAGGTCGGGCCGTCGAGCGGACCGGTCAAGCGACCTTGCCAATGGAACCGTCCCGCAATAATTTCGCGCTCGGCATCCGGCCCGCGCAGGCGGTTAATGAAGTCGTCCCACGGAGTGAGATCGTCGGTTTCGACGGACAGATCGAGCGAAGTGTTCACCATGCTGAGCGAACCGTGAAACTGAATGCGGCTCGATGGCGTTGTGATTTCGCCGGGCGAGAGCTCGAACTGCTTGTGATCCATATCGAAGTGAAATTCGAAATGAGCTGCCGTGGGAATCTGGCCCGCGATAGGTGTGATGGGAGGGGTCCAAACCGACGAGCCGCGCGAATCCACGTGCTGGAAGCCTGCAACCCACCTCGTCGTTGCGTCAATATCCATATGGCTGGCCCAGTGAAGAGGATTGATGGGCAAGCCGGGGTTATCCTCGGTGGCGAGCGCGTCGCGCAACTGCAATCCGCGAACTTTTGTTTCGGTGGTGAAAACGAGCTTCGGTATGTCCAGATGGACGTGGCTTGTAACGGTTCCGCCGATTGCCTGGGCTTCCAGATCGGGCAGATCGAGCGCGTTTCGGTCGGCGTGATAGCTGCCGTGCGCGCTTATATTGCCGGGATGAAACCAGACATATTTTATCGAGAGTTCGTCAGCCATGTAGCGTCCGTCGGCGCTCACGTGTTGCCCGTCATAGCGTCCGTCGCCGGCGAACTCCATGTGCCCGCTCGGCGCGTCCTTCTGGCGAAGGACCGACCAGAAATCCTCGAACCGGAACTGGCCGCGATACCGGAAACTCCATGCGGGATCCGAAAAACTCGAAAGATTGGCCTGCGCGTCGATTTCGCTGTGCAACATCTTCCATTGCAATTGCGTCACCGAAAATGTATTCGGCCGCAGGCTAAACCGCGCCGAAACATCCGATTTGAAGGGCATATATCGCATCGCTGCGATTTCAAAGCCTTTCCAGCTCGTGCTACCCAGATACACGGGCTTCCCGTCCTCGCTGGTATAGTCGACGGCGAATTCGAATTGCCCGCCGGACGCCGTTAATGGAGTGCGCGTGTCGTTCCATAAAATTTCGCCGTCTTCCAGGCGCAGTTGCGCAATTTTCAGATCGAATAGATTCTGAACCGAAAGCGAAGCCGGTTTCGCGGGCCCCGCCGGCCCAGGAATATTCGTAGACCCGTCTTTTTCGACTCGAACGTGTGCTGAAAAATGAGATATTTCCACGTCACCCAGGGAAATCTTCCGCGCCCAGAACGATTCCACGTGAATGTTGAATTGCAACGTATCGGCATGAAATAACGGCGGAGTTCCCGCCGGCTCGCGGCCGTGCAGGGTAAGACCATCGAAACGCGCGCTCAATCCGCGCCAGCCGAAACGGAAATTTCCGAGTTCGACTCGAGCGCCCGTCGTCTTTTGCAATTGGTCGATAATCGTGCGGCGCGCCCAAACATTCGCCAGGCCGCTGGCAATCACGTAGGCGACGGCCAGCCCGGCGACGAGCGACACCCCCACGACGAGCGCCAGGCCATGCTTCAATCCGAATTTTCGTTTCGTATCGGCCATATCAAAAAAATCAATTCACTTTCATGACGCGCAACTACGGCTTTGCATCGGACGGCGGCAGCTCGATCTTCAGCCGCGATTTCGTTTCGTCCAGCCATTTTGCGGTGAGATCGCTGATCCCCCGCTGAACGAGCACTTCACGAATCTGTTCCTCGACGTCCGCGCGGCTGGGAACCGGCTGATTATTCTTCGCCATCTGTGGAACCAGCTCTTTAGCGTAATACTCCTCGACCGCCGCGGGTTCGATTTGCACGGTCGGACGAAACTTATAGTCGAGATACCGTTCAATATAAATTTGGCGCTGAAGCAGTTCACGCGCTTCTTCGGACGAAAGTCCAAGCTCCCTCAGCTTGGCGGCATATTTTTCGGAGGTTCCGAATTTCGCGCCGAGGCGCCCCATCTCGCGGTCGACTTCCAATTTTGCAGGGCCGGGGAAATGAGAGGCTTCGGCTTCGCTCTGAACGATCCACTGCTCGATTAGCTCCGCCAGCAGTTTGTCGTCGTTCTCGGCGTGGCCTTCGATGAGCTGTTGAAACGCGCCGAGTTCGCGCAACTGGCTTTCCAGGATAATGTCGCCTTCGATGCGCGCCACAATATGGTCCACGATGCGGCCAGCCGGCCGGATTTGCGGAACGGCGGCGGCACGCTCCGAAATCGGCGCGAACGCAAGCCACACAAATATAAAAATGGCGCGCCGCATCAGAACGTAGCTCCCAAGTTGATGAAAAATTGAAAGCCCGGAAGTTTCGTAATCGAAGCCGAGCACGCTGCACCGGCGACGGCAGGACAAGTGCCGCTTTGAACTAGAAACTTCGCGGGGTTCACTTGATATCCCAAGTCAATCGCAACGGGTCCGATCGGCGTGCCGTACCGGAATTCAAAACCTACCGTGTGTGAGAAATAATTCAGCTCGTTGGTGCAATTGGTCAGGCACACCGAGGTCGAATTGCCCAGAGTATCCGTTGCCGGACCAACCGTGGGAACCGGCGGCGAATAGCGGAGCGAAATCGTCCGAACACTCGAGAAAACATTTCCGGCGTCGTAAAAGACGGCGCCGCCGAGGCGGTCACCGATCAGCGGCAAATGCATGGGAAAACGGAGATCTTGATTGAAGACCAGCAGCGCCTGCCCGCCGATTGGAAATCCTGTCAGCGGATCGCGCGGTCCCGCTTGATTGAGTCCAAATCCGCGCAACGATGTGCCGCCGCCGGCGAAGAACCGTTCGGGAAGCGGGATGTCCGTGGAAAGGGAGTTGCCGTAGGGGGTCTGGACGCCAAATCGAGTCGAGCGCGCAAACACAAGGCGCCGTCCGATCGGGGTATACGTTGAATTTTGGAGATAAATACGCAGGAAATTTACAGCCGATCCCACAGGTTTCATCGCCAAATCGATATCCACGTTTTCAAAATGTCCGCGGCTGGCATTGGATGGACTGTTCCGGCGATCCCGGACCCAGCTCACGCCAAATTCGGCGATATGCGTATTCTGGTTGAACAGCGGAAGCTGCTCGGGCGAAATGGAAGATGCATTGACCGCCGTATCCACCTTGCGAAAAACATAGCGATAAAGCAACGTGCTTGTGCTCGACAACCGCTCCGTCAGTTGAATCGAGCCTTCGGCGCGCCTGGAGTCGAACGTCTGAATATCGTGCGTTTTTTCATAGAGAGCCGAAAGCTGAAGATTGAAATTTGGCGAGGCGAAATAATTCGGCGCCGTGTATGTGAGAATCCCGCGGCCTTGAATGGTGCTTGCCCGAACCTTAAACGAGAGATTGTCGGCGCGCCCGGTAAGATTTGCTTTGGTGAGTTCCAGCGTGCCCCGAGGCGCGGCGCTCAGCGTGCTGCCAGCCGCTCCGCTGCCCAGGCGCTGCACCTCGAATCCCAGGCCATAGGCGAGCGTATACCGCTTCGCTTCATCCACCATAACGACCAGCGTCTTTTCGTTCGTATCTCCATCCGGATTTTGCGGCGCGATGGAAACGCGGCTGAAAACCCCGAGGTTATAGAGCTTTCTCTGCGTCTCGACGACGGCCCCTTCGTTCAAGGGCTCTCCCGCCTGGATTCCCACTTCGCGCGATATCGTGCCGGGCCGCGTGTGCTCATATCCGCTCAGGAGCACGCGCGCGACCAATACTTGCCGCCCTTCGATAATGTGATATTTCAGACGCACGCCGAGCGGCGCATTCGGTCCTGGCGCGGGAGCATTCTCCACTTCGGCGGAAAAGCGAGCCTCCGAGAATCCCTGGTCGTAATAAATTGCCAGAATATTGTCGCGATCGGCCGAAACGTTGTATTCGGAGTAGGGCTGGCCCTTCGAGGATCCCACGACCCCAAGAATTTCATCCATGCTGAGCTGTTGATTTCCATCGATCGAAAGGTCCGCAACTCTTGTCTGCTGGCCCTCCTTAATCTCAAACCGCACGAATAGATCTCCATGCCGGTCCTTGTAATTATCGACAAGCTGGCTTTGCACTTCAATCTCGTGGAAACCGTTCGCATCGTATAGAGTGCGCAGCGAAGCGACGTCATCCTGCAACAGACTGGTCGAATAGTGTCCTGGCGACGCATAGGCGGCAGCCTGAATCTTCAAACGCCCCAGAAGAATGTCAGAGCCGAAATATTTATTCCCCGCGAACGCCACTCCGACCAGACGATGATGGTCGCCTCGATCGACATGGTAGGTGACAACCCGGGCAGCCCGATGCAGCGTGTTGCCCGATTCCTCCGCCGTCACATCCGATGTGGTGTAGGTGACTTGCGCGTCGAAGTATCCGGCCCGTTCAAACCAATCGCGCAACGAGCGGCGTCCCTCTTGAAGCAGGTCTTCGTCCACCGCTCCTTCCTGGTAGATTGGCACCAGCCGGCGCAGCGTTCCCGTGGGGACCTTGGCGCCCTCCACTGCCACGCGCACTTCCGACCCAGCATACAGCGTGAACTCGACAGGCACGCTGTTCGCATTCGCGTCGTACGCGCCACGGTGAATCGTGACACGCGCGCCAAGATATTCCCTCTTCGCCATCCACTTGCGCGCTCGGTCGGCTGCGTGATTCAGGCGCTCCGAAGTGATCTGGGCGCTAGTCTTGAGCTTGAGTAGTTCGCGCAGTTCAGCATCTTGAAATTGTGTTTGGTTCAGCAGCGAAATCGTCCCGATTCGCGCTCGCGGACCTTGCGTGACGCGCACCACGACGTCGATCTGAAGCGTCTCGGGATGCGGGCTCGTTTCATACGTGACTTTAGCTTGATATAAACCCTCGTCTTCGAGTGTTTGGCGGAGCCGGTCCAGGGCGTCCTTCATATCGCTTTCGCGAAAGGTTTCGCCCACGTTGAGCCGAAGCGCCGACAGCGCAAGCGCATCCGCTGGAGGCTCGCGCAGTCCTTCAATTTGTACTCGATTGATATAGAGATTCTGTTGGACGACGTAATCCAGCCGCACGCCACCCGGCACGTCCGTCAATTCGGCGCGCAAGTCGGCGTATCGGCCTGAACGGAATAGCTCTCGCAAGCTGGCGCTCTCGGCCGCCCTGGAATATGGCTGGCCGGGCTTGAGTGTCAATTGAGAGGGATTTTCTTCCAAGACCGTTCCGGACTCGGTGACCACGCGTACGGCGGCCACACGCGGCGGCTCACCTGAGGAGCCGTCCTGCGCGATGGCATGGCCTGCACAGAACAGACAGAACGCCGCTAGCCAGACGGCGAACCGTACGAAGGGGCATTGTTCGCTCAGCATCTCTTCTCACAACAGAACCAGCGTAGCACAGCCGAGTTGCCTGCCCGCCGCGAAATCTATTCTCTAACGCGCAAAGCGTCACTCGATTCTCGCCGTTAGGCCCAGCCCGGCGCTATGATGGAAAGTAGAACAGGCTTCAGCCTGTTTTCTTTTGACTTCCGCCGGCGCAATTCGGCGTCCGCCAGCGCGGCAGAATTCAAAAACAAACAGCCTGAGGCCTGTTCTACTTGAGGATCGGCGGCCATGGACCCAACGACGTACGAACGATATTCCAGGCAGATTCTGTTCAGTAAAATCGGCGAGGCCGGTCAACAGCTTTTACTCGGCTCCTCCGCCGTGATCGTGGGATGCGGCGCTCTCGGCACAGCGCTAGCGAATCTGCTGGCGCGAGCTGGCGTCGGAAAGCTGCGTATCGTTGACCGCGATTTCGTTGAGCCTTCAAATCTCCAACGGCAAACCCTGTTTGAAGAATCCGATGCCGCGGAAGCGCTGCCAAAAGCAGTCGCGGCCGAACGCAGGCTGCGGGCCATAAATTCGGGCGTATCGATCGAGGGCATTGTCGCCGACGTGAGTTCGAGGAATGCGGAGGATTTGGTGCGCGGGTTCCCGCTCATCCTTGACGGCACGGATAATTTTGAGACGCGCTTCCTGCTCAACGACGTCGCGATCCATCTGAATGTCCCGTGGATTTATGCGGCCGTCGTCGCCAGTTACGGTGTAACACTAACGGTGCGTCCGGGCGAGACAGCCTGCCTCGCGTGCGCTCTCGAATCCGGCAGTTCCTTAGCGGAAAACGGTGGGTCGCATTGTTCCGACGCGGGTGCCACTTCCGGCGTGGAAGACACCTGCGACACCGTGGGCGTTCTTGGCGCCGCGGCAGGAGTGATTGCTTCGATCGAAGCCGCGGAAGCAATCAAAATTCTTGTTGGTACATCCGAATCCGCGGGGGGCCGACTGATTTCCTTCGACGTCTGGTCGGGCCGGTTCCAATCCGTCCGCGTGACGCGGGATCCGAAGTGCCGTGCGTGCGTCCACCACGATTTCAAATATCTCGAAGGCGACGCGCAACCTCGCTTGACGATGTGCGGCCGCGATTCGGTCCAGATTCACGAACGCCGCCGCCAACTCGATCTCGCCGCGCTGGGCAAGCGCATCGCGCCCACGGTTGCCGAAGTGCGCGGAAACGGTTACCTGCTCCGTTTCCGCATTCCGCCCTACGAAATGACAGTTTTTGCCGACGGCCGAGCCATCGTCAAAGGCACGCGCGACACCAGCATCGCCAGATCACTCTACGCTCGCTATATTGGCGCATAGTCTCACAGCATAAGATATCGAGAGGTTTTCCGACGATCGAATCTGCCAATGCTGGCAAGTCTCAACACAGAGCACACAAAGGGCACAGAGCACGCGGAAAATCGGGAGAAGCGATTCGCAGCCCGAGCCGATTTTGAACACTCCCGGGTTTCTCCGTGCCCCTCCGTGCTCCTCTGCGGCCTCTGTGTTGAATTCCGAGATCGTGATCATTTCAAAGGTTATCGAAAACACCTGCCAGCGAATGTAAACACTTAAGTCGAAAACACTCTTTCGCCCCCGGAACCGCAAAAGACGACGCGGCTCGATGACGGAATTGACGCCGGTGCTCGCTCGCATTACCATGCGGCCTGCGATGTTGGGCCAATTCCCGTCCCGGATTTTCCTGCCCGTGCTGCTCATTTGCTTTTTTCTTTCCGGCGCTGCCGGATTGATCGATCAAGTCGCGTGGGGCAAAGCGCTCGGCTTGATCTTCGGACACACAGCGTATGCGGTCGCGACGGTCCTCGCGGTATTCATGGCCGGACTTGCTTCAGGCAGCGCATGGCTAGGTCCGTGGAGCGAGCACAAGGCGCGGCCCATAGCGATCTACGGCTGGATTGAGTTGGGAGTCGCAGGGTCGGCCGCGCTTTCGCTCGTAGGCCTCGCCGCTGTCCGTGGCATTTACATCGCGGCATATCCATTTGCCGCGGGGAGTCCAGCGGTCCTTCTCGCGCTGCGTTTCGTGGGCGCGGCAATTGTCCTATTCCTGCCGACATTTCTGATGGGCGGAACGCTCCCGGTGCTGGTTTCGGGCTTGGTGCGCAATTCATCGGAGCTTGGAGCGCGTATCTCGCGCCTCTACTGGATCAACACAGCAGGCGCGGTCACGGGAACATTCGCGGCAGGATTCATTTTGCTTCCCGCGTTCGGTTTGCAACGGACCTTGGGTGTCGCTGTCACGCTCAATCTGATCGCCGGCGGGCTGGCGTTGTGGCTATCGCGAAACGATTCAGTAGCCGGGACCGCAGAGCCAGCTCCCTTGAAGGCAGTCGAAGATTTTCAATTCGGACCGCGCTCGAAGTTGTACCTGGCCTGCTTCGCCGTGGTTGGTGCAACGGCCATGGCGTATGAGATCGGCTGGACGCGCCTGCTCTCGACTCAGCTTGGCAGTTCCACTTATGCGTTCACGCTGATGCTGGGTACGTTCCTGACGGGAATCGTTCTGGGCAGCGCCGCGTTCGAGCTTTGGACCCGCCGGCACAAGACAAGCGCGATGACTTTTGCGATCACGCAAACGCTCACCGCACTGGCGGCTCTCGCATTCCTGGTTTTCTTCACGCGCACGATCGAGGTACTTCCGCCGATTCTGCGCGCGACACATGAATCGTTTCGAGGCCTTGTCCTCGCGCAATTTCTCACCAGCTCGCTCGCGATGCTCCCCGCGGCGGTCGTCTTCGGATTCAATTTTCCCGCGGTGATGCTTCTGATTGCCGGGCCGCAGTCCTCATCGGGCTCCGCGTCTAACTCCGGAAGGGGATCGGCTGTGGGCCGCGCCTATGCATGGAACACTTTCGGTGCAATTGTGGGGGCCATCGCGGTTGGATTTTGGCTCTTGCCGCGATTGGGAAGTTTTCATCTAATCGCCGCGGCGGCCGGCATCAATCTGGTTCTGGCCCTTGCGATTTCGTTTGCGTCCGATTCGCGCAAGGTTTCCAAGTCGATTGCCGTCGCTCTGAATGCTGCGCTCCTGGTTGCCGCAGCGTGGATCGGCTTCGGCAATTATTTTTACGACCCGGCGATGGCAGCCTTTAACACCGTCCTGTATTGGAATTTATACGACCGGCCGCTGACCCTCTGGGAAAACGCCCACCTGGTCGATATCGTGTATTTCGCGGAGGGCTTGAACTCCACCATTTCCGTGGCCAGAACCGACGACTATATTTCCCTGCGAACCAACGGAAAAGTGGACGCCTCGAATCACGATCTCAGCACACAGTTGCTGCTCGGTCATCTAGGCGCGCTGGCGCATCCGCCGCGCCGCGTGCTCCTGATTGGCTTTGGCAGCGGCATGACGGCTTCGGCACTGGCGGGCTATCCGGAACTGGAGCGTTTGGACATCGTCGAGATTGAGCCAGCCGTCGTGGGCGCCGCGCCTCTGCTGACGCAGCTCAACCGAGATGTGCTCAACGACCCGCGCGTGCACGTTACCTTCGATGACGCTCGAAATTTTCTTTTCACGGCTCGCGATCGTTACGACCTGATTATTTCGGAGCCGTCCAATCCGTGGATTGCCGGGGTGGCCACGCTATTCACGAGCGAATTTTACAGCGCGGTGCAGACTCGTCTAGCTCCGGGTGGCGTGTTCGTTCAGTGGGTGCAGGCCTATTCCCTATACACGGACGATTTGCGAATGCTCCTGGCAACATTTCTGTCCGAATTTCACGGCGCCACCCTCTGGCACGGCGATGCGCCGGATCTTATTTTGATGGCGCCAAGTCCTCCGGCAAATGAATTACTGAGCCGCGCGCAGGCCCTTTACGATCGTCCCCGCCTGCATGACGATTTCAAACAGCTGGGGATGGAGGAAGCTGCCGGATTGTTCGGCTATTACCTGCTCGACGATGCGGGCTTGCGAAAATTCGCCGCTGGCGCTCCCGTTAATACGGACGATCTTACACTGCTCGAATATCGCGCCCCGCGATCCTTGCTGGCCCAAGGCCTCGAGGACAGGAACCGCGATGCAATTCTTCAAGAGCAGATGAATCCACTTCCTGATGACCTCTCGACGGATCGGCGCGACGCGGCGCTTGTCGCCTCCGCAATAACATCGATCGATCTGGAAGATGCCAAGGCCGCAGCCAGATTTTTGCGCCCTCTCGAAAATCGCCCTGTCACGGCGGCCATCGCAATCGCCCGCGGACGCGCCGCGCTTGCGGATTCCAGTTTTAAAATTGCACTCCAGGCATTTACTGCCGCGCTGGCCATCGATCCGACTTCGATACAAGCCGCGTGGGGCCTTGCCGAGACGGACCGCAAGTATGGCTACAATGACAAGGCTCGCCAGGAGTTTGCGCGCATCCTGGACCGGGATCCGAACAATATTCCCTCCCTCAAATCGCTAACGCGCCTCGATATGGATTTCTCGCTGTGGTCTGAAGCGGAAAGCCTGACGCGGCGGCAGATCGCGGCTGACCCGAGTCTTGGAGCCGCGGGGTACGCGCAACTTGCCGAAATCCTGCTTCGTGCCGGCCGTCTGAGAGAAGGCTACAGTGCCATTGAGCAATGTCTTGCGCTTGACCCGTACAATTTGCGAGCGCACGTCTACCTCGGCGAAGTCCAGGCTCGGCAGAAACAATGGGTCGAGGCTCGCAAGAATATTGAATTCGTGAAGCGATACTTCCCCGAAGCGGACAAAACGATCTATCCGCTTCTCTTTCAAATCGACAATGCCATGGGTGACCCGCGCGCTGCTGCCGAAGCAGTACGCTTCGGCTTGCGCATGTTTCCGGATAACCAGGAACTTAAGCGCCTGAATTTGTTGCTGTAGGAGCACGACAGGTCGTGCCCGACGGTCGATCCGGTTGAGCATCAGCTCCGTCAGCAGTCACCGTCATTAATCTGAGATGGCCACCCTTTGCTTGCGGAAACGTGGGGGTGCTCGACAGGTCGGCGAGACGGCACGACATGTCTTGCCCCCAGGCCGACGGCGCCAAATTTATTGGGGGTGCCCCCCAAAAAAAGAGGGCCCCCTACGGGAGCCCTCCTGTGGAACGCAACACTGCCGACTTTGGATCAGGTTAGTTACTGGCGGGAGTAGTAGCCCTGGCCGAAGTCGCTCCAGCTTTCGGCGCGCTCAAGTAGCCGACAATCTTCTTATCGCTAACCTGATTGACGACCAATTCGAGCGGTTGACGCGAGCCACCTGCGTAGAAATAAATGGGCTCGTTAACGGCCTTGTTCTTCTTTTCTAGACGCATGTCATCCACATACAGCGCAACTGTGTACTGGTGTTTCTTCGCGCTGGCGCTGCGGAATTCGATCTGTGTGGAACCCACGTGCTCTTTCTGTCCTTTGGAAGTCAGCGTGAACTCATAGTAGTCGCGCTCGCCCATTCGTTTGAGCTGTTCGAGTTCCTCGTGGTTGCGAGCGATCAATTCGCCGTGCTCGCCGCGCAATTGCTCGATACTGCCCTTCGTCGTGGAGAGATCGGTCTTCACGCCATTGACATCGGTGCCTAGCGCCTTCACGTCGTCAGCGCTCGCCTTTGTGGCCAGCGTGCTTTCCACGGCAT
>Ga0265325_10001001_pt1 | contig 20322 bp, 12 predicted proteins | sample 41420metaG_FD_202090 | JGI IMG/M metagenome (GOLD analysis project Ga0265325, IMG submission 202090) | Rhizosphere microbial communities from Carex aquatilis grown in University of Washington, Seatle, WA, United States - 4-14-20 metaG | ecosystem: Host-associated > Plants > Roots > Rhizosphere... | reverse complement strand
TCGATTGAGTTGATGCTCGGCGAGCTTGTTGCTCGTCGGCATGCGATTGGTGCAATTTACATCAGAATGATTTCTAAACCGATTGGACAAAACATGAACACACAAACCAACGTGACCGTCCTCGAAGGCCCCAACAGTCGCCCGGACATTCGCCCACCGCTGCGCTGGTGGGGTGGGAAATACTACATCGCGCCAAAGATCATCAGTTTGTTTCCCGCTCATGATCGCTATGTTGAGCCCTTCGCCGGGGCCGCGTCGGTGCTGCTCAATAAGCCGGAGGGCGAGGACTACTATAACGACCTTGATCACCGGGTCACCCGCCTGTTCCGTGTGCTCCGCGACGATGGCGACGAGCTCGTGCGGCGGTTGAAGTTGTCGCCGTACTCCGAAGCCGAGTTTCGAGACTGTTGCGGACCCACCCCTGACGGCGCCGACGAGATCGAACTGGCCAGGCGGGATTTTGTGCGGTGGCGCATGTCACGTGACGGTGATGGTACCACGCTTGCGACTCCAGCAAAACGCTCGCGGAGAGGGCTAGCCAACAACGTGGCGGCCTTTTTGTCGGCGATCGACATGGAGTTGCCCAAGATTGTCGATCGGCTTAGGGGAGTCGAGATCCTCTGCCGGCCGGCCTTGGATGTCATCCGGCAGCTGGATAGCCCTACTACCTTGGTGTATGCGGATCCGCCGTATCCGCACGGGTCCCGGGCGAAGGGGGCCACGGACGTATACGCCCACGAGATGTCCGACAATGACCACCGCGAGCTGGCACGAGTACTGCACGCCATCAAAGGCAAAGCATTGATTTCATCCTACCACTGCACCCTCTATGACGGCCTTTTCGCAGATTGGCGGCTGGTCGAGATTCCGAAAAAGAAGGACGTGGGCAATGGACCTAAGGCCGACGCGGTGGAATGCGTGTGGTTGAATTTCTAGGTCCTGGCTGACGTCGACTTCGACGTCGAACCGCCCAGCTCCATGTCGGGTGGATGTTGGCTCGGTGTGACTGTGTTCGAGAGCGGGTTGGGGGCCCACATGACTCTGGCCCGCTCTCGGTTTTCAATAACAGAAACGAGAAACGCCCTACTCGTGGGTGGACATGAGGTCCTCGGCGAAGCGTGCTACCGGTGGCCCTTGTTGTAGGCCGCCGGAAGGTTCCCAAAACTTGCTTACGACTTTTCTTGTAAAACGAGGAAACCATGCTTAGCGATCTGAAAAGTTTGTCGCTCGAAGTGCTCCTTGACGGGACGCTCCCGTCGACAGGTGAGGCGATCAACTGCTGCGATTTAGCTGCTCTCAGCGCAGAATTCAGTCGTTCCAGAATCTCATCCATGGAGATGTTGCTGCGGTCCAAGCCCGAGAATTATTCGCTGCACTTCATGCTCTTCGCATTTTATCTTCATGCCGTGGAGGGCAAGGGGGGGTCGCCGACCGCCGAAGACGAAGCCGCATTCAGGCGTGAGCGATCTTGGCTGACCGAACACCGTCCCGACTGTCACCTACTCTTTGGGAAACACTGTCTATTCCCGGAATCCGACCAGCAGGACGAGCAACATTGGCTCAGGCACATTGAAGCGGCCGTCCCGGTCCAAGCAGTCCTCGAAAGCGCTTTCGCCTTTTTTTACGGACGTGATCCTGAAGTCGCGGAGAAGGTTGCTCTGAAGGGCCAAATGCTGGCGCCCGATCGAATATGGTGGGCGGTGAATCTCTGCCGTACCTACATCTGGCAGGCGTCCAACTGTGACGAGGAGTCGGGGCAAGAGCCGGCCCGTAATGCGGTCGAGCAATTTAAGATTCTCCGGCGGCTGAAGGAGACCCAGGAACGGAATGGAATTGCCGTCGTGTTCAACCTCGGCCGTGCCGCCGTCAAAGCGGGCGATATAGAGCTGGCCCGGGAATGTGCTCTTGAGCTGATGGACTCGAAGAAACGTGCGATGCAGGCCAACGTATTGCTAGGGCTGATCGGGATTTTGCAAGAGGATGTTCCGGCGGCACTCCAATTTCTTGGCAACGCCGCGAGAGTTTTCAAGAGGGGGCATGGTAGCCCGACTTTTGCGTTGGCTGCAGAACTCTACCAATTCGACCAGACGGACGAAGTGCTGAGCTTCCTGCGGGAGTGTGCCAGTAAGTGTGCCCGTCATTATTGTGACGGGATCGCAGGGCTGATCCAGGCGATCGAGAGTGGAGCGGAACCGGATTGGCCGTACGAATGGCCTGTGCGAGGCTAGGATCATTTCTACACTGAGTTCGGTGAGTGGCAGAGTGCTCATTGAGGCGGTCGCAGGGAATGGCCTGTCGGCGGTGAGGATGGCGTTGTCCACAATGGTGTCCAGGGCCTGCTATGGCGGCCTGCTGGCCGGTGGCGACGTTGATCGCCCGGCCGCTCGGGTTGCTCGCTACCGCCAGGGGTTCATCGCCACGTACGCCGGGAGCCGGGGCCGCACGATGGGGGTTGGGCTCGTAGATCCAGGTTCTGGCTTGCTGGGCCGCTTGATGTTCGACGCCTTACGGGACTCCACCGCCGTCGAATACACCCGGCAGGACGTCTGGCGCGTGCCGAACACCACGAACGACACTTTTGCAGACCGCTCGGTGAAAACCAGCACGACCTTGACCGGAGTCAGACCCTTGCCCCAACTCGCTCCAAGTCATTGGTTGCGGCTAAAGCTCGTTTGGTGCAGTGAGGGCATTGTGGTAAAATTTGGGGTAGAAGAAGTCCGCCGACACGAACGTCGGCGCCAGGTCGCAAAGCCATCCAAGCGAAACGGAGTTCGCATATGACTGGTTCTCTTGTTGAAGGTGCTCCTTCCATCGTCGCCGTGGCTTCTGCTCGCGGCCCCGCACAGAGCAATGGCCGGGCGTCACATCGGCCGGAATCGCTGCAGCCTGCACTGCACGCCATACCGACTCCGTCCACTACCGCACAGGGTCGTCCGCGACCTACGGCACTGCGACCGGCATCCAAGCCGATCGCCGCAGCACCGGCGGCACTCCGTTCCGAAACAGAGTCAGCAGAACCGGACGCACCCCAGCCTGAGGCCACGTCCGCGACGGCCGACCCCGCCCCGCAGTCGACGCCCGAGGCGCGAGCCGAGCTACGCAGCAGGAAGGCCAACTTCCTGGACAAGCTAATGCCCGCCGCCTACATGGAGGCGATTTTGGGCGAGGCGGCCAAATCAGACACGGATGCGTTCACCTACGAGCATTTGCTCGCGAAAGTGCTCAAAGAGGCTGGTGACCCCGTGGACCCGATCGAGCGGATGTCCATCGAGATGACGACTTTCGCCTTCCATAAGACCGGCCAACTCCTGGCCAAGGCCGCCCGGGCCGAGCACATGTCGGCGGTCGAAATCTACAACGCCGCGGCCGCGAAAATGATGGCGGAGTTTCGCCGGCAAACGCTGGCACTGAAAGAATACCGAACGACGGCGGGCAGCCCCAAGCTCAAGGTCGTCGGCGGTCAGCCCGATGTAGAAAACCAACAGGCACAGCGCACGGCGTGAAGATGCTGGCAAAAAAATCTTGACGTCAAACTGGTTGGAGATCGAAAAGCGATGGCCCGAAAATACACTAGGCCCCCCAATCCTCGCTGCCAGGCCGCTGGCCGAGCAAACCGAGCGAAGCGACGGGGTTTAACGGCCGACGGACTTCAGCGGCTGCGAGAAGCGGCGTTGAGGAACCGTCCCTGGGAGCATTCGACGGGACCTCGCACGCCCGAAGGAAAAAAGAAGGTCGCGAACAACGGCCGAAAACGCCAGGTGGGGCCAGTTTCCAAGCGGCAGATCCTGGCGGAGTTGGCGGCGACGAAATCCCAGGTGGGAGAGCTGGCGGCCATGCGGCGGGCGCTGTTCGCGGGGCTACCACTGGTGGGGCCGGGTTGATATTTGAGCCTCTGGGTTGGATCCCGAGGTCTAAAAAAAAGATGAAACGGAGATTCGAAAATGGAAGCCACCTACAGTCCGTTTAGAACGTGGGGCGATGTCTGCCAGGCCCTGCGCAGCAACGACGAGGAGCGAATTGCGATAGCGGGAGAGGCATGTGTGTTCATGGGGACGGTGGCTTCAAAATTTCTGGTTACGGAACTCGCCAATACTAAGAATCGACCGGCGTACCGGGTTCGAGTTGCAGGCGTGCTGGAACGTATCGGAGCGCTCTATCGTCCCCATGACATTTGCAATTTGGTGGTCGTGGTCTTTAGAGACAAACACGCCGCAGTCCGCGACGCGACTGCACGGGTTATTGCGGCTATCCGAGCCGGGGAACCCGGCGCCATGAGTCCCGAGCAGGCGATTGAATCATTCAGGGAGGACCGCGAGTTCAGGCTTGGGATCCGTCCGCCCGCTCCCGAAGAGCAGGACGTATCGGGGGCGTCATCCTCAGCCACCCTTGTTGAAGGCCCACAACGGTCCGGCAGGAGACGCCGAAAAGCAGATCGCCCGACGGCTTTGGGTGATGCCCAAGAGTGACGCCGGCACCCTCTGGCCCACGATGAAGAGCATGGGGCGTGGCGAGGCCGCATACCGCTGGTTCGCCCGCTACTTTCGCCTCCCAAAAAAAATCTCGCCGATCTGCAGCATCCCTCCTCCAACGGTTATGAATCCCCATCCGGCCCCCTCCTGCAGTGTGGGGGTTCCGTCACCAGTCGCGCCTTCATGTCGTGACAAAAACCGCCGTAAGCACAGTCAGCTGCAGCATAGGATACCTGTCTGGTCGACCGCTGACGGGCACTCTTACCGGCTGACCGAGATCGCCACGAGAAGCGATTCGGATGTTCGAAACGCAGTTTGGGTGGGAACGAAAACGACTCGATCAAACACCGCGGTACCGCACGACCGCCCAGCCGTCGTCGCGTTGCTAGCGGAAGGCGTATGCCGAGGCGAGCCGGGGATGTGGTGGGCTGTGTTCCTTGATCGGCTGCAGGCGGTCAAATTTGGACCGCGTGTCCAAGCTTAACTGCGCCACTGTGGAGCACGGTCAACGGCGTCCATCGGGCAAATCCACGAGCCGCTTCGGCGCGAGGAGCAAGCGGCAAAGGTTGGCCGCAGTGAAGGCGGGGACCCTTTCGGGCTGGCTACCGCCACGTCGTCGACGCCAGACAGACGGGATCGCGTGGGTAGTCGCGTTGCGCGGCTTGCAACAGCAGGGTGCCGTGGGCGACAATAATCAAAAGCCCAGCCAGACGGGCAATGTCAGCGATTTGAGGCGGCTGATAACTTCGAGTGCCAGCACATGAAGATCACGAATGAGATCCTGGAAGGGTATCTAAACTGCAAGACCAAAGGACATCTAAAGCTCGCGGGCGAGAGCGGTACCCAGTCCGACTACGAGGCGATGACCACAGCAGCGGGCCGGGCATCGCGGGAGACTGCCATCGCCAAACTCGTCTCCCGCTTTGGCGAGCGCAACGCCTGCCAAGGAATCGCCATCACCGCCGCGACGCTGAAGCAGAGGGCGCCGCTGCTTGTGGACGCCACGCTAGAGGACGACGAACTTTCGCTCCGCCTCGACGCCTTGAGGCGGGCCGACGGAGCTTCGATGTTGGGCGAGCATCACTACTTGCCCGTGCTCCACAACCACGGGGACAAGGTGGGCTGTCACCAGAAGTTGCTGCTTGCCGTCTTCGGACTCGTGCTTGACCGCGTGCAAGGGCGGCGGCCTGACGTCGGCTGGGTCGCACGCGGCCGCGAGGCTCGGCTGGGCAAGGTGCGACTCGACGCGAAGCTCTACCGGCAGGCGAAGCAGGTGTTGGGCGAGGTCAAGCGGTTCCAGTCTGGAGGCGAGCGTCCGTGGCTGGCCCTCAACGAACACTGCCGCAAGTGCGAGTTCCGCGACCGCTGCCACGCCGAGGCGGTGGAGAAAGACGACATCAGCCTCCTGCGGGTCATGAGTTACGCCGAGCTGCGGAAGCATAGGAACAAGGGGATCTTCACGGTCACTCAACTCGCCTACACGTACCGCCCCCGCCGCAAGGGCAGGCGGACCAGGGGCGAGAGCCCTCCACACCACGCCGCCCTCCAGGCCCTCGCCATTCGCGACGGCAAGACATATGTCCTCGGCAAGCCCGAGGTACCACACCGCCCCATCCGCGTCTACCTCGACTTAGAAGGCGACACCGACGGTGCCGGTGTCTACCTCCTCGGTGCCCTGGTGGTCAAGGACGGCATTGGGACGATGCGCTCGTTCTGGGCGGACGAGCCAGACGGCGAGGGCTGGCTGCTCGCCCGGCTGCTCGAGGTGGTCGGAGAAGAGGACTTCGACCTCCTCCACTTCGGCAGCTACGAGCGAAGGTTCCTGCAAAGGATGAGGGGGACCGCCAAACGGAAGGGGCCGGTAAACCGGCTGTTGGCCAACGCCGTGGACGTGCTGTCGCTGGTTCGCTCCAACGTTTACTTCCCCGTTCACGCCAACGGACTGAAGGAGATCGCCAAGCACCTCGGTTTCGACTGGAGTCACCCGGAGGCGTCCGGCTTGCAGAGCCTGGTCTGGCGGCGAAGGTGGGAGGAGGGTCGCAACGACTCCTTCAAGCAGAGGCTGGTCGCCTACAACGCCGAGGACTGTGCCGCCCTACGACTGGTCGCCGAGCACCTCCAGGCCATCGCCACAACCTACGACGGCGAGGCCGCCGCGAGTGGACCAGGCGCCGTCGAGAGTGTCAAGGCGACCACTAGGGGCTCAGACTTCCGCAAGTGGGGCCACACCACCTTCTTGCTGCCGGAGTTCGAGAGGGCGAGCAAGTGTGCCTGGTTCGACTATCAGAGGGAGAGGATCGTCGCCCGCAGGCCGGGTGGAAAGGCCAAGGCCCGACCCGTCGCCAGAAAGAAGGCCAAGCCGACAAGGCCGACAAGGCGGGTCGTGGTCAGGAGTAACCGCTGCCCCGGGTGCAAGAGCCGGAACGTCTGCGCGTCCAGGGGCCCGATGAATACCAGGTTCTTTCTTGACCTCAAGGTGTCGGAAAGCGGCGTCAGGCGTGTCGTCGTCAAGTACGTCGCCGCGAAGCACCGCTGCCGGGACTGCGGCCGGTACTTCCTGCCCAGGAAGTTCAAGAAGCTTGAACGCTTCGGCCACTCCCTGAAATGCTGGGCCGTGTACCAGCACGTCGCCAACCGGACCTCATTCGAGAGCCTTTCAAGGACCCTCCAAGAGTTCTACGGACTGGTGATCAGCTTCAACGACCTCTATCGGTTCAAGCTCGATCTCGCACGCCGGTACAAGCTGACCTATGTCGGCCTGCTAGAGAAGATCGTCGCGGGCAACCTGCTTCACGCAGACGAGACCAGCATACAGTTCAAGAAAGACAAGGGCTACGTCTGGGCCTTCACCAACCTGGAAAACGTTGTCTATATGTGCAGGCCGACTAGGGAGGTGGACTTTCTGGCCCCGCTCCTGATGGGCTTCTCGGGTGTGCTGGTCAGCGACTTCTACAAGGGCTACGACTCGATGCCTTGCCCGCAGCAAAAGTGTCTGGTCCACCTCATCCGCGACCTCAATGGCGACCTCGAGATTCACTTCCACGACGAGGCGTTTAAAGGCCTGGCGAAGGCGTTTGGAGCCTTGCTGGAGCAGGTCGTCGCGACTATCGACCGGCACGGCCTGCGGCGGGAACGCCTGCAACGGCACAAGGCGGATGTCGATAAGTTCTTCGAGGAGGCGTGCGGGGAGCTGTTCCAGTCGGAGGTGGCGGAGGGCTACCGAAAGCGGTTCCTGAAGTACCGGGACAAGCTCTTCACCTTCCTCGACCACGACGGGGTGCCCTGGCACAACAACAACTCGGAGCACGCAATCAAGCACTTCGCAAAGTACCGGATGATCACCAACGGCAAGGTGACGGCCAACGGCTTGCAGCCGTATCTGGTGCTGCTAAGCATCTACCAAACCTGCGTCTACAAGAAGGTCAGCTTCTTCCGCTTTTTGCTCTCCGAGCAGAAGGACGTGGACGCTTTCGTTGGGACCAAGAGAAAGCAGCGGTGTGCCGTCGTTTGCCGGCCGAACTCGAACCAGGAGTCCGTAGGCGACCAGGAGGTCCGAACCGAGGCCGTGGCAGATGAGCTGGCTATCGAGGAACCGGCCTAGATGGCTGAGGGGCCAGCTGGCAGATGTGCACGGCAACCCGGGCGACGCTGCCGGCGGAGATCGAAGAGTCAGGGACCGTGCAACAGGCAGCCCGCGAACCCGAGCCCCAGCGCATAAAAACGCCCGGGGCGAACCACCGGGCGAGTGCCGTCGGTGACAGAGCGGGTGCGTCACGGCTTCCCAATGGTCGCTTTCGCCGGAGGTACGGTTTCCACTCGTCGGAATTGAGATACGTATTCACGAATGCGACGGCACGACTATCCTGCGACATTGTTCAATGCCGGCCTTGCACATCTGCGAGGTCTAACGCACCTGCAAACGCTTCTACTCGGGGGTACTGAAGTGACCGACGCTGGCATGCGAGAAATCCAGCAGTCGCTTCCGACTTGCGACATCCAGCGTCCCGACTTCACTGGTTACACGATGAACCCTTGATGTCGAATGGCACTCCATGATGGTTTCAATATCCACTTGCGGTAGGCTCAGCGTCGCCCATCACGTTCGCGGTGTGCTCCCAACCGCCCCGTCGCCGAACTCCAGCCGCAGATGAGTGTCTAGTGCTCTGCCAGCCATCGTCGCCGAGCAAGCCCCGCCGCCAGCAAGCTTCGCTTTCCCATCCCGTCGTCGCGAGGAGCAAGCGGCAAGCGAAGCCCGAGCCGAGGTTTGCCGAGGGCGATGCCGCTCTTGCATCTGGCTTGCCGGCGCGGGATGCTCATGGGCATGGCCAAGCCCCTTGCCAAGCTCGTTGCCTTGCTCACGCCGAAGCGGCGATGGGTACAGTTCAGCCTGGCCACGTTGATGGTCGTCGTGACCGTGCTGTGCGTCGGATTGAGCCTGGTCGTCGTACCAGCCGAGAGGCAGCGACGAGCCGTGGCCGCCATTGAAGCGCTCGGTGGACGGGTCAAATATTTGGATCGCGACCGGGGGGAAACTGAGGCATTTCCCAGGCCATTCCTGCGGCGTTGGCTGCCACGGGACTATTTTGATGGAGTGCGAGAAGTTGATCTCAATGGCACTCAGGTCACCGACGCCGGGCTGGCACACCTGCAAGGGCTGATTGGGCTGCGATTTGTCGATCTCGGTGCCACTCAGGTTACGGACGCTGGGCTGGCGCACCTACAAGGGCTGACGAGGCTGGAAGACCTTAAACTCCAATTCACTCAAGTCACGGACACCGGACTAGCCCACCTGCACGGGATGACGGCGCTTGAGAATCTTTTTCTCGATGGCACTCAAGTCACGGACGTTGGGCTGGCGCACCTGCAAGGGTTGAAGGGGCTGCAATCGCTTGATCTTGATCGCACTCAGGTCACAGGTGCTGGACTGACGCAATTGCAAAAGCTGACAGGACTGCAAGTGCTTAAACTCGATCCCAAAGTAGCGTGTGCAGGGTTAGCAAACCTACAAGGTTTGACGGAACTAGCATCGGCGCTTGATCTCGGCGGCACTGAAATCACGGACGATGGGCTGGCACACCTGCGAGAGCTGACGAAGCTGCAAAAGCTTTATCTCAATGGCACTCAGGTCACGGACGCTGGGCTGGCGCATCTCCAAGGGCTGACCGGGCTGCGATCGCTTGATCTCCGTGGCACTCAAATCACGGACGCCGGGCTGGCGCATCTGCAAGGACTGACGAACCTAACATCGGTTGATCTCCGTGACACGCAGGTAACAGACGCCGGGCTAGCGCACCTGCAAGGGCTGACCGGGCTGCGAGGGCTTACTCTCGGTGGTACTCAAGTCACGGGCGCTGGACTGGCGCCATTCCGGCAGGCGTTGCCGAATTGTCGGATCAATGGGCCGTGAAACGTTGGCATCCGACCTTCAGCCGTGAGCATCGCCACGATCCCCGCGTGTTGGGCCAAGTGCGGCATCGGCTAGGCAGCAACGATCGCATACGCTGGCGGCAAACCCGTCGTCGGCCCACCGGAACCAGCAAGCCTGCTTGCCCAGCCCGTCGGCGCCCGGAGCAAGCGGCAAGCCTAGCCCGAGCCGAGGCTGGCCGCGGGGGCGACTCTTGCCCTATTGCCGACCGCGCGTCAAGCTGATGGGCATGAATCGCCTCCTTGTCATGCTCGTTGTTTCCATTTGCTTGGTTACAACAATCTCATCGCCGGTTCAGTCCCAGGATGCTGACGACAATTCGGCTCCCGAGCAAACCGACGCCGCGAAAGACAGCGCAGAACGGTTGGTGAAACTGCGCCATCGCGCAGAGGGGACACGAGTCTTCATCGTCGATGACGATGGCCGCGAGGAAGTCGAAATGCGTTCCGAGCCGGTATTCCGGTACGCCGACCAGCCCCGAAGCATCGTCGATGGTACGCTTTGGGTCTGGGGCGAATCAGGGAGGCCGGTAGCCCTGCAAAAGGTCGAATACTTTCCGGTCGTCCCTACGAACTGGACGTATTGCCTGGCGTCGCTCTCGTCCGGGTTGGTGGCCGCCGAATGGCGAGGAGGCCGTCGCTGGACCGCGACCAAGCCAGGCGTCGAGTTGCGCCCCTGCGATGACGCACCTCAGGCGGCGGCAAACAAGTCAGGAAGAATTCGGCAGATGAAGGAATTGGCTCGTCGGTTCTCGGTGCGGTCTAGCGAAGGGACCGACCGTAGCGAGCAGTTGCGGCTCATGCAGCAGGCAATCCATCGTTACGCCGACCCTGAACACGGATTGGAAGACGGCGCAATCTTCGGCTTTGGCAGCGGGACGAACCCGGCATGTTTGCTGTTGATCGAATTACGCATTGACGACCAGTCGCCGCCGAGCTGGCAGTATGGTTTCGTGGGAATGAGCGCCGAATCGTTGCGAGCTCATCTCGACGATCATGAAGTTTGGTTCTTCCCCGCTGCAGGTAAGATTGGCGCAATTGACTCGTGGATTTGGTTCTTCGAATCACCAGGCATGGAAGATTGAGAATGACCCTGACCGAGCCAGCGTGCCTCTTCGCCGAGACCTACCGGGGGTCGATACGGCCTCCCGCTTGCCCTCCCTCCGCCGGCGCGGGATGCTGGTGGCATGGCCAAGCCACTTGCCAAGGTGCAACAGTCTGCATGCCTACTCCTCATGGCCTGCAAGCTCGTTTTGTTCTTCGCCGCCCTAACCTTCGGCGCTCCGGCATTCGCAAGTGACACCGTCGTCGACACGAGGCTCCATCACCTGCGGGCGGGCGACGTGCGCGAGTGGACGGAGTTCGCCGAACAAGCCGAAGGCGACCGTCTCGACATCGCGTTCGACGTGAAAGCCGGGCATCCGCCGAAGACTCTCCGGCTGCGGCACCGCGATGTCAAGCAATCGTGGAAGCTAATGGTCAACGATCTCGAAATTGGCCGGCTCCCACAGGACGAAAACGACATGGTCAGCTTCTGGCCGATGCCGGATGAGCTGCCCGCCGGGCCCAACACACTGGCCATCGTCCCCGCGGGTGGTACGCCCGATGATATCTTAGTCGGCGACACGCGGCTCGACGATCGGCCGCTCGACACGGTGCTGAACGAAGCAACGCTGGAAGTAGCCGTTACCGAAAACGGCGAGAGGATCCCATGCCGCTTGACGCTCGTCGACGCCAACGGCTCGCTGATGACACTGGGTACCCGATCGGGCGAGCGGCTTGCCGTGCGCCCCGGCGTGGTTTACACGGCCGACGGTTGGGCACGGCTCTCGCTGCCCGTCGGCCGCTACACGCTCTACGCCGGCCGCGGTTTTGAGTATGGTATCGACTCGGCGGAAGTTGAACTGACGCCCGGCAGGTCAGCGGGTGCGAAGCTCTCGATTAACCATGAGGTACCGACTGAAGGTTGGGTTGCCTGCGATACGCACTGCCACACGCTTACCTATTCGGGCCACGGCGACGCCACGCTGGCCGAACGTCTGATCGCCGTGGCTGGCGAAGCGATCGAGCTACCGATCGCCACCGACCATAACCTACGCGTCGATTATGAAGTAGCGGCCCGCGCGGCCGGCCTGAGCCGCTATTTCACACCGGTCGCCGGAAATGAGGTCACTACGGCCCGACTCGGACACTTCAACATATTCCCGCTGGCCGCCGATGCGCCGGCGATTGACGCCGACGTTTCCGACTGGCCGACGCTGTTCGAGCGTATTTTCTCCTTAGCCGGTGCGCGAGTCGCCGTACTTAACCACGCTCGCGACTTGCACGGTGGCTTTCGCCCCTTTGCGCCAGAACACCACATCGGCCTCGCCGGCGAGAACCTCGACGGCCGCAAGTTGCGAGCCAACGCGATGGAGGTCGTCAACTCAGGAGCATTGCAAAGCGACTCCATGCAGTTGCTGCGAGATTGGTTCGGCCTCTTGAATCGCGGCCTGTCAATCCTGCCCGTCGGCAGCAGCGACTCACACGACGTGGCGCGGCACTTTATCGGCCAGGGGCGCACCTACATCCGCTGCAACGACGAGGACCCCGGAGCGATCGACGTCGACGTCGTGGTCGACAACCTGCTGGCCGGCCGCCTGGTCGTGAGTATGGGCTTGTTGACTGAGATCTCCGTCGCCGGCCAGTATGGTCCCGGCGATCTGGTCGAAATGACCGACGAAATTGAGATTTCCGTTCGCGTGCTCGGTCCTTCATGGACCAAGGCCAGCAGTGTCGTACTCTATGCAAATGGCTTGCCGATACGGGAGGCGACAATTGATCTCCGGACCGCGGGCGACGAGGAGCCGGGCGTCCAATGGCAGGCCAGGTGGACGCTGCCGCGGCCCAAGCACGATATCTATTTGGTGGCGGTCGCGACCGGGCCGGGTGTCACAGCACCCTATTGGCCGATCCCCAAAGCGTACCAACCGACGTCGCCCGACTGGCAGCCGTACGTAATTGGTTTGACCGGCGCTGTGCGGCTTGACGCCGACGGCGTTAAGGGATTCACCTGCGCCCACGATTACGCCGAGCGGCTAGTCCAGGCAGCCGAAGGCGACGCGATGGAGTTGTGCCGCCGGTTGACGGACTATGACGAAGCCGTCGCCGTTCAAGCCTCTAGCGTGTGGGCCGCCAGCGGCGAATCGCTGTTCGACGACGACCTTGCCGATGCGCTAAGTGCGGCCCCCGCCCATGTCGGCCGCGGCTTCGCCGCTTACACCGCAGCCTGGAAGGAAAGCCACGCCGCACGAGCGCGGCAGCCACAATAGGCGCGACAATCGGCCCCGTCGCCTCTAGCTGGATCCCGGCCGTGGCAAGAGCTTGGGCTGGCCTGCAACGAACGACTGGCCGAAGCTAGTCGCAAACCCTGTATAAAGTGGCCAACTAGCCCCCGATTTTGCGTTGCAGATGGCCAAGTCGATTTCTGGTGCCGCTTTCTGGCAAAGCCTTCGTATTGGGCCTCGTTTCCAGTCGCCACGTGGAAGCCGGTATTGTTCGGCAACAGGACAGACGTGTCCCGATTGCTGGCAATGCCACCGTCGATGGCGGCGGTCATCGTGACCGAGCTGGTCTACCGGCCCCTCCTTTCGCCGCGCCACGAGCTAACGTGCTCACTGGGGTTGGCCAGGTCATCGGCTCCGCGTCTTGGTCAAACCGCATGCCAGTCAGACCTACTTGAATCTCCACTCAAGCAATATGGCTCGGCGTTCGATGAGACGAGAATGCCAAAGATCGATTGCACGCGGTGAGATTCCCCAAGAAAGCGGTACCTCATTGAACACGCTTCGTAGCTCTTGCTCGGAAAGGGAGGCGAGTCGTTTCAAAGCGGTGCGCCCGGTCGTAGAAACGTCACCGCATACCCTAGGTTCACCGAATACGCTCAGTGCTTCGCGGGAGTAAAGCTCCTCCCGTGGGAACACATCTGAACTCCAGTGATAATGTCTACCTCCGTAGGATAATTTAGTCGTGAAAGCCCGATCAAAGTCGAGGCAAAAAACGTGCGGCGACTCAGGGTCACCTTGAATTGCGAGGTTTCCCTCTTTTCGGCGATCGAAGTTCATGATCCAAGTGTCGAGGACGACGATCGCCGCCGCCAACTCCGCATAGGGATTGAACCGCCAAAATGGCTCTGGCGGGAATGCCGATTGAGAAGAGTCGTTCCAATCGGGCGGTTTGTCCAACTTTGGGTACGATGCGCCATCGATCCATCTAGACGCGGTCCCAAAACCAGCATCGATCGTTCGGCCTGTCCCTGTCGGAGTGAACGATCTCGGTATCGGAACAACTTCGAGTTGCGGCACGCGAACATCGAGAAGTTTGGCAACTCGGTATCCCACAAGTTCACTGGCCAAACGATGACTCTGTACGCGATCGCCGGGGTAGTGGATTGCCCAAAGACCGTCGTGAAAGCGAACCTTTGCCGGAGAGCTCACTCCCGGAAGAAACTCAATGAAGTCTGCCGGACCAAGGCTGTATGGGGGGATTGAAGGATGTTTTGAATCCACCTTTTTCATCTCCTTTCACATCGGACTCCGCGGGCGTGAGTGTCATCATGCTTCCGGCTCCAACTATCGTCCGGAGCCATGCCGAGCGCCGGCGTCGTCTGTCCTCGCAATTTAGATTACACGAGTCTGAATCGGCCGTCAGGAGCTTGGGGGGCAAGGAGAAAAGGCAAGGTCAAACACTCCAACCAGGCTTCCCGAGCCGGTTCATGCGGTCCACAGCGAGGACTGAATGCTACGAATTGGCGCCAGCGCCATCTCCCCGAGGCACCGAGTTACGATTGCCCAGCCCGTCGTCGCTCTGGAACAAGCGGTAAGCGTAGCCCGAGCCGAGTAGGGCGGCGGGGAAGCTGGGGCTGGCCCGAGCGCCGCCTCCACGAACGCTGACAATGTGAACTCAGCGGAAGAGCGCCTCGACGGGCGCCCCCTGCACGATGTAGTGCGGGCGACCGCTGACGTCGATGACCTTTGAGTCATGTCCGTAGCCGAGTGCGTGATAGATCGTCGCCACAAAGTCGCTGGCGTGGACTGGTTTGTCGATGGGAAAGCCGGCGATGTTGTCGGAGCGGCCGTAGACTTGGCCGCCGCGGATGCCGCCACCGGCCAGAACCGTGCTGTACACGGATCCCCAATGGTCGCGGCCCGCGCTTTGGTTTACTTTTGGGGTCCGTCCGAACTCCCCGGTCCAGGCGACCAGCGTTTCTGGCAGCAGGCCTCTTTGATTCAGGTCCTCCAGCAAGGCGGAAAATGCCTGGTCCACGGGCGGCAGCAACAAGTCGCGCATGAGTTGGAAATGATTGCTGTGCGTGTCGAAATTCTTGACCGATACCAGATACATCCAGGGAACTGTGACCAATCCCACACCCGCTTCAACGAGCCGGCGTGCGACTAGGCAACTGCGCCCGAATTTATTGTCGCCATAACGGGCAAGAGTTTCAGGGCGCTCGTCATCGAGGCAAAATGCTCTCCACGCCGACCCTGCACCAAGGATGTCGAGCGCCTGGCGCTGGTAACGAAGATAGTTGCTCTCGACAGCAGCGCCGGTCGCACGCTCACATTGGATGGCGTTCAGCAAATTGATGCGGGCGGACTGCTGGTCTGCTGTGATCTCCGCCGATGGAGTAAAACCCGGGGGCAGTACACCAGGGGTCCACTTTTCGTCGATTAGCATCAGCGGGTCGAATTGAGGGCCAAGGAACCCCGCGTGTTGGCCCCCCCATTGAAAATTATTCTGGTCGCCGATCCGGACTGGCAGTTGTACGGAAGCGGGGAGTCCGTTCTTGTCTCCACGCAGTTGCCGAATCGTACCTCCAATGCAAGGGGGGTCGCGGCGGTCTATCTGCGGCTCGCCGCTCGACCGTGGGGCGTGCATTAGGCCCGTTAGGTTGTAATGTACACCGACGCCGTGGGTGTTGCTGTTATGGTACGTCGAGCGGATGATGGCAAAGTGCTGTGCGTTGCGGGCAAGCATCGGCAAGTGTTCACAGATTTCGACGCCGGAAACGCTGGTGGCAATCGGATTAAAATCCCCGCGGTAGCCAACGTTGGCCTCGGGCTTCATATCGAACGTTTCCTGCTGCGCCGGGCCCCCAGTCATGTACAGCAGGATGCACGCCTTGGCGGAGCCAAACGTCTTGGTCGTCGCGCGGGCAGATTGAAGGGCCAGCAATTGAGGGAGCGTCAGACCCAGCACGGAAAGGCTGCCCGCCCGCAGAAACGTGCGTCGACGGATTTGCTCCAAGGACGGAAACATTGGCGGCAGCGGGGCTCTGGGGCGATCGCGTTTGGACAGAAGTATCAAGTGATTACAATACGTTGATTCATTCGTAACGGGAAGGGGAATGGCCGTTTGAATCAAGCTGTCCGGGCCGCAAGTCGAGTTGGAGCCCATTGCTGAAGCGGCGAAGCGCTGGCAGCGTCGGCAAACTCGAACGAGTTGAACGCGATCCACGTCTTCGCGCCCGGCGACCGAGCCGACCCGCCAGCCGACGGTAGGGACAATCGCTACGCCACCACACCCTTGGCCACCACGCCCGCCAAGTCGGTCAACCGGAAGTCCCGGCCACTGTACCGATAAGTCAGCTTTTCGTGGTCCAGCCCGAGCAGGTAGAGCATCGTGGCGTGCAAGTCGTTGATGTGCATCTTGTCTTGCACGGCGGCGATCCCATGCTCATCGGTGGCACCGTAGCGGTGACCGCCCTTGACCCCACCACCTGCCATCCACATGGAAAATCCTGCGGCATTGTGGTCGCGCCCGTCATTCCCCTGTGCGCCGGGCGTCCGCCCGAATTCGCCGCCCCAGACGACCAGCGTGTCCTTCAACAAGTCGCGCTGCTTCAGGTCGCCGAGCAAGGCGGCGATCGGCTTGTCGATCGCGTGGGCGTTTTGAGTCAACTTGTTCTTGAGGTCCTTGTGTTGGTCCCAGCCACCCATGCCCAGTTCGATGAACCGGACGCCGGCTTCAGCGAACCTGCGGGCGAGGAGGCACTGCCGGCCGAACTGTTCCGTTCCCTTTTCGCCGATGCCGTACGAAGCCAAAGTCGATTGCGACTCTTCGGAGGTGTCCATGACGTGAGGGACGGCTCCCTCCATTCGGAACGCCAACTCGTAGGTTTCGATGACCCCTTCAACCTCCGGGTTGACCTCATCCTGTTCTAGCCGATCGCGGTTGATGTCCTGTAGCAGGTCGAGTTGTTTTCGCTGCAACTCGGCTGACAACTTCGGGTTCGCCAGGTTGGCGACTTGTTGGCCCCGATTGTCGCCGCCGATTCGGGTTCCCTGGTACATCGCCGGCAGAAACGCACTGCCATAGTTCTGGGCACCGCCTGGCGGGTTGATCGTGATAAATCCTGGGAGTTCCTGATTTTCCGTCCCCAGGCCGTACAGCGCCCACGCACCCATCGACGGCCGCACGAAGCGGAAATTGCCCGTGTGCAACTGAACGGTGGCCTGCGGATGGTTCGGCAGGTCGGTGTGCATGCTGTTGAGCAGGCACAACTCGTCCGCGTGCTTGGCGAGGCTCGGGAATATCTCAGGCAGCCACAGACCGCCTTGTCCATGCTGGCTAAACTTGAATGGGGACCTGAGCAGCTTCCGGCCCCCCTTGCCGTTGCCGGACGCCGACTTGCCGTTGTCCCTTTCGAGCGCGGGCTTGTAATCGAACGTGTCAACGTGCGAGGGGGCACCCGCCATATACAGAAAGATCACCCGCTTGGCCCTGGCGGGGAAGTTCGGTGCCTTGGGGGCCAGCGGATTCGTCGAAGAATCCGAGGCGGCGGTGTCGCTACAGAGGCCGGCCAACGCCAAGTAACCAAAGCCGCACGAAGCGGTCCGCAACAGCTCGCGCCGTGAGAAAGAACGAGGCGGGTCAAATCGGTTCATAGTCGAGGCTCCTCATCGAGGGCGAATGCGTCGTGTGCGAAAGTGGTTCAGTACAAGTAGCGGAATTCCGCGCTGGCCAAAAGCGTTTGGCAGACCGCGGACCAAGCGGCGAATCGGCTGCCGTCCTTGTGCCCCGCTTGCTCCAGCGACTGGAGATAATCCTTCAAGAACCCCTCGATCCGGGACCGCTCCTTTTCCGAAGGCAGACGTCCCAGCGCCAACCGGTAGGCCAAGTCAATCCGTGCCGGTTGCTTCAAATCCGCGTCAGACAACACCCGCTTGGCCATCTGTGCCGATTGCTGGAGCACGAACGGGCTATTCATCATGAACAGCGCCTGCGTGGCGACATTCGTGACATCGCGCTTGGCGACGATCAGGTTGGGATCGGCCATGTCGAAGGCTGCGAGCGCAGGTGGAACATTGCCGCGGATCATCGGGAGGTACACGCTGCGGACCAGCGATTGTTCGGGCTTCCCTTGTCCTTTGTCGGCTTTCTTGCCCTTCTTGCCGACTTGGCCCTCCATGTCCATCACCGGTGAGCCTTCCGGCCGGTTGAGATCCAACTGGCCGCTAACGGCCAGGATCGCGTCCCGTATCTCTTCGGCGTCGAGGCGCCGGCGGTCCATCCGCCACAGCAGGCGATTTGATGGGTCCTTTGCGTAGTTTGCTTCGTTGTAGCGGCTGCTGAGTTGGTAGACCCTGCTGAGCATGATCGACCGGATCAACTGCTTGATCGACCACTTCTCGGTCATGAACTGGACCGCCAAGGTATCGAGCAGTTCTTGATTGCTCGGCGCATCACCCAGCGCTCCGAAGTTATCGGGCGTCTCCACGAATCCTTGCCCGAACAGGTACTGCCAAATGCGGTTCACCATCACTCGGGCCGTCAATGGATTGTCATCGCGCACCATCCACTGCGCCAACTCCAGGCGTCCGCTTTCACTCGGCTTGACCTTCATGAGCGCACCCGTTTTAAGAACCATCGGCCCACCTCGGGGGACGTCCGGCCCTTTCTCTTTCACGTCACCACGGACCAGCACATGGAAGTTCGCTGCTACGCCGTCGCGAACACCCATTGCCAACTCCCCTGTAGGCTCAGGGCCGTCGCCAAGTTGCTTGATTCGGCCTTCCAATTGCTGAATCTGTTGCTTGACATAGGCTTTGGCACCGCGCAGCATCTTTTGGTTGCCCTTGTTGAGACCCTTCAATTCAGCACGCAGCATTGTGAGCTGGGCCTCGTCCCGTCGGACCTCTTGCTCGCGTGCCTTTTCCTTCCGGGCCTCGGCGGCGTTTACTGGTTTGCTGGTGTCGGCCAAACCGATCAAAAGCCTGTTGCTCGTGTAGTCATCCTTCTTCCCCGGTCGGACGCCCGCCATCGTGTCGGTGCTGTGGAAGACGCCGGCCAGGGCGTAGTAGTCGGTCGTGGGGATCGGGTCGAACTTGTGGTCGTGGCAGCGGGCGCAGGCCATCGTCAGCCCAAGGATGCCCCGCATCGTGGCGTCGATCTGGTCGTCGATGACGTCCATCTTGTACTGCTCGGGATTCTTTTCGTTCAACCCCTTGGGACCAATTGCCAGAAATCCCGTGGCGACCAACAGCGTATTGCGTTCCTCGGCCTTCTTCACCGGCAACAAGTCGCCGGCCACTTGCTCGACGATGAACCTGTCATACGGCTTGTCGGCGTTGAACGAGTCGATTACGTAATTCCGGTATCGCCAAGCGTATTTGTAGGCGACGTTCCGTTCCTTGCCCGTCGATTCGGCGAAGCGTGCCGTGTCGAGCCAGTGCCGGCCCCAGCGTTCGCCATACCGCGGAGATTCCAGCAGTCGATCGACGACCGTCGCAAACGCGTTACCGGACGGGTCTTGAACAAATGCGTCGATCTCCTCCGGGGTCGGAGGCAGGCCCGTCAGGTCGAACGTCGCCCGGCGGATCAAGGTGACGCGGTCGGCGTCCTCCACGGGCTTCAACCCGGCCTTGTCGAGTCCGGCTAACACGAACCGGTCGATGATCGTTCGGGGCCATGTGGTGTCGTTGGTTTCAGGAAGAGGGGCAGCCTTGGGGCGCTGGAACGACCACCATTTGCGGGCTTCGGCGACGTTGAACTTGCCTTTCCGCGGTGACTTAGTGCGAGGATCGGGAGCGCCCATTTCGATCCACTTCACGATGTCGGCCACAACATCTTCTGGAAGTTGCTCCTTCGGAGGCATCTCCAGTCCTTCATACCGGATCGCTTCGACCAACAGGCTCTCGTCGGGGCGGCCGGGCATGATTGCCGCACCCGAATCGCCACCCTTCCGTAGTCCATCTCGCGTATCGATCAGGAAGTGGCCCTTGGCCTTGGCGGCATCGCCTGAATGGCATTCGTAGCAGTGCCGTAGAAGAACCGGTCGAATCTTCTGCTCGAAGAAGTCGAACCCTTCCTTGGTCGGACGCGGAGCGACTTCAGCGGCGACAGTATTTGCGGTCAACACCAGCGCCGCAAGAGTAATCGTGGTGCCAGT
>Ga0265325_10000999_pt1 | contig 20325 bp, 19 predicted proteins | sample 41420metaG_FD_202090 | JGI IMG/M metagenome (GOLD analysis project Ga0265325, IMG submission 202090) | Rhizosphere microbial communities from Carex aquatilis grown in University of Washington, Seatle, WA, United States - 4-14-20 metaG | ecosystem: Host-associated > Plants > Roots > Rhizosphere... | reverse complement strand
GCTCTTTCACATTCTTCACCGGCAAGCCCGGATTCACGCCGAGCAGCGTCGGCGTCACGCCGACCTGTCCGATCGGCTCGAAGTCCTTCACCGGGTCGTAGGGTATCCGCTTGTAAAGGCCGGGATTGATGGCGTGCGTGGACACCGTCGCCATCAGGATCGTGTAACCGTCCGGTGGCGACTTCGCGACCATATCGGCACCGAGGTTGCCGCCGGCGCCGGTTTTGTTCTCGATGAGGAACTGCTGGCCGACGAACTCACCCATCTTGGCGCCCGTGACGCGCGCCACCGTGTCGGTCGGTCCACCGGCCGCAAACGATACGATGATGTGGATCGGCTTGTTCGGATAGTCGTCAGCATTGGCTGACGTCCACGCAAAAACGAGTGCGGCCGCAACGCCGCAAAGAACCCGGCCATTGGTCATCTTGCATCCCCCCGGTTGCAGATGACCTATGATGGCTCTCTCGTTGTCGGCGCTTCAAGCCCTAAGGACGGCGACGCGGTATAGCGCGTGCACTGCAACAACCCGTGATCGGCTATTGCGGCGTCAGGCCCGCTTCTTTGGCGGCCTCCTTCGAATTCTCGTAGTCCTTCTTGATGTAGTCGCCGAAGCCCTTCGACGTCTGGAGTTCCGGCGGCACAAGTTCCGCGCCGGTTTGCAAGAACTTGTCCTGCGTCGACTTCTCCGCAAGCGTCTTGATCAGCGCCTTCTCGAGCAATGCGATGGTTTCAGGCGGTGTCTTCGCCGGGGCCACCACACCGACATAGCTCGCCGCGGTGAAATCCTTGACGCCCTGTTCGATCATGGTCGGCACATCGGGCGCGAGCGCCGAACGCTTCTGCCAGGCCACCGCGAGGATGCGGACTTTGCCTTTGTTGTGATGCTGCAGCAGCGTCGACATTTCCGTCATCGCACCGGAGATCGTCCCGGCCAGCACGTCAGGGACCAGAGCGCCACCGCCGCGATACGGCACATGCACAAGCTTGGCGCCGGTCACCGCATTGAAGCGAGCCAACGTGAGATGCGAGGCACTACCAACACCTGAAGTCCCAAGCGTCACCTGCTGCTTCTTCGACAGTTCGACCAGCTCGGGCACCGTCTTGGCCGGCACGGAATCGTGCAGCACGATGGCGTGCGGGGCAAAATTCGCGAGCCCGACCGGGACGAAGTCCTTCAAAGGATCGTAGCCGAGCTTGGCCTGGACGAAAGGATTGACGGTCAGCGGCCCGTTCGAGCCAGTGAGCAGCGTGTAACCGTCGGGCGGCGAAGTCGCGACCATCGCGGCACCGAGACTGCCGCCGGCACCCGCGCGTGCCTCCACCACGATCGGCTGGCCGAGAGACGATGACATGCCTTCGGCGACGATGCGTGCCACCAAATCGGCGTTGCCGCCCGCCGCAAACGGCACGATCAACCGGATCGGATGGTCCGGATAGGCGGCGAACGCCTCCCGGGGCAACAGCGACACCAACGGTGTGGAGGCCAGGAGGGCGACGAGACGACGACGCGAGATCGACATTGAAATTCCTTTCCGGTTCGGCGGCAAACTATTCCCCCGTCCGGCGGTCAGACAAGAGATTTGAAGCCGCAGCTGGCGTATCGGGAGACGGATATTCCCGAGGTGCATGGAAGCGGCGGGTCTGCGGCTTTTTCTGACAGCATGGCTCGCCTATATTGGGCGTCCACGGAGCGCCCCCATGGCCACACGTCAGATCAAGCTCAACGCCTTCATGCGGCCGGCCAGCATCCACACCGGCGCCTGGCGTTATCCCGGTGCGTGGCCGGACATGAACTTCAATTTCGCGCACATCAAGGAGGCTATCCAGAAGCTGGAGGCCGCAAAGTTCGACGCCTTCTTCATGGCCGACCACATGGCTGTTTTGAACATGCCGATCGACGCGCTGAAGCGCAGCCACACCTCAACGTCGTTTGAGCCGTTCACGCTGTTGTCGGCGCTTTCGCAAGCGACCTCGCGCATCGGGTTGATCGCAACCGGCTCGACCACGTTCGATGCGCCTTATCACATTGCCCGGAGGTTTGCCTCGCTCGACCATATCAGCGGCGGTCGCGCGGGATGGAATATCGTAACCACGTCCAATCCGGACGCAGCGCTGAACTTCGGACTTGAAGAGCACATGGAGCATGGCGAGCGCTATCGCCGCGCCCGCGAGTTCTACGATGTGGTCACCGGATTGTGGGATAGCTGGGCCGACGACGCATTCATTCGCGATGTCGAGAGTGGCGTGTTCTTCGAACCGGGCAAGATGCACACCCTCAATCACAAGGGCGAATTCCTGTCGGTGAAAGGCCCTCTCAACATTGCCCGGCCGATCCAGGGCTGGCCCTTGATCGTGCAGGCCGGCGCCTCCGACAGCGGCCGCCAGCTCGCGGCCGAGACCGCCGAAGCGGTGTTCACCTCACAAAGCGACATTGAAGCCGGCAAGAAATTCTATGCCGACGTCAAAGGGCGGATGAAGAAGCTTGGCCGCGATCCCGATCATCTGAAAATCCAGCCGGCCTGTTTCGTGCTGGTCGGCGAGACGGTCGAGGAGGCCAAAGCCAAGCGCGCCAAGCTCGACAGCCTGGTCAACTACGCCAATTCGATCGCATCGCTCTCGATTGCGCTCGGCACCGATGCCTCCAAGTTCGATCCGGACGGGCCGTTGCCGGAGATTCCGGAGAGCAACGCGAGCAAGAGCGGCCGCGAGCGCGCCGTTGCCGCTGCCAAGCGCGACAACCTGACCGTTCGCCAACTCGCACAGCGCCTAGGCGGTTATTCGGGTCTTGCCATGGTCGGCACACCGAAATCCATAGCCGACGAGATGGAGGAATGGATCGAGACCAATGCCAGCGACGGTTTCACCATCATGTTCCCGTATCTGCCCGGAGGCCTCGACGATTTCGTGCGCGGCGTGATTCCCGAATTGCAGCGGCGCGGTCTGTACCGCAAGGAATACGAAGGCAAGACGCTGCGCGAGAATTTGGGGCTGCCGCGTCCCGGCAATCGCTTCTTCGAGAAGAGCAAAGCCGTGGCCGCCGAATAGCCATGAGCGAAATCGAGAACTTCCACGCCCACGTCTATTACGACGCGCCAAGGACCCGCGCGCAGGCCGATGCGCTCTGCAAGGCTGCCGGAGAGAAATTCGGCATCAGAGTTGGGCGCATGCACGACAATCCGGTCGGTCCGCATCCACGAGGAAGCTGCCAGCTCACGGTGCCGAAGGAAAAATTCGCCGATGTCGTCTCCTGGCTCGTGCTCAACCGGAAAGGCCTGACCGTGTTCACCCACGCGCAGACCGGCAATGCTCTCAAGGACCACACCGACCATGTGATCTGGCTCGGGCCATCAGAAACGCTTGAGTTATCGCAGTTCCGCTGAATCCCAAGCGATGACTACCCTGCCCGTTGCCGTAGCGCCGCGATGGTCGCCATCGCGTCCTTCGTCACCTGCGCGTGGTCGAGGCCGGTGAACTGGTTCTTGCGACGCAGAATGCGGCCATCGACGATCACCGTATCGACGTTGCCCGGCTGCGCCAGGAACACGATCGCATCATAGGGATCGCCGACGGGCGCCATGTTGAGATCGGTCGCACGCAGCACAATGATATCGGCGCGCTTGCCGGGCACGAGCGAACCAACCTTGTCGTCGATTTTCATGTCGCGGGCGCCATCGATGGTGGCGAGCTCGACCAGCCGCCTGGTGGTGATCTTGAACTTGCCCTCGAGGCGGTTGAGGTTCATCGAATAGAGCAGCCGCATGCCAACGAAAAGATCGCAGTTGTAGGTCGTGGCGTGATCGATCGACAGCGACGCCTTCACGCCTGACTGCAGCAGCTCGGGAAGCTGGATGACACCGGCGTTGCCAGGCCTGCGCGACTCGCCAATCGGCGAGGTCGAGTAGCTGACGCCCTTTTCCTTGAGGATGGCACGGTCCTCAGCCGACGTACCGGTCGGATGGACAAACTGCACATCGGGGCCGAGCAAATCGGCCCTGTTCAGCAGGGTCGTGATCTCCGGACCGGAGGCGTGCAGCGTGATCGGAATGCCGAGTGCGCGCGCCGCGTCCCATTCCTTCTTCGCCATCTCGACCGAAATGGTCCCGCGCGTCGGATTGGAATCATCGCCGATGTTGCGCGAGCAGATGCCGAGGGTCACCAGGCCATCGCTCGGCAGACCCTCGCGCTTGACGCGAGCGATGTCGGCAAGGTCCATCAGCTTTTCGTTGGGGCCGCCCTGTACCGGACCGTAGGCGTAGCGGCCGCGGATGCCGACATCGTGCATGGCACGGATCTCAGCGTCGGCATGGGCCGGGCTGCGCGTGTTGTGGCACCAGTTGTGGGTCGTGGTGATGCCGGCCGCGAGCGCCTCGCACAGGCCCATCCTGACGCTGTTGTACGAGTCCTGCGCCGTGTAATGGGGGCCGTACTTGGCGGTCACCGGAAAGTAGCCGAGCTTCGGATCGTCGTTGCGCACGAACGGCCGGCACACGTTCGTCCAATGATGCCAGTGCGTCTCCACCAGACCTGGCATGCAGATCATGCCGCGGCCATCGATCACCTCCGCGCCTGGGGCCGGTACGCTGGCGGCCACGGCGACAATCGCTCCGTTTCGGACATGCACGTCTCCGCTCGGCAGATCGCCGAGCCCCGCGTCCATGGTCAGCACGTAGGCGCCGCGGATCACGAACTCGCCGCGCGGCTGGCTCGCGCCATCAGCCGCCTGCGCGAAGGCGCGGCCGGGCAACAGGCTTGCCGCACCAACGGCTGTCGAGGCGGCGAGAACGGAACGCCGGCTGATCGTGGACTTTCTCATGGCTTTCCTCTCGATGTGCTTGATGTCGAACGTAACCCCGATTTCCCTCGTGCTCCAACCCCGCTAGGCTGCCGGCCGACGATCCCACTCCTGCCCACCGCCACAACGCCAAGGTGCTTTGCATGAACCGCCTGATCGATCTGCCGCCCGAGCAACAGACGCCCGAACAGAAGAAGGTGTTCGAGCAGCTTGTCGCCGGGCGCGGCCGCATCCTCGGTCCCTATAAGATATGGATTCATTCCCCGACCGTTGCCGCCGGCATGGAGCACATCGGCACCTACCTGAACAAGAAAGGCTCGCTGTCGGAACGCGAAGTCGAGATCGGCATCCTGGTGATCGCACAGCATTGGGACGCCAACTACGTCCGGCAGGCGCACATCAAGATGGGCCGCCAGGTCGGGCTGTCGCAGGACATCATCGATGCGGTCCTCGCCGGCCGCGATCCGAAGCTCACCGACCCGCATGAGCGGGCCGTCCATCGCTTCGCCGCCGCGCTGGTTACAGGCGCGAAAATTCCGGATGCGGAATTCGCCGAAATCGAAAAGGCGATCGGCCGCGACGGGGTTGCCGAGGTGCTGGTGTTGCTCGGCTATTACACATCGGTCGCGCTCGGCATGAAGGTGCACGAAGTGCCGATCCCGGCGAATTGACGAGGCAACAATGGACCAGCTTCTTCCGATCGCGGAAAAGATCGCCGTCCGCCTGATCGAGCGAAAGCAAACCGTCGCCATCGCCGAAGGCTCGGCCGGCGGGCTGATCTCGGCGGCCTTGCTCGCGGTGCCTGGCGCTTCGGCCTATTTCATGGGGGGCGCCGTCGTCTATACGGGAGCGGCCCGCCAGGCGTTTGCCGACATCAGCCTCGACGACATGAAGGCCAAGGGGATGCGTCCGGCGAGCGAGCCCTATGCCGCGCTGTTGGCCCGGCAGATGCGCGAGCGCCTTGACACCACCTGGGCGCTGGCGGAAGCCGGCGCCGCAGGACCGACCGGCAACCGTTATGGCGATCCGGCGGGCCACACCTGCATCGCCATTGTCGGCCCTTCGGAGCAGACGCTGACGTTGCGCACCGGCAGCGCCGATCGCCGCGCCAACATGCTGGCCTTCGCGGCGCGCGCACTGGAATTGTTCGCGTCGGAGATCGGCGCGAATTGATTGCTTCATCGCCACGGCCAGGAGGTAGGCATGGACACGTTCGCAATCACCCGCATCGCTCTTGTCGTCCTCGCGGTCGCAATTACCACGCCCGCGATGGCGCAAACCGTCAATCAAAACACAGGAACTGCCATGCCATCAGATATCGATCCACGCTCCGGAATGCGCCTGCCTCTGCCCAATCGCGAGGACCTCGATGAGGCCGGCAAGAAGGCCTACGACCGCGGCACCACGCCCGGCGCCACCATCGCGGGCCTGCAAGGCCCGTCCGGCATTCAGCTCTACAGCCTGAAAACGGCGGCGGCGCATACGACACTCAATCGCTATCTGCGCTTCGAGGCGGGGTTCACACCGCATCATCGAGAGGTCGCGATCCTGATCACGGCCCGCGAAATGGACAGCCAGTTCGAATGGGTCGCCCACGAGCCCGAGGCGCTCAAGGAAGGCGTGCCTCAAGCCACCATCGACGTCATCAAGCACCGGCGCAGCACGGAGGGGCTCGACGAAACCGACGCGCTGATCATCGAGCTCGGCCGCGAGCTTTGGCACGATCATAAGGTGAAGCCCGAGACCTTCGCCAAGCTCAAGGCGATCTTCGGACCGAACAAGCTGGTCGACCTGGTGATGCTGATGGGCAATTACGCTGGCACGGCCGCCCTTCTCGCGGCTGTCGACATGCAGCTTCACGCCGGGAAGAAGCCGTTGTTGCCGATCCCTTGATCCGGTTGCACCGCGGAACGCAGCATCGGCACGCGGGAACGCGACCACGGCCCAGGCGTTGTCAGTCATGGCCCAACCATCCAGAGGAACAGTCATGACCAGAACCCTGACCGCGCTTGCCGCAGTTGCGACCCTCGCCGTCGCCGCGATCGGAGCGCCGTCTTCTGCTGAAGCGCGTGGTGGCGGCGCGGTCGCTGCCGGCGTGATCGGCGGCTTGGCGGCGGGCGCCATTGTCGGCGGCGCCGTCGCTCCCTACGGCTATTACGGCGGCGGCGGCTACTACGGCGGAAGCCCATACTACGGCGCGGCCGCCTGCGGCTGGCATCGTCAACGCGTGATGACACCGTACGGCTGGCGCTGGCGACGCGTGCGCGACTGCTACTAATCGCTTTCAGCTTTTCGCCTGAACCGACGTTCAGAAAGCATGAGCACCCGGCATCTCGCACTGCGAGATGTCGGGTTGTTCATTGACTCAACAAATTTCCGACAAATTGGAACGGTTGATTTAGGTCCGGGCACGATTTGGGCCCAGGCTGTTTCATCATGTGTTCGGCGTCGGGCCGGGCACCAGGAGATCAACATGAAGAAGACTGTTCTTGCACTCGCAATCAGCGCGGCGTTGGCCGCGGCCACAATGGCGCCGACGACCGCCGACGCGCGCTGTTATGGTTGCGGTGTCGCGGCCGGCGTGATCGGCGGCGTTGCCGCAGGCGCGATCATCGGCGGCGCAATCTCGGGTGCGTACGCCTATCCGCACACGTATTATCCGGTCGCCGGCTATGAGCCATATCCGGTGTATGCAGCTCCGGCGCCGTATGCTTGCCCCGGCGGCTACTGGGCGCGCCGCCCGATGCGTGACGGTTATGGCAACGTGGTCGGCTGGACCCGCCCGCGCTACTTCTGCCCGGCGGGCTGAAAGGTTCACACGCGAAGTTCGGAACCGGCGGCCACCTGGCCGCCGGTTTTTATTTGCGCCGTTGTTCGAGGGCTATCGTCATCGGCTGAACTTCTTGTATTTGATGCGCTTCGGCATGATTGAATCTTCGCCGAGCCGCCGCATCTTGTCCTTCTCATAGTCCTGGAAATTGCCCTCGAACCACTCGATGTGGCTGTCGCCCTCGAACGCCAGGATATGGGTTGCGATGCGATCAAGGAACCAGCGATCATGGCTGATGATCACCGCGCAGCCGGCGAAATCCTCCAGCGCCTCCTCGAGCGCGCGCAACGTGTCGACATCAAGATCGTTGGTCGGCTCGTCGAGCAACAGGACGTTGGCGCCGGATTTCAGCATCTTGGCGAGATGGACGCGGTTGCGTTCACCGCCGGATAATTGACCCACCTTCTTTTGCTGGTCGGCTCCCTTGAAATTGAACGCCGAGACATAGCCCCTCGAGTTGACCTCGCGCTTGCCGAGCTGGAGCTGATCGAGCCCGTCGGAAATCTCCTGCCAGACATTATTGTTCGGGTTGAGCGAGTCGCGCGACTGATCGACGTAACCGAGCTGAACCGACTCGCCGATCTTGATCGAGCCGCTGTCGGGCTTTTCCTGTCCGGTGATCATGCGGAACAGCGTCGTCTTGCCGGCGCCGTTCGGCCCGATGATGCCGACGATGCCACCCGGCGGCAGCTTGAATGTCAGATCGTCGATCAGCAGGTTGTTGCCGAAGCCCTTCCGTAACTGCTCGAAGTCGATGACGTTCTGGCCGAGGCGCTCCGCGACCGGAATGACGATCTGGGCGGTCTGCGTTTGCTTCTCCGCGGCCTTTGCGAGCAGCTCCTCATAGCGCTGATAACGCGCCTTGGATTTGGCCTGCCGCGCACGCGGAGACGCCGAAACCCACTCCTGCTCGCGGGCCAATGTGCGTTGATGCGCCGCCTCCTCGCGACCTTCCTGCTCGAGCCGCTTCTGCTTCTGCGACAGCCAGGCGGTGTAGTTTCCCTCATAGGGAATGCCGCGGCCGCGATCGAGTTCGAGGATCCAGCCGGTCACGTTGTCGAGAAAGTACCGGTCGTGGGTGACGATCAGGATTGCGCCGGGATAGTTCCGCAGGTGGCCTTCCAGCCAGTGCACCGACTCGGCGTCGAGATGGTTGGTCGGTTCATCGAGCAGCAGCAGATCCGGCTGATCGAGCAGCAGCCGGCACAGCGCGACACGCCGGCGCTCGCCGCCCGACAGCTTCTCAACGTCGGCATCGTCCGGCGGGCAGCGCAACGCCTCCATCGCCAGATCGACCTGGGAGTCCAGTTCCCAAAGATTTTTGGCGTCGATCTCGTCCTGGAGCTTCGCCATTTCGTCGGCGGTTTCTTCCGAATAGTTGGCGGCGATTTCGTTGTAGCGGTCGAGCAGCGCTTTCTTCGTTGCGACCCCCAGCATGACGTTGTCGCGCACGGACAGTTCCGGATCGAGCTGGGGCTCCTGCTGCAGATAGCCGACGCGCGCACCTTCGGCGACCCATCCCTCGCCGACGAAATCCGTGTCGATGCCACCCATGATACGCAGCAGCGTCGACTTGCCTGAGCCATTGACGCCGAGCACGCCGATCTTGGCGTCCGGATAGAACGACAGATTGATGTTCTCCAGGACCTTGCGGTTGCCCGGATAGGTCTTGGTCAGACCTTGCATGTGATAGACGAATTGGCGGGCGTTCATGAATTCTCGTTGTGTTTTTTGGGGAGATTGTGCGCTGATTTAGCGACGGAACCAGCGAAGAGCAAGCCGTCGCGGCGCGAAGTGACATAACGCACAGCCGCCTTGCACGGCATGAACCTCCACATCCAGCCAGCCGACCCATGGGTAAGTTGAAGCAACCAACAACACCCGGGAGGCCGTCGTGAACTGGATCGTGAAGTTCGGCAAAGACCTCGTGACGGCCCTCACCGACTCCTATCGCCCGGAACGGCACTATATGCGCGGCCCCGGCCCGAAGTGGCGGGCCAAGTACGACCGGCCCGCGGGGTCATAGCCAATCGGTAAAACCCCATTAGATTGGGCGCCTGGAAATACAGGAGCCCTGCATGGCTGAAGTCGCCCGCGTGGTCGACACATACGACGACCTGGGCGAATGCTGCCTCTGGTGTCCGCTCACCAAGCGGGTCTGGTGGCTCGATATCCGCAGGCCCTCCCTGCAATCTTACGATCCTGTCAGCCGCCAACATGAAGTCTACCTGCTGCCTGGCCGGTATTGCGGTTGCGCGGCGTTGCGCAAGTCCGGAGGCCTGGTGGTCGCGCTCGACGATGGGCTGCATGGCTTCAATCCGGCGAACAAAAAGCTCCAATATCTGGTCCACGCCGAACGCGACGAGCCCGCCAATCGCTACAACGACGGCCGCTGCGACCGCCGTGGCCGGCTATGGATCGGCACCATGGACATCGACATGCGGCGCGCCTCCGGCAGCTTCTACCGTGTCAGCGCCGACCGTTCGACGACACGGCTGTTCGACGGCGTCACGGTGCCCAACTCGACGGCGTTCTCGCCCGATGATCGCACGCTTTATTTTGCCGACTCGCCGCGGCGCACGATCTGGGCGTTCGACTTCAACCTCCATGCCGGCTCGATCGGCGAGCGCCGCGTGTTCGCCGAAATCACCGGGCGCAGCGGTTATCCCGACGGCTCCTGCGTCGACGCCGAGGGTTTTCTCTGGAATGCTGAATACGCGGGCGGCCGCGTGACCCGCTATGCGCCGGACGGCCGCGTCGACCGGCATATCGAACTGCCGGTGACCAACCCGACGTGCTGCTGTTTTGGCGGCGAGACGCTCGACACGCTCTATGTCACCAGCGCGACAGCATCGCCCAAGACCGGCGGGGGAGTGCCGTCGGCGCTGGCGGGCGGACTGCTCGCCATTGACGTCGGCGTGCGGGGCCTCCCGGAAGCGTGCTTCGCGGGCTGAGCCCGTCGCGCCTTGTGCAAGCCTTTCGGCCGGGACACACTCCGCCCGATACGATCCAGGAGTGCCGACATGGCCTATCGCTGCGCGATCCTCGACGACTATCAGAACGTGGCCCTCAAGCTCGCGGACTGGGGCAAGATCACCAAGGACGTCGAGGTCAAGGTTTTCACCGAGGCCGTTCGCCGCAGCGATGCCGACACGATCCGCGATCTGAAGGACTTCGATATCGTGGTGATGATGCGCGAGCGCACGCGCTTTCCGCGTGCCGTGATCGACGACCTGCCGAAGCTCAAGCTTCTGATCACCACGGGCGCGTACAACGCTTCGATTGATCTCAAGGCGTGTCAGGAACGCGGTATCGTGGTCAGCGGCACCGGCGGCTTCGGCAACCCGACCACCGGCATCGCCTTCGGTCTAATCCTTGAGTTGACCCGGCGCATCGGCTGGGAGCACGCGCGCCTCAAGGCCGGCTTACCCTGGCAGGCCACGCTCGGCATGGACATCGAAGGCAGGACACTCGGCGTGCTCGGTCTCGGCAAACTCGGTGCGCGCGCCGCCGGCGTCGGCAAGGCGTTCGGCATGAAGGTAATCGCCTGGAGCCAGAATCTCACACCCGAGCGTTGCAGGGAGGTCGGTGTCGAGTTTTCGGCCAAGGACGATCTGTTCCGCAACGCCGACATCGTGACGATCCATCTGGTGCTCGGCGACCGCACCCGTAGTCTGGTGTCTGCGAGAGAACTCGGCCTGATGAAGAAGACGTCTTATCTCGTCAACACGTCGCGGGGGCCGATCATCGACGAGAAAGCCTTGCTCGACGCGCTCAACAAAAAGCAGATTGCAGGCGCGGGGCTCGATGTCTTCGACATCGAGCCGCTGCCGCTCGATCATCCCTATCGAACGATGGACAACGTCGTCATCACTCCACACCTGGGATACGTCAGTCAGCAGAACTACGAAAAGTATTACCCGGACATCGTCGACGACATCCGGGGCTTCCTGGATGGCAAGCCCGTGCGCCTCATTGCACCTCGGTAAACAAAACCTTAACGGGGCCGGATCGACGCTTTCACGCGGGTTTGCGGCGCGCCGGATAGGCGCCGCCGCCTGGTTGGATCAACTTGGCTCTGCCCGCATAACGCGAAATAAACCGCCAATCCGCTAGGGATTTTCGCAAAAGCGAAAGATTGGCCTCTGATGTTCCGCGTCTTTTCGTGTCTCGCGAACGAGCACGACTGGCGGCTCGTGATCCTGGCCGCTCTGGTCTGTCTGCTCTCGAGTCTGGTTGCGGTGAACCTGTTTCATCGCGCGCGCATCGCGCGGGGCCCGGCTCGCCGCAACTGGCTCATCGTCGCCGGCGCGACGGCAGGTTGCGGCATCTGGGCTACCCATTTCATCGCGATGCTCGCCTACGAACCAGCCGTTCCGGAGGCCTTTGATCTTGGCCTGACGGCGCTTTCGTTCTGGGTCGCGGAGATTGCCACCATTGTCGGCTTGTCCATAGCCATGAGCACCCGGCTGCGCTGGGCGCCAGTTGCCGGAGGCGCGACAGTCGGCGGCGGAATCGCGGCAATGCACTACATCGGCATGGCGGCGCTGGAAATGCCCGGGCACATCGCCTGGAGCGCCGATCTCGTCGCCATATCAATTGTATCCGGCATCGCCTTTGGCGCTGCGGCGCTGGCTATTCTCGTGTACCGCCCGGATGTTCGCGGCACCGTTGCCGCCGTTCTCCTTCTCGCGCTGGCAATCCTTTCGCATCACTTCATCGCCATGGGCGCGGTTCAGATCACCGCCGATCCGACCGTCGTCTTCACGAAATTTGCGTTGTCGCCCTCGGCACTTTCCCTTGCGGTTGCCGCCGTCGCCGTCGCAATCCTGGCCATGGGTTTGATCGGAGCGGTGGCTGACAGGCATTTGGCGCAGCGCACGCGGCATTTCGCCCGCCAGCGCCAGGAGCTGATCGAAACCAGCGAGCAAAAGCTTCGCGAGCAGAACCTGCGGCTCGATGCGGCCCTCAACAACATGACCCAGGGCCTCTGCATGTTCAACGCAGGCGAGGAAATCGTCGTCTTCAACCGGCGATTCCTGGAGATGTACAGGCTGTCCCCGCAGATCGTGCGGCCGGGCTGCAAATTGCGCGAATTGATCCAGCATCGGAAGGACGTCGGCCTGCTGCAGGACGATCCGGAGCCGTACTACCGCAGAATATTGGACGATGTCCGCGAAGGGCGGACCACGACCTGGGTCGTACAGACCGCGGATCATCGCTCCATCCAGGCATTTAATATGCCCATGCCTGGGGGCGGTTGGGTCACCACGCACGAAGACATCACCGACCGGCGCCGTGCCGAGGAGCTGGTTCGCGAGCAGAAGCTTCAACTCGATACGGCCTTGGACAACATCAGCCAGGGCCTGTTGATGTTCGATGCCGAAACGCGGCTGATTCTCTACAACTGCCGTTATCTTGAGATCTACGGCTTGAGCGCAGACGCGGTACGGCCGGGCATGACATTCCTGGAGCTGCTGGAATTGCGCCGGGCCAGCGGCACCTTTGGCAGCGATCCACAAGCATTTACCGGCGACTTCAAGGCAGCCATGGCCGCGGGCCGGCCGATCACTTTCACCCCTGAGCTTGCCGATGGCCGGACCATATTGATCCGGCATCATCCGATGCGCGGCGGCGGCTGGGTTTCCACGCACGAGGATATCAGCGAACGCAAGCAAGCCGATCAGCGGCTGCGCGAACAGAAGTTTCAGCTCGACACGGCCCTCAACAATATGTCGCAAGGGCTCAACATGTTCGACGCCGCCGGGCGTCTCATCGTGTGCAACGACCGTTACAAGACAATGTACCGTTTATCGCCGCAAGACGTGAAGCCGGGACGCTCCGTGGACGAACTGGTGCAGGCGCGCATCGCCAATGGCACGTTCTTCGACGCCGAGCCCAAGAGCTATGTCGCCAACCTGCTGGACGCCATGAAGCGGCGCGAGTCGACCAGCACGACCATGAAACTGTCGGACGGCCGCATCGTGGCGGTCATCAGCCAGCCCACTCCCGATGGTGGGGGCTGGGTGGTGACGCATGAGGACATCACGGCGAGCCGCCGCGTCGAGATGGAGCGCGATCGCAGCCAGGCGATTGCCAACACAGTGATCGAGAACGTCCCCACCACACTGGTCGTCAAGGACGCGCGAACGCTGCGCTACGTCCTGTTCAATCGTGCCGCCGAGGAATACTACGGCATCCCGCGCAAGGACGTGATCGGCAAGCTCAGCGACGCGGTCTTCTCCAAGGAGCAGGCGAAGGTCATCACCGAGCACGATCTCGAGCTGCTGCAGACAGGCGAGACACAGTTCTACGATGAGCGGCCGGTGACCACGCCCGGCGGTTATCGCCGGATCGCGGCCACCACGCGACTTCCGATCCGCGACGCACACGGGCAAACGCAGTACCTCCTCACCATGGTTGAGGATCGCACCCACCGCAAACGCGCCGAGGCCGAAATCGCCCGACTGGTCCATCACGACCTGCTGACCGGGCTGCCGAACCGCGCCGCTTTCAACGCCTGCATCGACGCGACGATCGAGAACGCCGCGCATGACGGCCATTCGTTCGCCCTCCTGTCGATCGACTTCGACCGGTTCAAGGAGGTCAACGACGTCTACGGCCATGCCGCCGGAGACGAGCTGTTGCGACAGGCCACCAAGCGCATCCAGGAGGTCGTCGGCGGCGCATTCCTCGCAAGGCTCAGCGGCGACGAATTCGTGGTCATTGCCAACGACGGCGAGCAGCCTGCCGCAGCGGAAGCGCTGGCCGATCGCGTGATTGGCGCGTTCAACATCGAACTGCCGGTGAAGGGGCAATCGCTCCGCGCCGGTGTCAGCATCGGCATAGCGGTGTTTCCCGTCGACGGGACCGACGCCACCACGCTGGTCGGAAACGCCGACGCGGCGCTTTATCGCGCCAAGGCCGAAGGGCGTGGCATGTTCCGCTTCTTCGAAGCCGGAATGGACAAGCGGCTGCGGGAACGACGAGCGCTTCAACAAGAACTGCGAACCGCGCTCGAACGCGGCGAACTCGCCCTGCATTACCAACCGCAAGCGGACATCAGCGGCAAGATTTTCGGCTTCGAGACCCTGGTGCGCTGGCACCATCCGCAGCGCGGCACAATCCCTCCGGGCACCTTCATACCGCTGGCTGAGGAAAGCGGCCTGATCTTTGCGATGGGTGAATGGATTCTGCGCGAAGCCTGCCGCCAGGCCGCGTCTTGGGACAATCCATTGCAGGTCGCGATCAACCTGTCGCCGGTCCAGTTCCGACAAGGCGATTTGTCCGGCCTGGTCCATGCGGTGCTGCTCGAAACCGGGCTGGCGCCGTCGCGGCTCGAACTTGAAATTACCGAGGGCGTGCTGATCGACGATTTCTCGCGTGCGGTGTCGATCCTGCGAAGGCTCAAGACCCTTGGCGTCCGGATTGCCATGGACGACTTCGGCACCGGTTATTCTTCTCTTTCCTATCTGCAATCGTTTCCGTTCGACAAGATCAAGATCGACCAGGCGTTCATCACCAACCTGGAACGCAGCGCCCAGTCCGCAACCATCATCCGCGCGGTGATCGGCCTCGCCCGCGGCCTCGAGCTCCCCGTGCTCGCCGAAGGCGTCGAGACCAAAGAGCAGCTCGCCTTCCTGGCCAAGGAGAATTGCGACCAGGTCCAGGGCTTCCTGATCGGCCGTCCCCTGCCGATCGCGGACTACGCCAATCTGACCGGCAACCCGAGCAAGACCCAACCGCACGCGGCGGCGAGCTAAAGCCCGATCCGCAGGCCACCATTGCTCCGACGGCGCGGACAAGCGCGGCTGCATGCTATAGACATGGACGTGGTCGCTGGCTGACCGCCGCTGCGGCCTTGCATTGGAGGGAGCAAACGAACCATGCCGAGCTATCTGTTGGTGACGTATCAGTCCCCTAAAGGCCCCCGCGCAGGCGTTGTCGTGGATGACAAGCTCTACGACGCTGCGGCACTGACGAAAAAGGCGGCCTACGCGACCGTCATGGACATCCTCAATGACTGGGCCTCCGCCAAAGGCATTTTGAAAAAGGTCGCCAGCGCCGCCGGCAAGAGCAAACTGAAAAGCCAGCCGCTGGCCAAAGCCAAGCTGCTCGCCCCCGTGCTTTACCCCTCCGCGATCTACTGCGCCGGCGCCAACTACACCGACCATATGATGGAAATGGCCAAGCTTCAGGGCATTCCGCCCGCGCCAGATCCGCATGAGGTCGGACTGAAGCCCTGGCATTTCATCAAGGCTTCCCGCTCGGTCACCGGCCACAAGGCCCCGGTCAAGCTGCCGGCGGCATCCAAGGCCATCGACTGGGAGGCGGAGCTGGGTGCCGTGATCGGCAAGAAGGCCAAGAACGTACCGTTGGAAAAGGCCCTCGACTACGTGGCCGGCTACACCGTCGCCAACGAGCTATCCGCCCGCGATCTTGGCCGGCGCGATCAGCTTCCCGACTCCACGCCGTTCAAATGGGACTGGGTCGGGCAAAAGTGCTTCGATGATGCTTGCCCGATCGGCCCATGGATCGTGCCGGCTTCCGACATCAAGGACCCGCAAAAGCTCGGCATCAAGCTCTGGGTCAACGACGTCATCAAGCAGAACTCCAACACCAGCGACATGATCTTCAATCTCGCCGAACAGCTCTCGCATCTGTCGTCGCGGATCACGCTGTATCCCGGCGACATCATCCTGACGGGCACGCCTGCGGGTGTCGGCGCAGCGCGGCGCGAGTTCCTCAAGCCCGGAGATACCACCCGGGTTTGGGTCGAAGGGGTCGGCGAACTGGTCAACAAGATGACCTGATCTGCGAAGGCCCTGACCTATCCGGCCGCGGCGACGTCGCCGCGGCCGCTACTTTTTCAGGCCGGCCGCAGACGCTACCTCGGACCAGCGCTTGATCTCGCTTGACATGTGGGCCGCCAATTGATCGGGGCCGCCATCCAGCGGGTCGATCACCTGGGCATGCCAGGCCTTGACCACATCGTCCGACTTCGATGCCGCGCGCACCGCGCCGGCAAGCTTGTCCACCACCGGCCGCGGTGTGCCCGCCGGCGCAACCAGGCCGAACCATATCGAGGTGTCGAAATCCGGCATGCCGGCTTCGGCCATGGTCGGCGTATCCGGCAAAGCGGACGGACGCTTGGTCGAGGCCGATGCGAGCAGCTTGAGCTTCCCGGCCGCCGCCTGCGACACCACCGTCGAGGCTGGCGAAAACATCATGGTCACGCGACCGGCCAGCAAATCCGTCACCGCCTGCGGGCTGCCGGTGTAGGGCACGTGCACGAGGTTCAGCCCGGCGCGCATTGCGAACAAGGCCCCGGCGAGATGCGGGGCGGTGCCGACGCCGGTGGAGGCGTAAAGCACTTCGCCGGGCTTGGCTTTGGCCAGGGCAATCAGGTCCTTGACGCTGCCGACGCCGATGTTCGGCGGCACCACGAGCGCGACCGCGACCTCGTTGACCAGTGCAATCGGCGCAAAGTCCTTGGCGACATCGAACGGCAGCCTGGGATTGATGATCGCGTTGGTGATGATGGCCGAGTTCATCGGAACAGCGTGTAGCCGTCCTTTGGCGCATGCGCGACATATTCGGCAGCGATGCTGGCCGCGGCGCCCGGCTTGGATTCCACGACCACCTGCTGGCCGAGAATCTGGCTCATGCGGTTCGCCAAAACCCGGGCGCTGACGTCGGCGGCTGAGCCGGCCGGAAAGCCGACGATCAGCCGGATCGGCTTGTTGGGATAATCGCTTTGCGCGCGCGCCTCCGGCGACGCGAGAGTTGCAGTCAGACCGATCGCGACCAGCGCGACCAGCCGTTGCAGTTTGACCATGCTCTTCCTCATTTTCTCAAACCGGCCGCTTCCGCGACCGAGGCCCACTTCTTCAATTCACGGTCGATGTATTGAGCAAATTCGGCAGGCGTGCCGCCGAGTGCATCGACGCCCTGGCGTTGCATCACGTCGAGCACCTCCGGAGACCGGATCGCCTCGTTCGCGGCGTGCGAAAGCTTCCCGACAAGCTCGTCAGGGGTGCCCGCGGGGGCCAGAAGGCCCATCCAGATTCCAGCCGAATAACCCGGCAGCCCTGCCTCCGCGATCGTCGGGACGTCGGGCACAATGGCCGCCCGCGTGCTCTGTGTCACCGCCAGCGCCTTGAGCTTGCCCGCGCGCACATTCGACAGAACCGTCGACACAGGCCCGAACATCAAAGGCACCCGGCCGGCCAGGACATCCGTCATGCTCTGCGCGCTTCCCGGATAGGGGACCTGCATCAGCTTGATGCCGGCCGCGTTGTTGAGCAGGACGCCGGAAAGGTGACTCATGGTGCCGACGCCGGAGGATGCGTATTGCACTTCGTCCGGCTTCGATTTGGCGAGCGCAATCAGCTCCGGAACTGTGCTGACTCCGAGCGATGGATGCGCGACCAGCATCTGCGGCGCGTTGGCGACGAGAGCAATCGGCGCAAGGTCCCTGCCGAAATCGAAGTTCAGCTTGTTCATCGTGGGATTGATGGTTTGCGCGACGGTGCACATCAAAAGCGTATATCCGTCCTTCGGCGCATGGGCGACGTATTCGGCGCCGATGCTCGAACCGGCGCCGGGCCGATTTTCGATTACCAACTGCTGGCCGAGCGTCTTGCTCATTTGCGCCGCCACCACCCGCGCGATGATGTCGGAAACCGCGCCGGGCCCGAACCCGACCACAACCCGGATCGGCCGGCTTGGATAGCCATCCGCTTGCGATGCATGCGGTAACGCCGCAACAAGGAGGGCCAACGCCAGGCAAGCCCAAGCCCTCAGACGCCACCCCATGTCATCCTCCCTGCCCCGCTTTTGGGTCGATCATAAACAAATCGTTAAAATTATCGTAGCGGACGCGACCATTAAGCCCTGAGCAACCTTGTCGCGCCATGGTGGCAGCCGGATCGACCGGCAACTGCCTCATGGCCCACGCTGCCCTTGTGTTTATCGCTCAGCTCGGCTGGCTGCCGGCGAGCATTGCCAGCATCGTCGCGGTCAGCAGCGCCTGGTGGGCGGTCTCGCTGCATCGTCAGAACAAGCGGCTTTGCATGGCTCTCGACAATCTGCCGCAGGGGCTCTGCGTCTGGTCGCCGATGGCCAAGCTTGTGCTGTGCAACGAGCGGTATGGAGAGATGTACCAGCTCTCGGCCGAGTTGACGCGGCCGGGGGCGACGCTTGGCGAATTGATCGATCACCGCGTTCAGGTCGGAAGCTTTGCCGGCAATCGCGATCAGTACATCGCCGACCTGCTCAGCAGCATTGCCAAGGGAAAGACCGTCACCAACATCCGCCAGCACGAGGGCCGCTACATCGCCATCGCCAACCGTCCCACCGGCGATGGCGGCTGGGTGGCGACGCACGAGGACATCACCGAGCGGCATCTCGCGGAGTTGCGCAGTTCGTCGCTTGCGGAGATCGAGAGCCGCCGCGCGTTGATGGAGAGCGCGATCGGCTCGTTCCGCGAGCGTGTCGACAGCGTTTTGAAAAGCGTCAGCGAGAGTGCCGGCGCCATGCAATCGACGGCGGTTGGCCTACTGCGCTCGTCCGAGAAAGCCTCGCAGCATGCCGAGAGCGCGGTCCAGGCGTCGCGCGACGCTTCCGGCAATGTCGACACCGCAGAAACGGCCGCTTCCGAATTGTCGTCTTCCATCGCAGAGATCAACAATCAGCTCACGCGCGCGACAGCGGTCGTGCACGCATCCGTCGACGAGGCTGCCGCAACCAACGGTCAGATCGCCGGACTGGCCGAAGCGGCTCAGAAGATCGGCGACGTGGTCAAGCTGATCCGCGACATCGCCGGGCAGACCAACCTGCTGGCGCTCAATGCCACCATCGAGGCTGCCCGCGCGGGCGAGGCCGGACGCGGCTTTGCCGTCGTCGCCTCCGAGGTGAAATCGCTGGCAGTGCAGACGTCCCGGGCCACCGAGGAGATCGCGGCGCAAATCCTGGCTGTGCAGGGCTCGACGACCGCTGCGGTCGATGCGATCCGCGGTATCTCGGGCCGGATGCAGGAAATCAGCAGCTATACCTCCGCAGTTGCCGCCTCCGTCGAACAGCAGAACGCCGCAACCAGCGAAATTTCCCAGAATGTGGCCAGTGCCGCCAAAGGCACCACCCTGGCGGTGTCGGTGCTCGGCGAAGTGGCGCAGGCCGCGACCGCGACCCGCAGCTCGGCCGAGAGCGTTCTGTCGTCGTCGCGATCGGTCGAGGCCGCCGTCTCGAAGCTGCGCGGCGAGGTCGAAAGCTTTCTCGGCAAGGTCGCCGTCTGACTAATCCACAAGCGTTGGCAAGGCTTTAGTCGCAGGCTGGATTTTGCGGCCAAAGAAAGCTTCACTGCGCCCGAATGGACCAGGGGCGTACAGGAAGCGACAAAACGTGCCGAAAAACATCCCTCTGACTTTGGCCTGCGGCGACTACGAGATCGTGCGCGCCCTCAAAGAAGGCACCGTCTCGCCCGACGGCATCGACCTGACCATTCTCACCGACATGGATTCCACGACACGGCATTGGCGCTTCCTGCGCGAAAACCATTTCGACGTGGCTGAAACGTCCTGCTCGTCGTACATCGTGGCGCGCGACAAGGGGATGGCCATCACCGCGATCCCCGTGTTCCTGCATCGCCGGTTCCGCCACGGCTTTGTCTTCATCAACACGAGCAAAGGCATCAAGACGCCGA
>Ga0265325_10000998_pt1 | contig 20344 bp, 22 predicted proteins | sample 41420metaG_FD_202090 | JGI IMG/M metagenome (GOLD analysis project Ga0265325, IMG submission 202090) | Rhizosphere microbial communities from Carex aquatilis grown in University of Washington, Seatle, WA, United States - 4-14-20 metaG | ecosystem: Host-associated > Plants > Roots > Rhizosphere... | reverse complement strand
ACCGACCGGCTACCGGCCGCCCGGTGGAGGCGGTCGACGTTCTGGGTGATGACGCCGGTCACGACGCCGGATGCTTCGAGGGCCGCTAGACCGAAATGAGCCGGCCCGGGCCGCGCGTGCCGGAACCGCTCCCAGCCGACCATCGCACGTGCCCAGTAGCGCCTGCGAACTTCCGCCGACCGTACGAAGTCGGGACCGTGGATGGGACGCCTGGTTCGAAGCGCGGCCTCCGGGCTCCGATAGTCGGGGATGCCCGACTCGGTGCTCACCCCCGCGCCGGTCAACGCGACCACTCGCCGACCGCGAAGATGGTCGGCGAGCTCAGTGACGAGCGCGCGCGGAGCCGCCTCCGGCTGGACCATGGCGATTAGCGTAGCGCGGACCGGAGGTCGGTTCGAGGCACGGCCACCGAAGCACGGACGTCGCGAATTCATCGCGAACACACGCAACGAGACCCGCGGGAACCAGACGGGTCGGACTGTAGGTTAGCCGTCCTACTGCACGCGTCTTCGGCCATCGTTCGTCAGGAAGGGACAGCTCGTGTGGACGTAGTAGGGTTCCCCCATGAAGCTGGCAAAGCCGGGGACGCGTCGTTCGCGTTCGGTCGTTTCCATCCCGCGGCTGGGATCCCGCGCGGCCGCGGGGGTTCTCGCGGTCGTCGCTGCGGGCGGCTGCTCGAGCGGTTCCAGTGAGACGTCTCCCGGTGCCCCGGGGGCGACGAACGGAAGCTCCGGTGCCGGCGCCGGCTCTGGCACGGGCGGCGGGAGCACGGGTGGGACGAGCGCGAGCTCGGGCAGCGTCAGCGCTGGCTCCAGTGGGACAGCATCGAGTTCGGGTGTCGCGGGCCCGAGCTCCGGCGGCTCGAGCTCGAGCTCCAGTGGGACGGCATCGACTTCGGGTTCCGGCAGCTCGAGCTCCGGCGGCTCGAACTCGAGCTCCGGCGGTACGATGTCCAGCTCGGGCACAAGCGCGAGCTCGGGCAGTACGAGCTCCAGCTCCGGCGGCGCCAGTTCCACTTCCGGCGGCGCGAGCACGAGCTCGGGATCCGGCGCGGACTCCGGGCTCGCAGGCGCCGATAGCGGCGCGACGGACGGCGCCACGGGCATGGCCCCGGCGGGGGCCGGCGTTTGCGACATCTTCGCGGCCGGCAGCGCGCCGTGCGTCGCCGCGCACAGCACCGTGCGGGCTCTTTATGGCGCGTACAACGGCAACCTCTACCAAGTCACGCGCGCGTCGGACAACACGACGAAGGACATCGGAGTCCTGGGCGCCGGCAGCTTCGCCGCCTCGGCCACGCAGGACACGTTCTGCGCCGGCACGACCTGCACGATCACGATCATCTACGACCAGTCCGGCAAGGGGAACAACCTCACGCCGGCGCCCCCGGGTCAGCGCAAGGCCACGCCGGACAACCCGGCCGACGCGACGGCGCTCAAGCTGACGCTCAGCGGCCATACGGTCTACGGAGTCCACATCGTGGCGGGCGACGGCTATCGGAACGACAAGGCCGTGGGCACCGCAACGGCCGACCTGCCGGAGACCGAGTACATGGTGACGAGCGGCACCTTCTACAACTCGGGCTGCTGCTTCGATTACGGGAACGCAGAGACCAACAACTACGACGACGGCGACGGCACGATGGAAGCGGTCTATTTCGGTACCGCGTCCCAATGGGGAAAGGGCGGCGGTGCCGGTCCTTGGGTCATGGCGGACATGGAAAACGGTATCTTCGCCGGAGTGAGCTTCGCCGCCAACGCGGCCGACACGCCCCAGACTTCCGCGTACGTCACGGGCATCGTCATCGGCCGATCCGGAACGTTTGCACTCCTGGGCGGCAACGCCCAGTCGGGGACGCTCACCACCTTCTATGATGGTGCGCGCCCGAACGGCTATAGCCCGATGAAGAAGCAGGGGGCCATCATCCTCGGGATGGGCGGCGACAACACCAACGGCGCCCAAGGAGATTTTTTCGAAGGTGTCATGACGTCCGGAGCCGCGACGGCCGCGACCGCGAACGCCGTCCAGGCCAACATCGTGGCCGCGGGGTATGGGAAGTAGGGCGTAGGGCGCGCCTCGGCGAAAAGCCGTAGGATTCTTTCCGGCGTGCGTGCCTAAGCATTCGTCACATCGCGTTGTGAACCGGCTGGTCCGGCTATTAAACCTCACCCCCCGGCCCCCTCTCCGCTTGCGGACCGCTTGCGGAGAGGGGGAGCAGCTCCGGTATCGCGAGACCCGAAGACACCCCTCTCCGCTTGCGGAGAGGGGCCGGGGGTGAGGTTTCTCTGGGGCCGCGAGGCAAGGAGGGGGCGGCCCGGCGTGGACCTTTTTCTCGAAGGCCGAACACGATGTGACGAATGATGAGACGCGTGCGAGAGGCGTGACCGACGAATGAGGGCGCGTGCCTTGTGGTCGGCGGCTCGGTGCGCAGGCCGATCGAAATCGATTGTTCGCCGCGGTGGTCCAAGTGCTGGTGAATCGAGGCGGCGAGCAAGGCCAGGCGGCCGCGCACACGGAGAAACGTGCCGCACCCCTCGTCGTCGCGCTCGACGACGTCCAGTGGTTCGACGAGGCATCCGTGGCTCTGCTGCACTACCTGGCGCGCAGCATTTCCAGTTCGCCCGTGCTCGTCGCTATCGCCGTGCGATCGGCAGAAGTCGACGGCAATCCTCCGGCTCGGGCGCTGCTCCGCGCGCTCGAGCGCGAGCAGCGGCTTCTTCGGATCGACGTGGCGCCGCTCGACCGAGTGGCCACCGAAGACCTGGTACGTATCGTGGGAGACGCCCGCGGCGCGGCGCAGGTCTTCCAGGACGGCGGAGGCAAGGACCGCCGAGCGATACGTGCGCGAATGGCTCAACGCTCAGGCCGCAGGCGGTTACGTGACCTACGACCCCGCGTCCGCCCGGTTCACGTTGCCGCCGGAGCAGGCGTACGCGCTCGCCGACGAGTCGAGCCCTGCGTCGGTCCCCGGCCTTTTCCGCATCGAAGACCACCCGGAGCTCATGAATAGGCTCCGGGGACTTCTCGGCGAAGATTGAGAGGGCAACGACTCAGACGCGCACGACATCCACATGGACGCCCGCGGCCCTTGCGAGTGTCGCGATGTCGCCCGGGTCCGAAGTGAGCACGCTATCGCCGTCGCTCGCGAGGAGCGCCAATGCCGCATCGACCACGTCCGCCCGACGCGCGGCCGCGAGTAACTCGCCGGCTTGGCGACCGAGTCTTTCGTCGAGCGGCCAGACGTGCAGCCCAGACAAGAGCGTCGCAAGACGCGCCTGACGCCCGCCGCGCCACACCTGACCAACCACCCCTCCGTGCGTGAGGGGCACCCGCCCTGCGAGCAGCTCCTGTTTGATGAGAGCGACCACGTCTCGGTGGCCGCGCTCGACCGCGAGCAACGCTCCGGCATCGAGGACGAGGCTCATGGGGAGGCCTTGCGTTGGCTGCGGCGCGCGGCCGACTTCGCCGGCGTTCGGACGACGATCGCGCCGACGCGCGCGCGCCGGGCGGCAGACTGGATATCCTCGGGCGCAATAGCCCCGTGTTCCGCTTCGAACGAAGCGACGAACGCAGCAAGAGCTCGAAGGCGTCTGTCGTGCTCGAGCTTGAGGCGGAGCGCGTCGTTGACCCACGCGCTCACGCTGCCGGAACGACCTTCGGCCACGGCCGTCTCCGCTGCGACAATCAACTCGGCGTCGACAGATGCCGAGAGACGCTCTTTGCCGCTCATACGACTATCGTATGTCAGTACCACGTTTGTGGCAAGACGCCTGCCCCCCCCCACGCAGACCCCATCCTTCCCCAGAGAACCTCACCCCCCGCAGAGGGTGGCTTCGGCCGAACCGATCGGCCGGCCCGCAGCTTACTTTCCGTACCCTGCGGCGACGATGTTGGCCTGGACGGCGTTGAGCGTTGCCAAGGTCGCAGCACCGGTCGTCATGACGCCTTCATAGAAGTCTCCCCCCGCAGAATTGGTGTTGTCGCCGCCGATTCCGAGGATGATCGCCCCCTCTTTCTTCATGGGCGCGAAACCGTTGGGGCGCGGCCCGTCGTACATGGTCGTCAACATACCCGCGGTCGCATCGCCGCCGTAAAGGGCGAAGCTTCCCGGGGCCGCGCCGGACCGGCCGACGACGATGGCCGTGGCGAAGTCGTAGGGGAGAGACATGTTGGTCGGAACCCCCTTGGCCTCTTTGCCACCGCTTGCCAAGACGCCGGCACAAAGACCATTTTCGATGTCCACCTCGACCCAGGGACCGGGGCCAACGCCGGACGCCTGACCGGCGCCCCCTCCGAAATAGACGGCCTCCATCGTGGCGTTGCCGTCGTCGCGATTGTCCGTCTCGGCGTTCCCGTAGTCGTAGCAGCAGCTGTTGACCAAATCGTTCTGGCTCGAGACCATATACTCAGTCTCTGCCTGGTCGCCGGTCGCGGTGCCCGTGGCCTTGTCGTTCCGATAGCCCATCCCCACGCGAATACGGATTCCGTAGACTTCATGGCCGCTCGCCGTGGTCTTGAGATCGGTCGCGTTCGACGGCTTGTCTGGGCCGCTGCCGTGCTGACCGGCGGGTCCGGGGGTGAGATGGTTGCCCTGTGAAGACTGGTCGTAGATCGTCGTGATCGTGCACGTCGTGCCCGCGCAAAACGTGTCTTGCGCGGCGCCGTCGGCGAAGCCCCCGGCGGTCAGGACCGCGATGTCCTTGGTCGTGTTGTCCGAGGCGCGCGTGACTTGGTAGAGGTTCCCCTTGTAGGCGCCAAAAAGAGCCCGCACGGTGCTGTGCGCGGCGACGCAAGGCGTGTTGGCGGCCGCGAAGATATCGCAAACCCCGCTCCCGGCCGGACCGCCGCCGGTCGCGCCGCTGCTACTTCCGCCGGCGAGACCCGAGTCGGCGCCGCTGGATCCCGGACCCTTGCCGCCGGAGCCCGAGCTCGCGCCCCCGGAGCCGGAGCTCGTGCTCGCACCACTCGAGCTCGCGCTCGCACCACTGGAGCTCGTGCTCGCACCACTGGAGCTCGTGCTGACACCACTGGAGCTCGTGCTGGTCCCGCTGGAGCTCGTGCTCGTGCCACTGGAGCTCGTGCTGGCCCCGCTGGAGCTCGTGGTCCCGGAGCTCGTGCCCGTCCCGCTGGAGCTTGTGCTCACGCCGCTGGAGCTTGTGCTTGCCCCACTGGAGCTCGTGGTCCCGGAGCTCGTGCCCGTCCCGCCCGAGCCGGGACTCGGATTGCCGGAGCTCGAACCGCTGCCAGTGCTCGCGCCGCTGGACCCCCCGCTCTCGCCCCCGTTGCCAGCGCCGGAGTTCCCGTTCGAACCGCAGCCGCCCGCCGCGGCGACAGCGATCATGGCCGCAATCGCCAGAGAAGAGCGGTGCTGGGCGATGGAATCGGCGGAGCGCGCAACGCGCGTGTTGGGTTTCGCTAAGTACATGGGTGGACTCTACTACGTTCATGCGAGAGGTCACGCATCAGCGGACGATGGCGTGAAGCCGTGCAGTCGGACGGTTAACGTACAACGGGGGGCGCGCTGACGTGACTTCCGCGCCGCGGGCGTGGAGCGCCGGGGTCGCCTCTACCTTGCCCGCCTCGACAAGCTCCGACCGTACTGGTCATCTCCCGACGTTCGAAATGACCTGGCGTCGGACGTCGTCGTGATTCCGTGCTCGACGCGGCTCTTGGAGGCACCAACGCACGTTCAGCTGCGGCGCGGCGAGGGCGGAAGACGTCTCCAAGCGTCAGAAGAAAAGAAGGCTCCCCTCGACGGAGAAGAAGAGCGGCATCATCGAATAGCCCGCGTCGTTGCCGTTTGAATCTTGAAGTGAACTCCGGCCGACGGTGCCGATGACGGCCATCAGCCCGAGAGACCATCTCTTTCCAATCCACCAGTCGTATCCACCGAAGAGCGAACCCCCGCTCGATGTGCCGCCCAGCGATTGCGAGCTTTCGCTCGGCCCCGTGCCCCAGCCCGAAAGCGCGAACGACACGCCCGCATGCCAGCCGCTATCGGAGACCGGGTACCAGTCCGCCAGGACGCCCAGCTGCACGATGCCGCCAGTCCCCGGGACCGACGCGGCCGACACGGTGCTGACTGGAACTCCCGAGGGAGACATCGTCGTGGAGGAGATCGCGTAACCGCTCAGCGTACCTCCCGAGCCGACGATTCGGAGTGTGGCCGCGAGGGCAAACCCCTGCGTCAGGGCGCCCCCGATCGCGGCGGCCAGGCCCACACCGCCACCGTTGATGGAGGTCGGGCCAACGGGGCCGTCGCCCGTCGCGGAGACGAAGGCAGGGCCGAGCGACAAGCGCAAGTAGAACCCGTCGTGCGGCGAGCCTTCGGCAGGGGGCGAAGACGCGTGCGGAGGGGCCGGGGTGGGGTCTGCGGGGTGTGGTGCGGGCGCTGGTGCGGCGGGACGCGACGGGGGCGAAGTCGGCGGAAGGTCTTCGGCCGCCACGGGCGGCTTGGGCGCCGGCGGTTCGAGCGCGCTTTCCGAGGGCGCTGCTTGGGCCGGGGGAAGGGGTGGCAGAGGCGAGGGTTCGGCGGCCGAAAGGGACGTCGCCAGAAAGATACATGGCAGTAACACGGCAAAAGGGGCCCAGCGCATGGCGCGCATTACTCCAACTCTGGGCGGTTGTGGAACAACGCAATGTCCGGCCGAAAGGGTCCAGACCGCCTCGATGACTGCAGCGATCGCTCCCGGCCCCCGGTCTTCGGCTAGAAGGGGCCCAAATCGACGTAGACCTGGTCGTTCATCACGACGAACGGGCGCTCGACGAACGTGAGACCGCCATGGCCGTCGTGGTCGAGAATCTCGACCTTGCCCATGCCGTAGCCCATCGGGCCCCGCGCGTAATAGTGGACTTGCAACCTGTACGGTGAAGGTCGCATCGCCTTGGGCAGGCGCACCGTGAAGCACTCCGGGCCATAACCCGTGGTCACGTCCCCGTAGAGCCGCCCGCCGCTTGCGAGCGTGGGCTGGGCGAAAAACGCGTGATTGCCGGCGGCATCGCGGACGTGTAAGTCGACGTCGTTCGCATCGGTTTCCCAGTTCAGGACGAAGCGCAGCGAAGGGGAATTCTCGATGACCGCGCCCGCCGCAGTCACGCGCGCGCGAATCGATGCGCTCTGCTTGGGTTCGGCGGCGGCCCAGGCTGCGCCGATGAGCCCGAGGTCCTCTCGCAAGACGCCCTCGACACCGGGAACGCGCTCGGTCCGAGAGCACCGCAGCAGCCCTTCGCGTACCGCGTCGAACGCTTGTTCGTACTCGTGTCGCTTCAATCGAGCGTAGGCAAGCAGGCGATGGCCCGCCGGGTGGTCAGGGCGCTGCGCCACGGCCTTGGCGTACGTGTCGACTGCGAGATCGAGCGCGGACGAGTCGCTCAACCGCTCGAGGCGTTCCCCCGCCATGCGTCGCATGTCTGCGCTGGACGGAAAAAGATCGATGATCGACCCGTATGCCCGGGCCGCGGTTGCAACGTCGCCCGACGCCTCGAGGGCCTCACCGAGCGCGATGAGTGCGGTGACGTCTCCGGGGTCACGCGCGCGCGCGCTCCATGCCGCCTGCAGGCCCCCCGCGACGTCGCGTCCCACGAGGCGGGTCATGATCTCGCCAAACACACCCGCGTACGGCTTTACCGCAGGCTCGGGCGCCGGAATTGGAGCCTGCGGGGACGGCCCACTGGCGCAGGGGGCCGGGCGTGGAGTGCCAAGCCCTGCGGGCGCAATGGCCAAATGCCGTGTGGCAGCGGACGAAGCTCGGGCATCCGATGGCCCCAATTGAAACTCGATTGGATAGACGACGTTCACAAGGCCGTCAGGTTTCGGGAATGAGAGATTTCCGAACCCGCGCACCACGCACTGCACGACGCTGGAGTCAGGAAGACTGCTTCCCGCGTCGCCCGTCACCACGACCGCGCCGCTTGGATCGATCGTGAAGCGAGTGACGACGGCCCCATGCAACTCAGGTTTATTGCGCGTTCCGTTCTCGTAGCAGAGCCGGAAACGACCGTAATTCTGACGGACGATTCTCTGAATTACCTCGGCGGAGAGATGACCCATCACGCGGACGGCGCCCTCGCGGATGCGCGGGGCCACCACCATGTGCCCCCCGCCAAGGCTCCCGCGGCCATCTCCCATTCCTTGACCCGAGCTCCCGAAGTTGCCGAAGGCCGTTCCCGCGGCTGCTCGCGGGATCTCGGCGTTCCCGGACGAGCCGATTCCCTCAACAGGGTTGCCAAACATGTTTCCCAAGGGAGCTTGCGCAGCGCCACCGCCTGTCGCGCTTCTCTTTTCGTCGACAGCCAGACGATCGCCGCCCCGACGCTCGAACATCGTGGACGACAGACCGATCATCCCAAACGCCTGGAGATCGTCCTTCTCCAAGCTTTTTCCCCCCGGTGCGAGGACGGCGTCTTTTCGTTGCTCCAGCGCGACGCGACCGTTTTGCACGGTGAGTATGTCAGCCAGCGACGTGCGCTCGATTCCGAAGCGCGCGTAATCCTGCTCCGTTTCGAGGACGAGCAGCGCCGTGTAGGGGCTGAGCACGCGGTAGGCCGACGAGAGCGCGGTGACTTGCTGACGCAGGGTCGTCGCGTCGCTCACCGTCGTGGGCGAGCAGGCTCGCTATCTTTGCCTGCGCCCACGCCCGAGCGAGGAGCGGCCTCTCCACCGGGTGCAGGTCCAGCACCAGGTGCGTCGACTCTCCGACCGAGACGGCAACCGTCGTGGCGTCGGGTACTTCCGCATAGACGAGAAACTCGTCGCCCGCTTGCACGCCGTCGATTGTGGGAGGGTAGGACCAACTCGCGCCGTCGACGGCCACGGCGAGATGCGACTGCGTCGCCGTGCCGAGGCGACGCGCAATCACGTCGGCGCCCTCACCCGCGTCGACCGCCACTCCGTCGCGCTCCAGACCCGCCGTCGCGATTGCACGCAAAAGACTGCCGTCGCGAATCCCGCCCACCGCGATCGCGTCGAGACGTTGCAACCCGTCTGCCGCCATGGCTCGGACGAGGGCCGCGAGTCTGGCTCGATCCGTTTCGCCGGCGGTGGGCACGCCGTCCGTGACGACGAGCACGCGCACGGCCCCAACCGCACGGGCCCGCGCCTGCGCCCACGCAAGTGCCCGGGAGAGATCCGACGCGCCGAGCGCGCCGCGCGCGCGTATCTTCTCGGTCGCCGCGGCGCCGAACCCCCGCCGCGGTCCCGAGTAGACCTCGTTTACCCCCTGGTCGAAGCAAGCCACCGTCCACGTCGAGTCGCCGCGATCCAGCCGCGCCGACAGTTCTTCGAGAAGACGCGTCTCCTCTTCCAGCCCGAGCGCTCGGGATGCGCTTGTGTCCACCAGCACGACGGCGCTGCCGAGCGGATCGGGATGTGGTTCGGTCGACGCCTGCACGCGCGCCAGTACGAGATCACCGCTGCGCAAGCCCCGACCACTCGCGACCGAAGCCCGGTCGACGACGAAGTCGGAGGCCGGGGCCCAATCGGTTTCGCGAAGGGTCGCGAACGGGCGGCTGCTCCCGGACGCCGAGACGCTGACTTCCGCGGTGCCGAGCCTCGGTAGCCCTACAAGGGGGAGGACATACGGCTTCGCGCCGAGTAGCTCTTCCGAGTAAGACACCAAGAGCTCTTTGGTGGCATGCGGCGGGATGGGAAAGACGCGCGCGCTGAACTCGTTTCCGCACGAGTGTTCGAGCAGCGCCGGGTCTCGCTTGCGATGCAAGAAGTCTTCATAGACCGCTTGGGCCCGCTGGCGTTCGACCACTTCGCCCTCTTGCCATTGGTTGCCCACGAGCATGGCGAAGCGGCTGATGGACGCGCCTTGCGGGAGCGCGATGCGGAACGTTCCTTCGCGTGTGCGGGACTCTGGATTGACGAATCCGAGGCGCAGCTCCGTGAACGCGAGCGGACCTTCGAGCACGGCTCGCCCCGACAGCGTGCGCAGCTCGGCTCCCGTGCCGTCGGACGAAGTAAGCGTGATGGGGGGGGCGCCCGGGAGGCTTCCCGCTTTCATGGATCGCCCAGTCGACACGGGCGCCCGGGTCGTCGGGGGCGGCGACTCGGCGAGAGACACGCGACGACAATGCGCGACGGCAAGCGTCACCGCCACGATGGTGACCCACCACGCCAAACGGACTCGAGCGCTCATGGGCGACTGCCCTCCGCCGAGATCGACAGCGCGGGGACGCCCGGGGTTCCCGACGTCGTGGGCGTGGACGATTGAGGTCGCACTACGACTTCAACACAAGTCCGTCCGCGGTTTGCGCTGGGGCCCGGCTCCGGCGTGATGGATGCGGGGCTCGGTCCGGCTTTCTCGCGACGCCGACGGGGGTGACCGTCACGGACACCGACCGACGTCTCCGCGAGCTTGAATTATGGCTTAGTGCGCTTGAGCCGGCGCCGGCGCGGACGACACGGCCTTTTCCTTCGTCGCTGGTGGCAGGAAGCCGGCTCGGGTCAACGCGGGCACGACGCTCCTCGTAAGGCTCGACGCGAAGTCTTTGCCTGACGAGGGGTTCTCGGTCTGCGTCACAGCCGACCAGACCATCTTCCCGCTTCCGCTCGGGTCCCAAAGCGACGTTTCGAATTTGACGAACTGGTCGGTCACCGTGTAGCCCGGATCCCAAGCACCTCCCCAACCGGGTCCGTAGTATCCATTCCAGAAGCCGCCTCCGTACGCGCCCGGCACGTACGTCTGCCGTTCGCTCACACCCTTCATCGACGCGACGATGAGGCCGTCCACACCCGCGTCTCGCATCACGGCACGAGCCTCATCCTGGCCCGGCAGATCGCCGGGAAACAACGTGTATGAAGCCGTCGCGCGAACGCCGTGGATCGACAAGGCAGAAACGAATCCGTCCTCGACGGTACGCCGATTCGTCGCGTTGAGTCTCCCGCCGAAGACGACGATGTTCTTCATCGGCCCTGCTGCGTAGCTGGGGTCCCTCCAGACGTCGGACATCGTCGTTGGAGTCGAGGTGCTGCATCCACCGGATAGCGCCGAAAGTAGCACCATACCCCCGACCGAGGCGGCCCCGAATCGGACTGAGTTTGCTTGTCCCAACATCGCTTTCTCCCGTCCTCTTCCGGCTACTGAGGCCCAGCCTCGTTGACGCTGCAAGGTTCGGCCCAATTCCGCGGTCAAAGGCTCACTTGGCAGGGTTGCCTCGAGGCCGGCCGCTTGCCCCAAGAGGCGATAGCGTGCGCACGCAGGAGTACCGATGACCGCCCGAGCGAACGGACCGACCCTTTCTCATCTTATGAAGACCTCTTGCAAGTCTCTCTTCTCTGAAGCGCCTGGCCTCATCAAGAATCTCATTAGATCCGCCCATCGCTCGAGGGCCGTAAGACTCAGATAGTTGTTCCGTACTCGCGCGTATCCGGCGTCGCCGAGCTGGCTCGCAAGTCCCTCGTCGGCCAGAACGCGCTTCAGTGTCGCAGCGAACTCTCCGAGGTTGGTAGGGTCGTGAACGAGCAGACCGTCGACCCCATCGCGGATCTGGTCCTGTATGCCTCCCACGGCGCTCGCGACGACCGGGCGCCTCTTCCACATGGCCTCGGTCACGGTCAGGCCGAACCCCTCTCGGAGGCTCTTCTGAACGATGACCGCCGCGTGTCTCTGCAGGGCGTTCACGATCGCTGCGTTTTCCTCGCAGTCGTCCATCGGCAGCATCGCGAGGTGCACGGCCTTGCGGAGCGAGTCCGTGAGGGCAAGCCAGGCCCGCTGCAAGTCGGCGAATACCTGGGTCCCTTCCGGGTCGTCGGCTACCGCGTGAAGGCTCGGCCCGGCAAGCACGAGCTGTGCGCCTCTCGGAGCCTCGGGCTCGACCAAGTGGGCGAATCCATCCAACACCCCGACCGGGTCTTTCATCAAGTCCCACCGCGAGACCTGCACGACCAGCGGAGTGTCCCACGTCGGCGCGCGTCCCAGGCGGATCACGTCGGCGGACCGGTCCACGCGACCGGTGCTGCCGTCATCTCGGACGAAGACCGACGCACCGGGCCCCGGCGGTCCTTCGATCAGACCGACGTGAGCGAGAATCGCTCGAACTGTCGCGTCATCCATCACCTGGTTCTTCGCCGAGAACGGGTCGATGTTGGGAGGTAGCACCATCGTGCGCTTGCCGCGCAACCATGCCGGCGCGTATGCGGCACGCGAGAAGACGGCGAGGGGAACCCCCTCGATGTACGGCCGCAAGAATGCCCACCCGCGATCGACCTCGTCGTCGTGTTGCTCGTAACCGATGTGGCATCGCCAGGCGACTCGGACGCCCTTGCCGAGGAGATGAGGGACGAGTCCGGCGGTCTGCGGATCGTGGCATATGACGAGATCGTCCGGGCGCACGAGGGCGTCGATTGCGATCGCGTTCTCGTTCGTCGTGCGCCGGAACACGGAGACCTGTTCGGGCCCGAGCGGCGATCCGTCTCCCTTCACGCCGTGCAGCGCGTTGTGCACCCTCTTGGTAATACGGAAGAACTCGGGCGGCCCCTCCAACACGAGCCAACGTACGTTGATACGTAGACCCCGAGCATAGCGGAGCAGTGAGCTCAGCATTTCGGCGACTCCGCCGCCGGAAGCCGTCGAGTTGACGTTCCAGATCACGCGCGCCCCGAGAATCGCGCGGACTTCTTCGGCCTGTCGTTCGATCGATGCGATTCGGTCGGCACCGAGAATTGGCGCGAACGGTTGTATTGAGCGCGGGCTGACGTGAACCTCATACACGACGGTTGCTCCCTGTTCGCAAATCAGGCGAGCACGAATCGGGCGCGTTCTCGGTTGGGTTGGCGGATACGCCGCCGCGGCCGAACCGGAGCGGCCGCGCCACACGTGCGCGTCATCCCTTGTCTCGGGCTGGTGGGGTCAGCGCTGGCGCTTGGAGGACGTGCGCATGGTGCTCGGGCCCTCTGCGGTCAAGGTCACCAAGCGCAACGCGCACATCGTTCCGGACGTCGTGCAGGGCGTTGCGAACGCCGCTCAAGCCGCCGGGAAAAACCGTCACGGCCCCGTCACGACCTTTTCTGGGACCCCAAAAAGATGAGCGATCTCACTGGCGCGCCCGGCAGGACTCGAACCTGCGCGACTTAGAAGGTCGATCGAGGGCCGCGCCTTGTCGGAGTATCTCATCTATTCTCTCCCCTTCTATCCGCAGAAGCGAGTTCGGATCAGGGTCGTGTTCACCGCTGCGGGTGGCAGGGCTGCACGGGTTTTCGAGCCGTGCTTCGGTCTTGAGGCGGGTCGGGGGACGGGGGGGGGCGGACAGTGGGGCCGCGATGTTCGATGGCCTGTGAAATTGGCCTGTCATTGACGCCTCGCCCGACCAGTGCTGCCATCCCGGCGTAGGAGATCGAGAAAAAGGGAGGGGCGGCGGCAATGAAAAGAGCAGGAGTGGTTGCACTTGCGGCAGTAATTTGCGGCGGATGTGGGGGAAACTCGACCGAGCGACCGATTGCGCAGTTTCCTTCGAAAGACGATTTGCAGCGACTCGCGGCGCGGCCGAGCAAACCTGCTCCCCCGGTCGACACGGCTCCAATCGATCGCTGGACGATCGACGCCACCATCCCCGCGCCGGGGGCGCCCTATCCCACGGACGACGCGTGGGATCGCATGCTCGCCGAAGGCCGGGCGTCCGCGGCCAGCCAAGCGCGCCTCGCCCCCGAGCTGCGCTGCGCCGCCCAGGAGTCGGCGCGCTTTTACGTGCAGAATGGCGCCTTCCCCGACGACTCCCTGCGCGAGTACTTGCTCCTGCGTTGCGGTAGCACGCTCGCCAACGTAACGGCCCGGTCGCTCTCGGGGGCGGTACCCGACGACACGCCCGACGCGAAGGTGCAGGCGTTCTACGCCAAGTCGGGCCGTGCGCTCGTCGCCGAGGCGCTCGCGGGCGGCACGGAGGCGGGCGTCGCCTTCGCGCGCGGTAACGGGCGCGCCGCCGCGGTAGCCCTATATGGAAGTCCCACGGGCCGGATACAGACGGTTTCCAGCCTCGTCCAAGGCGCCAGCGTCATACTCGAAGGCGAAGCCGCCCCGGACGCGTCGTTCGTCATGGGGTTCGTCACGCAAGGCGTGTTCGGCGTGTCGCTATGCGAGCCCGACGGCACAGTGAAGGCGCCTATGTTCCGGCTGTCTTGCCCCGTGGCGGACGCAGATCCGCAGGCGCGAATCGAGATCGCGATGCGCAAGCCAGGTCAAGTCCTGATGCGCCGGAGCCTTCAGTTGCTCGTTCGGCGGCAGGCCGAAGCGGGTCTCGAGTACGAGGCTCGTCCATACGGGTCCGAGGGGCCGGCCGCGAACGCGGAGGTATTCCGCAGCGCCCTCGTCGACGGCCTCAACGCCGCGAGGGCCAAGGCGGGCGCGCGCGCCCTGGCACTCGAGCCAAGTCAGTCGCACGACAGCGACGCGCTGGTGTCTCCGTATTTCGACAGCGCGCTCCGAGGCAAGGCCGAAGAGGTGGACACAATGGCGCTTGGCCTCCTGGCCGGCTGGGACGTCGGCGGGACGATCCGAGACGGCGGCTTCTATTCGCAACTTGCCGTCGCCTCTCGCAGTCCGGGGCGCTGGCTGACCCACGCGCTCGCCAGCCCCCTCGGCCGGTGGTCGCTCCTCGATTCGAGCATGGCTCGCGTTGCGATCGGCACCGGTCTGGTCGAGCCCTCCGGCGTCATGGCGCTCGTGACCACGTACGCGTTCTTCGAGTCGTCCGACCACCATCCCGACGAGGACGCGGTCTTCGAGAGACTCACACGCGTCCGGAAGGCGCGGGGCGCTCCGCCTCCCACGCGCATCCCGAGCGACGCGACCCTCGACAAGGCGCTGTCCGAAATCATGATCAACGCCGCGTCCAGCGCCACGGCTCTGGAGGAAGTGATGCAACACGTCGTGTCCGACCAGCGCCGCAGCGTCTCCGGCTGGTACGTCGAAACGAGCGACCTCAAGGACCTTCCGTTCACCGACGATCTCCTCGCCCGGAGTCCTCTCGAAGTGCAGATCGGCGTGACGCATCACAAGGCGCCCGGCGGCGCCTGGGGTCAATATGCCGTCCTCATAGCGATTATGGGAAGACCGGCGAGCGACACCAAGGAAGCGCTTGGCGGATCGCGCAAAGTCGCGCGCGCATCAGTCGCTCCTCCGAAGCTCTGACCACCGCTGCATCGACGGGATTGCACGGGCGGCTCGCGGACCAGGAATCGTCACGCGGACGACAGCCGCTGTAGAAACGGCCTGGCGAACGACCTCGTCATCGCGACAATCGCCGGCGCATGGCAGACCCCTCAGTGGATCGGTTCTGCCGGCAAAGCTTCGGACCGGCGCTGCCGCGACCCGACGCGCTCTCCAAAGGTAGGTGCCAATGGTCACGGTCAAAGATCACCTCGCGATGATGGCCCCCCCGCTCCGGGCCATGGTGCAATCGGCGCGCAGGGCGGTGAGGGCTGCGGCTCCCGGGGCGAGAGAGACTGCATGCCAGAGCAAGCCTCCCCGCTCGAAGGGCCCGATGTGGAAGATCTCCCGCTACTTCGTCGGAGAAACCGAGTTCGCTGCCATCGGCACCTTCTCGACCCACGCGCACCTCTACTTCCGCAGGGGCGTCGAGCTCGACGATGGCTCGGGCCTTCTCGAGGGTAGCGGCAAGACGCTCCGGTCGATCCGACTGAACACGCCGCTCGATGCCGCACGTCCCGAAGTGAAGCGCATCATTGGTCGAGCGTGCCAGCTTGCGCGGGTCCAGTCCTTGTGACGTCTCCCGCGGTCTCGGGAGCACTGGCGGTTTACGCTGGCAAGCCGCCGACCGGCTGATCGCGGTCTGCCCTGCGCTCGAAGTCGGACGGCCAGCTTAGCCGCGATCTCGCCAACGGAATCCTGCGATTCTCTGTCGCATGAGGGGCGCGCCCATGCCCGGGAGGCGACGATTGGCTTGGTCAACGACGCAGCCCGCGAAAGGTGTGTGCTCGAAGGTGTATTCGCCGAGGCGAAATGCGATGTGCGAGGCGTCGCTGCCTCGCACAATGCCTGCGTAGGCGATCGCGGAACTCGGCAAAGAGCGGCCCCTCGTCGGGTACGTCGGCACGGCGTCTGACGACAAGCGGGGCTCCTTCACGATGATCCGTAGGCCTTTGGCGCGCATTTGGTAATTCGCCGCGCATTCCTAGCCCGAAGACGGGCTCGGCCGTGGCCATCGCCCGTGGGGGACATAGAGGGGCGGCATGTTTTACGCACGGTGAGGGGCGCCGCCCACAGGCGACTCAGGAAAGGACATGACATGTCGAACAAGAATAGCCGCGAGCGCGCCGCGGAGGACAAGCGCGAGGGCAAGTCTCCGAGCACGCAGGCCGGCGAGTTCGTGCGAGAGGAGATTCACCACGTCCGCGACGGCAAGCACGGCGCACGCTCCGCGAAGCAGGTGATCGCGATCGGGCTCTCCAAGGCGCGCCGCGCCGGGGTGGCTCTGCCGCCGCCGAAGCGAGCCACCGCGGCCGTTCGGAAACAGGCAGCGCGGGACGCCGAGGTTGCGCGGACGCACCACAAGCCGTCGCGGGCGCGCTCACGAGCGATGCGCAAGGCGCTCAAGCACGAGGGATCCGCGGCGGCGTCGCCAGTGGCACTCTCCAGGCACGCGCGCGCCGCGGCACGACCGAAGGCGGCGCCGTCGCGGCGACGCATCGCGAAGACGGAGCGTGGTTGAAATGAAGCGTGGCCCTGGTGCTCGGACCGTCTTCCAGCAGCTGGGAATTCAAGCAATTTCAGTAGCGTCGCTTTCGCGCGGCTGCCGATTACGGCCTTTCCAAACGAAGTTTGAATTCAAGAACGGCTCCTTTTTCGTTCGAAGGACTCCGCATCGCCGATTCCACAACCGGAGAATGCATACCATGCAGCAACCCGAAACGCGGACAGAGCAGCGCAACGCCGTTGGAGCAGACGTTCGGCACTCACTGAGCGAGAAAGACCGTGTGGCCGTCGCCGCGACGCGAAATGAGGTCGCTCCATTCAAAGGCAAGATGGGCGACCCGAGCGCTCGCCCCGCGTTCGACGAGGCCATGGAGCACACCCCCGATGCTCGCGGCGTAACGCACGAAAAGAGGACGGTGGGCGGCGTGCCCGGCATTTCTTGTACGCCCGAGCGTACGCGCCCGGGCGCCGCGACCCTCTACCTCCACGGCGGCGCCTACGTGCTCGGCTCGGCCAACGCTTACCGGCACCTCGCCGGGCAAATCGCCGCGCGCACGAAGGCAGCCGTCTTCATCGCCGAGTACAGGCTAGCCCCGGAGCACCGCTTCCCAGCCGCCCTGGACGACGCGAGGGCGGCCTATCGCGGCCTCGTCGAAGGCGGTGCGCGAAGGATAGCGATCGCCGGAGACTCCGCTGGAGGTGGCCTCGCCCTGGCCCTGCTGTCCCTCGTCCAGTCCGAAGCCGTCGCGCCGGTGGCTGCAGTGGTCATGTCACCGTGGACGGATCTAGCTCTGACGGGCGGCAGCCTCGAAGACCGCGCGGACGATGACCCGTTGCTGACGAAGGCGATGCTCTCGAAGACCGCCTCAAGCTACCTGGATGGACACGACCCGCGGGATCCGCTCGCATCCCCGCTGTATGGGGCCCTTGCAGGCCGACCGCCGATCCAGCTGCACGTTGGCACGAGCGAGGTACTCCTCGACGATGCCCGCCGCTACGCCGAGAAGGCGCGCGCGGCCGGAGTGGAGGCCGTGGCGCATGTCTGGGAGGGGATGACTCACGTCTTCCCCTCGAGCGTCGGGACGCTCGAGGCCGCAGAAGAGGCCCTGAGCCTCATGGCGATCTTTCTGGACGGAAAGCTGGGCGCGCGGCTCGAGGCCGCCGGTTCTTCCAACGTGCGGGGGCGAGCGTGACTACGCCGCAGATACCTTCGCTGGAAGGCTTCCGAGGCGAGATGCGTGAAATCGGTGGAACCCGGATCCATGCGTGGATTGGAGGCGATCCGCAGGGGCCACCGGTCGTGCTCTGGCACGGCTTCCTATCCACGAGCTACGCCTGGCACAAGGTCGCGCCGCGACTTGCCGAAGCGGGACTCTCGGTGCTCGTACCGGACCTCCTGGGCTTCGGCGACAGCGCAAAGCCGGAAGGGGTGCGCGGCTACGACGCGCGAGCCATGGCCGAGCAGACGCGCGAGCTCGTTCGCGCGCTCGACTTCGGCCAGGGCAAGGGGTTGGTGCTCGCGGCGCACGACATGGGCGCGCCGCCCGCTCTCCTGTGGGCGGCGGACCATCCGGCCGAGATTGCCTCGCTGCTCTACATCGAGGCGCCGGTGATGCTATCGAGCGTCCTGCAGCCCATCCTCGCATACACGCCGGAGGCGATGAAGCACGGCTCGATGTGGTGGTGGATCCTGCCTCTCGCGCCGGGCGTCGCGGAGCGTCTCGTCGTCGGCCACGAGCGTGCGTTCCTCGAATGGTTCTACGACACGGCGACGGCGAGACGATCGTCGATCGAGCCGAGCACGGTCGACGAGTATCTCCGGACGTTTGCGGGCCGGGAGGGCGTGCTCGGTGCGATGGGCGTGTACCGCGCAGCCTTCGCGAGCATCGCGCAGACCGAGCCGCTGACGAGGACGAAGATCCGGCAGCCGGTCATCGCGATCGGCGGCGTGAAGGGACTGGGTGGGAACGTCGGCACGATGGTGAAGCTGGTCGCCGAGAACGTGGAGGCCGTGACGCTGGAAGACTGCGGTCACTTCGTGCCCGAAGAGTCTCCAGACGAAATTGTCCAGCGAGTGTTGGAGATTGTCCGCAAACACAGCGCGAATCGAAGGAGTCGAGCATGAACGACATGGCCAAGACCTCACCTCGAACAACGAAGACGGTGCCGCCTGACGACCCGACACGGAAGCTATCCATCGTGAACCCCGACGATCCCGCGCTGCGCCACGTCAGCGTCGTCGGTGACACGTACACCATTCTGCTGTCCGGCGCGGAAACGGCTGGCCGCTACTGCCTTATCGACATGAACGTCCCTCACTGCGGCGGGCCCGGACCGCATCGCCACGACTTCGAGGAGATGTTCACGCTGCTCGAGGGCGAGCTTCAATTCACCTTCCGCGGTGAAAAGCAAACTGTCAAAGCCGGCATGACTGTGAACATCCCCGCCAACGCCCCGCACTTCTTCACGAACACTTCGGGCAACGCTTCCCGTGTGCTTTGCATGTGCTCGCCGGCCGGCCAGGAGGACTTCTTCCTGGCCATCGGCAAGGCTGTCGAGAGCCGAACGCAGCTCGCTCCCAAGCCGAGCGGAGAGGAGATGGCGGCCTTCTTGAAGCGAGCCGCGGAAGTCGCCCCGAAATACAGCACCGAACTGCTCAAGCCTTAGCTGCGCGGCAACCCGTCACCTGGAGCCGATCATGACGAACCACTGGACCCCTATTCGTCCGGGAGACATCGAGCTCGAGCATCGACCCGCGACGTCCTCGCGAGGCTCCGGGCTCGCTGGGCGGCATCCCTGGTACTCAATCATCCCGACGCGAACCTCGAGGGATGGTGGCGATCTTGCAGGCTGAGCCAACGACAACCGGATTGTCCATTCACGGAGAAAGCCAAGGTAACCGGACTGCTTGGGCACGCGCCACGCGCGTACGGTGATTTTGCGCGCGAGACTGCGCTTGAATGGCAGAAGGCGCGCGATGGTCATCAAGAGATAGGGCCAACCCCATAACCGAACTGCCAGGACAGTCGGCTCGACGCCCGCGCGTGGCGGACTCGTCCCGAAGGAGCACCAACGAGCAACCCGTGTCCAAATAGGAATTGAGCGTCCTGCGCCCCCCGACCACCGGTGCCCCTCAACGCACGCAGCGGACGTAGTCTGCGTTCGACACGTCGTCGCTGTACGCGTTGCCGCCGTAGAAATAGACAGCCCACACGACGCCGGACGACGCGCCGGCATACGGCGTCGAGGACCAAAACGGACCTGGGGCGGTTCCCGGAAACGCCGCGGAGTCGATCGTCGGCCCGGGTGAGGCCACAGTCACGTCCACGATCGTGACGAGCTCCTTAATCGTCGGCAGGCGCCACGTCGCGCCGTTCAGGTTCAACGTCGCGCAATAGCTGGCCGCGCCGGTCTGGATGTACGTCGACGACGGAGCCGTTCTTTGCCACGTGAGCCTCGTCTTGTTGTCGTAAACCGAGCCGCTGCCGACTGTGTAGCGACCGTGCGGCGCGGCCGCGCGACCCCCGTTCACCGTCAGAAGACCCGTGGCGAGGATTGCGGCGCGGAGCAAGCCGGCGAACGACATGGGAAAGACGATACCCGTCCTCAACGCACGCAACGAACGTAGTTCGCGAGCGACACGACGAGGCCGCTCGGGTCGCCGCTGGTGAAGTCGACTGCCCAAGCGGAGCCGG
>Ga0265325_10000996_pt1 | contig 20348 bp, 11 predicted proteins | sample 41420metaG_FD_202090 | JGI IMG/M metagenome (GOLD analysis project Ga0265325, IMG submission 202090) | Rhizosphere microbial communities from Carex aquatilis grown in University of Washington, Seatle, WA, United States - 4-14-20 metaG | ecosystem: Host-associated > Plants > Roots > Rhizosphere... | reverse complement strand
GCTCGCGCCCGGCAGGCTGGCGGTGACGGTGATGGTCGGGAAGTCAACTTCCGGCAACGCCGAAACCGGCAAAAGCGTATAAGCCAGGCCGCCAGCGAGTGTGATGGCCACCAGGAACAACGTGGTTGCAACCGGCCTGTAAATAAAGGGCGTGGAGATGCTCATATGATCGAGACCGCCCTCTTAACCAGGCACCGAAGAAAGCTGCCCGTCTTCCTCAGAACCATGAGACCGGCGAACCCAGGCTGCGATCCGCCCGAAGAACAAGTAAATAACCGGCGTGGTGAAAAGCGTCATGACCTGGCTGACCAGCAGCCCGCCGATGATGCAGATGCCCAGCGGTTGTCGCAATTCAGAACCGACACCTGTACCGAAGGCTAACGGCACGGCGCCGAGAAGCGCGGCCATCGTCGTCATCATGATCGGACGGAAGCGCAGCAGGCACGCCTGGTAGATCGCTTCCTCCGGCGGCTTGCCTTCGTTGCGCTCGGCTTCCAGGGCAAAGTCGATCATCATGATGGCGTTCTTCTTCACAATTCCAATCAGAAGAATCACGCCGATCAGCGCAATTACATCGAGATCTTTCTTAAAGAGGACCAAGGCCAGGATTGCACCGACTCCGGCCGACGGCAGTGTAGAAAGAATGGTGATCGGATGGATGAAACTTTCATACAGCATCCCAAGAACGATGTAGACCGTGATGATAGCGGCAAGAATCAAAGTGGATTCGTTTGCCAGAGACGATTCGAATGCGCGGGCCGTTCCCTGGAAGCCAGCTTCAATACTGGCGGGCATACCCAGGTCCTGAGTGACCTGCTTGATATGCTGAACCACCGCACCGAGCGATGCCCCGGGCGCCAGATTGAATGAAAGAGTCGCTACCGGGAATTGACTTTGATGGTTGATCGTAATGGGCGAAGGGATGGTGGACGCTTTTACGAGTTCTTTGAGAGGAGCGGGCGGGATTGTCGCCGCGCCCGTCAGAGCCGAATTCGTACCCGCCAAGGCGATCGTCGATGCCAGATTGGCAGAGGCCGCCCCGGTGGGCACATACATGTCCGAGAGGCTGGATGCGTCCTGCTGAAAGCGGGGTGCCACTTCCAGAATCACGTGAAACTGATTCGTCTGGGTATAAATTGTCGAAACCTGCCGCTGGCCGAAGGAATCGTAGAGGGCATCGTCAATGTTTTGGGGCGTGATCCCAAGCCTGCCGGCCGTATCGCGGTCGATGTTGACGAACAATCCTAGGCCATTGTTCTGCTGATCGCTCGCGACACCACGCAATTCGGGGAGCTGTTTCATTCGGTCCAGAAGGCGCGGAACCCACAGATCCAAGAGTGCCTTATCGGGCGCATCGAGCGAATACTGATATTGAGTCCGGCTGATGCGGTCTTCGACAGTCAGGTCCTGCACGGGCTGCATGAAAAGTTCGATGCCGGCAACCTGTTGCAGTTTCGGCTCCAGCCGCCGGATCACATCGACCGCTGAAACGCCAGCGCGCTGTTCGAGCGGCTTCAGCGTGATCTGAATCCGGCCGCTGTTCATCGTCGTGTTAACGCCATCGGCCCCAATGAAAGAGGTGAGATTCTCAACCGCCGGATCCTGGCGAATGACTCGGACCAGTTCCTGCTGCAATCGGGACATGGCGGAAAACGACACTGTTTCTGGCGCCTGTGAAATCCCCAGGATTGTTCCGGTGTCCTGCACGGGGAAGAAGCCCTTGGGGACAATCACGTAAAGGTAGATGGTGAGGCCGAGCGTGCCCGCGGCGACGAGCAGCGTGAGCGTCTGATGACGCAAGACCAGCCGGAGCATCTTGCCGTACTGCTCGATGGTCTTCACGAAGCACCACTCCGACCAACGATACAATTTGCCCTGCTCGGTTTCTGGGCGATGCTTCAGAATTCGAGCCGCCATCATGGGCGTCAACGTCAGGGAGACGAACGCCGAAAATATGATCGTGACGGCGAGAGTTACGGCAAATTCCCGGAACAAGCGACCGACTATATCCGCCATGAAAAGGAGGGGAATCAAAACGGCGATCAGCGAGACCGTCAACGAAACGATGGTGAATCCGATCTCCGCCGAGCCCTTCAGAGCCGCTTGCATGGGGGATTCCCCCATCTCGATATAGCGCGAGATGTTTTCGATCATGACGATGGCATCATCCACGACGAAACCGGTGGAAATCGTCAGCGCCATCAGGGAAAGGTTATCCAGGCTGTATCCGAGCAGATACATGACGGCGAATGTGCCTACCAGCGAAAGAGGCACGGCAATGCCCGGGATGATGGTGGCCGAAGCGCTGCGCAAAAACAAAAAGATGACCATCACAACGAGCGCGGTGGTGAGCAGGAGTTCGAACTCGACATCCTTCACCGATGCACGGATCGTCGTTGTGCGGTCCGTGACAATTCTCACGGCAACGCCTCGCGGCAGGGACGCTTCGATTTGGGGCAGGAGGGCCTGGATCGTGTCCACCACACTGATGATGTTTGTCCCGGGCTGCCGCTGAATATTCAGAATGATTCCGCGTTCGTCGTTCACCCAAGCGGCAAGTTTCGTGTTTTCCGCGCCGTCGATGACCGTGGCGACGTCTGAAATGCGTACCGGCGCGCCATTGCGGTAGGCAATGATGATCGGCCCATATTGAGCGCCGGCCTCAAGCTCGTCGTTGTCATTGATCGTCCACGACTGATCCGGCCCATCGAAGTTGCCTTTGGCCTGGTTGACGTTCGCGCTGCTAAGGGCCGTTCGCAGCGTTTCAAGACTTAAGCCATACGACGCCAGCGCGGTGGGATTGGCCAGCACGCGGACGGCCGGGCGCTGTCCTCCGCTGATGCTCACGAGTCCCACACCCTGAAGCTGTGAAAGTCTCTGTGCTATACGGGTTTCCGCGAGTTCTTCGACTTTCGGCAGCGGCACGGTCGAAGACGTAATAGCCAGGGTAAGAATGGGCGCGTCGGCGGGATTTGTTTTGCTATAAATCGGAGGCACGGGCAGGTTTGTGGGCAGAAAGGTAGTCGCCGCGTTGATGGCAGCCTGCACCTCCTGTTCCGCGATGTCGATGTTGAGATCGAGTGAAAACTGCAGGGTGATCAGGGAGCTGCCAAAGGAACTGATCGAAGTCATCTGCGTCAGCCCCGGCACTTGACCGAACTGTTTTTCGAGCGGCGCGGTGATGGAAGAAGTCACCACTTCCGGACTCGCGCCAGGATAAAACGTCTGAACCTGCATGGTAGGGTAATCGACCTGAGGAAGCGCCGAGATAGGCAATTGCCGAAAAGCAACGATGCCGATCAGCACCACGCCGGCCATCATCAGCGATGTCGCCACCGGCCTCAGGATGAAGATTCGTGAGGGGCTCAAACTCACTGAGGAGGGACTCCACCCTGGTCTCTTCTGTTACCGCCCCCTCCTTTCGATCCGCCATCACTTCCGTTGCTCCCTGCCTCACCCCGTCTGGATCCCCCATGGCCGCCCCGCCCCCTTCCTCCGCCGCTGGGGCCGGACGGGTTATCGAGATCTCCTGGTCTTCGCACGCGGACAGGCGCGCCTTCCACGAGCCGGTCCGTGCCGTCGATGACCACCTGGTCGCCTTCCGAGAGACCGCTGAGAATGTCGGTCGATGTGTCGGTCGTGATTCCCGCGCGAACGGTTTTAAGGTGAACCCGGGAACGGTTGTCGACGACATAGACGAAAGTGCCTTGCTGACCGTTCTGAATGGCGACATTGGGTACCACCAGTTGATCGGTGAGCGTGTCCACGAGCAGATGTATATTGACGAATTGCTGAGGGAAGAGCGCGTTGTCCTTGTTGTCGAAAACCGCCTTGAGCTTGGACGTGCCGGTGGTGTTATCGATCTGATTATCCAGGGTCACCAGTTTGCCAGATGCCAGTTTTTTAGAATTATCGCGATTATAGGCGTCGGCGGGCAGGTGCACGCCCGCTCGCAGCTTCTGCGTGACCTGCGGAAGGCTGTCCTCGGGAATCGTAAACAGAACGGCAATCGGCTGAAGCTGGGTGATCACGATCATGCCGGCTGTATCGGCAGCGTGAACGATGTTGCCGGGGTCCACAAGGCGGAGGCCTAAGACACCCGTAATCGGGGCGGTGACATTCGCATAGACCAACTGCAGCTTGGCGTTGTCAACATTGGCCACATCCTGTTTCACGGTGCCCTCATCCTGGGCCACTATTTGCACCTGATCATCGAGCTGCTGCTTTGCAATTGCGTTCTTGTCAAAAGCAGCCTTGTATCGATCCAGATCGATTCGCGCCTCATTTAGGATGGCCTCGTCACGCGCCAGCGTGCCTTGAGCCACTTCCAGCTGAATCTGATAGGGCCGCGGGTCGATCTCGAAGAGAACTTGGCCCTCCTTAACCAAATCTCCTTCGTTAAAATGAATTTTCATTATTTGGCCGTCAACCCGGGACTTGACGGTAACTGTGTAGAAAGCGCTGACGTTACCGAGGCCGTTGAGATATACGGGGATACTGGAGCGCGCGACCTTGGTCACTACCACCGGCACCGGGCCGAGCGGAGCCCCACGACCCGGACCGCCGCCCGAGCCTCGTCGGGCCGCGTTTCCGGTAGCATTCTGCGGGGCGACCGGGTGGCCCGCCCGCCAGACCGCGTATCCCGTTACAGAAGCAATGATCAGCAGGAGAACGACCCAAATCAATCCGCGCTTCTTCGGCTTTTCGGGGCCTGGCGGTGTTGAACCATGCTGGCCGAGCAGATCGATTCGATCCACTTCGTGCGGCGTTTTTTCTCCAGGGGATGTTGTGCTCGTCGTCATTTAAACCGCTAACGTAGAACGACGGAGGCGGTCGGCGGTGGGTTACAAAGATTTCATTACATTTCAATTGACTCTGGCAGGTAAGAGGCCCCCCTCGATGCTTAGCGATTTTCCCATGGCGAAGAGGTTGCCAATGGATGATTCTTGGAGGGCTGTGAAAACCGAATTGCAACCCGTATCCCACCGACCGCTAAGTGCTGGCACTGTGGTCTTTCGACAGATTCTACTTGGGTTAGCCTCGGTTTCCGTTGGTCTGCGTTCACTTGCGGAGGCCGCCGACGCTCTGGATTTGGGGCAGTTTCGGGGCGGTTTTTGGTCGATATCCCATCTCGTCTTCGCCCGAAATTTCGTTGACGATGGGTGCATGAAAACACAAGCCCAGCTCGATTCCATCCTCCGCGCAGCGCGCGGCCCCCACGCCATCGAAGAGATGATCCGCGAGACGAAGACCACGCAGGTGTACGTGCTGTCCAACGGGAAGAAGTTGACTATCGACAAGCGAACGGGCGTCGTTACGTCGTAGGACACGCGCTCCCGCAGTACTAGGCAGGTATTTGTCCGGTTACCGTTGCCGGTTCAGACGGTCGATGCAACACCCTCTGGTCATTTGATCTGGCAATACGTTTCGAGCGGGCCGATCCTTAGGGGTTGCAGTTCGCTTTTACCTAAACAGGATGCCTTTTCTTTGCTTTGTGCTCACCAATGATTCTTAGCCTTTAGAATTCTTGGACTTGGGACTTCCTCCCAGTGTTGCATCGACCTATTGAGACCACCGGTGTTCTCGGTAAACGCTTTCAACAACTACGGAGCACCTCCGACAATACAACGCCGTATTGTGAAATCGAGCTTAACCTAGGAAGGTCGCATCCATTTCACCGATCTCAAGAATCGTTTTGCCCCTTTGCTTGTTCAGGAACTCGTAAAAAACGCTGTTGAAGATTCCATTCTTACCGGGCAAACGGCGGATAAATCTCTCACCTTTCAATTCGGTGAGGATGGTGAGGCCCCAGTTCTTCGTTTCAATTCTCCAGAACCGGATGGCTTGCAGTAGCACATCTTGGCAAGGCGCTGAAACGGGTACGCCCAACTTGCACCGAGCGATCATCGCTCACCAAAGAGTGCGGATGGAAGGATGGCGTCAGAGGCGGCTTGGCTTAAAGGCAAAGACTCCCTTTAGGTAAAAACAAAACAACCTTGACTGCGACCGGCCTTCTCATGGAAGGAGTTGATACGAAAGTCGCGCCCACTTTCACCCATACTCGTTAGAACTTGCGATAGATAATGATTCCCGTGGCAAAGGCAGTTCCATCTGCCACCAGTTCAACGGGAAGCCAAAGCCCACGCGCTGCGCATCTCATGGACGCGATCATGCAAGACGGTCGCATGGCCTTGAAGGAGATCCGGGAACAGGAAGTGCATCTGGTCATCGACACCGAAGCCATTCGACGCCGAGCCGGGGAGTTTTTTGGTGGATCACATCGCAGACAAGTTGGTGAAGGAAACTAGGGAAGGTGCCGGGGCGGATATTCTTCGAGAAACCGGGGTAGACGAGCGGAATAATCGGAATGAGGCTGTCCGTTCATCCATCTCGACGGTTTTCCGGAGCGTGATTCCTTGAAATCGGAATCGAGAAAGAGCCCCGTTGAAATCGCCGTGATCGATTACGTGGGGAGCGGGTAGAAGCAACCGTGCGTTTCACACAGATTCTTGCTCACAAATTCATCGGGGATGGATTTCTTGCGGAGGACGGGTCCGGACTTGAATCTCTACGTTCTGACGGGCCGAACTTGGGCGATTCGTCTGCATATTTAATTGTCCCGGTTAGGCAGGGCCTTTGCTTGTCTCGACTTATCCAAGCCTGTGCTGGCTCGCTCGTTCTTTGAATCACACGCCAGGACGTCGCCATAGAGTCGCTCGGCGTCTATGTAATTTCCTCGTGCTCGGTCTGAATCAGCCCTGTCAAGATAAATCGGAATGTTGGTCGCAAGCAGTTGGCAATTTTCAGCTTCGGTTTGCGCAAGCTTCTTTTGGGCTGCCGGCTGCTCGTTGATTGTGGGCGTTTGACGCACGACAGGTTCTTTCGAGACCTTCCGCTTCCGATTGGTTGCTGCCGATTCAGCAACGACGATTTTCTGAAGGGTATCGATTGCCTCTTGTTCCCTGTCGCCGTGCAGAGCAGCAACGCGTTCAGACAACCCCTTGGCGGCGGAGAAATTGTCGACAGAAAGTTGAGCCTTGGCCTGGCCGAGAAGCGAATTTTCCTGGTAAAGTAACTCTCGAAGTCTTTCGGATCCCTCGCGCCCCTGCCCTGTAAGAGTGCCGTCCCGCCGAGCTAGATTTTCGTATGCAGCCTGGGCTTCTGGCCACTGCTTTTGTTGCTCAAGTTGCTGGGCACGATTGAAGAGCTCAATTTCGTTTTTAGTATCGACGGAATGTACGTTGACCTGTGCCTTCTTCAACGGTCTGGCAGGAGTTAAAAAATAGGTGCCCAGGCCAAACACAATCACCGAAACGAAAACGCCACAGAGAATGGGCTGATCGTTCGCGGTTCCGCTTGCCTGGCGCCAAATCTGGCAGCTGAAACGCCGGCATGCGTCAACGTGGACATTCGGCACTGCACTTACAATCCCAATCGGTTGTTCTGGGTGAAAGTCGGTCATTCGCGCAACATCTGCCGCCGCAATTTCCGGATTTCTGCGGCCGCTGATCATGGCTATAGGAGAGAGCGACGGGAGGGCATTTGCTCCGGTGGATGGTGATGCGGTTTGGGTAGGTCCTGCTCCCTGCAGGAAAGCGTAATCCTGTGCGGGATCGACATTAGGGGGCGGCCCTTGTTGGGCTTCAGGAGATTTCTCGGCATTCAATGTCGCATCGGGAGCAGCGTCGGCGCCGACCTTGGGGCCGCGATGGCGCAGCCGCTCAAGACCATCCCATACGATGCGTGCCACGGCCTGAGTACCGCGTAGCGGAGAGAGGCTCTGCGTCGCCTCAGTCAATTCCCGCTGATGCTTTCCCTGTTGCCTCCGCTTCTCCGCCAGTTCCATCTCGCCGCTGAGCAACAGCTGGGTCACTTGATCGTTCCGCCCGAGTGTGGACAGCGTCTGCCGCGCCAGATCAACGGCGTCCGTATATTGGCCTCGATTGATGTTCCCCCGAATTTCCTCGATTCGCCTCTGAAACAATTCCCGCTTTTCTTTATCCTGCTGCTGTGTCACCGCCTCCTGTCGGGCCGCTTTGAGGTCGGGATCGTGGGGAAACCGGGCCAAGGCGATCTCGGCCACGATCACCGCGTCTCTATACTGCTCGGCGCGAGTTTTTTCTCGGATGTCCGCCAGGGCTTCTTCGAGGCTTCGCCGGCGCTGGAATTGGGCTGATTCCTCACGCGCGTAGCTCACGAGTTCGGTCAGTTCGGCCTCTTGAGGGAACTCCTGCAAAAGCTTCTCGCCTCGAGACGCCGCTTCCGAGAACTTCCCCTCGTCCATCAGCTTTCGCAACTCTGCCGTTTCGCGTTGAAACCGTTCCTTCTGGCACAGATTCTCACTTTCCCGGAGCACGAGCCTGTACGCCGTCTGAACCGCTTGGTCGTTCGGATGCACGGCCACCAAACATTCGATGATTCCAAGAGCATCGTCGGCCCGCTGTTGGGCGAGTAATCCCCTCACCTGGACGAGTTTTTGTTGTTTGTCTTGTTCCGTTTGATCATGTTTGACAGTTTCCAACAGCTTCTCAATCTCCGAATCGCCGGGAAAGCGCTCTCCGGCAGTGGTGAGCAAAGCGATGCATTCGTCGAACCGCAGTTCGACCCAGAATTTGCGCGCCCGTTGCAAGGTGTCCTCTGCTTGTCTCCGTTCTTCTCGCCGGTCGGCGAGGTCTTGTATTTGTTGCTGCAGCGCGCGAGCTTGGGGATTGTCGGCTTCCATCTGCAAGACCTTTTCGACTTCCATGGCTGCCCGGGTCAGTTCTCCTTCAGCCACGCGTTTCTTCGCAGTTTGGAGCCCCTGCTGGGCCAAGCGGTTTTTTTCGGACAGGCGATTTACTTCAGCGAGCAGTTCGCGGACTTGGACCGATGTGGGATCGATCTTGAGTGCGGCTTCTGCTTCCGCTTCGGCTTCGGGATAACACTTACTCTCCAGCAGTTCTTGCGCCCGGGCTAGCAGGGCCCTCACCTGAAAAAGGACCCGGTTCTGCTTCATTTCCTCGTTGATTTGTTCGACAAGAACCTTTGCTCGTTCATTCCGGCCGTCGATTCCTAAGCACTTGCGAAGCAGGTCTCGAGCCCGAGAGAAGTCCTGGGCTTCAATCAGTTTTTCCGCATCCTGAATGAGCCCCGCGACACTCTCCTCCTGAAGGTGCTTCCACACGGGTTCGATTTCGATCAGAACCTCCTCCATCGTTTGAAAACGCTGCTCGATATCCTTCCGAAGAAGTTTCATGACGATGGCTTCCACTGCGGGCGGACACCCGGGAAGCAGTTCGCTCATCGGCGCCGGTGGCGTTTGAGCGTCTATGATGTTGAACATAAGCGTGGCTTGATTCTTCGCTTCGAACGGCCGCCGATGACACAGAAGCTCGTAGAAACTCACGCCTAGCGCCCAGATGTCTGCTCGTTCATCGGCTTTTTCGCCCTTGATTTGCTGCGGTGACATATAGCCGAGTGTTCCGATCAGCAAGTTGGTCTCGGTTTTTGACGAATTCCCAAAGCGGGCGATTCCGAAGTCCACCACCTTGACGTTACCTTCTTTGGTGACCATCACATTCCCAGGCTTGATGTCGCGGTGTACGAAACCGCGTTTGTGGGCGTACTCAAGGGCGCGGCACACCGGCACGATAAGGCCGACTTTTTCCGCAATGCTCAAGTCCGCGCGGCGACTAACGATCTTTTCGAGGGCTTCACCTTCCAGAAACTCCATCGCTATGAACGGGGTGCCGCCTTCTCGGACTAATTCGTATACCGTGACGATATTGGGATGCTGAAGCGTGCCGGCAGCGCGAGCTTCCCGGTAGAAGCGTTCCAGTAGATCCGGGTCTCCAACCAGGGAGTTGGTGATTGTTTTTAATGCAACGTGTCGGCCGATCAATGGATCGTAGGCTTTGTAGACCTGCCCCATGGCTCCGCGGCCCACTTCCTCGATCAGCTCATATTTGCCCAATTTCTTGACCACGTTTTACCCGGCGTTGTAGAGAAACGCATGCGAAAGAGAAGACCTAGTGGATCGACTTCTTGGGCGCAAGCGAAGCCGTAGCGTTCCGCTGAAGGCAGCGATTGCAGCGGTGACACATTTTGTCTCGAATAGTGCCGACAAGGTGACCGCTCTCGTCCAAATGAGCTTTCGGCACCGACTGGGACAACATCCGGCGACATACGGTGACCTGCTTTTCTCGGGCCAATGTCAGCGCAATAGAATCAGGGACTTAACCTGTGCGAGATACGCAATTGGCTCCTAATTTGAACACTAACGGTAAAACAGGTTATCGAAATACACCTGGTGGCTGCTTCGGGTCGTACTAGGAGTCGTGTGACCTAATTCACAGTAGGTACATATTCGCGTACAATCAGACAATTACTTACCTTAGTGGGCAGTAATCGCATGATATTCTGCATTCCTCGGTGTACGTGGCGTTCCGTATCCAGCCGGCTACGACCGAAAACAATCACCAAATGCGTTCCGGATAAATGATGACATCATTTACTCCCAAGCTGGCGCTTCGCCTGTTGTGTTCTGTTCTTCCATTTGCTTTCACCACGTTCTTGGTTTTTGCCACGGCGCTTCGGTCAAAAGAAATCACACTTACCGCTATTGAGCTTTATGCTGGGCCGGCCGGTCAATCCTACGTTCAGATCACGGCTGTTCTGATAAACGATAAAGTGGAGCTGCGACTTTGCGGCTCATCGCCCAAGATCGACAAATCGGCTTACGGCAAATTGACTAAAGTAGTGCTAGGTGTCGGAGATTCCGTGGAATATGGGGCCGATGGTGTGCTCACCCTGATAAGGGGTGGAAATTCCTCGTGTGTGGTCCCAAGTAATCTAAAATTTGAGAAAAATGCGCCCGTCACTCCAGCTGATTTGGCGTCTCACGGTGTTCTTCGGGCCAAAGTACTTTCCTCGGGTTCGAGTGCGGTTGAAGCGCTTCCACCAATGAAACCCGGAATGAAGCTCGTGTTTGTGCCGGCCCCCGACGTCGAATTGGCCGAGTATCTGCGGGCGGATCGCTCTTCCACAATTTCCTTCTGGCAGGACTATCTGGCCAGATATCCCGCAACGTCCCATACCATCCAGGCCAAAGAGTCTCTCGCGTCTCTTCTGGCAGAAGACGGCGAAAGAGATCTCGCTCTCTATACGAAAAGTTTGGCCTCACCGCCGTCGTATCAGGGTTTGAAAAGCGCAAAGCTGCGCGCGGATCAAGCGCTTTCGGTCGTTCCGAACTTCACTCCCGCTTCGAAACTCAACGACGATGTCCATGGCGAACTCGAAAAGATGGTTGCTCAGGGACGAATGGAAATGGACGCCTACAACAAGGCCCTGGCTGCGCGCTCCCCAGGCTACGTCCATCTCGCAAACGCCGCCGAGATTGCGGACGCGGCCATCAGGATTGATTCCGAGTTTTCTCCCGTAGTGGATTTCTATGCCGCGACAACACACGGATCGAGCGTGCTCGAATCAAGCGTCGCATCCGCGGAGTCCATGACGAATGGCAAGCACTACGATGAAGCCTACGCCGCAATTGCACGCTACAGAGCGTTCGCCGGCGAAGTTACCCGCATTTCTGCGGTCGTCGACGCGGTCTATGTTTCTCACTACGATCGCGGGCAGGAGCTCGCTACGGCGCAGGATTGGGCCAACGCCGTTTCGGAATTCAGGAAGGCCATCGAGGTAAAAGCCACCGCCGAAGCAGCCTCAGCCCTGAAGGATTCCGAAAGCGGGCTCGAAGCTCTGAACAACAAGAACGCGGCTGCCGCAGCTCTCCAACAGAGCCAACAGTTCGGCCAACAGCACGACTACATCGGCGCGTACGAAGTGCTAGCCAACTTGCAGCCCGCACAACGCAGCCTCGTCGCGGCGGAAATGGAGGAGTTGAGCCCTTCCTACATCGCCAGCGCCTCCGACACTGCCAAACAAATAGAGAAAGCGCACGATCCCATCAAGGGCCTGGCCGATGAAGTGGAAATCGAGCGTGCCTACGGATATCTCCAACGTGCCTACGCTCTCAACGTGGACCCCAATCTGAAAGACAGGATCGATGGGCTCGCCGACAAGCTCAGCCAATATTACTTGGAGCAGGGCAAGCTGTATCTGGACAAACCACTCGGTTCAGGGGCGGGTCTCGGCTGGTCTTTTCTTGACAAAGCGCTTCCCTACAAGGCGTCTAACCTCGATGCGATCCGTGATGAACTAACGAAAGCGGCTTCTGCTTACCAGATGCGATCGAGACTTTCCATCCGAGTCGTCTTTCGAGATCAAACGTCGCGTCGCGACAGTTCCGGATTCGCCGATCAGCTTGCTGACTCGATAGCCACGGGCCTCGAATCATCTGGACTTCCGGTAAAAATTATTCGCCCGGGCGACAATCCCGCTGTCGATGTGAATTTCCAGCTCGTCGGCGATGTTTTGCAGCACGGCCGCACGATCGTTCTCACGTCGGTCCCGAAAGATTCGAAATACCGGGCGGGCGAACAGGACCTTCCAAACGATACCTGGAACGCGGCAAACCGCGAGTACGAAATTGCAGTTCTTGAACTTCAGGGCGTTCAGGGATCCCTGCAAGCGATCATCCCCAAGGGCAAGCAAAAGAAAATCGACGAAGCGAACGCAAAAGTCGCAGCCGCACAGAAAAAAGTCGAGGAGGCTCACGTAAAGCTGGACTCGATTCCGAAGACACTGCCGACCGATATCATAAAGCCCTATACCTACACGGAAAAAACCATCGAACTCAGCGCGATCGTACAGCTCCGGTTTCGGCTGCTTGATTCTTCGGGAAATGAGGTGGAGAGCACGACTCCCGTCACTCGCGAAGCGAGGAAAACATTCACGATTTTGGAGAACGTGAAGCCGGAAGATACCGAGGGAGTTAAAGCGCAGGGCAGCGTTCCCGATGAGATCCAGTTCCTTACCGATGTCGAGAACAACACGCGCGATACGCTGATCAAAGCCGTCACGGAAAGTGCGGCCAAGCTTCCCGATAAAATCTTCGAGAAGGCCCTGAAGCAGATGGCAGACGGTGACAACGATGGAGCCGCCGAATCATTTATCCTTTATCTGAACTCCACGCCGGTCGGCGAGAATCCGAATCACCAGCGCGGCGAACGCTTCCTTCTCGAACAGTACAACATCCGACACGTCTTCAGCCCCTTATAGAAACCGAAACGTTTCATCGCCAAAAGCACGAGTTCGGCGCATCAGAACCGGGAAGACTGTAGCGGAGCTTTCTCTGGATGATCCGGTTCTCTCTCCGCCAAAGGCACGCCGCAACTCACCATTTTGCCGAGCATCATTCGAAAGGTGATCCGCAGCCCTTTGGCTCAGGACACACTTGGCGGACACACCTCGTTGTTGCGGACAAATGACGTTCTGGCACGCATGCCCGATTCCGTTTTTGTAATACTTTTCGCTTGCAATCAGCGTTTCACGGGAGTAAACCGGCAACCGAAGTGGCTAATGCAAGGAGCGAACTACTTGCTCTTGCGGTGCGCTACCGCCAGTGACTGCTTGCAACTTCCGCTGGCGGGCTATAAGCAAACGGGGAGCCTCCCCAGCTCCCCGTTTCGCATTTATGGCAGTCTATCCAAAACTTTTCGGGTGTTTATGGACAGGTAGCCGAGATATGTTTCATCGCGGTTACCTTCATGTAGTGAGGGGCCTTCGGCACGTCTTTGTTTTCCTGCATCGCTTCGGCCTCAGGAACCGCCGTGCCGGTGATTTCGACCTTATGTCCGACGTGCGGGGCCAGGTTGTCGGTCGACGACACGATTCCCACCGTCTTCGGACCTTTTTCGAGATCGGTGAGCATGTAGGTGCCGGTTGTGGGTCCGGCCCTGAGACAGCCGGTCATGCTGTGTACTTTGGGTGCTTCTTGGGTTTTAACGCCCTGTGCAAACAGAAACACGCCGCAAAACATCAAACCTGCTACGACTGAAAGTTTCATAACAACCTCCCGATTCAGAAGTTCCGATTTGGACCTCTGTCTCGCGCATCGTACGCTTCTCGTGCCCTCTAGACAACGAATTTGCCCGAGCTAAATCCGCTGCAATAGAAGTCCGCCGGATGTCTTGCGGTCCACCGGAAGCACTTCCTCGATCACCGAAACCAGATCTTCGACTCGTAGCGGCTTCGAAACGTAGGCATCCATCCCAGCATCAAGAAACCGTTGTTTATCCCCTGCCATTGCGTGAGCGGTCATCGCAATAATCGGGACGTGTGTTCCACTTGTTCGTTCGCGCTCGCGAATCACGGCTGTCGCCTGCAAACCGTCCATTTCGGGCATCTCAACATCCATCAGGATGCAATCGGGAATGTGCTTTTCCAATGCATCAAGGGCCGCCCTACCGTTTCCAGCGACTGTCAGCTCGTGACCTCTTTTTTCCAATAAACGGATCGCTAAGACCTGGTTCACGCGATTATCATCGACCACGAGAATTCGCAGTCGGGCTCTGTTCTGGCGCAGGGAGTGGACTGTAACGAGTGCGGCATTCTTGTCAGACGCGGCTTTTGATCCGAACACCTCCCTTATGGCTTGGAGGAGGTCCGACCGCTTGATTGGTTTCGTCAGGTAGGCATCGATACCCAGTTCGCGGCAGCGAACCGCGTCTCCCCGAACACCCGCTGAAGTCAGCATGATGACGACTGATCCGGCGAACTCTGGATTCTGTTTGATCTCTTTCGCAACGCTGAACCCGTCCATATCCGGCATCTGTGCGTCGAGCAAAATCAGAGCAAAGGGAGTTCCTTGCGCCTTGGCGCTCTCAAGAAGTCCAAGCGCTTCGGGTCCACCCTTGGCTAAGGCCGGCCTCATCTGCCAGCGGATGACCATCTCCTGGAAAACTCGGAGGTTCGTGGCGTTATCGTCCACAATCAATACAGGCAGGTCGCGAAGCATTTCCGCACCGATAGGCTGATATCGTCTGGAAGAAAACTTCTGCATTTGAAATCGCAACGTGAAATGAAAAGTACTGCCTCGATTCATCTCGCTCTCCACCCAGATCCTTCCACCCATCATGTTCACGAGGCGGGACGAAATCGAGAGACCCAAACCCGTGCCGCCATACCTTCGCGTCATCGAGTTGTCTGCCTGAGTGAAGGCTTCAAAGATCGTCCGTTGTTTTTCCGGTGGAATGCCGATTCCCGTATCCTTTACGGCAAAATGCAATTCCACTTCGTCTTCCAGCTCTTGCTCGATATCAACGTGAACAACAACCTCGCCTTCTGCGGTGAACTTCAAAGCGTTACCTATGAGATTTATCAAAATCTGACGAATACGAGCGGGATCGCCCTGTAGACCGTCCGGCACTGTGGGAAGGACCTGACAGGCAAGCTCAAGCCCCTTTTCTTGAGCTCGCAAGCCAAGGGTCTTCAGAGCGTCGTCCAGCGTATCGCGGAGAAGAAAGTCAATCGTTTCGATATCGAGCTTCCCGGCTTCGATCTTGGAGAAGTCCAGAATATCGTTGATCAATATCAACAAAGAGTCTGCCGAGCTTTTCGCCATTCCCAGAAATTCGCGTTGCTCCTGAGTGAGAGTAGTTTCCAAGGTCAGGTCTGTCATGCCGATGATCCCATTCATGGGGGTACGAATTTCATGGCTCATGTTGGCGAGAAACTCGCTCTTGGCCCGGCTGGCGGCTTCCGCCTTCTCTTTTGCGTGCTCCAAATCCGCTTCTGCTTTCTTGCGTTCAGTGATTTCTCCCAGGAGCTTTTCGTTGAGGACGCCGAGCTGCTGTGCGACCCGTAGTCGAAGCAGTTGCTCACGCAGAAAGGATGCGTTTTCCAGTTCGATCTCGGTCCAGGGCCGACTGCGTCGGCGGACCGTTTCATGCCACGCCTCGAATGAGGTGCGAGGGTGCAGCTTGTTTCCCTCGTCAGCGGTTACTGCCGTATTTGGATTGCCAGCCCAGATTACGGTCTCGACAAGCTCGCGACGAGTAAAAAGCAAATAGTCACTACCGTTCTCATCCAAACTCACATAGAGGGCTCCGCTGGCCAGACTGGCAAAACAAGCGGCTGCGGGATCCAGGTCGCTGAGCTTACGGGAACTCGCGATTCCGCGCAGTGTCAGGTTCCGCAATTGGGAAGTGGCTGGCACGAGCAAACCCTCCTCCGCCGTGACGCCATGAGAGGAGGCCGCGCCGTTGAGGTGTATGGCAACGCCGTCCGCATCGAAAAGAGTGAGCAGTTGGGCGCTCTGAAGGTGCTGAACATCCAGGTTCAGTCTGGATGTTTCGATCGCAGCGATAAAGTCCTCTAAAAGCTTGCGGGATGCCAGCCGGGCCTGCAAAGCGGCATTATCTATGCGCAAGGTCAGCTGTGAGGCAAAGGTCTGTCCAATCACTTCGCAAACGGCTCGTGTCGCAGGATCTACCCGCCGCGGCGTCGGGTGGTGACATGCAATCATTCCCCAGAGGCGCCCCCCGACGACAATGGAAACGGTCAAGGATGATCGGACGCCCATGTTGCGGAGATATTCCAGGTGAATCGGTGAGGCACTGCGCAGTAGGGACCGCGTCAGATCCAGAGATCTTCCCGTCAATGGCCCTATCTCAGGAACGATTGGTTCAGGCGCGGAACCGACATCGGCGATGGCCCGCAAAGGATTTGTGAGGAATAGCTGGCGTGCCTGGGGTGGAATGTCACTGGCCGGAAAGTGCAAGCCAAAATACGATATCGGCGAAGGGCCGGCCGCCTCGGCGATAACTTCGCCGTTCCACTCCTCGTCGAAACGATAGATCATGACACGGTCAAAGCCGCTGAGCTTGCGAACCTCGGCAGCGGCCTGTCGCGAGAGTTCCAGAATGTTGGACGCCGCCGCCATACGCCCGAGTGGGATACGGATGTGAGCGTCAACGTTGAGCGGTTCGAGAGAGTGCGATCCCTCACGCAGCTCGAGTTCGGCAATCAGTACACCGTCGTGGCGGTGAGCGACGCAATACATCTCGATGGCGCTTCCGCCGCTCAGGACGCGGATCGGAGTTGCGGCAAGGGGCTCGCCCGTCAGTGCCTGAGATCGAAAAAATTCGAACTGCTGCTCTCCCAGGACGTTTTGGAATGTGTGCCCCAGAATCGCCTCGGGAGAAATGCCGAGCAAGGAAGAGATGTTGGTGCTGACTTGCTGCACGTACAAATCGGGCTCGGAAAGCACGAAAAGTAGACCGTAAGACTGGATGCGCCCAATGAGTTGGACCGGTTCCAGAGCACATCGTTCGTGGTCCAGCAGTAGAAGGCCCGTTTCGCGATTTTCCAGATTAGTAGTCACTGGGAAAACCACGCCTCGTAAGCATCGAATATTCCGACCGCTGTCAGGCAGATCGCCGGTATGTCGTTTCGTCCATTTTCTTCCAGGTTCTGCAAAAAGATCCTCCAAAGCCCCTCATAGTGGCCTTTCTCGTCTCCATAGAACCCAAAACTGGCGCCCTGCCCAAGTACGGTTCGCAATTGCTTCACGATGATTTTTGCGCCTAACAAGGATCCGAGAGCCACATAGGCATACCCGTGCACACCTTCGGCGGCGATTGGCGGTAGGCACGGGCACCTTTCGAATGCGCCGATTTCCGTTGCAGCCGCACCCATCCTGGCGAGGTCCTCGCGGAGGTCGCGCACTCTCTGAATCGACCGCACGAGATGCGATGGACCCGCGACGCTGGCTACCGCGTGCTCAAGCGGCTCGAATAATCCAAGGAGCCGGCCCAGATGATCGCGATATTCAGAAACCGAGTAATCGGGGTCGAAGAGACGCGCCATCGCGCGGCAGGAAGCCAGCTTCACGTGTCGGGAACGAGTGGCTTCACGAAGAGCTTCCAGTACGCTCGTTATGCCTGCTTCTGGTCCAGGACTAAGCATTGGTCCTCGTGAGGATTAGAAGTGCAACACGGTGCCATAAGAAATGACCCATGAGAATGTTATCGGTGTTCTACGATGGAACTTTACGAAACGTTGGGGATCGACGCTTGCCGATTCCAAGTGCGGGCGGTGTTCTCATAAGGGCTGTCTCTGGCGTAACCGCGATTTCAAATCAGCAATATAGGAAGGTGGACTCGAAGGTTTTGCAGTGCTCTAGTCAGGGGCAGGCACTTTGGTTTGGTCAGTTAATCCGAATCGTCTTTTTGCAACCCCGCAGTTCCAGTCTTGATTTCATCGCGCTTCGGAATTCGTGCGCTACGGCTGGCTCCGTCCGGTCGCTAGGTTGCACGTGGAGGTAGTCCTGAAGGCTGTGGAAGGTTAAAAACCAGCAAGATGCGCCCTGAGGTCATGCCGCGCCGTGCGAATCGCTCCTACCGCCTCTTCCTGCTAACCGCCCCATTGCCCGACGGGCGCGACTTGTGGCGAAATGGTCGTCGAGGCTAATGGAACGAATCCTAAGGGTTCTGGCCTTTATCGCGGTCGCTTTGACTCTGGCGGGATCGATCCCCGTTTCAGCCAAGCCGATCCAGGTCTACGGCGTTTGGCATTGCGGCAGCGACCTGTGCGGGTGGGACAACGTGTCCGAGATGACCGATTTCGACACCAAGAATCATTGGCTCATCGACAGTGGCGGTGGCAAGCCGTCCGTGAATTTGGTCGTTCTCAGCTTTGTCGATCCGCTCAGGCTGCTCAATCTCACCAACGACGCCCATAACGTCAACGGCATCCCCATCGGGATAACGCCAGAGATCGTGAGCTATTTCACGCGCCACAAAATCCGCGTGATGATCTCGATTGGCGGATACACCTATGCCAGGGATTGGGACCAAGCGCTTGCAACGAATCCCAAGCAATTGGGGATCAATGCCGCTCAGGCCGCACAGCGCCTCGGGGTGGGCATCGAGATTGATTACGAGAATGACCACGGCCCTAACGTCAGCGGCTTGGACGAATTCATTGCCGCCTACCGCTTACTTCTACCGTACGACGCAGCAGCCATGAACCCAGCATCCCGTCTGACGATTGACCTTGCGATGGACGATGACTACCTCGGTGCCCTTACGGGATACGCCACCGCAAATTGGCTCACGACCGGGCGCCCGGTCCTCGACTACGCCAATGCAATGGTTTCTTCCGAGCAGACAAGCGCCTCCATGCTGCAAGACGGCTGGCGTGAACACATTGAAGGCAAGGCTGGGATTCCTCCCCTAGCCCCGTCCAAGCTCACTGGCAGTCTGTTCATTGCAACTCGCGGAAGTGTGTCAGCCGAATGCACCGATTTCACCAAATCATTGGAGAAAGCGACGGGTGAGTTTGTAAAAACAGTGAAACCTCACGGTGCTGGAAAGAGCAAAGGAATGCTCGGTTATATGTTCTGGGCGGCAGGATGTCCAGGATCGAGGTCGGCATGCACAGCGCCGCCGAACACATGCGAAAAAGGGGTCGGGGTTGGAGCTAAGGTATACAAAGTGGCGGTGCCGATGCCACCGCTTCGTCAGCATTAGGCCGCAGCCTGCCCAACAATCAAAGGGCTACTCATCTGGCATCGTTCAAAAATCTCCACCTCCTACTGCCCTTACGTAGAAGCCACCCTCGGTGGTTCCAGTACTCGTAGTCATACGGATTGATTTCAAAATTGGAGGGAATAATCTATCGGACCGAGGTCACCCGCATGTCGACATACGTCATCCGAGTGCGTCCCGCCCGACCTGGTGGTCGTACTCTGCTCAGGATTACAAATCCACGAGACCTCGCCCGTCACGTCGTCGCAGCGAACAAGTGCACGTTGACGCATTTTCAGCCAGCGAGCACTTCTTACCCGATGATCTTGGTGTGCGAAGCCAAGGACAACCTCGCCATTGCGGGCGTGTTGCGCAGTCTCGATGTATTCGGCTACGTGCAAACGGAAATCGCAAAAATCGCATGAATAAGGAACAGCTGTTCTTAACCTTCATTCTGCTCATGGGCCGGGAGCCAGCCGCCCGGCGCCTCAAGTAGTGCCCGAACGGTGGAACAGCATTTCTGCTGATCCTAGGGCCGAATAAGACTCAGTATTATTCCGAATAGAAAAGCTGTTTGCGGCGGGATACAACAACTCCCTCAAATGTGGGGATTCCGGACGATGGTGATCACTGATTCCGGGCGGTCGTGATCGCGATTCCGGGCTGATCGTGATCAGGATTCCGGCGGAAGGTGATCACTAATTCCGGCGTGATCGTGATCAGTTTATCGCGGTCCCCGGAACGGTGATCACGATGCCCCGGAATGATTTCCACAGGGGGAAGTGGCGCTGGACATCACAGAAGGCAAGCTGGTCTCCGAAGCTAAGTCAGGGGAGAGACAGCGTGCCAACCAGGAGATCGTCCATGCGCAAGATCAAGGAAGTCCTACGTTTACGATTTGAACTGGGGTTGGGGCAACGGGAAATCGCCCGGGCCTGT
>Ga0265325_10000993_pt1 | contig 20362 bp, 20 predicted proteins | sample 41420metaG_FD_202090 | JGI IMG/M metagenome (GOLD analysis project Ga0265325, IMG submission 202090) | Rhizosphere microbial communities from Carex aquatilis grown in University of Washington, Seatle, WA, United States - 4-14-20 metaG | ecosystem: Host-associated > Plants > Roots > Rhizosphere... | reverse complement strand
CTGGTGTACTGTTGTGCCAATGATGGCGCTCGAGTGTGAGAGACGCAAGAGCCACCGAAGGTGAGTTTACTGAAGGATATCCGCCAGCCATGCGTAAGATAATCCGGGAAAACCCGAGTGAAACCGCGGCCGCGCGTCTGCGCCAGGCGGGCCTCAGACCGACGCGCCAACGCAACGAATTGGCCAAGCTGCTTTTCAGGAACGGCCATCGTCATCTGACTGCCGAAACGCTGCATGCCGAAGCGGTTGGCGAAGGCATCAAGGTGTCGCTGGCGACGGTGTACAACACGCTGCACCAGTTCACCCATGCCGGCCTTTTGCGCCAAGTGGTTGTGGACGCCACACGCAGCTATTTCGACACCAACACGGGCGGCCATCAGCACTTCTACCTGGAAGACGAAGGCATGCTGAGCGACATTCCCGGCCCAGACATCGCGCTTGATGTCGTGCCTTCTCCTCCCCCGGGCATGAAGGTCGAACGAGTCGACGTGGTGGTGCGGGTGCGGCGGGCCTGAGTTCTTCCGGTCTGCGAACCATTCTTATTAGAATGATTCTAATCTATTGACGAAAGCGCTGCGCTGACGCATCTTTGCGTTGGCTTCCGTGTGCCTGCGGCATGCCGGATTCAACCCGAAGGAGTGGCAGAATGACGACATTGAAGGGCAGCAAGACCGCGCAGAATCTGAAGGACGCGTTTGCCGGCGAAAGCCAGGCCAATCGCCGTTACCTCTACTTCGCGCAAAAGGCCGACGTGGAAGGCTATAACGACGTTTCCGCCGTATTCCGTTCCACCGCGGAAGGCGAGACCGGCCACGCCCACGGCCATTTGGAATATCTCGAAGCCGTCGGCGACCCCGCCACCGGCGAGCCGATCGGCGACACCAATCTGAATCTCAAGGCCTCCATCGCCGGCGAGACCCACGAATACACCGACATGTATCCGGGCATGGCCAAGACGGCGCGCGCCGAAGGCTTCGACGAGATCGCCGACTGGTTCGAGACCCTGGCCAAGGCGGAAAAAAGCCATGCTGGCCGCTTCCAGAAGGCGCTCGATACGCTGGGCAAGTAAGCCTCATTGCCTCTCCCCTTGTGGGAGAGGCAGATTTCTTCCGGCGCGCCTGCGCCGGAAGAAATCAGTGAGGGGGTGGACCCCTCCCCGAAATTTGCTTCCGCAAATTTCGACCCTCCCTCAAGGGGAGGGTGAAAGATGAGCACATGTCCCGAGAAGGCAGTCTGGAAGCTCCCACTCGTCATCCGATCGATTGGCGCGGCGACGATTTTTATGACACCGCAAAACTCGACGCCGAATTGCGCCGCGTCTTCGACATCTGTCACGGCTGCCGGCGCTGCTTCAATCTGTGCGAGTCCTTCCCGCGGCTGTTCGATCTGATCGACGCCAGTCCGGACGAAGTGCACGGCGTAAAGTCGGAGGATTTCTCCAAGGTCGTGCAGGCCTGCACGCTGTGCGACATGTGCTTCATGACCAAATGCCCGTATGTGCCGCCGCATCCCTTCAATCTCGACTTTCCCCATCTGATGCTGCGCGCCCGCGCGGTGGAGGTGAAGAACGGCAAGACGGAATTCACCCAGAGCCAGCTTGCCGAAATGGACCGCAACGGACGGCTGGCGCGGTTTGTGTCGCCGCTGATCAATTGGGCGTCCGACAAGCAGAACGCGCTGACGCGGCCGCTGATGGAAAAGGTCGCCGGCATCGACCGCGACACCAAACTGCCCAAATTCACCTCAAAGACGTTTGTAGCTGCCGACCGAGGCGAGCCGATTTCGCCCAACCAAGATGCGCCCGCCTTCGGCAAGCGCAAGGCGGCGCTCTATGCCACCTGTTTCGTCAATTACAACAAGCCTGCCACGGGATTGGCCGCGCGCGCCGTGCTCAATCACATCGGCGTCGAGACCGCCGTGGCCTATCCGGGCTGCTGCGGCATGCCGTTCCTGGAACAAGCCGATCTGAAGCGCGTCGCCGAGAATGCGGCGAAAGTTTCCAAGGAACTCGTCAAGCTGATCGACCAAGGCTTCGACATCGTGGCGCTGACCGCCTCGTGCGGGCTGATGCTGAAATTCGAATGGCCGCTGATCGTGCCGGAGAACGCCGACGTGCAGAGGCTGGCCAAGGCCACGTTCGACATCGACGAATACGTCGTCGATATCGCCAAGAAGGAAGGCTTGCCTGCGGGGCTGAAGCCCTTGCCGGAAGGGGTGACGGTTCATCTTCCCTGTCACGCCCGCGCCCAGGCGATGGGGCCCAAGGCGGCGGAGATGCTGAAGCTGATTCCGGACACGCCCATCGATGTTGTGGAACGTTGCTCAGGCCATGGCGGCACGTTTGGCGTGATGAAAGAGACGCATGCGCTGGCGGTGAAGGTCGGCCGGCCGGTGTTCCGCGCGGCGCAGGAAAAGGCGCGGGGCCACATCGTTTCGGATTGCCCGCTGGCCGCCCAGCATATCGTCGAGAACGTCAAGGCGCTGGCGGCGAAGGACGGAAAAGAAGCCCCGGTGTGTGAGGCGGAACATCCCATCGAGATCATGGCCCGTGCGTTTGGGCTGACGGAGTCGTAGATGCCCGCTTCGCAACACAAGATCACCCCGGCCGATCTGCTTTCCGCCGCCGACTACGCCGCGCGGCGGAGCGAAATTCGCAAGGCCTTTATTGCGGTGAAGAAAAACCGGCGCGTCGAAGTCGGCCCTTTCGCGACTTTCTATTTCGAGAATTACGACACGATGTGGCATCAGGTGATGGAGATGCTGCACATCGAGAAAGGCGGTGCGCAGCAGATCGCAGGCGAACTGGAGACCTATAATCCGCTGATCCCGCAGGGGGGCGAGTTGATCGCCACGCTGATGCTGGAGATCGAGGATGCGGTGGTGCGCGACCGGACATTGCTGACGCTCGGACGCATCGAGGAAACCGTGTTCCTCGAAATCGGTCCCGAGCGCATCGCCGCCACCCCCACCGAATACGAAGACCGCACGACGCCGGACGGAAAAACCTCGTCGGTGCATTGGCTGCGTTTTTCTTTCTCGCCGCAGCAGAGCCTGGCATTCCGGCGCGGCGGCGAACGCGTCGTGCTCGGTGTCGCGCACAAGAATTACGGTCACATGGCGGTACTGCCGGAGGCGGTGTGCGCGGAACTGGCAAAGGATTTCGCGTGAAGGTCAGATCAGCGGCGGCGGCACACCGTCCTGCAAGCCGACATAGGTTGCCGCCAGGATCATGCGAACCTCGCCGGACGCGTCGGCCAGCGGAGCCGCGAAGATATCCCCTTTGAGGAAGGTCTCGTTCGGTGTCCGGTAGTAGGTCATCAATCTGAACGGCTCGTGCGATGCCAGAACGGCATCATAGAAAGCCAGCCAGCTCGGCAGCAGATCTTCGCCGACCATCTCGTCGAGGAATCGGCCGGTGTGTTCGCCGAACAGAAACATCAGCGTCGAGCCGAACAAGCGAAAACGGTAGCGCGCAGCGTTCCCATGGCCCTCTCGTTCCAGGATCGTGAGACTGCGCGCGTAAGGCGCCAGCGTGCGCATGTCGAACTGAGATCGCGCCGGCACGCCGCCCGCCGCCTTTGTCCGCCACAGAGCGCAGAGCTCGCCCAGTTCGGCATGTTCGAATGCGAGCGTGCTGTCGCAGCGCATCGGCCAGCCTTTAGCTTCGGCCGAGGCGTTCAGTTCGGCGGCGACGTTTGCGGCTTTACTGCGGTCCATCGCGTCATTTTACGCCGGAGAGCTAACGAAACGCTAAGCAAGCACCGTTAACGCATCCGCGTGCAGGACGGACATCGACGCGTCCAAGCCTCTTGCCGGGGATTTCCGATCCAGCGACAGGAAAAAATCGCAAGCGTTGGGTTCAAATTCCGATCATGGACCCCACGCCCTTTGGCGCGTGGTGGCGCGCGCTGCTACCCCGGACCGTATGCGAAGTTCTGGTTACGGCAAAACCGCGTCGCCGGTGGGCGTTACGTGTGACTTAAAGACTGCCGCGCCCAATACCATCGAAGGCAGATCGCCGGTCCCCAAGAGCGGCGCCAGCAAGAGCTCCGCCTGCAGGAAGTTGAGCCCCCGAAAGTCGACACGATTGGTGAAGCGCAGCGGGCGCCCTTCGGCCAACGTCAAATCGAGCGCGGCATGCCATCGCACCAGAAGATCCGGCGGAACGACCTCGTCCAGGTACCGGCCCTGAAGATCGCCGATGATATGAGCCAGCCGCGTGCCCATCAGCCGCATCTGATAGCGTGCCGGGCTCTTTGCGGTCCGTTCGAGGATCGCAACGTTTCCCAGATGGGGTTTGAGCGTGCGAGCACTCATGGCGCTGCGTCGGGGAATGGCCGAGCCCGCCTCCCGCCGCCACACCGCCAGCAGATCGGCCAGGATGTCCGCTTCGAACGCCAACGACGGATCGCACAGCGAGGGCCAGTTTTGGGCCCTCGCCCAATTGTTATACGCGTCCACACGTGCAACCAGCGCGATCGTCATGCCTGAGGCTTAGCCGCCGTATCGTCAACATGCCGTAAAGATGCCTGTTTATCGGTCCGCGCCGAATGCCGCGCCCTTCCGGAACGCGACCGCATGTCCAGCTTGTGCCATAGTATTTGCGAGACATTATCAAACTGACGGCCAATATTCTGCAAAAAGGAGTGCCATGGGGCAGATCGTGGAAATCGCACAGGGCAAGCTCGAAGGGCTCCTGGCCGAAGGCGTGTGGCGATTCTGTGCGATCCCGTATGCCAAACCGCCCGTCGGAGCGCTGCGCTGGCGCCTGCCTGAGCCGCCCGAGTCTTGGTCCGGTGTGCGGCAGGCGCACAAGATGGGCACCATCGCCGCCCAAATCCGCACGCCGATCGAAGACATGCTGGAGATTACCGACGGTGAGAAGTCCGAGGACTGCCTGTATCTGAACCTTTGGACGCCGGGTTTGGACGGCGCCAAGCGCCCGGTGATGCTGTGGATCCATGGCGGGGCGTTCACCACGGGCGGCGGCCATGTCGGCGCCTACCGGGGCGATCATCTGGCAGCACGCGGCGATGTCGTGGTGATCACCATCAACTATCGTCTGGGCGCCTTCGGGTTCCTCAATCTCCTCGACGCCACCGATGGAAAACTTCCCGCCACCGGCACCGAAGGTCTGGCCGATCAGATCGCGGCGCTGCGCTGGGTGCGCGACAACATCTCGGCGTTCGGCGGCGATCCCGGCAACGTGACGATCTTCGGTGAATCCGCCGGCGGCATGAGCGTCAGTGCGCTGCTGTCCTGCCCCGCCGCACGCGGCCTGTTCCACAAGGCCATCGCCCAATCGGGCGCCGCCCATATCGGAAAGCCGCGCGGGCAAAGTGCCGCCATCGCGCGGGCGCTGATCGGCGAAATGCCGCTCGGCTCCTTGATGGACACGCCGATGGAGGCGATCCTGAAAGCGCAGGGCGCTATCCTCGGCAATCCGAAGAGCTTCGGCGGCCTGCCGTTCATGCCCACCATCGACGGAACAATCCTGCCGGCGCGCCCCATCGACGGTGTGCGCCAAGGCGCCGCTGCCGGCATTCCCGTGCTGGCGGGCTCCACGCGCGACGAGTGGAACATCTTCACCGTCATGCGGCCGAAGCTGCGCGAGATGGACGAGGCCAAACTGCTCAGCTATGCGGCGGGCGTGACCGGAGAAGACTGCGCCGCCGGCGTCGCTGCGGCCTATACCGAGGGTTCGCCGTTCGATCGCTGGAACGCGATCATGACCGATCACAGCTTCACCGTTCCCGCTATCCGGCTGGCGCAGGCGCAAAGCGCCCACGCGCCGTCCTATGCCTATCGCTTCGACTGGCGCTCGCCGTTCATGGGCGGCGTGCTGGGCGCCTGCCATACGCTGGAGGTCGGTTTCGTGTTCGGCACCATCGATCAGCAAAACGCCGGTCAGTTCTTCGGCAACGACGCCGCCGCAAAAGCGCTCTGCGAGGCGATGATGGAATCGTGGATTGCGTTTGCACGGACCGGAAATCCTTCCAGTGCCCGCACGGGCGATTGGCCGCAGTACGAATCGGGCAAGCGGCAGACCATGATCTTCGGCGACGGGCCGCCGCACGCGGTCGGTGCGCCCCATGAAGAACGCCGCAAGGCCTGGGATGCGGTGGCGGAGGCGCGCATCGGTCCGCAAGCGAGTCTTTAAAGTTTCACCCGGCCCGCGGCGATACCGGAAAAAACCTCCTGCGTCAGCGGCGCATAGCGCGCGCTTATGTGATCGTACCAGTAGAGTGGATCGTCGATCCGGTTCGGATCGAAGCCGTCCTTCACCAGATCGGCTTTCTTGAGCTTGAAGGTACCGGTGATTTCCATCTCCGGCCTCAGCCTGAGAAACGCCGGACGGGCGAACGACGGCAGGTTGGGACCGATCTTTTCCGCCAGAGTGGCGGGATCGAAATCCGGCGCCGCGACCAGCGCCGCCATGCCGGCGCGTCCTTCGGCGCCCGGCACACTCACGCCATAGACGTTCACTTCCTTGATGCCGGCGACCACGCTGAGCGCCTCAGCCACCTGGCTGGTCGCCACGTTTTCGCCCTTCCAGCGGAAGGTGTCGCCGATGCGGTCCACGAAATAGAAATAATTGTGTTCGTCGCGGCGCATCAAATCGCCGGTGCGGAACCAGGCATCGCCCTTCTCGAAGGCATCGCTCAGGATCTTCTTCTTCGTGTCGGTGGCGTGCGTGTAGCCCTCGAAACCGTGGCCCGGCTCACTGGTGATCTTGCCCACCGCCTCACCCGGCTCGCCGACGTCGCATTCGATGCAAAAGCCGTCTGCGCCGCGCACCGGCGTTTCCTGGGCGATGTCGAAACGCACCAGGCGCGTCGAGAAGATCGAACGCATGTAGCGCGGCACGCGGCCCACCGCCCCGACCGTGCCGTCGTAATTCAGCATCGCCACATTGCCTTCAGTGGCGCCGTAGAACTCGACGATCCTGGGAATCGCGAAGCGCTTCTGGAAGCTCTCCCAGATTTCCGGGCGCAAGCCGTTGCCGGTGATGCCGCGCAGGCAATGCTCGCCGTCGCGCGGATCGGGCGGCGCGTTGTTGAGATAGCGGCACAGCTCGCCGATATATTGGAAGAAGGTGGCGCGATAGGTGCGGCAATCCTCCCAGAATTCGGAGACCGAGAATTTCCGCCGGATGATCAGCGCGCCGCCCACGGTGAACGCCATGCCCACGGAGCAGATGCCGCCCGTGGCGTGATAGAGCGGCAGGGTGCAATAGGTGCGGTCGCGCGGGCCGGTGTTCATCGCGCCGGCGAATCCATGCATCATGAACAGCATGCGCTGATGGCTGAAGTTCGCCGCCTTGGGCAGGCCCGTCGTCCCCGACGTGTAGATGTAGAACGCGTTGTCCTTGCAGGTCAGTCCCGCCCGCGCACTTTTGTCCACGGGCCCGGGTGAAGCGGCGGCCAGCGCTGCGTCGAGATCGCAGGCGCCGGGCGCCGGCCCTTCCGCGACCCAGGCGGTCGGTTTCTGGTCGATTGCGGCCGCCGCGTCGGCATAGGCTGTGGCCAAGTCTCCGCCGACAATGGCGTGCCGGGCGCCCGCGATGGCAATCGAATGGGTCAGCGGCGCGCCCCTCAGATTCGTGTTGATCAGGGCCGCTACCGCGCCGAGCTTGAGCAGGCCGAGCCACGACATCAGATATTCGGGACAGTTCTCCATCATGAGGGCAACGACGTCGCCGCGCTTGATGCCTTGCGCCATCGCCCAGTGCGCAACGCGGTTGGCCCCTTCGTCGAGCGCGCGATAGGAAACGGTGCGATCCTGATAGAAGATGGCGATGCTCGCGGGCGTGCGCCCCGCATGTTCCTCGACGATGTCGACGATGGTGTGCGTGCCGTGCGGCTTGACGTGGCGCAGGCGGTAAAACGTTCGCGCCACGCACCGAATGTAGATATATTCGCGGGCGAGGCTTTCGAACAGTTTCATCGGCGATTCGGCTCACGCTCGGCGTCGTGTGAGGATAAGAGGCCGCGGATCAGCGTCAAGGCGACAGGATGGACGGCCCGCTCGACCTCAAAGGCTTGAAATGCCCGCTGCCCGCGCTGCTGGCCAAGCGCGCCCTGCTGCGCACGCCGCGCGGAACACCGCTCGCGATCGTCACCGACGATCCGTTGGCCGTCCTCGATGTGCCGCATATGTGCCGCGAGGAGAACTTTGAAGTGGTCAGCCTCGCGCGCGACGGCGACGTTGCGCGAATGGTATTGCGCAGACCCTAGCGTCAGCCATCAAGGTTTCGGCGGCGGCCCGATGTGATCGAGGACTTCCTGGGCATTCACGGCGCGCGGCTCGGCCTTCGCCTGTTCGTCGGTCAGCAGAACGATTTCGGCATAGGCTTCGTAGCGGGTTACCGGATAGGTGTCGAAGTCGCGCTCCGGCGGCCCGTAGGGCCAGCTATGCCAATACCAGCCATAGCCCGGCCAGCCGGGCCAGCCGGTGAAATCGCTGTGATAGGTGGTCTTGGCTTTGGTATCGCGCGTGTCGAACAGGAAATAGTGCGATCCCGCCTTGAGCGTTACTTCCGCCGCACGCAGCAGAAGATAATTCTCCACCGCTTCGCGTCGCGTGGCGGAGCCGCCGGTGAAAGTCACCCGATAACGGTTCCCCGCCAATTGCTGGTCGGAATAGCCGGTGGCGCCCGGCCCTTCGCTCGGGTGATACGGCGGCGCCGTCACGCAGCCGGCCAGAATGAGGGCGGAGGCCGCAAAAGCCGCGGGCGACCCCAAACGCCGAACCTCAATCATCCGATCCTCCTTCTGCGCTCCGGCCCGGATTGTTGCTCGTTTTGTGCGCCTCTGTCTCGGCCGCCAGTAGAATTCTCGCCGTCGTGTCATCTTCTCACTTGATAAATGACCGGTTAGTTAGTAATTAGATTGTATGAGCCTCGCTCCAAACCTCAGCAAACCAGTAAAAAGCTGGACCCGGCGCAAGCAGGCCCGCCCGGGCGAGATCCTGGACGCGGCGCTCAAGGTATTTGCCGAGAAGGGGTTCGCAGCGGCGCGCATGGAAGACATCGCGGCGCGCGCCGGGGTGACCAAGGGCACGATCTACCTCTACTTCCCGAGCAAAGCAGAGATGTTCAAGTCGCTGGCGCGCGAAACGGTCGGGGTCGCGCTTGCCGGCGTCGCCCAACGGGTGCGCGAGTTCCAAGGCTCGTCGCGCGAGCTTCTGATCCTGCTTTTGTCGTCCATCGCCGCCTTTCTCCAGGATAAGGACCGCGCGATGCTGCCCAAGATCATCATTTCGGAAAGCGGCAATTTCCCGGAGCTGGCGCACATCTGGCGCAGCGAAGTCATCGACAAAGCCTTGACGATGGTGACCGGCGCGATCGCGCAAGGCATTTCGCGCGGCGAGTTCCGCCCGTTGCCGCCCGAGCATGTCGCGCGATTGTGCATCGCTCCGATCATGTTGAGTGTCATCTGGCGCACGACCTTCGCAGCGGTGGATGCGGTTCCGTTCGATCACCAAAAACTGTTCGCCACCCATTTGGACGTCTTGTTGAAAGGGCTCGCGCCCGAGGAGAGCGCATGATGAAGCGGCTAACCCTTGCTCTCGTTTTGCTGCTCGCGGGATGCGGGCAAGACAAACACAGCGGCTGGCTGGGCTATGCGGAAGGCGACACGGCCTTCGTCTCCGCGCCCTTGGCCGGCTGGGTCACCTCCGTCGCGGTCAAACGCGGCGATTGGGTCAAAGAAGGCGATCTGCTCTTTACGCTGGACGATCCAAGCCAGACGGCCGCGAGAGATGCGGCCGAAGCCGCGATCGCGCAGGCGGAAGGCCAGATGGTACAGGCCGAAGCCACTCTCGACCTCGCGCAAAAACAACTGGCCCGGCAGGAAGGGCTGTTGCGCGCCAGCGCCACCAGCAAACAGAGTTACGATCAGGCGAAATCCAGCTACGACAGCGCCGCCGCTCAAATCGAACAGATCAAGGCTGCGGAAAATCAGGCGCGCGCCACCCTCGCGAGTTCGGCCTATCAGCTTTCCCAGCGCCGGATCGTGTCGCGCACCACGGGGCGCGTACAGGATATCTATTTCCGCCAGGGAGAATATGCCCCGGCGACAACGCCGGTGATTTTGATCCTGCCACCCGAAAACGTCTATGTGCGCTTCTTCGTGCCGGAGAGCGATTTCGCGAAAATCCATCTCGGCGACAAAGTCGCCATCGGCTGCGACGGCTGCGGCCAGATCAAAGCGACCATCAGCTTCATCGCGGCCCAGGAGGAATACACCCCGCCCGTCATCTTCTCCGTCGAAAATCGCGACAAGCTGGTGTTCAAGGTCGAGGCGCGCGCACCGGGCGGCCTGAAACTCCATCCCGGCCAGCCGGTCGACGTGCAGCTCACCAATTGACCGCGAAAGAAGACGATGTCCGATAGTCTCGCCATCGACGTGCACGGATTGACCAAACGCTTCGGCAAGAAGACGGCGGTCAATCAGGTCGACATTGCCGTGCCCGAGGGCCAGGTGTGGGGCTTCCTGGGACCCAACGGTTCGGGCAAGACCACGACCATCCGCATGCTGTGCGGACTGCTCAATGCCGATGCCGGCGAAGGCACCTGCCTGGGATACGATTTCCGCACCCAGTCCGAACAGATCAAGCTCGAGACCGGCTACATGACCCAGAAGTTCAGCTTCTGGGAGGATCTTTCGATCCGCGAGAATCTCGACTTCGTCGCACGCCTGTACCAGTTGCCCAAACGGCGCGCCCTGGTCGATCAAACCCTCGAAAAGCTCGGGCTTAAGGACCGTCAGAACCAGCTCGCGGGCGCGCTGTCCGGCGGCTGGAAACAGCGCCTGGCGCTGGCCGCCTGCACCCTGCATTCGCCCAAGCTGTTGCTCTTGGACGAGCCGACGGCCGGCGTCGATCCCAAGGCGCGGCGCGATTTCTGGGACACGATCCACGATCTGTCGAGCGAAGGCATCACGGTGCTGGTCTCCACCCATTACATGGACGAAGCCGAGCGCTGCGACCGCATCGTCTTCATCAGCGTCGGCAACATCGTGGCGCGCGGCACGGTGGCCGAGATCATCGCGGCGTCGGGGCTTGTCACCTTCACAGTGGAGGGCGGCGGTGCCCGCCAGCTTGCCGACCGGCTGCGCGGTCTTCCCGGCGTCGTTTTCGTCTCCTTCTTCGGCGCCCTCTTGCATGTCAGCGGCTACGACCGCGCGCTGCTGGAAGCGGCACTGGCGCCTTATCGCCACGACCCCAACCTGGTGATCCGCGAGACGCCGCCCAGCCTGGAAGATGTCTTCATCCAGCTGCAGCAAAGCAACGGTGGAGAAAACGCATGAACGGACGATTCTCGCCCGCCCGCGTCTTCGCCATGCTGGGCAAAGAATTCATCCAGATGCGCCGCGACCGCATGACGCTCGCCATGCTGATCGGCATTCCGCTGATGCAACTCTTCATCTTCGGCTACGCCATCAACATGGTGCCCAAGCATTTGGCGACGGCAGTCTCGATTTCCGATCCTGGCCTGTTCTCGGATTCGATCGTCGCCGCAATCGGAAACTCCAGCTACTTCGATGTCGTGAAGGCGACGAATTCGCCCGCGGAAGCCCGCCGCATGCTGGCCGACGGACGCGTCTCTTTCGTCGTCGACATTCCGGTCAATTTCTCGCGCGATCTGGTGCGCGGCGCGCATCCCTCGCTGCTGGTGGAAGCCGATGCGACCGATCCCGCAGCCGGCTCCTATGCGATCAGCGCGCTCTCCGGCCTGGTCAACACCGCGCTGCGCGACGATCTCACCGGACCGCTTGCGTCGCGCGCCACCCCGACGCCGGCGTTCGCCGTCGTGGTCCATAGTCTCTACAACCCGGAAGCCAACACCCAATACAATATCGTGCCGGGTCTGCTCGCGGTGATCCTCACCATGACCATGGTGATGGCAACCTCGATCGCGCTGACGCGAGAACGCGAACGCGGCACCTACGAAAACCTGCTCGCGATGCCGACCCACCCCTTGGAAATCATGATCGGCAAGATCACGCCCAACATTTTCGTGGGTGCCTTCCAAAGCGCGCTGATCCTTGTCGTCGCCAAATTCGTCTTTGGCGTGCCGATGATCGGTTCGCTAGCCCTGTTGGCGGTGGCCGGGTCGTTCTACATCGCGGCCCTTCTGGCGGTCGGCTACACCTTCTCCACGATGGCCCAGAACCAGATGCAGGCGATGCAGATGACGTTCTTCTTCTTCATGCCGTCGATCATGCTGTCCGGTTTCATCTTCCCGTTCCACGGCATGCCGCAGTGGGCCCAATGGATCGGCGAGGCCCTGCCGATCACCCATTTCCTGCGTATCGTCCGGGGCATTCTGCTCAAAGGCAGCGGCATTCCCGAGATCTGGCCCGACGTCTGGCCGATGATTCTCTTTTTGTTCGTGGCGGGAACCGTTGCGGTACGCCGCTTCCGTAAGACCCTGGATTAGGCAAACCCGGCGGAAATCCGCCTCGGCCGAAGGTATTCAGTCCTGTAGCCGTTCGCCGCAGCAGGCCCCGTCGGCACCGCAATCCGGCGATAATTGCGGTTTAATTTCAGGGGAAAGCCCCTTACGAGGCTGGTGCCCTCCCCTTGCGAAAGTTTAAGGTGCATAACAAATTCACCGAACCTCAAGGGTGCGTTGGCCCTTGGGGACGACCGCCGGTCAGGCGGCATCCTTAATATGGTGGGGGGCCGAGCGGTCCGCATGTCTGGCTTATCGCTGATCCTGCAATGCGCGCTGGCGGGCGTCCTGATTCTGCTCGCCGTGCTCTCCGCCCAATTGGTCACGCTAGGTTATCTCAGGCTGTTCCGTCCGCAGCGGCGCGTGCGCATGCCGCTTTTGCCGGACGAGGCGTTGCCCTCGGTCCTGGTACAATTGCCGGTGCGCGACGAAGGCATGCTGGCGGTCCGCGTCGCGGCGGCGGCTTCGCGGCTCGACTGGCCGCGCGACAGATTGGAAATTCAAATTCTCGACGACGGCAGCGCCGAGCACCATGACGAACTGGTGCGCGCGGTGATGGCCGTGGTGCCTGAGGGCATGAAGGTCAGCATCCTGCGGCGCAACGAACGCGCCGGCTTCAAGGCGGGCAATCTCGCTTTCGGACTCAAGCATTCCGACGCCCCTTTTGTGGCGATCTTCGATGCCGACTTCATTCCGCCGTCCGATTTTCTGCGCCGCACCGTGCCCGCGCTGATCGCCGATTCCGGCGTCTCGTTCGTGCAGGCGCGCTGGTTTCACGCCAACCGCAACCGCAACTGGCTGACGCGCGCCCAGGGACTTCTGCTCGACGCCCATTTCGCGGTGGAACAGGAAGCGCGCTTCCGCACCGGGCTGCCGATCTCGTTCAACGGAACCGCCGGCGTGTGGCGCCGGGAGGCCATCGAAAACGGCGGCGGCTGGACCGGCGATACGCTGACCGAAGATCTCGATCTGTCGATGCGCTGCACGATGAAGGGCTGGCGCGCCGTCTATCTCTCCGACGTGGAAGTCCCCAGCGAATTGCCGGAAACGGCGGCGGCCTGGCGGGCGCAGCAGGCGCGCTGGACCAAGGGCCACGCGCAATGTGCGCGCAAACTGCTTCCGGCGATCTGGGCCAGCGCCATGCCGCTGTGGCAGAAAGCGGCGATGAGCCTGCAGATGTGCCAGTTCGCGTTCTACACACTGGCGTTCGTCAGCGCGGCGATCAGCCTGACGCTGATGTATATGGACGTCGTTTATATCCAGAGCGTCGGCGTGCTGGGACTGACGGTGACGGCCTTCGGCCTGTCGGGAAGCATCGGCTATCTTTATCTCGGTCAGAATATTTTGCAGCGTCATCGCGCCATCGGCCTGCACCGTTCGCTGCTGCTGGCGATCGTCTTTCCGAGCGGGCTGATCCTCGCCAACACGCGCGCAACCTTCGAGGCCTTTTTCAGCAATCAGATGGTGTTCCATCGCACCTTGCGGCCCGGCGAGCGCTATGCCGGCGGCTGGCGCGGCGGACCGGAACTGCTGGCGGGGCTTTTCCTGCCGGCCTTCGCCTTCGCCGAATCGGCGTGGAGCGCGCCGTTCTTCGTCTTCGCGGTGGCGGGGCTCGTCTCGATCGGCGCGATGGGATTTTCGGGCAGCGCCCCGCAGCAAGTGGGCGAAATCGCGCCGCGCCGCATTTCGTCCGGCGAGTGAAAATCCTTCAAATTTTAATTGATCGAATCCGAACGAATTTTCTAATCTCGTTTTGAAGCCTGCCGTGCAACAGTGTCGCCCAGGCTGTCGTTGCTGGAGCGTTAGGCGAGGCTTTAGATGGTGGGGTCTTTCATACGGCTCGCGGCGGCAGCCGCTTTTTCCGCCCTTCTGGCGGGCTGCGCGGGTGCGCCCAACACCGCTTATCCGAGCACCGCGTATGAGGCCGGGGCAGTCGTCAACCCGGATTCGCCCCTGCAATGCGTGCCTTATGTGCGCGCCCATTCCGAGATCGCGCTGCGCGGCGACGCCTACACCTGGTGGGATCAGGCGGCGGGGCGCTACGCCCGGACCAACAGCCCGGCCCCGGGTTCGGTGATGGTGCTCCATGATTATGCCGGGTCCGAGCGCGCCCATCTGGCGGTCGTGCGCGCCGTCAGCGGGCCGCGCGACATTCGCGTCGATCACGCCAACTGGCTCAACGATGGGGCCGTCTATGTCGACGACCCGGTGCGCGACGTCAGCCTCGACAACGACTGGAGCGAAGTGCGCGTGTACAACCTCAGGACCGGCGCTTGGGGCACCAAGGACTACCCTGTCCAGGGCTTTATCGCTCCGGACAGTCCCGATGCAGGCACGATGCGGATGGCGCAGAATCCGCAGGCACCCGCCCCCCATGCCGACCAAATCGGTGCGCTGATTGCCGACGACCCGGATCTTGAAGACGAAGATAACTGATTAATTCCAGTATTTTGGAAATTTCCTGCGCCAATCCGCCCCGCCCCTCTTTGTCGCCGGCGCAAGGCGGACTATGGTCCGCGCCCTCGTCCGGGCAGCCCTGGCGGGACTGTCAGAACGAGCGTCGAAACGGCACTGCGCATGAGCGCCGCCACCGGATGAGCTTCCACCGCAAACAGCCGTGAACACCGACAACGCCAGCACGCCGCGCCCGGAGGCCGACGATCCCCTTGAGGTTTCGTCCGGCCAGATTTCTGCCGCGCACGCGCCGGAGGGACCGCAGAGCTTCAGGCGCAAGGCAACGCTGACGCTGGCCGCCCTGGGCATCGTCTACGGCGATATCGGCACCAGCCCGCTGTATGCTCTGCGCGAATCCGCGCTTGCCGCCGGCCGTCATGTGCCGGTCCAGTCCGCCATCATGGGCGTGGTTTCGCTGATCGTCTGGTCGCTGATCGTCGTTGTGACGCTCAAATATGTCTTCCTGATCATGCGCGCGGACAATGAAGGGGAAGGCGGCGTTCTGGCGCTGGCCTCCCTCGCCCATCGCTGCCAGGGGCTGGAGCGGCGCACCAAATTCGCCATCGGCACGGCGGCCATCCTGGGATTGGCGCTGTTCCTGGGCGACGGCATGCTGACGCCAGCCATCTCGGTGCTGAGCGCCGTGGAAGGCTTGCGCGTCGAAAGCGATTTCTTCGAGCCGCTGATCTTGCCGCTGACGATCGCCATTCTCGTCGGCCTTTTCCTCATTCAGTCGCGCGGTACGGCCCGCGTCGGAAAGCTGTTCGGACCGGTGATGGTTCTGTGGTTCTTCGTGCTCGGTGCGTTGGGCTTGGCGTCGATTATACAGGCGCCGGCCATCTTGAAGGCGCTAAGCCCGCATTACGGACTGGTCCTGTTCGTGCGCGAGCCCTGGACCGCCTTCGTCGCGCTGGGGTCCGTGGTGCTCGCCGTCACCGGCTGCGAGGCGCTTTATGCCGATATGGGCCATTTCGGAAAATTTCCGATTCGCTTCGCCTGGCTCGTCATCGTCTTCCCGGCGCTGTTGCTGAACTATTTCGGGCAAGGCGCAGCGCTGCTGCTGGCGCCGAACAAAGCGGCGTTCGCGTTCTACGCGGTGGCGCCGTCCTGGGCGCATTATCCGCTGGTCCTGCTCGCCACGATCGCCACGGTCATCGCTTCGCAGGCGGTGATCTCGGGCGTCTATTCGATCACACGCCAGGCGGTGCAACTGGGCATGCTGCCGCGGATGGAAATCCGTCATACCTCGGCGACCGATTACGGACAGATCTACGTGCCGCGGATGAACGCCTATCTGTGCGCCGGCGTCGTTCTGATCGTACTGATCTTCAAGAGCTCCAATGCGCTGGCCGCAGCCTACGGCATTGCCGTCACCGGCGTCATGGTATTGAGCACGATCCTGGTGGGTGTCGTCGCCGTCAAACAATGGCACTGGAAGCTCCGAGCCGTCATTCCGATCTTCGGCTTGCTGGCGCTGATCGATTTCGCCTTTTTATCCTCCAACGCGCTCAAGATCGTCGAAGGCGGTTGGCTGCCGCTATTCATCGCCGCGTGCGTCTATGTGGTGATGGAGACCTGGCGGCTGGGGCGGCGCACACATTTGGACACCATCCGCAACGATTCGATGCCGCTGAAGTTGTTCCTGGAGCGCGCCGAGAAGACGCCCTTGCGCGTGGCGGGCACCGCGGTGTTTCTGTCCTCGCGCACCGATGTGGTTCCCGGCGCGCTACTGCACAACCTCAAGCACAACAAGGTGCTGCACGAGCGGGTCATCATCGCTCAGGTCATGGTCGACGACACCCCGTTCGTGCCGCCCGCAAAGCGCATCGAAGTGGAAAAGCTCGGCAAAGGGTTCTTTTCCGTGCATATCCATCACGGCTTCTTTGAGGCAGCGGACGTGCCGCGCGCCCTGGCCGAAGCGCGCCCCTTCGGTCTGGCCGTCGATCCGGAAGCCACCACCTATTTCATCGGCCGCGAAACCCTGGTGCCGGCGGAGAATCCCGTTCTCGGGCGCTGGCGCACCTGGCTCTACATGCAGCTCGCCGCTAACGCGCTGTCGCCGGCGCGATTCTATCACCTGCCGCCCAACCGGGTGGTGGAGCTGGGCACCCAGGTTACGATCTGAAATTCAGGCGAATAGGATCCTTCGAGGCTCGCTGCGCTCGCACCTCAGGATGACGCGAAGGCTTCGTCATGCTGAGGAGCCTGCCGAAGGCGGGCGTCTCGAAGCACGCCCTTCGTTCAATCCAGTGCGTAGACCAGCGCTTTCAGATAGGCGCTTTCCGGCAGCATCGGATGGGTCGGATGATCCGGACCGGCGCCGGCCTGACGGATCAGCTTTGCAGTGCGGCCGGCGCGCGCAATGCCGGACGAACATTCCGCGGCAAATCGTTCCAACGAAATGTTGTGCGAGCAACTTGCCAGCAGGAGGATGCCATCCTTTGACGTGACGTTGGCCGCCAGCCGCGCCAGCTTGCGATAGGCCTTTGCCCCAACCTCCAGATCTTTCTTCGCCTTCACGAAGGGTGGTGGATCGGCCACCACCATGCCGAAGTTCTCGCGCGCCGCCCAAAGCCGTTCCAGTTCCTCGAACACGTCGGCCTTCACGAAGGAGCAGGACAAATGACCCGCCGCCGCGGCATCCTCGGCCAGCGCCAGCGCGGGCGCGGAGCTGTCAAGACCCGCAACTTCCTTTGCACCGGCGCGCGCGGCGGCGAGCGCGAACCCGCCACTGTAGCAATAGGCATCGAGTACCGACCTGCCGCGCGCCAGGCGCGCGACAAAGGCGCGGTTGTCGCGCTGATCGTAGTACCAGCCCGTCTTTTGGCCGGCCGCCGGATCGGCGAAATAGCGCACGCCGTTTTCTTCCACTGCGACGCGCCCCGCATCGCCCTTCGCAGCGCGCACATAAACATCCAGCCCTTCCAGGCTGCGGGCGGGCGTGTCGGCGCGAAGAATCACGTTGGCCGGCGCCAGCGTATCGTCCAGTGCAGCGAGCAGCGGCGCCTGAAGCGCTTCCATGCCGGCGGCGGTAATCTGCACCACACAAGTATCGCCGAAGCGGTCGATGGTGAGACCCGGAAGTCCGTCGCCTTCCGCATTCGCCAAGCGGTAATAGGGTGCATCGTACAACGCTTCGCGAAGAGACAGCGCGCGCTTCAGCTTGCCGGCGAAGAACGCGGCATCGGGCGCAACATCGGCGGCTGCGTCAAGCAGCCGCACCGCAATCAGACTCTTGGGATTGAACGTCCCCGTTCCGAAGACGCGTCCGTCGTCGCCCAACACGTTGACGACGGTGCCAGGCTCGAGTGCCTTTATGGCAGTACCCATTTCGATTTCGTTCGAGAACAGCCAAGGGGCCCCAGCCCGCGCGCGGCGGCCTTCGCGCGGCTTCACGCGGATGACTGGACGGGCGCTCAAGGGGGATCACTTTGTTAACGTGGCGCCCCCCGGTTAGCACGGCTGCGGCAAAACAGCCAATCGCGGGGGGGCACGGCGTTCCCGACGCGCCCAAATTCTTGCCACAATTGGCGGCTACTGCGCGCCCACTTTGCACAACATTACAGGCTTTCGCTTGCCGGTTTTTCCATCGGTCGGCGTTTCAAACCGGTACGTCGCCCGATCGGAAAAGATGATGTCGCACGCTAAACTCAAAACGCCCGACGCTATCGTCGGCGAACGGTGCCAGGCCCTCTACGACATCTGGCATCATCTGGCGAACGGCCGCGTTGCGCCCAGACGAGAAGAAATCACCCTTGGCCACGTGCGCAAGCTGACGCCCTGGCTGTGGGTGATCGACGTCATCGACAGCGGCACCGATTTCCGCTTCCGCCTGGTCGGCGATCGTGTCGTCCAGTTTCTCGGCGGCCACAACGCCGATGTGCGTCTCTCGGAACTCTCCAAGAACGCCTTCTTCGAACGGATGAAGCAGACGCTGTCGCATTGCGTCGAACACAAGCTGCCGGTTGCGATCGGTCCGGTTCGCTCGGGCTATGAAGGCAAAGAGCATTGGGAGGTCGAATACGTCATGCTGCCGCTTTCCGAAGACGGCAAGAGCGTCAGCAGCCTGATGGGAATCATGGAATTGTGGCCGGCCGGCACCAACGGTCTTCCGGCCTGACGGGCCTTATTTCTTCAGTCTGATGCCGCGGCCGCCCTCGGTGCTGACGGCGCCTTCGCCGATCAGTTCCAGGCCCGCCCCCTGCAAAGCGGAGATCAGCTTCATCAGGGAATCCACGTTGCCGCGGATCACGCCTTCGCTCGCCTCCATGCGCTGGATCGTCGGCACGGACAGGCCGGCAATATCGGCCAGCTCACGCTGGTCGATGCCGAGGAGCGCTCGCGCCGCCCGCAGCTGGGCCGCCGTGATCATGCGTCAGACATTCCGCTTGTTCTCCAACCCGGCCTCGCACCGTCCAGCAGGTATCCCGTTTCATACAGGATTATCCGGCCATCTCAAGCAGCCCCGAATACCAAGCCAGTCCGGCACAGCCTGTCCGGGAAATGCGATGAAGCCGCACGTCGGCCGCAAATGGCAGGTGCAGGAACCCCTCTGGCGGTCACTGCGCTCTCCCGTCGGAGCCGCAGACTTGGGCGGCGTCCGGCCAGTCTGAAGGCGTATTTGTACCCCTTTCCCTGCTCATCGGGAATTTGACCGGGAACCGGCGCGAGAGGACCCCGATTTGCAGCCAGTTGGGGCCACACGTTTGGCGGGGTTTTCGGCCAATTTCCCCGGGCGACGGGGCAGAGAATTTGGCAGGGGGGCACATCCCTGCGGGATCGATCGGCCGGAACTGGGGTCTGAAAATAGTCGGTGCCGCGATGGCCGCGGGCATCCTCAGCCCGGAAGAATTCGAAGCGAATAGGCATACTTGCAGGGAGGAGTATCAGGCATCTGAATCTCCAGCTCCCTCGATCCTCGCGTCCACCGGATATCGGATTTGGATCCCAGCAGTTCGATCTTACCGATTTGACCGGGATAGTTCGGGGAATTTTCGGCGAGCGAGGCGATACGAATCTTTCCGTCCGCCGGCCAGCCCAGTGCGATGGCATAAAGCGCCTCGCCTTTGGTCGTAAACCGGATGTCCGTGTGGTCGAATTTGAGCTGCGAAAACTGATAGGACTGAAGTTTCTTGGCGCGTGTCGACGGACCTTCCCCATAGACCTTCCAAGGGCGGGTGCCCTTGATCGCTTCGTTGTTAACCTCATGCCAATCGGCTAACTCGTTCAAGAACGACATTTCGTCGGCGTCCGGCTCGCCATGACCAGGAAGGGGAATGTTTAGAAGCAGGTTGCCGTTCTTACTGACGATGTCCACGAACATGGGAATCATCAGCGACGCCTTTTGGTAGCTATGATTGGTCAACAACGACCGGTCGTAATGCCAATTGCCGATGCAGGCGTCGGTCTGCCACGGGTCTTTCTGGATCGTGTCTTCCATCGCCGCTT